>WNGA01012080.1_pt1 | contig 11189 bp, 9 predicted proteins | sample 5400061 | NCBI WGS metagenome assembly WNGA01 (sample SAMN13153366, study PRJNA577476) | soil metagenome | isolation source: 100 cm soil or saprolite under grassland replicate 2 | place: USA:California | collected 2016-06-15
CCCACGCCCGTTGCCCGCGAAGCGCTCGAATGGCTGGCACGCTAGAGTGCCTCGGCACATGTCCATCGCGAGCGAGCGTGCGATTCACCACAAAGGACACCAAGGATACGAAGGGAGGACTTCGTTGGAAAGAGTCGCGCGACGATTCAGCTCTGTCTCAGAGCGCGCATCGGATTCAACTTCACAATTCGCAGCGCGGGCACAACGGCCGCAACTGACGCGACCACCACGACCGTGACCGCTGCGATCGCGAACGTGAGCGGATCGGCTACTGAAACGCCCCACACGAGATGCTGCAGCGTGCGGGCCGCGAGGCGCGCCGTGAACAGGCCAATCAACACGCCGATGGCGGTCAGCGCCATTCCCGGAAGCGCAGCGGTCGTCAACGTCTGCTTCGTCGTCGCGCCCAGCGCCATGCGAATGCCGAGCTCGCGTGTGCGCTCCGCGACGGAATTGGCGACGAGGCCGTAGAGTCCGACGGCTGCAAGCAACACCGCCAATCCAGCCAGGGCGCCAAGCAGCACCGCCTGCGCCCGCGGAGTCGAGACGGCCTCTCCGCGCACGTCGTCGAGCGTTCGGAACTTTGCGAACGGCAGCATGGGATCGGCCGCTTCCACGGCACGCTGCATCTCGGCCGCAACGCCCCGCTGCGGCCCTGCAGTCCGCACGAACCAGCTCGGCGAAAACCACGTGTGCGCCATCCTGATGAAGCCGGCAGACACCTGAGCCGCGGGCACGTAGGCAGCCGGCGCGGCGCCCACGGGGCCGAAGTTGCCGAACGCGGCCTTCGTCTGGATGTCTCCGACGACGCCCACGATCGTTCGCTCGCCGTTTGACAGCATCTGGCGGCCAACCGGGTCGCGATCGGGCGAATACCGCCGCACGAATGCCTCGTTGACGACGATCACCGGCGCAGCCTTCGCGGCATCCGCGTCGGTGAATACGCGGCCGCGCATCACCCGTATCCGCAGCGTGTCGAAGTATTTCGGCGTCACATAGGTGACGTTCATCATCTGTCCCTGCGTACCTCCTGGCCATCGGAACCCGGAGTTCAACGCGCGTTCGTACGGCAACGTCAGCGCAACCGCCGCGTTCTGAACGCCGGGCACAGACCGCATGCGTTCGAGCGTCTGCGTGAACAGCTGATTCAGCCGATCGGGAGTCTGATATCGCGCATCCTGGAGCGACAAGGTCGCTGTCATGACATGCGTCGCGTCGAAGCCTGGCGCCTGGCGCATCAGATGGTCGAAGCTGCGAATCAGCAATCCCGCACCGACGAGCAGCACGACGCCGAGCGCGACCTCGGCAATCACCATGGTTCGTCGCGACCAACTGCGTGCCGCGCCCGCGATCGCGTGGCTGCCGCCTTCCACCAGCATCGACCGAAGGTCCACGCTGCTGGCGTGCAGTGCAGGAAGGAGGCCGAACACGACGCTCGTGCAGAGGGCAGTCGCGGCCGTGACGGCAAACACCCGCGCGTCGAGGTCGCCGGTGGTCACGACGCCGAACGCGTACTTCAGGAGCGTCGAGAACGCATGTGATGCCGCAACGCCGATCGCGATCCCTGCCATCCCACCGCATGCCGCGAGGACGACGCTTTCGGCGAGCAACTGGCGGACGATGGCGGCACGGCCGCCGCCGAGCGCAATGCGGGTCGCGATTTCCGGCGCGCGCGCGATGCCGCGCGCCATCAGGAGTCCAGCGACGTTGACGCACCCGATGAAGAAGACGATACCAACGGCAGCCCACAGGATCAGCAGGGGACGGCGCGTCTCGTCGGTCAACCCGCGCTGGAGCGGCACGATGCCGAACGTCACGGTAAACCGCCTGCTCCCGTAATGGTCGCGCGCGACGGCGGCCGTGGCGGCTGCGACCTGCTCGGTCGCCTGCGGCCAACTGACGTCACCATCGAGTCGAGCGATGATGCCGTAGTTTTCGCCCTCGCCTTCACCGGTTGGTGACGGACGCAGCGGGGTCCACACATCGACCGGCTCGGAGCTTTGAAAGGCGGCCGGCATCACGCCGACGATGACGTGCGGCTCGCTGCGCAGCATCGCCGATCGGCCGACGACGCCAGGATCGGCGTTGAACGCACTCGCCCAAAGCGAATGGCTGAGGATCGCCACCGCCGGCCCCTTGGGCCGATCTTCCTCGTCGGTGAATTCACGGCCGTACTCGGGCGCGATTCCAAGCACCGCGAAGTACCGCGCGGAGACGCGCTGGTGCGTGACTGGCAGCGCGCGTCCGTTCGCGACGAGATTGACGGTGCCGCTGAGGCCCAAGCTGGCAATCGTCATCCGTGGCGCGCCCTCGCGCAGCGCGACCCAGGTGTGACCGCTCTGCGACACATCGTCCTCGGCGGTGCCCGCGCCCTGGTAATGACGAACCACCATCGCGAGACGATCGGCGTGTGGATACGGCAACGGTCGCAGCAGCACGCGGTCGACGACGGTGTAAATGGCCGTGTTCGCGCCGATACACAGCGCCAGCGTCAGGATGGCCGTAAGCGCGAACATGGGAGTCTTGATCAGGACACGGATGGCGTATCGAAGATCTCGCATATTCCAGGATTAGACGATGCCGCGCGCTGCAATGTTTGCAACCGGGCTGACACCAATCATGCCTTCGCCTCCGAGGCGAGCGCGCGCAGCCGGAACCGCTGAATCTTCCCAGTCGCCGTCTTGGGCAGCTCGGGCAGGAACGCGACCCACCTCGGCCGCTTGTACTCCGCCAGCCGCTCGCGCACGAACTGTTGCAGTTCCTTCGCCAATTCGGGCGATCCGACCAGCGTCTCGCGGAGCACGACGAACGCCATCGGTTTGACGAGGCCGTCGTGATCCTCGCGGCCGACGACGCCGCATTCCTGCACCGACGGATGCGCAATGAGCTCGTTCTCGACCTCCACCGGGCTCACCCACTGGCCTCCCACCTTCATCATGTCGTCGGAGCGTCCCGCGTACCAGAAGTAGCCGCCCTCGTCCTGCGTGTATTTGTCGCCGGTGCGAATCCAGTGTCCTTCGATCGTGTCCTTCGTCTTCGCGTGCTGATTCCAGTAGCCGGCGCACACCGAGTCGCCCGCGATCCACAGGTTGCCGATCTCGCCGCAGCGGACCGGCTGCCGCCCCTCGTCGAGCAGTCGCGCTTCGTATCCCTGGACGATGAGCCCGCTCGATCCCGGCCGAATGGCGCCGGGACGGTTCGAGATGAACATGTGCAACGCTTCGGTCGATCCGATTCCGTCGATGATGTCGACGCCGAATCGCCGTTTGAAACGTTCGTATAGGGTCGGCGGCAACGCCTCACCGGCCGACACGGCAAGGCGTACGCTCGACAGATCGAAGTCGCGATCGGGGACAGGCCCCGCGCGATCCGGCTGTGGGGCTTCCGTCCCTGACGTATGCGCGAGCATCATGCCGTAGCCGGTCGGCACGGAATAAAACAGCGTCGGGCGATGCTTCTCGATCACCGCGTACACGTTCGCCGGCGTCGGCGGACCCGGCCACAGAATCGTGGTCGCGCCGACCGAGAACGGAAAGTACAACGCGTTGCCCAGACCGTACGCGAAGAACAGTTTCGCGACGCTGAAGGTTCGATCCGACTCTTTGAGACCGAGCACGCCCTTCCCGAACAGCTCCGCGCACACGACCATGTCGTGGTGCAGATGGATGCACCCCTTGGGGGCGCCCGTGCTGCCGGACGAATAGAGCCAGAACGCCGGCGCATCCCGACTGGTCGGTTCGGCCTCGAGATGCACGGAACCCTGTTCGAGCAGATCGTCGGAATTGATGCAGGCGCCGACGTCCGAACGCTGCGAGGCGCCGACCACGACGATGTGCCGGAGCCGGCGCCGATCGTCGGCTGGAATCCGACCGATCTGCGGGAGCAGCTCGGCGCTCACGACGATGACCGCCGCGCCCGAATCGCGAAGGACGTGCTGATAATCCGCCGGCTTCCACAGCGTGTTCAGCGGGATCGGCACGGCGCCGACCTTGATCGCGCCGAAGAATGCATAGACGAATGCGGGGCCGTCGAGCAGGAGCAGCAGCACGCGCTCTTCGGGCCTCACGCCGATGCGATCGCGCAGCGCGCTGCCCCATCGGTCGACATTCGCTCGGACGTCAACGTAGGTGACCCGATCGTCGCCGCATTCGATCGCCACGTGACGGCCGCGGCCCTCGGCGACGTTGCGATCGACGAAATGCGTCGCGACGTTGAACGTGGAGGGAATGCCCAGCGCGGCTGCGTCAATCACCGACACGCGTCGACTCCACGGGGTGTCCCATTGTGTCCATGATGTCCTTTGTGGTTTTCAGGCCGATATAATGCACATAGTGGCTCGCATTATTCCATTGGCGGCATCAGAACCGCGGCAACCGAAGCCCGAGTGGCTCAAGGTTCGCGCGCCAGGCTCCCCGAGCTATTTGCGCCTCAAGGGGCTGATGCGGGAGCTCAATCTCCACACGGTCTGCGAAGAAGCGCAGTGTCCGAACATCGGCGAGTGCTGGAACCACGGCACGGCGACCTTCATGATCCTTGGCGATGTGTGCACGCGGGCGTGCTCGTACTGCGCCGTGGCGCACGGACGGCCCGGCGCGGTCGATGCGGGCGAGCCGGCGCGCGTGGCCGACGCCATCAGGACGCTCGCGCTCACCTACGTCGTCATCACGTCGGTGGACCGCGACGATCTCGCGGACGGCGGCGCGTCGATCTTCGCCGAGACGATTCGCGAGACGCGCGCGCGGCTGGCCGCGTGCCGCATCGAAGTGCTCATTCCGGATTTTCAGGGAGAAGAAGCGCCGCTCCGTGCCGTGCTCCACGCGCGGCCCGACATCCTCAACCACAACACCGAGACGGTGCCGCGGCTGTACCGCATGGCGCGATCGGGCGGCCGCTACGCGCGCACGCTCGAGCTGCTCGATCGATCGCGCCGCTACGCGCCGCACATCCCAACGAAAACCGGTCTGATGGTCGGGCTCGGGGAAGAGCACGCCGAGCTGGTGGCCGTCTTCAAGGACCTGCGCGCGGCCGGGTGCAAGGTGCTGACGATTGGTCAGTACCTGCGGCCGTCGGCGGCGCACGCGCCGATGGTCCGCTACTACCACCCCGACGAGTTCCGCGATCTGAAGCAGATTGCGCTCGATCTGGGGTTCGTCCATGTCGAATCAGGGCCGCTGGTGCGCAGTTCCTACCATGCGCACGAGACGGCCGAGGCCTACGACCGCGCGGCCTCGTCGTAACGTCGCAACCTCGCCGACACCCTCGAATTCAGCTGGACTGCCGGCGGCGCCGATGTTACGGTTCCTTAGTTCTCCGCGTCTCGGCTATCTAAAGGAGCGCGTGATGGCACGGACTGCTTTCGGTCTCTCAATCGGCCTGGTGTTTCTGTGCGCCGGCGCGGCGCGCGCGGCCGACACCGTGAAAGCGCCCACGTACGCGAAAGACGTGGCGCCGATCTTCCAGGCCAAGTGCGAGACGTGCCACCGCCCCGATTCGATGGCCCCCATGTCGCTCGTCACCTACCAGGACGCCCGCCCCTGGGCCAAGTCGATCAAGGCCCGCGTCGGCGCGCGCCAGATGCCGCCGTGGCACATCGACAAGAACGTCGGGATTCAGGAATTCAAGAACGACCGCTCGCTCACCGACCAGGAGATCGACACGATCACCAAATGGGTCGACGCCGGCGCGCCGATGGGCGACCCCAAGGACATGCCGCCGCCAATGGCATGGCCCGACGCGGCGGTGTGGAATTTTGCGAAGCTGCTGGGCGGCCCGCCGGATCTGATCGTCAAGTCACCGTCGTTCACCATGCCGGCGCACGCGCAGGATGCGTGGGACAAGCGATCGACGCCGTCCGGCGTGACCGAGCCGCGCTGGGTGCGCGCCATCGAGATCCGCCCGGCCACCAACAAGGGCCGCAAGATCGTGCATCACGCGCTCGCCAGACTGTCGCAGGAGGATGCGATCGACAACGCGGCCGCTGCGAACAACGACGACGACAGCGGCGTCAACGCAGGGCCAGGTCTCTTCATGGAGTGGGCGGTCGGCAAGCAGGGCGAGATCATGCGGCCCGACACCGGCAAGCTGCTCCTGCCCGGCTCACAGTTCGTCTGGGACATTCACTATTCCGCCGCGGGCGAGGAGATCACCAACAACGTCGAGCTCGGCATCTACTTCTACCCGAAGGGCCAGGAGCCGAAGTTTCGGCAGGTCCTGCATCTGATGGGCACCGGCGGCATCGACATCCCACCGAATACGATCAAAGGCACGCAGGGATTCTTCGTGATGAAGCAGGCGGGACGCGTCGAGAGCTTCCAGCCGCACATGCATCTGCGCGGCAAGGCGATGATGATGGAAGCGATTCTGCCGAGCGGCCGCACGGAGATGCTAAGCCACGTCGACAGCTTCAACTTCAACTGGCACAACAGCTACTACTATGCGGACGAAGCGGCACCGCTGCTCCCCAAAGGCACGGTCCTGCGCATCACCGCGTGGCACGACAACACCGCCGCCAACAAGTCCAACCCGGATCCGTCGCAGTGGGTCGGCTCGGGCGACCGCACGGTCGACGAGATGGCGCACGCCTGGGTCAATGTCACCTACATGAACGACGAGGACTTCAAGATCGAAGTCGAAAAGCGCAAGGCAGTCCTCGCAACCAAGACAACCACTCAACAACAGCAGTAGGCAGGAGTCCCGGATGCGCGCAGTTCGTGCGGTGGTCGCGACGCTCGGCGTCGCGGCCGCCGTCGCGGTTTCGATCGCCGCCGGATCAGGGCAGCAGCAGTCGCAGGCGCTTCTGCCCCTCGGGCCGAATCGCAACGCGGGTGAAGCGGTCACCGGCGCCTTCGAAGGATGGTTCTACCGCCCCGACGGCAGCGTCAGCCTGCTCGTCGGATACTTCAATCGAAATCTGAAGCAGGTGATCGACATTCCGGTCGGACCGAACAACCGGATCGAACCGGGCGGCCCGGACTACGGTCAGCCGACGCACTTTCTGCCGCGCCGTCAGTGGGGAGTCTTCACGATCCCCATCCCGAAGGACTTCGGCGACAAGAAGCTGACATGGACAGTCGTCGCGAACGGCCAGACGACGACGGTCCCGCTGAGCCTTCATCCGAAGTACCAGGTCGAGCCGTTCGAAGAAAAAGGGATGGGCAACACGCCGCCGGTGCTGCGTTTCGAACCGGGCGGAGCTGTTCACACGGGCCCACCCGTCGGCATCGCCTCATCGCTGACGGCGACGCTGCCGGATCCGGTCACGCTCACGGCGTGGGTGACGGACAAGCCGGCCAAGTTCAGCGCGAATGTTCAGCGCCCGCCTGCCGGTGGCGGAGGCGGAGCGGGACGGGGCCGCGGTCCGCGGCCGGATCTTGTTCTGACGTGGGTCCTCCATCGCGGACCAGCCGACGTGACCTTCAGCGCCGCGAAGCCGGCGATCGACAAGGCCGCCGACGGCAAGACGACGACCACCGCCAGCTTCACGGCGCCGGGAGAATACATCCTGCGCGCGCAGGCCAACGACATTTCCGGCGAAGGCGGCGGCGGATTTCAGTGCTGCTGGACCAACGCGCACGTGAAGGTCACCGTCAAGTAAGTTCCGCCGCACCAGCGCACGAACCGCAGACGCCTACCAACACGCACCGATTCGGTCGTAAACTGGGCCATCGCTACTCTGCCTGCATCCGTCTCCGACCTACGGCAGCTTCTCGCCGCCGAACACTACGTGGCGGATACGGGACTCGCGGTCTCGGTGTTTCTCGCGCTACGGTTGAAGCGCCCGCTGTTCATCGAGGGCGAGGCGGGCGTCGGCAAGACCGCCCTAGCCGCCGCGATGGCCGCCGCGCTCGGCACCGATCTGATTCGCCTTCAGTGCTACGAAGGCCTCGATGTGAGCCACGCGCTGTACGAGTGGGACTACGCGCGGCAGCTCCTCGAGCTGCGCATCCTCGACGCGACCCACGCGCTCGATCGTGAACGCGCGCGACGCCAGCTCTATAGCGAAGCGTTTCTCATCAAACGGCCGCTGCTTCGCGCCATCGATCCATCACGCACGCAACCGGCCGTCCTGCTGATCGACGAGATCGATCGCGCGGACGAGGAATTCGAAGGATTCCTCCTCGAGCTGCTTGCGGAATTCCAGATCACGATTCCGGAGCTCGGAACGGTCAGGGCCACCGAGCCTCCGCTGGTCATTCTCACGTCGAACCGCACGCGCGAGGTGCACGACGCGCTCAAGCGGCGGTGCCTGTATCAGTGGATCGACTATCCGTCGTTCGCGAAGGAGCTCGCGATCGTTCGCGAGCGTGTTCCGGAAGCGTCGGCACAGCTCGCGGAGCGCGTGACCGCGATGGCGCAGGAGCTGAGAACCACGGATCTCTACAAAGTGCCGGGTGTGTCCGAGACGATCGACTGGGTGACCGCGCTCGTGGCGCTCGACCGCCAGACGCTCGATGCCGACGCCGTCGATCAGACGCTGGGTGTCGTGCTGAAGGCGAAAGAAGATCTCGACGCGCTTCGCGGCCTGCCGGCATCGGGCCTGCTCACTCGCGCGATCGCTCGCCGCGCATGAGCCTCGTCGAGAATCTGCTGACCTTCGGCCGCGTCCTGGGGCAGGCCGGCATCGACACTCGCGCCGGTCGCACGACCGACCTCGTCCAGGCGCTCGCGCACGTGAACCTCGGCTCGCGAGACGAGGTCTATCACACCTGCCGCGCGCTGCTCGTCCATCGCCGGGACCAGATTGCAATCTTCGACGTCGCCTTCGACGCGTTCTGGCGAGCGCACCGCGTCGGCGCGATCCGAAACCGCCGGCAGGATCGGGACGCAGCCGACGCCAGGGTGTCCGTCGTCGATGTGCGCGATGTGCTCGAGGCCGGAACGGCAGAACGCGATGCGCCGGACGACGACTCGACGACCGCGGCACAGAAGACCTGGAGCGACCGCGGTGGCGCAGCGAACAGAGACTTCGCCGAGCTCACGGCTGACGAGCTCGCGGAGGCGCGCGCGGCGCTGTCGCGGCTCACGTGGAACCCCGGTGAGCGGCGGACGCGGCGGTGGGTTCGCGGACGGGGCGCGCGCGTAGACCTTCGACGCGCGATCGCGGAAAGCCTGCGCACCGGCGGCGATGTCGTCCGGCTGCCGCGGCGCAGGCGGCGGATACGGCCTCGTCCTCTCGTTCTCCTGTGCGATGTGAGCGGCTCGATGGAGCGGTACTCGCGCATGCTCGTGCACTTCGCACATGCGGTGACCCGCCGTCACCAGGGGGTCGAGACATTTCTCTTTTCCACGCGACTCACACGGGTCACCAGAGAGCTTCGCATCACGGGGCCGGACGATGCTCTCGCCTCGGTGTCGCGGACGGTGACCGACTGGTCGGGCGGGACTCGGATCGGCGAGGCTGTTCGAGAGTTCCATCAACGGTGGAGCCGCCGCGTCCTGCATCGCGGTCCGGTGGTGCTGCTCATCTCCGACGGGTGGGACCGGGGCGATCCGGTGGAACTCGGCGATCAGATCGCGCGACTGCAGCGAAGCTGCCATCGGCTCGTATGGCTGAACCCGCTCATCGGCACCGCTGACTACGCGCCGCTGACGCGCGGACTCCAGGCGGCGCTGCCGTTCGTGGACGATTTCCTGCCGGCGCGCACGTTGACCAATCTCACGGACCTGGCGATACACTTGAACGCGCTCGACTGAACCGCACAGGGCCCACATGGATATTTCCGGCTCCTACACGTTCAACGCACCGCCGGATCGGGTGTGGGTGCTGCTGATGGATCCCGCTGTGCTCTCGTCCTGCATTCCAGGATGTGAGAAATTCGAGGCGGACGGCGACGGCCGCTACAACGTCACACTCACAGTGGGCCTGGCGGCGATCACCGGCACCTACAACGGGACCGTCGTTCTCGCCGACATGGTTCCGCAGACGTCGTACCGCCTGGTCGTGGAAGGCCAGGGACGCCCCGGGTTCGTGAAAGGGAGTTCTGCGATCGCCCTTCGCGCCGAGGGAGCGACAACGATCGTGGACGTGAGCGGAACGGTACAGACCGGAGGTCCGATCGCGCGCGTGGGGCAGCGCCTCATCGGCGGCGTCGCGAAGATGATGCTCGACCGGTTCTTCGCCTGCCTGCAATCGAAGCTCGCTTAGACGCGCGCCAACGCCCCCTTCAACGCCCGTTCGGTGAACACCCCAACCATCGCGCGGCGATACTCCTCGCTCGCATGGATGTCGGCGTTCACCCCCTGGAGTGTCGCGCCGGCGCCCTTCGCGGCGGCTTCGGACGTGGCCGCAGACGCCGGTTTGCCCGCCAGCGCCTTCTCGACATCCGTCAGCCGGGTCGCGTGGGAGCTCGCACCCGTGACTCCGATGCGCGCTGACTGAATCACACCGTTTTTCACGTCCACTGCCGCGGCGACGCCGACGATCGCGAAATGCGACGCGCGCTGATGGAGCTTGACGTAGGCCGCAGACTTCACGGGAGTGAACTGCACGCCGGCGATGATCTCGTCCGGCGCCAGATCCACCGTGAAGAGGTCCAGGAAAAAGTCGGCGGCCTTCACGACACGCCAGCCCTTCGGGCCCTTCAGATGCATCTCGGCGTCGAGCGCGAGCATGACCGCTGGATAGTCGGCGGCAGGATCCGCATGAGCGAGGCTCCCGCCGAGCGTGCCGCGATTGCGAACCTGCGGGTCGCCGATCTCCGCCGCGCACTCAGCGATCGCGGGACAGACGTTCCGCAGGAGCGCCGACGCCGCGACGTCGTGGTGGACCGTGCCGGCGCCGATCTCGATCTTCCCGTCTTTCTCGCGAATGCCAGAGAGACCGGGAATGCGCGCGATGTCGATCAGCGCTCGGGGCTCGCTCAGGCGAAGCTTCATCAGCGGGACCAGGCTGTGGCCGCCCGCGATGAACTTCCCTTCACCGTTGCTCGCTTTCAGCTTCGCTAAAGCATCGTCCAGAGACGAGGCGCGGCTGTATTCGAAGGCCGAAGAGATCACGACGGTCCTCCCTGGCCCGAGCTCTGTCGAGGGCCCTGAATGAGGCGCCACAGCTTTTCCGGCCGCAGCATCATGTCGATGTGCTTCACGCCGAATCCGCTGAGCGCATCGACGGCGGCGTTCACGATGCTCGGCGTCGACCCGAGCGTACCGGCCTCGCCGACGCCTTTCGCGCCGAACGGGTTGCACGGCGT
>WNGA01029131.1_pt1 | contig 11189 bp, 11 predicted proteins | sample 5400061 | NCBI WGS metagenome assembly WNGA01 (sample SAMN13153366, study PRJNA577476) | soil metagenome | isolation source: 100 cm soil or saprolite under grassland replicate 2 | place: USA:California | collected 2016-06-15
TTCCTCCAAATCAGCCGGCTGGCCCGTGGTCAGTTCCACCAGGCGGAGAAACGCCGGAGGACCTCCCGTTCCATTCAGTGTGGCAGCGATTTGCCGGAGCACGCCAAGCGTGTCGGCCATTCCACGCAACGCGCCCGTATCCAGAAGGAGGCGCGCGGCCAGTTCATCGCAGCTGGTTTCGAAAGCCCAGAGGCTGGCGAGCAGATTGCCGCTGTCCACAGTCGAGACGTAGCGCGGATGTAACGGCTCGAGCGTGCTCAGGTCGTACCAATTAAACAGATGGCCTTCGAAACGCTCGAGCTGACCCAGCGTCTCCAGCGTGCCGAGGTTGCGCGCCACTAAGTCGTCGATTGTGATGTAACCAAAATCATTGGCCGCCACGGTCGCCAGCATCCACAGCCCGATGTTCGTCGGCGAAGTGCGCAGGAAAATTTCCCGCTTTGGCGTTTCCTGGACATTGTCTGGCGGCAACCAGGAGGTGTGTGGTCCGACAAAATCATCGAAGTATCTCCATGTTCGTCGCGCGGCCATGCGCAGGAATCGGCGATCGTCCGCCGTTAACCTTCCGCCGCGCCAGCTCTTCGCAGGGCGATCAATCACCATCACCGCTACCGGAAAGAGCGCCGACAAAAGAAGGAACGGACCCACGGCTACCATCGCCGTTGGTCCCCGCCACGCCGCGGCGGCAAAAATGAGCACGCAAGCAGCGGGAATCCAAAGCCGGCCGACAACAAACTGCCGTTGCTGATTTTTTGTGCGCTGGCGGGCCTCTTGTGCCGTCTCCCACTCGAGCATCAGCCGATGCGACGTGATTCGCCGGTAGGCGACGCGAGCAATGGCATCGAGTGCCATGCCCGCATAATCCGCCAGAAAAATAACCGCGAACATTGAGCGCAGCAGGCGGTCGCGCGGGTCGCGCCAGAACCTCGTGCCCGGGGGCGGCGGATGGAACAGAAGGCCGAGGAGAGAATTCAAGACCGGCCACAACATCAGGCCCGCAATGAGCCCGCTCCATAGCAGCGGCGCGGGCGTGAAAAGCCAGCCCGCCAGGAGAAGGGCCACGGTCGCCGGCGGCACTAGGCTGCGGCGCAAATTGTCGAAGATCTTCCACCGGTTGAAGGCGGAGAGGGGATTGGGTTCAACCCTGCCGCCGCCCACAGGCACGCGCGGCTTCAGCCAGTCAATGATTTGCCAGTCGCCGCGAATCCAACGGTGCTGCCGATTCCACCACGCGATATAACTGCTCGGAAAGACATCCAGCAGCTCGATGTCCGTCGCCAGCCCCACGCGGACATAACTGCCTTCCAACAGATCGTGACTCAACAAGTGCGCTGTTGGAAATCGTTCGGACAAGAGGCGATGAAACGTCTGCAGTTCGTAGATGCCTTTGCCGTGATAACTGCCTTCTCCGACTAAATCCTGGTAAACATCGGAAACCGCATGTGTGTAAGGGTCGATCCCGCGCGGATCGGCAAAGATGCGTGAAAACCATGTCGCCCTCGCGCTCGGAAGCGAGGCGCTGATGCTTGGTTGAATGATGGTGTAGCCGCGAATAACACGGCGGCCATCCGGTGAAAGACGTGCTTGGTTTAGCGGATGCGCCAGGGTTTCGATCATCCTCCGGGCGGTATCGCGCAGCAGTTGGGTATCGGCATCCAGCGTGATGACAAACCGAATGCCCTCGAGCTGTGCGCGCTCGCCCGCGCAGAGAAATCCTTCCAGCTCGGGCGCGGATTCGCCGATGAGGAATCGATTGAGTTGCTCGAGCTTGCCGCGCTTGCGCTCCCAGCCGATCCAGCGTTGTTCGCTCTCGCTCCACGAGCGTCCGCGATGAAAAAGAAAGAAGCGCCCTGCTCCGTGCCGGCGATTCAGTTCTTCGATCCCGCGGGCCACGATGTCGATATATTCTGCGTCCTCCGGCATGCTCTCTCGCGGCGCGTCGGCAAAATCGGTCACGAGCGAAAAGCGCAGATTCGCATCCGTATTTCCGAGGTAACGAATTTCGAGCCGATTGAGTTCGTTCTGGATCGCGTCCGGAGTGGTCAATAACAGCGGCACTACCACCAGCGTGCGGCAATCATCGGGAATGCCTTCTTTTTCGAAGGACATCTTCGGCAAAACTTGCGGCGGCAGGAGCGAGGTCACGAAATAATTCACGGCCAGCACCGCCAGCTCACTCGCAGGCAAGAGCAGCAGAAATCCCAAGGGCCAGTCTGACAGCCAATGAACCGACCCGGCAACGAAAAGGAGAGGCGCTGCCACCATCGCGGCCGTCAGCAGAAAAATGCTTCCGAAGTACGCGCCTGCCGCGTGCGCGCGAAGCCATCGGCGCGACCGTTCCGCGAGCGGAACCCTGGCGCTCGTCGCCCGCTCGAGCGCCGGTCGGCCCGCGTCGATCAAATAATAGCCGACATGTCGCGCAACTTCGTCCTCCGCGGCTTTCGCCAGCGCCAGCGCCTGGTCGATGGTTTTCTGTTCCGAACATCTTGACCATCGGGCCATTTCCTCCACTGCGCCCCGGCATCGATCACGCGTCTCAAAATCCAGGCGGGCGTAAACTCCCGCGGGATCGGCCGCCAATTCGTTTTCCGCCCAGCTGATCGATTGCAAAAGCTCCCGCCACTGGATTTGCGCAAGGCGGCGGCAACTATTGATCGCATTGGTGAGCGCGGTCTGCTGTACGGCTTGGCGCCGATGTTCCTGCTGAATGACTTCGAGCAGCGGCGCGCGTAGCGAGTGTTCCAGCCAGCCGCTCACCACTGGGAGCGCCGCCTCTTCGTCGTACAGATGCGCCACCAGTTCGCTCGCAAAATGCGGCGTCGGCTCCGGATACCGTTCCACCAGTCCTTCCATCATCTTGAGCAACTGTGGCGAACCGTGGCGCACGGCGGTAATGAGCCGATTCGCCCAAAAGTCGGCCTCCTCGCTCTGGCTTTGCTGTTGCTCGACCTGGATCGCGAGCGCGCGTAGGCATTCGAGCAACTGCAATCGCAACATTAGCGGAAGGGCCCAGAGTTCTCCGATGTCCAGCGGCGCGATCGCCTGAAAAGCGACCAGAAATTTCTCGATGAATTCCGGCTCCAAGGCGCCTCCGCTCTCCGCTACGATTTCCGAGGCGACATGGTAAACCCGCGGCAGTCCCGCGCAGATCGGTTGCCTGTTCCCGAATCAAATAGGCGTTATCGAGTAGCCACTCCGCCGAAAGGGTGAAGGCGTGGTGCACCTCGGCCGACATCGTGAGACTTACGTTCGCCCATTCCAGCGCGCGCTCGATCTCGCGCAACCGGCACAGAAAGGATGGCCCACGCGGCTTCGCTTCACGCCTGACCGGGATCTCGTGCGCGAGACGGGCGGCATTTTCCGCGAGACGCTGAGCCGAAGGCAGTTCATGACCGAGCGGTCGTGCGGTCGATTCGAATGGAAAAGGAGGCGGCGAATGAAAAGCAAACGTCACGGGCGCCTCTGCCTCCACGTCCCGCATGATCGCCAGCAAGCGCGATGCTTCGCTGGCTTCGACTTCAGCCAGGACCACCGTTTCATTCGGCAGGATCATGCTCGTGCACCTCGCCAGGCTCGCCGGAGCGACATGCTCTTGGAGCAACCGGACGAAAATCCAGCCGGCCAGAGCGCCAATTAACGCGAACGCTACGAAAAAGAGGGCCAAGCCGCCCCGCCGGTAATCGGCCAGCATTCCGCCCTGCCAAAAGATGAATGCGCCAAGGGCCAGCCCGAAAGCCGCAGCGACGGCCGCTCCGCCGATCTCCGATATCCCATTTTCCTCGACCCGCCGCCGGCCTTTCGCCGAGGCGTGGATCGCGGCGGCGCGCCGAAACCCGGCCCGATGGAAATTCTTCAGCACGGTCCGGCCTGTCTTCGTGCTCTGGAAGATGCCGACCACCAATGCGTGATCGCCCTGCCTCAGCCGAAATCTCATATCAAATCTTACTGTATTAATAGATAGCCTTCCGGGCATCGACGAAATTGGTCAAGCCTGACCGGCGACAGACTTGTTTCTTGAAAGTTACCGACGAGCTTCAAATTATCTGTAGCGGAGTCCAGGTGCCGGACAAACCGAAGCTCGAACTGGTGACGGCCTAACGAAAAGAGCGTCAAGGGTGCTTCGACCCTCCAAAGGCATTTCTGTCTGGGCGGTAACATGCGCAAAGGGCCAGCGGCGCAGCAGCTGGTCAAAGCGATCCAGGTTCACATTGTCTTTGTGTGAGCAGGACACCCGAGCTGGATCGACATGCTCTAATCGAGGATGGCTGTGCAAAGAAATCTGGGAAGAAATTCGCAGCGTCTGGAAAGCCGGTCACGGCATCACATACGCGCGATTGGAAAACGGGGGTCTGCAATGGCCTTGCCCGACAGAGGATCACCCGGGCACCACAGTGCTGCACACGAAGTCTTTTCCGAGCGGTCAGCGCGCGCCACTGAAGCGGATTGAATTTGCCGCGTCGGACGAAACGACATCGTCAGAATTTCCGTTTCTGCTTACAACCGGTCGCACGCTTTACCAGTTCAACGCTGGAACGATGACCATGCGCACGCCAAACGTCGAGCTGCGCTCGACCGACACACTCGATATTTCATCGGAAGACGCGATGCGACTTGAGTTAAGTGACGGCGAGCGGGTACGAGTGCGCAGTCGTTACGGCGAAGTCTTCGCGCCAATTCGAATCAATGCGGCTGTGAAGCCTGGTGAACTTTTCGCCACGTTTCACACCAGCGAGGTTTTTCTGAATCGCCTCATCGGCTCGGGCCGCGATAACGTAGTGCACACCCCGGAGTACAAGGTCGTTGCGGTGCGGATCGAGAAGTTAAGCTTTGGCCGCTGCACCAGACCGCATGAATGCGGAACTCCGAGCCGACGTCACTCTGGGCGCACCGCTAGATTTCATTCATACAGAAACGTCCCAATATCGACTTCAACAGGAGAGAGCAGAGGAAGAGGCAGAGGAAGGCGAGGAGCCGCTATACCTTCATGATCTCAACTTCTTTGTGCTTGAGATGATTATCGACGGATTTGACGAAGCGATCGGTTAGCTTTTGCACTTCGGCTTCCAGATCATGCAATCCATCTTCGCTTAATTCGCCAGCGGCTTTGAGTTTCTTTGCCTCGTCGAGCGCCGTGCGGCCATTTTGCTGAGCGAACGCGCGAGATCCTTGCGGCGCTCTTCCGATAATTCCGGAATCGGCAGCCTAATAATCTTTCCATCAACTGCCGGCATGATGCCGATCTTCGATTCCTTGAGGGCCCTCTCGATATCCGGCACCGTGCCCGCATCGAAAGGCTGGACAACAAGCAAACGCGGCTCCGGTGTTGTGATCAACGCGAGTTGCTTCAGCTTCATGGTCGATCCGTACGCTTGCACATCGACATTTTCCACCAGTCCAGGCGACGCCTTGCCAGTGCGCACGGCGGCAAATTCATGCACCATATAGTCGACGCTTTTTTCCATCGACATTTCGGCCTCCAAAAGAATGTCGTCTCTACTCATGTTGGTGAAGCTTTACGTCGGTTGCGGCTCATCGCAAACCAGGGTACCGACTTTTCGACCGAGCACGGCATCGCGAATGTTGCTTGGCTTGTTCATATCGAAAATCACGATCGGGATCTTATTGTCCATGCAAAGGCTGAAGGCTGTCGAATCCATGATCTGCAATCGTTTCGTGAGCGCTTCCGTGAATGTGAGGCGATCGTAGAATCTCGCGTCCGGGTGGGTATTTGGGTCTCGATCATAGACGCCGGCGACTTTGGTCGCTTTCAGGATGACATCAGCGCGAATCTCGCTAGCGCGTAGCGCCGCGGTCGTATCGGTCGAAAAATAGGGATTACCTGTGCCAGCGGCGAAAATAACAACCCGACCAAGTTCGAGATGGCGGATGGCGCGGCCCAAAATGAAGGGCTCGGCCACGTTTTTCATTTCGATGGCGGTCTGCACGCGGGTTTCAACCCCCATCTGACTGAGCGTGCTGCGTAACGCCAGTGCATTAATCACCGTCGCGAGCATGCCCATGTAATCGGCCGTGGTGCGATCCATGCCGCGATGCGACGCAGAGACACCCCGCCAAATATTTCCTCCGCCAATTACGATCGACACCTGGACACCGAGATCGCGAACATCCCGTATGCGCTCGGCGATTTCACGTACTACGCCCAGCGAAATATTGTCGCGACCGCCGCGCTCCTGGAGCGCTTCGCCGCTCAACTTGAGCACAATGCGTTTATAAGCTGGGGCTTCCGTTTGCATGGCAGAGGAAATCAAAACAGAAGACGGCGATGTTTGGAAGGCAAAATGGTGTTCTCGGTTCGGGGAGCACAGGCTCCCGCAGTTGCGGGATGCTTCCCAGAATCAACCTGCCGCGTGCAAAATCGACGCGTGCCCCCGCAAGAACTCCGCAGCATCCATCCGCCGCTTTCCTTCCAGTTGCACTTCGCCCAATGAAAGCGCGCCTTTACCGGCGGCAATAACAAGCTCTTTTTCGCGGTGCAAAAATTTCCCTGGTTTTCCGTCAAGATCGACAATTGCGGCCGAAAAGATTTTCAACTTTCGCGGCTCAGGTAAGGCAATCTCTGCAAACGCACCCGGCCATGGATTGAAGGCGCGAATTTTTCGCTCAATTATTTCGGCGGGTTCCGACCAGTCGATTTTGCCGTCATCCCGAGTCAGTTTCGGCGCGTAAGTAGCCAGCGTATTGTCTTGTGGAATGCGCGGCGCATTGCCTTTCGCAAGCATTTGCAAAGCCTCGAGCAATGGCTCCGGCGCAATCTGCGCCAACCGATCATGCAATGAGCCGCCGGTGTCAGTCGGCAAGATGTCGATCCCGCGCTGCAACAGGATGTCGCCGGTATCGAGCCCTTCAGCCATGTACATCACGGTAGTGCCCGTTTGGGCATCGCCCGCCGCGATCGCCGCCTGGATCGGGGCAGCTCCGCGCCAGCGCGGCAAAAGGGATGCATGCAAGTTTAAACAAGCGATGAGCGGAATCTCAAGCGCTTCAGGCGGCAGGATTTGCCCGTAAGCGATCACAACAATCGCATCTGGTCGCAGCGCGCGGATTTCTTCGATTGCTTGTCGATCTTTGATCCGTGATGGTTGCAAGATCGGGATGGCTGACGGTAGGGCGCGACCGCTCGCCACGGCGGAGTCCGTCCAAGGCGGAGGCGGGCCGGGCGCGCCGGACCCAAGCGCTTTTTTTATCGGCGGCGGCTCGACTTGTTGAGCGCGTCCCACGGGCTTGTCCGGCTGAGTAACGACTCCAGTGAGCTGATGCTCGCTTGATCGAAGCAGAGCTTGCAGCGCCGGCACGCCGATTTCGCCCGTGCCGATGAAAACGATGCGCATGCCGAACTACGGCGTCAGCTGATGAACTGGCGCAGATCGCCGTCGCCGCCGTCCGGCAACGGCTTGCGCCATTAATTTTTCGCCGGCAGTGATTTCACGCCGGCCCACCGACGATGCGCATTCGGTGCAAAGATAATCGTAAATCTCCCGGTCCGGCAGGACTAAAAGCAATCGCTCGCGCACGGGCATCGCGACTTTACATTTGTCGCAGTAAAGGCTCGAAGCGGTGAAATTTTCAAACTGCTGCTGGTTCATACACGCCGTCGTTCACGCTCTCCAGGATGTCGAGCAGAACTTTGGCGGGCGGCTGAGTCGCGTCAACCACGGTGATCAGCTCTTCCCCATAATGGGAGAGTACGGGTTTCGATTCCGTTTCGTAGATGTCAAGGCGGCGCTGGATGACCTGATCGTTCGCGTCGTCGAGGCGGTTATCTTTCAAGGCGCGCTTTTTCAGCCGTGAAAACAGCGTTTCGTGGCTCGGACAGGAGAGATGAAACACTTTCTTCACGTCGATCATTTCCTCCATGATTTTGGCTTGGCCGACATTCCGCGGAATACCGTCGAGCACGAGCGTATCGATGTCCGGCTTGAACTTGTGCGTCTCCACCGCGGCGTCGATCGCCGCTCGCCAGAGCTCGACCGTGATCTCATCGGGCACGAGTTGACCCTTGCTGGAGTATTCAAGGAAGGCTTTGCCAACCTTCGTGCGCGTGTCGATCGAGCGAAATACATCGCCGCATGCGCAATGATAAAAGCGCGGGATTGTGCCCAGCGTTTTGCCCTGCGTCCCTTTGCCGCTGCCAGGCGCGCCAAAAAGGATAAAGGTATTGTATCTCATCACCGAAATCGCTTTATACCGCAGGCGGGCGAGAGCCGAAAAGCAGAATCGCTCGGCTAATTTCTACCCGTGACAGGATCGACATTTACTCGCCGCCCGGCGCGATCGAAACGGACGTTGCCATCGATCAGCGCGAAAATCGTGTAATCGCGACCAAGCCCAACGTTTTTTCCTGGTAAAAACTTCGTCCCGCGCTGGCGCACAATGATATTGCCCGCGACGACCATTTCGCTGCCGAATTTCTTTACCCCCAGCCGTTTGCTGACGCTGTCGCGGCCGTTCTTAACGCTGCCTTGTCCTTTTTTGTGAGCCATTTCTTAAGAAGTTGAGAGTTGATAGTTTAGAGTTAATGGCTGGCGGCTGCTTTAACTCTCGTTCTTTTTCGCATCACTTTTCTTCGCGCCGACGCTGATGCTTTTGATCTTCACCCGGGTCAGCTTTCGGCGGTGTCCCACCGTGCGATGGTAACCTTTACGCCGTTTAAATTTGAACGCGATCACTTTTTTATCCTTGCGCTGTTCGACGACTTCACCGGTGACCTTGGCGCCTGAGATGAGCGGGTTTCCATGCGTAAGCTCTTTCCCGTCGGCATACATCAAGACATCGCCGAACGTCGCGCTCTTCCCCGCCTCAACGTCGAGAAGATCGACATCGATTGTATCGCCTTCCGCGACACGATACTGCCTGCCGCCAGTTTTGATAATTGCGTAAGCCATAAGGTTTTTCCGGGGAGAAAAAGCCGCGCAAAATCTCACAGCTACGGGGTGTGTGCAAGCGCAAAGGTAGGGCGGTTCGCCCGAACCGCCCGTTGCGGCGTGATCACGGTCAAGGCGATTGCGATCAATCGCCCCTACCCGCGATCATCAGCACAATCTCGCCTTTAAGAGGATGAGCCTGGTAGTGCGCCAACAGCTGACTCGCGGTGCCACGCTGAAATTCCTCGAACTTCTTGGTGAGTTCCCGCGCGACGCAGAGTTCCCGATCCGGCATGATTTCGATACAAGCGGCGAGCGTTTTCGTTAATCGGTAGGGCGATTCGAAGAAAATTGTTGTCTCTTCGCGGTTAACGGCAGCGAGTAATTCGCGGTCACGCCGACCACTTTTGACCGGCAGAAATCCGCGAAAGCAAAATTTCTCAGTTGAAAATCCTGAACCGACGAGCGCGGCCAGAATCGATGACGGCCCGGGAATGATCATGAAAGGAAGCCCGCGTTTGATGCATTCGCGAATAAGGCGCGCGCCGGGATCGGAGAGCGCGGGCGTTCCGGCGTCGGTAATCAATGCGACGTCTTCGCCCGCGGCGAGGCGCTCGACTAGTTGGGCGGCGCGCATCGCCTCATTGTGCTCGTGATAACTGAGGAGCGGCTTTTTGATTTCGAAACGCTTCAACAACATTCCGGAATGGCGGGTGTCTTCAGCCGCGATCACATCGACCGAGTTCAGCACATCAAGCGCGCGCAAGGTGATGTCACCGAGGTTGCCGATTGGTGTGGAGACGACGTAAAGCATCCCGCATCATCCAGCTAAAATCGATCTTTTGCTATCAATCACGCAAGCAAGCAGACGAGCTTGTTTCACTTCCAATAAAGCCGAGTTGCCCGCGCAAAACGAATTTAGGAAAAGGAGGCTATATGAGAAAATGCATTTATCTGTTGGCGCTGGCACCGTTTGTGTTAGTCGGCTGCGCCGAGGAACCGACGACGATGACAACTACGACAACTACACAGGAAGTGACAACAGCCGGTCCAGCCCGAGAGGTGGTAGTGACCAGGACTCCACCAGCCGTTCGCGTTGAAACGCAGACGGTGGCGCCGGGACCCGGATATGCCTGGACAAGGGGTTATTGGCGATGGACTGGAACCACCTATGTCTGGGTGCCGGGCAGTTACATAGTGCGTCCAAGGCTGGCGGCAGTATGGGTCGAAGGCCAATGGGTGCCCCGGGGCGGCGGCTGGGTCTGGATGCCGGGTCATTGGCAATAAGCAGAGGGGGAACAGGGACTTGGTTGGCTAATAGCGAAAATCCAAACCTCATGCATCGTAAGCCGCTTACGACGCACGAGGTCCTCGCATCTAGTGTCAGGATCCGTTTTTAATCGCCTTCCCCAGTTAGCGAGGTTTGAGGGCATTATTTCAGGCTGATTCCTGCTCGGAACGTGGTATCATAGTTGCCGGTATCGTCCGAGTTTTGGATCAATGGCCATGAAACCGACGGGTCCGTTCGCTGCCGGAAAGAGGCGCTTTCCACGGACGGATTACCTTTTTCATTCAGGTTTCGCCCAATGGCGCGGGTATTCTTCCCCCTATGACGGAGAGGACAGATCGGAATTTCGGACGTTTGACAATTTACGACGTGAGTTCCGGATCGAAGCGGCGCGGGAACTGGCCAAAGAGATGGTGGTGTTTACGCTCATCTTTTTGACGGCGGCCTGGCCGGTAATCTACATGGTGATCACCGTCGTTAAGTTATTGAATAAGGGAGAGCCGCAGCTCTAATCGCCCCAACGGGCAAAGAGGCCTTTCTTTACTGTCACTTTGCCCAGAGGAATTCGTCGCGATATTCTGGCGTTTGCTCCGGCGCGAAACCGTGGCGCGTGATGTTTTCGGTCACTACGCGTGGCACTAGAAATTGCAGCAGATAATCCGCGCCACCGGCTTTGGTGCCGCCCCCGCTCATCTTGAAACCGCCGAATGGATGTCGGCCCACCACTGCGCCCGTGCACGAGCGGTTGATATAAACGTTGCCCGCTTCGATTTGTGCTTTTGCCCGCTCGATGTTCGCTGGACTGCGCGAGAAAAACCCAGCAGTGAGGGCATAATCAGTGCCGTTGGCAACCGCGATCGCTTCGTCAAGATCGCGCACTTTTAAGACGCTGATCACCGGGCCGAAAATTTCCTCGCGTGCAATGCGCATACTCGGTTTCACATCCGAAAAAATAGTTGGCGGAATAAAGAAGCCTTTGGCCGGTACATCTTCACGTTGATAAGCAAGCGTGGCCTCCG
>WNGA01012082.1_pt1 | contig 11188 bp, 8 predicted proteins | sample 5400061 | NCBI WGS metagenome assembly WNGA01 (sample SAMN13153366, study PRJNA577476) | soil metagenome | isolation source: 100 cm soil or saprolite under grassland replicate 2 | place: USA:California | collected 2016-06-15
CTGTCTTGAAGTACGCGCCGGCGGCCGCGGCGCGCGCGGCGTCCGTGGGAGCGCATCGTGAGGCTGCTGCGCTTTACGCACGCGCGGCGCGCTTCATCGACGAGCCGTCCGCCAAGGCTGACCTTCTCGACGGCCAGGCGCGGGAGGCGTATCTCACGGGAGACTTCGCGGAGGCGTTCGACGCGTGCAGCGAGGCGCTCGCCTGCCATCGCGCCGCCGGAGCTGTCCGGAAAGAGGCGAGCTCGCTGGGGCTGCATTCGCGTCTCCACTGGTACCTCGGCCGCGACGAGGACGCAATCGCCGCGGGTCAGGCGGCCATCGCGTTGCTCGAGACATTGCCGCCAGGTCGTGAGCTCGGAGTCGCATACGCGAATCTCTCGGAGGTTGCGATGAACCGCGAGGACGCTCAGCAGGCAATCGCGTGGGGGCGACGCGCGATCGAGCTCGCGGACCAGATCGGTGACGACGCCACTGGCGGCCACGCGGTCGTCAGCATCGGCGCGATCGAGGCGCTGCACGGCGACCCCGCAGGCACCGCCAAGCTTGAGCACACCTTGGAAGCCGCGATCGACGCGGGATTCGAGGAGGTTGCGGCACGCGCCTTCAATTTCCTCGTGCTCGCGGCCGTCCGAAGCCGCAGCTTCGCGGCGCTGGAGCCCTACCTCGCGCGTGGAATCGACTACTGCAGCGAGCGCGATCTCGGTACCTGGCGTCAAGCCCTCGTCGCGTTCGGGGCGCGCGCCGACCTCGACCGCGGACGCTGGAGCGAGGCCGCCGCTGGCGCCGAACGCGTGCTGCGAACGGCTCGGACGCAGGCACCGGCCCCGGCGCTTGCGCGCTCCGTGCTCGCGCTCGTCCGTGCCCGCCGCGGCGACCCTGGCGCAGACGACGCCCTCAAGCACGCCGTGCATCCCGACGACCCGAGCGGCGGTCTCCTCCGGGCAGCACCGGTCGCTCCTTTACCGAGCAAGATGTACCTTGCCGCCGCGCGGGCGGAGATCGCGTGGCTCAAGGGCGATCCGGCGGCCGTTGTCGCGGCGACCGAGGCGGCGCTCGACGTCGCGATTCGCGCGCCGTGGATTGTGGGGGAGCTCGCGTACTGGCGCTGGCGCGCCGGACACCGAGAACCGATCCCGCCAAGCGCGGCCGAGCCGTATGCCGCGGCGATCGCCGGCGACTGGCGACGCGCGGCGGAGCTGTGGACGGAGCTGGGCTGCCCGTACGAGGCTGCGCTGGCGCTGGCGGACGCGGAGGAGGAGGAGCCGCTGCGGCGCGCGCTGGACGAGCTGCAGCGGCTGGAGGCGCGGCCGGCGGCGGCGCTCGTCGCACGCCGCCTGCGCGAGCGGGGTGCGCGTGGGCTGCCGCGGGGGCCGCGTGCTGCGTCGCGGCGGAATCCGGGCAGTCTGACGCCGCGCGAGCTAGAGGTGCTCGGACTCGTCGCCGAAGGGCTGCGGAATGCCGAGATCGCCGAGCGGCTCGTGCTCTCCGAGCGGACGGTCGACCACCACGTCGCCGCGATCCTCCGAAAACTCGGCGTTCGCACGCGCGGCGAGGCGACCGCGAAGGCGGTCCGGCTCGGGCTCGCCGGCCAAGATAGGTAGCGCCGCCGGACAACATAGGTGCTAGGGCCGATGCGCCCTCGCGCGCCCGCCGCCTACCGTCGAGGGGACAGGAGTGGCGGACGAGAGGAGAGCGAGATGCCCCGGTACGTGGTGGAGCGCATATTCCCGGACGGCTTGCGCATCCCGGTCGACGCCGAGGGCGCGCAACTGTGTCTCAGCGTCGTCGAGCGGAACGCGGACGAAGGCGTCACCTGGGTCCACTCGTACGTCGGCGAAGACCGGGAGAAGACGTTCTGCGTCTACGACGCCCCGAGCCCCGAGGCGATCAGGAAGACTGCCGCCCGGAACGATCTCCCCGTCGATCGGATCACGCAGGTCCGCGTCCTCGACCCGTACTTCTACCTGTGAGCGTCGACCGCGCCACCGCGCGGCGAGCGTCTCACCCGAGAGGAAGAACCATGCTTCAACGACTCGCGGGTCGTTCCATCGGCAAGGCGTGTCCTGGGGCGAGGAGTGCTGGGCGACAGCACTCATGTACTTCGACGGGACGGCTCGCAGTTCCGTCCAGTCCTGACGGCACCCCGCCGCCGGATAGTCAACACGTAAGGAGGAAAGGGAGGACATGATGAAGATTCTGGGCGGGACAGTTTTGGCGATGGTCGTGCTGCTGCTCGTGGTCGCTCAGCCGGCAGGCGCGGGGGCGGCCGACCCGGCCAGCATCGACTTCGGGGCCGTGCCCCTGAACAGGACCGCTAGCCAGGCCGTCACGCTCACGATCGACACGGGCTTCCAGGTGAGCGCCTTCAGCGGCGAGGGGATCCGCGCCCCCTTCGGCATCGACATCGGCGACTGCTTCGCGGTAACCGGTCCCGGCACCTGCACGTTCACACAAAAATTCACTCCGACCAGTGTCGGCTCCTTCACGGGCATGCTGCACGCGCGCGAGTGTCCGCTCGTCGGCACCGCCAGCTGCATCGATATCCCCGTCAGCCTGCAGGGCAGCGGCGTGCAGATCGCAACGACGACGAGCCTGGCCTCGTCGGCGAATCCGTCGATCCTCGGGCAGAGCGTGACGTTCACGGCAACGGTCGCGTCGGCCTCTGGATCGACGACCCCGACCGGCACGGTGACCTTCTCGGACGGCGCGACGCCCCTTGCCACCGTCCCGCTCGGCGGCGGAACGGCCAGCTTCACCACCTCCGGGCTCACCGCCGGCGAGCACACGATCGGCGCGGCCTACTCCGGCGGTGGAGCTTTCGCGCCCAGTTCGGCGAACCTGACGCAGACGGTTCAGGACGCCGCGGCGCTCCTCAGCCTGCTCGCGGCGGAGGTCGCCGGCCTCCCCCCGGGCACCAGTCTCTCCGAAAAGGTGCAGAAGGCTCAGGACTTCCTAGCCGAAGGGGCGATCGCGAAGGCGTGCAAGACCATGGATGACTTCATCAGTGAGGTTCGCTCTCAGACGGGCAAGAAGATCCCGGCTGCCCTGGCGCGCAAGCTCATCACGGACGCGATGAACGTGAAGATCGCGCTCGGCTGCTAGAAGATCACGACATTCCTGACGTTCAACGGCCAGGCCGAAGAGGCGGTCAACTCGCGATCGTCGAGGACCCGAAGATCGTGACCACCAGTCGCCATGGAGAGGCCGGACCTGCCTGTGGGGTAAAGAATTCGGTTCGGCTGGCGGCTCGAGTGGTTGTTCAGGTGCGGCGACGGGGGGGTCAGGGGAACTTGCAGCCTGCCAAGGGGGATCCGGCGCGTGGTTGGCGCGGACGCGGCCGCGGTCAGCGGTGGCTTTGACGTCGCGTTTTGAGCACTTGGTTGTGGGGCGAGCGCTGGCTTCCCGTTGGGGTCCGTCGCGAGCGTGCGATCGATGTGATGGCGGGGGGCGCAACGATGCTCGAGTCGTCGGGAGGACACACGGCCGGGCCGAGCGTCTCCGCGCTGGCAGTGGGCGAGAAGCCAGCCGAGGCTCGGCAGCAGCGGCCAGGGAGCGGTTGTCGTCCGCTTCCACCTGGCGGGCCTCTCCATCCGGGGCCAGCCCGTCTGGCTCCGGCGCGTCGGCCTCGAGGCCGTCGTCTCCCGGCGCAGAGCTGAGGCCACCGCCGAGCAGGCTGTGCGCCTGGGCGCGGTCGTGTACCGCGGCCGCTTCCCACCGCGCCTGAGGATCGCCAGCTGGTGACGCAGGACGACGATCTCGAGCTCCCGCTCACCACCACCGCGGGCGAGCACGCCGACGAGGCAGCACAGAAGCCGGTACAGCAAACACATCAGCACGACGCGCAGTCTGAACCGCTTCGACGGCGATCCCGAGCACGGCCGTCCCGCTCGAATCGAATTTCTTTACCCCAGAGGATTCCCTACAGAATCACGCTCATAGACGATGTGGAATGCGAGTTCCGCGCTCTGCTACGGCATCGACGCGTTCGAGTACACCAGATCAGGGCGATCGACTGGGACGAAGACGACATCTACCTCGTTCACGATCGCGGCAAGATTCACATTCAAGCCGACCGTGCGTTCGAGGATCTCCTGGTTCGTCTCCTCGAACTGAATCCGGCGATCAAAACAGATAAAGGGGTACGGGCCCTGCTACGGCCGTCTGACGCTGCAAACCGCGCACAGTAGGCGACGCTCGCTGCAATGAAGGCGGTCTACTTCGCGAACGCTGGCCCGAGGGAGCCTGTCGACACGTGGGGCCGAAACGGATTCGAGTACGTGTGGGCACTCGATGTTTCGCGCGGTCGCGCCGACGATGTCGGTACAGCCGCCTGACCGAGTGGGAGCGTTGATCCACACTTGCCGAGAGCGGCAGGTTTCGGGGGACATTCGTGAACACTGGCCCAGTCCTGGTTGCTGGTCGTGGGGTGCACAAACCCGATCACGCTGCGAGTTCGTATTCGTGCAGTAGCCCGCCGAGAAGATCGCGCCGCCGGACTTGAGGCCTGCGAGCCGTCGGTGCGGGTGGAGGATCGAGTCCGCCGCGGCTATCTGGCGGTCGGAGCTCGAGACCTCGGTGTGGCCGCTGCTGGTTGAAGTGGCGGACGTAGACGTGGAGGACAGGCTCGAGTTGGCGGCGGTCGCACGCCACTGGACGTACCCGCACACCCAGCAGGGTCGGCCGCCGCTCACCCGGCAGGTGCGCGAACTCGTGCTCCGGCTCGCGCGTGAGAACCCATCGTTGGGCTACCAGCGCATCGTCGGCGAGCTGCGTGGACTTGGCATCAGCGTCTCCGCGACGTCAGTCCGCTCGATCCTGGCCGCAGCACATTTCCCGCCGGCGCCGCAGCGCGGTGGCCTGAGCTGGCGGCAGTTCCTCCGCCAGCAGGCCGACGGGATCCTCGCCTGCGACTTAGTTGCGAAGCCCAGCGCGATCTGGTATCCGCGCGCGCGCGCCAACCTCTAAACCAGCGTCAAAACCAGCGCAACCGACCGGCGCGGCCCCCTGAACCGGAATTTTGAAACCCTTCACGTCTGCGACGCCAGTTGTTCTCTGAGGGAGGAGGCAGCGATGCCGAAGAACATCGTCGACCTGTCGGCGCGCTCGTCGCTCATTCGCGATGAGCCGTGGCATCTCCATTTTTGGGAATCCACGCCTCGGGAGGCACTCGCCTTTCTTCGCGATCCGCGTAAGGAGCTCGAAAAGATTCGTATTAGGCTGCCGGCGGATTGCCGTATCGAGACCGTGATCACGAATCACGACTGGATGGGTACGAACGCGTTTGCGGGCGGTGGACGAGCCGCTGACGACGGGCCGATTGTCGTCTGCAATGTCGGCGGCGGCGACGTCGCCATCGCGTTCTACCGGGTGACGATGTATGCGCACAGGGCCTCGGATGTCGGCAAGTTCAAGAAGGAGCTCCTGCATGGCGCCGACGAGGAGGCGGTCGTCAAGCCTCGGGGCACGCGGGGCTGAGGGCGGGAGGGACGCGGTGCGGATCGACGGTTCGCCGTCGACCCGCCCGCAGCGGTGATCCCGGAAGCGGCGGGGGAAGGACGGTGGACCATCCGTCTCGCGGGGCTTAGCCTTCGCGGAGCAAAGGAATCGACCTCCCGCCTCTCGAGGGAGGGGGGACCTCACTCAACTCAGCGACCAAGCACGGGGGTTGAAGGCGTTTCGGCGGGGTCGTAGAGTCGCGTCAACAGAGCAACGAGCGCGATCTCGAGCGGGGCTCGGAGTGCGTCATCTTGTTGCTGCGGCCGGTGGCGATCATCGACGTCTGGGTCGGTTGGCGTGTCTCGTTTGCCGAGTGAGGAGGACTGCGTGCCGCGTTGCCGAGATGTCTATCTGAAGATCGAGCGGATGCCGGGCTACAGCCCGCTCGCGTCCGACGACGCTGAGCGGAACCTTTTCCGGCGTGACTGCATGTTCAACCATGGGCACGAGGACGGGAAGATCCCGGACTCCGAGGTTGCGCTCAGCCGGCTCGACGCGATCGTGTACCGCGAGTACCTCGATCCGGGTTACACGACGCCGAATATGGCTCCGCTCATCACGGCCGACGTCAACGAGCCCGCGTTCGACCGGCGCATCCCCGGGGCGCTCCTGTACACGGAGCCTGGCGAGCGGCTGTTCGTGCACGTCCTCAACGCGGACGACCAGCCGCACAGCTTGCACGTCCACGGGCTGATCTACGGCATCGACTCCGACGGCTCTTGGCCATTCGGCGTCCGTGGACTCGCGGAACCCGGCCCGAGGAGCGACACGATCTGCCCCGGGCAGACATGGACCTACGTCTTCGACGTGACCGACCAAACGATCGGCGCCTGGCCGTTCCACGACCATCACATGAACGTCGGCGAGAACACGAACCGTGGGCTCTTCGGCGGGATCGTCGTCCGCGACCCGCACGCGCCGAAGGCCGACTACGAGGTTCCGTTCTTCATGCACCGGCTCGCCGGCCCGTCGCGGACGCCGCTGTTCGACAGCGGCCCACTCGACCCGGGTGACACGTTCATGCACACCTTCGCGGCGGAGGGAACGTACGACTACCACTGCAATTTCCATCCGATGGCGGGGAAGGTGCGCGTCACGGCAGCCGGTCCAACGACTTCGAGGACGATTCAGATCTTTGACGGCCCGGGACGCTTCGACTCGGACGACGTCACGATCGGCCCTGGCACCGTCGTCACCTGGGTCCACGCCGGCACCTTCCAGCACACGGTGACAGACTCGAGCGCCGGCGGGCGTCAACAGGTCGCGATCAACGGCCGAGCGTACGTCGGCAACACACCCACGGTCGTCGCCGAGACGGGTAAGCGAATTCGCTGGTACGTCTTCAACCTCGATCTCGGTGAGACCTGGCACAACTTCCACCCGCACGGCCAGCGCTTCCGAGTCGGCGAGGAGACGATGGACGCCCGCAGCATCGGCCCGGCGGAGTCGTTCGTCGTCGACACGATCGTGCCGCCCGTGATCCTTCTACCCGAGTGCGAACACCCTTCGCACTACGGCGAGGCAAGCCACGGCTACGGCGGGTCACACGGTCACGGCCATGAGGGATCGCACGGCCACGGCGAATCCCACGGCGATGGCGAGTCGCACGGCCATGGCGAGCACAGGCACGGCGATGAAGGCCATGAGCCCGGCCCTGAGCCCGAGCACCCGCACCCGAAGCCTCCATACGAGCCGGAACATCCACACGGCCGGAAGACGGAGCTCTGCGGCGACTTCCTCGTCCACTGCCACGTGGAGATGCACATGATGCAGGGAATGGCGGCGCTCGTTCGCGCCGTCCAGGAGGTGGAGGTCACCCCGGCGCTCGAGGAGAAGCTCGGCTTCCACCTGCCGGTGTGCACCGGGAAGAACGAGTGCCCGGAGATCGACCACCACCGCATCTGCGGTGGCCCTGACGAGGGGATGTGGGAGAGCCTGCCCGACTCGCCGATCTTCGTCGTCCACGCGGCGATGCTTCGCACGGGGAAAGTGCTCCTTTTCTCGGGGACCGCCGAGGTCGGCTATGCGAACGAGTCGCGGGTGTTCGATCCCGGCACGGCAACGTTCAGCGCCGCACAGCCATTCGACGAGGATCTCTTCTGCAGCGGGCACGCCTGGCTCGACGACGGAAGGCTCCTCGTCGCCGGGGGAGCGCCGAACGGAACGGTGGACTCGACGCACATCTTTGACCCGATCAGCGAGACGTGGACGGCGGCCGGGGTCGCCGCCGACATGGCGCGCGCCCGGTGGTACCCGACGCTGCTGACGCTCGGCGACGGGCGCATCCTTGCCGTCTCCGGCCTCTTGGGCGTGGCGCCGATCGAGATCTACGATCCGGGCGCAAACACGTGGACAAGCGTACTTGCGGCAGACCGCGCCTTCGGCGAGCTCTACCCCAGCCTGCACCTGCTTCCGAACGGCGACGTCTTCTATTCGCGGGCGGGCTGGGCCGCCGCCGCGGGCACGCAAACGGCCTACCTGCGCTTCACCGGCCCCAGCTCCGGCTCGTGGACCGACCTGGGGCAGCAGCAGTTCTACGATCGCCAGGAGGGGACCGCAGTCATCCAGATCGACGCGACGGTGAGCCCGCCGGCAGCCGCGATCCTCATCATCGGCGGCGGCGTGTCAGGCGCCGCGACAGCGCGCAACCCGCAGAGCTGCGAGCGGATCGACGTATCCAGCCTCTCCCCAGCGTCGGCATGGCAGCGTATTCCCCCGGCCGACATGAACTTCCCTCGTACGAACGTCAGCGGCGTCCTGTTGCCGGACGGAACGATCCTCGCCGTCGGGGGGCAGCGGAACGGCAAGTGGTCGGCAGACCCACAGCCGGTCCTACCCACCGAGATCTACCACCCAGCGACGAACACGTGGACGCTCACCGCCCCGATGGCGCATCCTCGCCAGTACCACTCCGTCGCGGTGTTGCTGCCCGACGGACGCGTACTGACCGCGGGCGGGATCGATCCGACACTCGGCCCAGCGCCCGCCCGTGATCAGCGTTACCTCGAGGTCTTCACACCGTCATACCTGCTCGCCGGACCACGACCCGTCATCACCGCGGCACCCGCGAGTGTCGCCTACGGCGCGACTTTCGACATCGAGACACCAACCCCGGGCACGATCGATTCCGTCGCGCTGCTCCGCCCATGCGCGATGACCCACCACACCGATGCCGGACAGCGCTACATCAAGCTGCCGATCACCGGTCGAACGCCCGATCGGATCCACGTCACAGCACCGGCGGACAGCAACATCGCGCCGCCCGGGTACTACATGCTGTTCATCCTCGACGCGGGCGGCGTGCCGTCGGTCGCGCACTTCGTCCACCTGCCGTAGCCTCGAGCGGCCCGAGATCGATAGCTTCGGCTTTTCCTGATTCGGGAGGTTGTCGTAGTCGGTCGTTCGTCTATCTGGCGCGTAGGGTTCGTAAATTCAGGCGTGTGGGTGCACAAATCCGATCCGACGCGGCGGGCGAGCCTGAGGGGTTTCAAAACTACGGTTTCGCCTGGAAAACGAGCAACTCCCAGGGATTGATCGGCTTTTTGAAACCCCTCAGGTCCTGCGGCTCCCGCCGGCGGCAAATCCGCAGACGGAAATCTGCCAAGCTGGTTCAGCGCTCAGGGTGCCTCCGATTCGTTCCGCGTCTCCCCCGGAACGATCGGACTGCGGCGCAAGCCTCAAGCGCCGCTGCCCTGGGCGCTACCGCCACATCGCAGGAATGCCTAGTGCGATCGCGTCTACCGAACGAGCCCGAGCTGCTCCGGGTCAACCGGCTTCGGGGGAGAGGCAGCTTGGGCTCTTCGTCCCCAGGGCACGCTGCAGGGGCCGCAGCCGCCGCGCGCCCCTCCTCCCTACGCCTCTGGGCGATGCCCCTCGTGACTATCTCGCGGTGAAGGGTGACAAAACTCGGCTTCCGCGCTGAATCTTGACACCCTTCACCTTCCGCTGCTCAAGGCCGAGAGGAACACTCACCGACGGGCGCCGCATCTTGACTGTTCTCCATGTCAGAGCTGAGCACGGCCTGACCGGCGCACCAAACATGCCGACGAGGTCCTGGACTTGACTTGCCACCGCGGCCGCACCAGTCGAATCATGGGCACTCACGGAGGGCCGTCTGCGACGATTGCCAGCAACCGCGATCTCTTAGGGGGCAAAGATGAGTCACGAGCACGGGCACACCGGCGGACATGGCGAGGGCAGTACCACCGGCGTCCACGGCATGTTGCTGTTCGGCGAGGAGGTGCTTTACCTGTCGCATCTCCCGATGTTCGCCAGCCCGCACAACTTTCAGGTGCTCCTGGAGGTGGGGCTCGATGATGTCGCGCGTGAGGCGTTTCTCGCCGACCGTCGGGTCGCTGGCGATGGGATCCACACGTTCGTCCCCGAGCCCTTCCCGATCGACGAGCTCGTCCCCCGTGCTGGCGGCCAAGCACGGACTTCGATTGAGGGCACGATTTTTCGCGGTCACTTCGAGCGCGGAGGCGAGCCGATCGCCGAAAGCGTCATCGCAGAAGTTCGTCAGCTCGTGCATTTCAGTGAGCTCGAAGTAGGTGCGAAACGCACCGAGGACCGGCAGCTCACCTACCTCTGCTTCGGGCGTCCCGGGCAGCTCCACCTCGCGCACGAGGTCACGGCGAGGCCAGACTTCGACCATGTGCTTACGGCCCGGTTGGTTCCCGACACGGTAACCAACCAAGCCGGACAGTCTTTGCCCGACGATGTGGCCACGATCGGGTTCGATCTAGCCCAGCGGGTTCTCTTCGGTGAAAGGAGCGACACCTCCGAGAAGCGTCTGGCTCCCGATGAAATTGCCCACGGCTTGTTCTTCCAGACGAGCTCGCTAACCGGCGCCCACGGGTTCGCCGTCCAAATGAAGACCGAGAGGGATTTGTATCTCGAGGTCGATGAGTTGACCTGACAGCGTGTGCCGCATTGGGCCGAGTTCTCGGTGCGCGCGCACTACGGGACCTTAGTGTTGGCGCCGCCGGCCCATCACGCCGGAGGTCGAGCTCACCCCGGCCCAAGCAAGCCCACGTTCAAGCCGACGAGTTACACCTGGCTACGGATCGACATTAGGGCAAAAGTCGGCGATGGTCGCGCTTGCGTGAAGGGTGTCAAAACCGCGATTCCGCCTCTGCAAACGACCATCCAACGTGGATCCGGGTTTTGAAACCCTTCAGGGATTCTCCGCTGTGAGCGGACAGCAACGGCGACCTCCGTCTATCCGGCGACGACCACTTCTCGCGGGCAAGATCGCCGAACCCGCTTGACCCCCAACCCGAGGCTTTAGACGTCTCCAGCGTGAGAGCCGTGATCGCCGAGACCGATGGCACACGCTTTCCCACGGTCGGGCACGTGGACGACCTCGGAGGAATCGCCGGCGGACGCTACGGCACCCGCTCTGATCGTGCTCCCTGGTCTGCCGCAAAGGCGGCGTACGCTCGCCCTGCCGCAACGGCCACGAGTTCACGATTTGCCTGCAAATCCGCGACGACCGAGTTTGCGCACCCTACGCGCTAAGGCGTGGCCAGTGTCGCGCGTCGCCTCAGCTGGCAGCCACCGCTTTGTGCGAAGTATGGCTGCACGGGCTCCAATATGCCGTAGGTATGGACCCCAGAGCCTGCTGCCACGGACATCAAGGGTGGACGCGTTTTGAAACCCCTCACCGTCGACCAAACATAGGCAGAATCGA
>WNGA01014896.1_pt1 | contig 11188 bp, 11 predicted proteins | sample 5400061 | NCBI WGS metagenome assembly WNGA01 (sample SAMN13153366, study PRJNA577476) | soil metagenome | isolation source: 100 cm soil or saprolite under grassland replicate 2 | place: USA:California | collected 2016-06-15
CGGATAACTATATGAAAACATATACGATCAACTCGTCCACGCTCATGGGCAACAACGTCAACACCGGCGACCAGGTGACCGTGATCGCCAAGCAGTCCGACAACGTGGCGGTGTCGGTCGCCGACCGCGCCAACCTTCCCCAGGACGGCCGCCGAGGCCAACCGCCTACGCCGGCACCATGAACGGCGACCCCCGGCATGACGACGACCGACGTGGTCCGCGTCTTCCGCGGACCCACGTCCCCAGAGGTCGTGCCATGAACGATGCCATGAAACTTCGGTGGGGAGGGCTTCAGGCCCGCCTCAAGGTGGCCGGGCGGCGGGCGTGAGAGGACCGCTGGTCCTGGGCCGACATCGGCATGACCCGCCAATCCGCCCGCGATCCGCTGTCTGCTCGCGGTGGCTGGCGCGCGGATCCATCGGCCGCTTGGAAGGTTCGCCGATAGGCGAGGGGCGATACGCCGATCGCGGCGTACAGATGCAGGCGGAGTGAGGCCGCCGTGCCGAACCCGGCGCGGTGGGCGATCTGGTCCACGGGGAGATCGCTGGACTCCAGCAGGTTTCTGGCGAGCTCCACGCGCTGTTGGATGAGCCAGTCGCCGGGGCTCATCCCGACTTCCTGCCGGAAGCGGCGGGTGAAGGTCCGCACGCTCATCTTGGCGTGGCTGGCCAGCTCGGTCAGCGGCAGTGCACGCTCGAGTCGTTGCAGGGCCCAGGCTTGGGTGGCCGCGGTAGTGGCGGTTGCCGGGCTCGGCACCGGGCGTTCGATGTACTGCGCCTGCCCGCCCTCGCGCCAGGGCGGCACGACGCAGTTGCGGGCCACGCGGTTGGCGACCGCACTGCCGTGATCGCGACGGACGATGTGCAGGCATAGATCGATGCCGGAGGCCACCCCGGCCGAGGTGAGCACATCACCGTCGTCCACAAACAGCACGTCCGCGTCCCATTTCACCTGGGGGAACAGCCGCTGACACAACTCGGCTTCCTGCCAGTGCGTGGTCGCGGGGCGGCCGTCGAGAAGGCCGGCGGCGGCGAGCAGAACGGCCGCGGTGCAGATCGACACGACGCGGGTGCCCGGCCGCAGCGTGGCGAAGAGGTCGGCCGGCGGTTCAGGTATCGGCTGGTCCGCGGGGTCCCACAGGAACGGCGGGATGATCAGGGTGTCCGCGGTCTCGAGCGCCTCGAGACCGCGTTCCACCAGGACGGCGAAGTCGGCGGAGGTGGTGACCGGGCCGCCGTCGAGCGAACACGTGATCACCTGGTACAGCCGCTCGTCCGCCGAACCCCGGGCGGCGCCGAAGATCCGCGCGGGGATTCCCAGCTCGAACGGGAAGACGTTCCGCAGGGCGAGCACGACAACACGGTGCATGGCCTGATCTTTGCACATGATGGCTTTCAGGCCACTTCCGCCGCCCGTCCGGAGCCAGCAGGCTGGTCGCAGTGGGTACACATGGAACGTACCGCGGGGAAAAGGGGTTTGCGGATGTACCGCATGAATGGTGAGTCAATTTTTGTGGTCGACGAGAAGTACCGGAAATTCTCCGAGGAAGACATCATGCATGACGTCTTCGAAGTGGGCTACGTTGACAAGGCCATCCTCCTCCCCGTCAGTCTCAATGAATTCTATAAGAACGGCTTCAGCACGACCGAGGGAGGAGCCGCCCTGGCCGGAAAGTATCCCGGCAAGTTCATCGTGAACGGCCGGTTCGACCCGCGTGACGGCGACGAGGGTCTCAAGCGCTTTGCGGAGGAGGTCAAGCGCTACGACATCAAGGGCGTCAAGCTCTACACCGCCGAGTGGCACGGCGACTCCCGCGGCTACAAGCTCGACGACCCATGGTCGCGCCGGTACCTCGAGGAGTGCCTCGAGCTCGGCATCACCAACATCCATGTCCACAAGGGCCCGACGATCCGCCCACTCGACCGGGACGCGTTCGACGTCGCCGACATCGACAAGGTCGCGACCGACTACCTCGACCTCAACTTCATCGTCGAACACGTCGGCCTGCCGCGGCTCGAGGACTTCTGCTGGATCGCCACCCAGGAGTCCAACGTGTACGGCGGTCTCGCGGTGGCGATGCCGTTCATCCACACTCGGCCCCGCTACTTCGCCCAGATCATCGGCGAGCTCCTCTACTGGATCGGCGAGGACAAGATCTTCTTCGCCAGCGACTACGCCCTCTGGACGCCGAAGTGGCTGGTCGAGAAGTTCGTCGACTTCCAGATCCCGGCCGACCTGACCGAGTACGCGCCGATCACGACCGAGCAGAAGAAGAAGATCCTCGGCCTGAATGCGGCTGCAATGTACGACCTCGACGTACCGCAGGAGCTTCGGCTCCCGACCGAAGCCGGCGACGCCACCGTCGAGGTGGCGGCCGGCGCAAGGTCATGACTGTGCTTTTGGCCGGGCCTTCGGCGCCGGCGGGGTCATGGGGCTTCAACTCCCGGCCTTCCCTCGTCGCTCCAGTCGCTTCGCTCCCTCCGCTCCTCAGTCCACGCCGGGAGGCCCCATGACCACCCTGATGACGTCGCCGGTTCTCGAGGTGCTGGCGGCGCTGGCGACGGTGACGGATCCCGAGTTGGACGAGCCGATCACCGAGCTCGGCTTCGTCCGGGCGGTCCGGATCGACGACGCGGGGGTGACGGTGCACCTGCGGTTGCCGACCTCGTTCTGTTCGCCCAACTTCGCCTACCTGATGGCGTCCGACGCCGTCGATGCGCTCCGGCGGGTCGATGGTCTCGGGCGCGTGGTGGTCCAGCTCGACGACCACCACGACTCGGACAAGATCAACGCCGGCCTGGCCGCGGACGCCGGTTACGTCGGCACCTTCGGTTCGGAGGCGGAGGAGAGCCTGGAGGAACTGCGCTCCATCTTCCTCCGTAAGGCCCACACCGCGGCGATGGAGCGATGTGCCTCGGAATTGCTCAGGCACACCGACCTGCAGGTCGAGGATCTGCATCTGATCACTCTCGCCGACCTGCCGGAGGGCCGTTTCAAGGAGGCACTGCTGCGCAGGCGGGTCGCCATCGGGCTCGGCGTCGACCCCGGTGATCCGGTGGTGGTCGACGAGGACGGCGGTCCGCTTTCCCCCGAAGCGGTCCCGCTGCGGCTGCGCTTCGCCAAGGCGGTCCGCATCTCGATCGAGGGGAATTCCCACTTCTGCCGTGGACTGCTGGCGACACGGTACGCCGACGCCGACAGCATGTCCGTCACGAATCTGAGGAGCACGCCATGAGAGCGGTCCAGGTAGTCGGCTACCACACGAAGCTGCAGCTGACCGACATCCCGGAACCGAAGATCCACGGTCCGCTCGACGTGATCGTGAAGATCGGCGGCGCGGGGGTGTGCCGGACCGACCTGCACATCCTCGAAGGACAGTGGGCCGAGAAGACCGGCGTCGCGCTGCCGTACACGATCGGCCACGAGAACGCGGGCTGGGTGCACGCCGTCGGCGACGCGGTCACGAACGTGAAGGTCGGCGACAAGGTCATCCTGCATCCGCTGATTACGTGCGGCCTGTGCCGAGCCTGCCGGTTCGGCGACGACGTGCACTGCGAGAACAGCCAGTTCCCCGGTATCGACACCGACGGCGGGTACGCCGAATACCTCCGAACAACGGCTCGCAGCGTGGTCCGGATCGACGACAGCCTCGAACCTGCGGATGTTGCGGCACTCGCGGACGCCGGGCTCACGGCGTACCATGCGGCCGCCAAGGCAGCTCGCGCGACGCGGCCCGGCGACGTCTGCGTCATCATCGGGGCCGGCGGCCTCGGCCACATCGGCATACAGGTGCTGAAGGCGATCTCGGCCGCGACCATCGTCGTGGTCGACCGCAACCCGGCAGCTGTCCGCCTCGCCGTGGAGATCGGCGCCGACCACGGCATCGTTGCCGACGGCACCCAAGTGGACGCCGTACTGGCGCTGACCGGTGGCAAGGGCGCGGAGGCCGTGGTCGACTTCGTCGGCGAGGGCGGCGCGACCGCCGAGGGCGTGGCGATGCTGCGCCGGGCCGGCAACTACTACGTCGTCGGGTACGGCGAGAACATCGACGTACCGACGATCGACATCATCTCGACCGAGATCAACTTCATCGGCAATCTCGTCGGCTCCTACAACGACCTGCACGAACTGATGGTGCTCGCGGCGCAGGGCAAGGTCACCCTGCACACCACCAAGTACCCGCTCGCTGACTTCCAGCAGGCGATCGATGACCTCGACGCGGGTCGAGTCCGCGGCCGGGCGATTCTCATCCCGTGACCCACTGTCACATTTCCTGACAAGAGAGGGTGGTCTGACCATGGCAAAGGAACTGAGGTTCAACAAGGAAGCACGACGGCTGCTCGAGTCCGGGGTAAACGCCCTGGCCGACGCGATCAAGGTGACGCTCGGGCCGAAGGGGCGTAACGCCGTACTGGAGAAGCTGACCGGCCCGCCGACCATCACGAACGACGGGGTGACCATCGCGCGGGAGATCCAACTACGCGAGCCGTTCGCCAACATGGGCGCGCAGTTGGTCAAGGAAGTCGCGATGAAGACCAACGGCGTCGTCGGCGACGGGACCACGACCGCGACCGTGCTCGCGCAGGCCATGGTCCGGGAAGGGCTGCGGGCGGTCGACGCCGGCGCCAACCCGATGCGCGTACGGCGTGGCATCGAGCAGACCGTGCCCGTCGTAGTGGAGACCCTGCGATCATGGGCGGCCGAGGTCGGCGGCCGGCAGGACCTGCGGCACATCGCGACGCTCGCGGCGAGCGACGACGAGACGATCGGCGACGTGATCGCCGAGGCGGTCGAACGGGTCGGCCGCAACGGCATCGTCACGACCGAGGAGTCCGAGGTCCTCGGCCTGTCGGTCGAGGTTGTCGACGGCATCGAGTTCGACCACGGCTACATCTCGATGTACATGGTCACGGACAAGGAGCGGATGGAGGCCGTCTACGACAACCCGGTCATCCTGCTCACCAACAAGAAGATCAGCCAGGTCCAGGACATCATGCCGACCGTCGAGGTGGCCAAGCGCGCCGACCGGTCGCTGGTCGTGCTGGCCGAGGACGTCGACGGGCCGGCGTTGCAATTGCTTGTCGGCGGCAACATGCACAACACCATGCGGTCGGTCGTCGTACGCGCCCCTGGCTTCGGTCATCGCCGGGTGGCCGAGCTCGAGGACCTGGCCGTCGCGTTGGGCGGGCACGTGATCGCGAAGGACACCGGGCTGGAGCTGACCGAGGTCACCCTGGAGCACCTCGGGTCCTGCGACCGGATCACGATTACCGAGAACGGTACGACGATCGTCGGCGGCCACGGCGATCCTCAGCACGTCGAATCCCGGCTGGCGCAACTGGAGACGCAGTTCGAGCGCGCCAGGATCGACGCCGACCGGGACAACCTCCAGCTCCGGATGGCGCGACTGTCCGGACGGGTGGCCGTCATCCGGGTCGGCGGCGCGACGAGTGTCGAACTAAAGGAGCGGATGCTGCGGGTTGAGGATTCGCTGGCCGCGACCCGGGCCGCACTCGAGGAAGGCGTCGTGGCAGGCGGAGGTACGGCGCTCGTCCAGGCCCAGGAGGCGGTGTCGAGGGTCGAGCTGACCGGTGACGCCGCGGTCGGTCGCGAGGTGGTCCGCCGGGCGCTTCCCGAGCCCCTGCGGTGGATCGCGATCAACGCCGGGTACGACGGTGACGAGGTCGTCGCGCAGGTCGCGAGTCTCCCGCTGGGTCACGGCTTCAACGCCCTGACCGGCCACTACGCCGACATGTTCGACGAAGGCGTCATGGATCCGTTGAAGGTCACGCGTGCGGCGCTGGAGAGTGCGGCGTCCATCGCGGCACTTGTGATCACCACGGAGACCGCAGTGGTCGAGGAGGTCGTCGGCCACCCCGGCGCGATCCTGGCTCCCGGCTTCGGCGACCTGGCCGAGGGCATGGTCCGTCCCTCCAACATCTACTGAGCGATGACCCTCGACCAGCTCCCACGTGGCGTCGGCGCGGTCGTCACCGCGCTGGACAGCCGCGGCGCCGAACGGCATCGGCTGATGGACCTCGGGCTGCTGCCCGGCCTCGAGGTCCGCGCAGACATGACCAGCCCGCTGGGCGATCCCACGGCGTATCTGGTCTGCGGCAGCCTGATCGTCCTGCGACGTACGCAGGCTCACGGCGTGCATGTCGAACTGGTGAAGACATGAGCCACGACTGTGGGAGCTGTGCGCTGAACCCGCACCGGTTGGAGGTGGTTGCCGGCGGCTACGACTTCGTGGTCGCGGTCGCCGGCAACCCGAACACCGGCAAGAGCACGGTGTTCAACGCGTTGACCGGGTTGCGTCAACGGTCCGGCAACTGGCCTGGTACGACGGTCACGCGGGCGGAAGGGGTCTACCGGTTAAACGGTCACGGTTACAAGGTGGTCGACCTGCCCGGTGTCTACTCCTTGCGGTCGGCCACTGGTGAGGAAGACGTCGCACGCGAGTTCCTGGAGCATGGTGCGCCCGACGTCACTGTCGTGGTGGTCGATGCGACGCGGCTCGAGCGGAACCTCAACCTGGTGCTTCAGATCCTGCAGGTCACCGATCGCGTGGTCGTTGCGCTGAACCTGATCGACGAGGCCGAGCGGCACGGGATCACCATCGACACGCGCCATCTCGCGCGGGAGCTCGGCGTACCGGTGACGGCGACTGCTGCGCGACGTGGGCAGGGAATCCCAGAGCTGCTGGAGTCGATCGACCTGGTAGCGCGGGGGAGGGTGGCTCCTCCGCGCCGACATCAGCTGCACTTGGACGACGATGCCATCGCGGCGTTGTTCGCCGAGTCCGGTCGTATCGCACGGTCCAGCATCACGGTGAACGGTCTTGCCCGTCTGACCTTCGATCGGCTGCTCGATCGGGCGCTGACCCACCGGGTCTGGGGCTTCGCCGTGATGGGATTGCTGTTCTTCGGGGTCTTCTGGTTCACCATCACGGGTGCCGCCGTACCGTCCGATCTGCTCTACAGGCTGCTGGTGCAGGACGGCCACGCTGTTGTGCGTCAGCTGCTGGATCCGGCTCCCTGGTGGGTCACCGGTCTCGTTGCTGACGGCATCTACCTCGGTACGGCATGGGTGATCGCGGTGATGTTGCCGCCGATGGCGATCTTCTTCCCGCTGTTCACCTTGCTGGAGGACTTCGGTTACCTACCGCGGGTCGCCTTCAACCTGGACCGGCTGTTCGCAGCGGCCGGTGCCCATGGCAAGCAGTCGCTGTCGATGATGATGGGCTACGGCTGCAACGCCGCCGGAGTGACCGCGACGCGCATCATCGACAGTCCACGCGAACGCATGATCGCGATCGTCACGAACAACTTCAGCATCTGTAACGGACGCTGGCCAACGCTGATCCTAATGGGCACGGTCTTCATCGGCACCCTCGCGCCGCCCGCCGCCGCGGGCCTCGTCGCGGCCGGCAGCGTCGTACTGGTCGCCGTCCTCGGAATCGTCACAACCCTGATCGTGTCCTGGGGCTTGTCGAAGACCGTACTGCGCGGTGCGACCTCGGTGTACTCGCTGGAACTTCCGCCGTACCGGCCGCCGCAAGTCCTGCGCACCATCTACACCAGCGTCATCGACCGTACGCTCAAGGTCCTCTGGCGAGCGATCGTGATGGCCGCACCGGCCGGCGCGGTCATCTGGCTGATCGGCAACGTCACCATCGGCGATACGACCATCGCCGGTCAGCTCGCCCACGGCCTCGATCCGCTGGGCCTCGCACTCGGCCTGAACGGCATCATCCTGCTGGCGTACGTCGTCGCGATCCCCGCCAACGAGATCATCATCCCCACCATCCTCATGCTGACGATGACGCTGGGCCCTCTTCAGTACGGCGTCTCGAGCGGCGTGATGCTGGAACTCGGCGACGCCGAGACCGGTGCGGTCCTCGTCCAAGCCGGGGGATGGACGCTTCTGACCGCGATCAACCTGATGCTCTTCAGCATGCTGCACAACCCTTGCAGTACGACGATTCTGACGATCTGGAAGGAGACCAGGAGCCTCAAGTGGACCACCACGGCGACCCTGCTGCCACTGGGCCTGGCCTTCCTGGTGACCTTCTGCACCGCCCGCCTGGCCAGCTGGTTCTGACGATGGGCGAACCAACCAGACCCCAGCTTGACGCCGCGGCCCGGACGCTCGCGCTGCTGGTCGCCCCCGTGCGGCTCCACCTGCTCTGGCTGGCCATCAACCGCGAGTACGACGTGGGGACGCTGGCGGACCGGGCCGGAGTGAGCATCACCACCGCCAGCCAGCACCTCGCCAAACTGCGCCTGGCCGGCCTGATCACTGCCCGCAGGGATGGCCGACGGCAGATCTACACCGTCGACGATCCCCACGTGGTGACCCTGGTCGAGCAGATCCTCGACCACATCGCTCCCGACGGCACGCTGGCCCCCGACCCCTCGCCGTACGTCAGGATCTGAGATCAGGCGTCGCGGCGGCGGAGGAGGATGGCTGCGGTGCCGAGGAGGACGACCACCCAGCCGGCGAGGACGGCTGCGCCGGCGCCGGCGGAGAGCATTCCGTCGGGCGGGACCACCGAGGTGAAGGACGAGCCCGCGTTGGACGGGAGGTACGGCAGGATGTGGTCTTCCCAACTGGAGGGAAGGATCGCGCGGAGCAGAGTAGGTGCCAGCAGCAACAAGGCGAACAACGCGCCGATCGCGCCAGCGGCGTTCCGTAGAAGAGCGCCGAGGGCCACGCCAAGGAGTGCGACGGCTGCGAGGTAGGTGCCGGTGCCGAGGACGGATCGCAGTACGCCGTCGGCGGACAGCGAGGTGTTGGAACCGTCACCGAGGATCTGTTGTGCGACCAGGAACGACACCAGAGCCGCCGCTGTGGACACGACCAGGCTGACGAGCCCGATGACCAGTGCTTTGGCGTAGAGGACCGGCAGGCGGCGGGGGACTGCGGCGAGGGTTGCCCGGATCATTCCGCTGGAATACTCGCCGGAGATCAGCAGGACGCCGACGATGCCGAGGATGATCTGGGCGAGCGTAGCGCCGCTCAGACTGAGGGCGGTCGGATCAGTGCTCGTCGGTCCAGGCCCGCCTTGCCCGTTGGGGCCGGACGGTGTGACGTCTCCGTTGGTGACCAGGGCTGCCAGGACTCCGAAGCCGATCATGACGACGACAGCGGCAGCGAGGGTGATCCAGGACGACCGCAGGCTGGCGAACTTGTACCACTCGGACCGCGCGACCCTGGGGAAGGTGACGCGCAGCTTCTTCACCGTCGCTGGGTCACGCAGGCCGGCGGCCTCGGGTACGTCGTGCCGGGCGGGGAGTGAGGTGTCGACGACAGTGCTCATCGTGAGCTCGCTTCCAGGGTATTGGTGGGCTGGTACTCGACCGCGTCGTGGGTCATGCGCATGAAGGCCTCTTCGAGCGAAACCTCGGTGGGGATCAAGCCGTGAATCGGTAGTCCCGCCGCCAGCGCGCGATCACCGATGACGGGCGCTTCCAAACCGGTCACGGTCAACTCGTCGGCGGCACCTCCGGACTGCACGGTCACGCCGTCGTCCAGCAGGAGATCGGCCAGCTCGGCGACTCGTGGCGAGCGAACCTGGACGACGAGGCCGGATGCTGCGCGCTGCATCTCCGCGACGGTCGTATCCGCGATGAGCTTGCCCCGGCCGACGACGATCAGATGCTCGGCCACCAGTGCGATCTCGGAGATCAGGTGGGACGAGATGAAGACGGTCCGGCCCTCGTCCGCCAGCGACTTGAGCAGACCCCGGATCCACTGAATTCCTTCCGGATCCAGCCCGTTGACAGGCTCGTCGAGCATCACCACGTCGGGATCGCCGAGCAGGGCCGCGGCGATCCCGAGGCGCTGGCCCATCCCGAGCGAGAAGGCGCCGGCGCGTTTGTTGCCGACGTTCGACAACCCGACCAGCGCGAGTACCTCGTCGATACGACGGCGCGGGATGCCGGTGGTCGCCGCGAGGGCGAGGAGATGGTTGTACGCCGACCTGCCCGGATGGATCGCGCGTGCTTCGAGGAGCGCTCCGACCTGATGCAGAGGTGCGACGTGGTCGGCGTACCGCCGGCCGTTGACGGTGACCGCGCCGCTGTCGGGCCGGTCGAGACCGACGATCATCCGCATCGTGGTGGACTTGCCGGCGCCGTTCGGCCCCAGGAAGCCGGTCACCACGCCGGGATCGACAGTGAAGCTGAGGTTGTCGACGGCAACTTTCTCGCCGTACGACTTGGTCACGTTCGCTACCGAGATCATCGGCTGCCCCTTCGGTGTGCTCTGTTCATGAGCACAACCGTGCCGGGGAAGGACTGTCGGCGTCGTCGCCTGGCGACTGTACTTCGGGGCGCCGGGCCTACTGCGGGTGGAGTAGTCCCGCGGAGTACGCGATCACGACCAGCTGGGCGCGGTCGTGCGCGTCGAGCTTCATCATGGTCCGGCTGACGTGGGTCTTGACCGTGTGCGGCGAGATGACGAAGTGCTCGGCGATCTCTTCGTTCGTCTCCCCCTGCGCCACCAGGACGAGCGTCTCCCGCTCGCGTTCCGTCAGCGTAGCGAGCCCAGCCGGAACCGCCTGCGCTTGTGTGCGATCGGGAGCTGCGGGTTTCGCGAGGAAGCGTTCGATCAACGAGCGGGTCGCCGTTGGCGACAGCAGTGCCTCGCCCTGGGCGATCACCCGGACCGCGTCGACGACGGCCTCGGGCTCGGCGCCCTTGCCCAGGAATCCGCTCGCGCCCGCCTGCAGTGCCGCCACGACGTGCTCGTCGGTCTCGAACGTGGTCAGCACCAGCACCCGTACGTCGGCGTACCGCGGATCCGCGCAGATCGCGGTCGTGGTCTCGATCCCGTCGAGGTCAGGCATCCGGATGTCCATCAGTACGACGTCAACCGGGGTGGTCGACAGCACAGCCAGCGCCTGCCGGCCGGACGGGGCCTCGCCGACGACCTCGATGTCGTCCTCGAGTTCGAGGATCCCGCGCAGCCCGACGCGGATGAGCGGCTGGTCGTCGACCAGCAGGACCCGGATCACCGCTGACCGCCTGCCGGGGTGGAAGCGCGGAGGGGGTGGTGGGGGATGAGGGCGTCGACGTGGAAGTTGCCCTCGTCATCGAGACCGGTCGAGAGGCTTCCTCCACAGGCCTTCGCTCGTTCGTGCATGCCGATCAGCCCTTGGCCGGTCCCGCGCGGCTCGTCTGCG
>WNGA01026197.1_pt1 | contig 11187 bp, 15 predicted proteins | sample 5400061 | NCBI WGS metagenome assembly WNGA01 (sample SAMN13153366, study PRJNA577476) | soil metagenome | isolation source: 100 cm soil or saprolite under grassland replicate 2 | place: USA:California | collected 2016-06-15
TGGTGTCCAATCCCGCGCGCCTGCCGGATGCGGCGCTCATCGAGGAGATCCGCGAGCCGGTGATCGCCACCAAGATCTTCGTGCCGCAGGAGTACGTCGGGCCGGTGATCACGCTGTGCACGCAGAAGCGCGGCACGCAGACCAACCTGCACTACTCGGCGCGCCACGTCGTCATCTCCTACGACCTGCCGCTGAACGAGGTGGTGCTCGATTTCTTCGACCGCCTGAAGTCGATGACGCGCGGTTACGGCTCGCTCGACTACGAGTTCAAGGAATACCGCGCCGCCGACGTGGTGCGCCTCGACATCCTGGTGAACGGCGAGCGCGTAGACGCGCTCTCGAGCATGGTGCATCGCGAGAACGCGCAGCAACGGGGAAGAGAACTTGTAAGTAAATTAAGAACATTAATTCCGCGACAAATGTTCGACGTCGCCATCCAGGCGGCGATCGGCGCGCACATCGTGGCGCGCGAGAACGTCAAGGCGCTGCGCAAGAACGTGCTCGCCAAGTGCTACGGCGGCGACGTTACGCGCAAGCGCAAGCTGCTCGAGAAGCAGAAGGCAGGCAAGAAGCGCATGAAGCAGGTCGGCTCGGTCGAGATTCCGCAGGAGGCTTTCCTCGCGGTGCTGCAGCGGGGCGGGAGTTGAACTTCGCGCTGTTCCTGCTGCTGCTGCTCGTCGTGACCGGGCTGGTATGGCTTCTCGACAAGTATTTCCTGAGAAGGAGGAGATCCAACGAGGCCAAGCAGCCGTGGTGGGTGGAATACTCGATCAGCTTTTTCCCGGTGATCCTGATCGTGTTCCTGCTGCGCTCGTTCCTGGTCGAGCCGTTCAAGATCCCTTCGAGCTCGATGGTGCCGACGCTGCTGGTCGGGGATTTCATCCTGGTCAACAAGTTCACCTACGGCATCCGGCTGCCGGTCGCCAACCGAAAGCTGCTCGAGCTCGGCAGCCCGCAGCGCGGCGACGTGATGGTGTTCCGCTACCCTGACGACCCGTCGCTCGATTACATCAAGCGCGTGGTCGGCCTGCCGGGCGATCGGGTGGAATATCGCAACAAGCGGCTCTCGATCAACGGCAGCCCGGTGCCGCTGCGGCAGATCGAAGACTATCTTTCGAAGGAGCGCATGCAGTTTTCGCGGCGCTACGTCGAGAGCCTCGGGCGCGTCGAGCACGAGATCCTGCTCGAGGAGGACGCGCCGCCCTCGATGACGCCGTCGCGCGCGTTCCCATTCGTGGCCAATTGCACCTACAATATGAGCGGCCTCGCGTGCACCGTCCCGCCAGGTCATTATTTCATGATGGGCGACAACCGCGACAACTCGAGCGACAGCCGGGTCTGGGGGTTCGTCCCCGACGAAAACATCGTCGGCAGGGCGTTCTTCATCTGGCTCAACTTCACCGACTTGGGGCGTTTCGGCTCGTTTCAGTGAACCCATAACCGGGAGAACCACCATGCGAGAGGGAGAACAAAGCGTGCATCGCCGGCAAGCGGGGGTCAGCTTGATGGGACTGATCATCGGCCTGATCATCCTCGCCGCCCTCGCGCTGTTCGCCATGAAGCTCATTCCGTCGTTCATGGAGTTCCGCTCCGCGAAAAACGCGATCCAGGCGGTGGCGCGCGAGAAGCAGGGAGCGAGCCTCGTGGACATCCGCCGCGCTTTCGATAACCGCGCCACGATCGACTCCATCGAGTCGGTCAAGGGGACCGACCTCGATATCTCGAAGCAGGGCAACGAGGTCACGATCTCCTTTGCCTACCGGAAGGAAGTGCCGCTGTTCACCGGGGTCGGCCTGTACATCGACTACGCCGCCAGGACCGGGGGCCAGTAAAGCGCTTTGTCCCGCCCCGCGGCTCTCGAGCGGCGACTCGGCCACCGGTTTTCCAGCGTGGCGCTGCTCGAGCAGGCGCTGACGCATCGCAGCCACGGCCAGGGCAACAACGAGCGGCTTGAGTTCCTCGGCGACGGCGTGCTCGGCTGCGCCGTCGCCGAGGAGCTGTACGCGCGTTTCCCGCGGCTCTCCGAAGGCAAGCTCACGAGGTTGCGCGCGAGCCTGGTGCGCGAGGAGACGCTCGCCGAAGTGGCGCGCGGCCTGCGCCTGGCGCCGCACCTGCGGCGCGGCGAGGTCGAGGTCGGCGAATCGATCCTCGCCAACACGCTCGAAGCCCTGATCGGGGCCATGTTCGTCGACGGCGGCTACGACGCGGCGCGAAAATCGGTGCTCACCCTGTTCGGCCCGCTGCTCGAGCGGCTCGATGCCGAGGGCCCGGCGAAGGACGCCAAGACCGAGCTGCAGGAAATCGTGCAGGCGAGGCACCTGCGGCTGCCCGAATACCGGGTGGTCTCGGTGCAGGGCGAGCCGCACCGGCAGTCGTTCGAGATCGAATGCGCGCTGGCCGAGCTGGGGCTGAGCGCCACCGGCCGCGGCACATCGCGCCAGCGGGCCGAGCAGCAGGCGGCGAAGGCGCTGCTCGACAAGCTCGAGAAATGAGCATCGTCTGCTGCGGCACGGTGGGCATGGCCGGCCGCCCGAACACCGGGAAGTCGAGCCTGCTCAACCGCATGGTGGGGCAGAAGCTCTCGATCGTCTCGGCCAAGCCGCAAACCACGCGCCATCTTGTCACCGGCATCCTGACGCGTGCGGATTGCCAGTACATTTTCGTCGACGCACCCGGCCAGCAGGTGGGCGCGAAGAGCACCCTGCACCGCGCGCTGAACCGCCGCGCCACCGAGGCGGCGCGCGATGCAGACGTGACGCTGTTCGTCGTCGAGGCGCTGCGCTTCGGTCCCGAGGATCGCGCGGTGCTCGAGCGCATCCCGGCCGCACAGAAGGTGGTGGTGGCGGTAAACAAGATCGATCTCCTGAAACATGCCAATGAGCTGATCCCGTTCATCGACCGGTTGTCCGGGGCGCGCGAGTTCGAGGCCATCGTTCCGGTGAGCGCGCACACGGGAAGGAACCTGCCCGAGCTGCTGCGCGTGCTGCGCGCGGCGCTTCCTGAAGGAGCGGCCGCCTATCCCCCGGAGCAGCTCACCGACCGCGACGAGCGCTTCTTCGCCGCCGAGCTGCTGCGCGAGAAGCTGTTCGAGGAGCTGGGGCAGGAGCTGCCCTACTGCTGCGAGGTGATGATCGAGAGCTTCAAGGAGGAGGGCAGGTTGCGGCGCATCGAGGCGACGATCCTGGTCGAGCGGGCGAGCCAGAAGGCGATCGTGCTGGGAACCGCCGGCGCGCGCCTCAAGCGCATGGCGAGCGCGGCGCGCAACGACATGGAGCGCATGTTCGGCGGCAAGGTTTATCTCGGCACCTGGGTGAAGGTGCGCCGCGCCTGGACCGACGATGCGCGCGTGCTGCGTCAGCTGGGGTATGAGTAATAAAGGCACAAGGGCAGAATGAAAAGGCGCGCCGACCACGAACCCGGCTACGTGCTGCACACGTATGCCTACAAGGAAACCAGCCTGATCGTCGAGGCATTCACGCGCCGCTTCGGGCGCATCTCGCTGCTCGCCCGCGGCGCACGGCGGCCGCGCTCGGCGATGCGCGGCGTGCTGCTGTCGTTTCAAGCCCTGCGCCTCACCTGGAGCGCCTCCGCCGAGCTCGGCACGCTGATCGGCGCTGAGTGGGCTGGGGCGCTGCAGCCGCTGGCCGGGCGCGGGCTGATGTGCGGCTTTTACCTGAACGAGCAGGACCTCTCATCGGTACTGCGCGGCTTCGAGAAACGCCTGCTCGCCGAGCTCGGCTATGCTCCCCTTCTGGTTCATGACTCGATGAGCCGCCCCATAAATCCCGACGCGCAATACGTCTACGAGCCTGACCGGGGGCCGGTGCCGACGGCCAGCCCGGGGTCCGGAGCGCTCGTCGTCAGCGGGCGGACGCTGCTCGACGTCGCCGCCGACGACTACGCGCGCGCCGAGACGCGCGACGAGGCGCGCGCTCTGATGCGCGTGCTGATCGGCGAGCGGCTGCACGGGCAGGTGCTGCATACCCGAAGCGTCCTCATGGAGCTGAACGAGCTGCGTCGCCACGGTGCGGCAGGCGCGGCGCACCTACGAGCCCGACCCGGTGTGGGCGGCGGTGGAAGCGCATCTCGGCGGCGCCGACGGCATCACCGTGCACCTGCGCGAGGACCGGCGCCATATCCAGGACGAGGACGTGCGCCGCCCGCGCGAGCTGACCCAGATCCGGCTCAACCTCGAGATGGCGGCGACCGCGGAGATGGTTGACGTGGCGTGCAGGGTGAAGCCGGAAATGGCGATGCTCGTGCCCGAGGGCCGCCACGAGATCACGACCGAAGGCGGCCTCGATATCGTCTCTCAGGAGAAAAGACTGATCGCGGTGGTCGCGCGCCTGGCCTCCGCTGGCATCGTGGTGTCGGTATTCATCGACGCCGAGGTGGCGCAGGTGGAGGCGGCAAAGCGCATCGGCGCGGCGGTGTGCGAGGTGCATACCGGCCCGTACGCCCACGCTTTCCATTCCAGGGGACGGGACGCCGGGAGCCCTGTAGTGATTTCTGAATTGAAGAAAATTCAAACGGCCGGCGAGCTGATCCGCTCGCTCGGCATGCGCTTCAACGCAGGACACGCGCTCAACTACGTCAACGTTGAGCCGGTGGCGCGCCTGCAGGGGCTGAGAGAGCTGCATATCGGGCACGCCATCGTCAGCCGGGCGCTGTTCGTCGGCATGCGCGAGGCAGTACGCGAGATGAAGAGCCTCATGGTCCAGGCTGCGCGGTGATCTACGGCGTCGGCACCGACGTGGTCGAGATCCAGCGCATCGAAAAAGCCCTGGCCCGGTTCGGCGAGCGCTTCGCGCAGCGCATCCTCTGCCCATCGGAATTACAAAGGTTCCAAGGCCACAGGCGAAAAGCGAGCTATCTCGCCAAGCGCTTCGCCGCCAAGGAAGCATTCAGCAAAGCTCTCGGCACCGGCATCCACGCGCCGGCGAACTGGCACGGGGTATGGGTGAAGAACCTCGAGTCCGGCAAACCGGTCTTCGATTTCTCCAGGCCGCTGAAGAAACTCCTGAAAAGCAAAGGTGTGACCCGCGCCCATCTCTCCCTTTCCGACGAGCGCGGCGTAGCGGTAGCGACGGTGATCCTGGAGTGCGAAAAGTAACACTTCCGCCAGGGCCGGTAGTGCTCGACGTCGCTGGCACGGCGCTTGGCGACGCGGACCGTCGGCGGCTCGCGCATCCGGCGACCGGTGCGGTAATTTTATTTTCAAGAAACTATGAGAACCCGGAGCAGCTGAAAGCTCTCACGGAGGAAATAGAGCGCTTGCGCGGGCCCGCGCTGCCGGTGTGCGTCGACCATGAAGGCGGGCGGGTACAGAGATTTCGCGAGGGCTTCACCGCGATCCCGCCGATGCGCGCGCTCGGCAAGCTCTGGGACCGCGATCACGATGCCGCGCGGCAGGCGGCGCGCGCGGCAGGCTACGTGATCGGCGCCGAGCTCGGCGCGCACGGCGTCGACTTCAGCTTTGCGCCGGTTCTCGACCTCGATTACGGCCCGAGCAGCGTGATCGGCGATCGAGCGCTGCACTTCGATCCCAACGCCGTCGGCCCGCTCGCCGCATGCCTGGTACGGGGATTCGCGGGGGCCGGGGCGGCGGCGGTCGGCAAGCACTTCCCGGGCCACGGCTTCGCCGAGGCGGATTCTCACGTCGCCGTTCCAACGGATGGAAGAGCTCTCAAAGAAATACTGAAGAAGGACGTCGCGCCGTACCGGGCGGTGATCGAAGCGGGCCTCGCCGGCGTCATGCCTGCGCACGTGATTTATCCGCAGGTGGACAAAGAGCCGGCCGGCTATTCGAAGTACTGGCTGCAGGACGTGCTGCGGGGAAAGCTGGGATTCGATGGCTTGATCTTCAGCGATGACCTGTCCATGGAGGGCGCGAGCGTCGCGGGCGGCCTCCCGGGGCGCGCGCGCGCTGCGCTGGAGGCTGGTTGCGACATGGTGCTTCTGTGCAATGACGCAGAGGGCTGCGAGGCGCTGCTCGAGTCCCTGGGAAATCTGCAGCTGAAGAATCCCGAGCGCCTGGAGCGGATGCGACGCAAGGGAGGGCGGGACTTGAGGAAGAGCGTCGCTTACCGCGAGGCCCAGGAAGCGCTCGCCAAGCTCGCTTAAGCGCGCTCCAGGTACTTGCCCTCGTTGGTGTCGACCTTGATCTTTTCGCCCTTGTTGATGAAAGGCGGGACCTGGACCGTGATGCCGGTCTCCATCTTTGCCGGCTTGAAGGTGTTGGTGGCGGTGGCGTTCCTGATGCCGGGTTCGGTGTCGACCACCGTGAGCACCACCGAAGGCGGGATCTCGACGCCGATGGGACGGCTGTTGTAGAAGTTGATCTGGACGTCGATGTTGGGCAGCAGGTAGCCCGCCTGGCCTTCGAGGAAATCCGCGGGCAGCGACAACTGCTCGTAGTTTTCCTTGTCCATGAAGATATAGCTGTCGCCGTCCTGGTAGAGGAACTGCATCTCGCGCGGGTCGACGTAGGCGCGCTCGACCTTGTCCTCGGTGCGGAAACGCTGATTGGTCTTGGTGCCGGCCTCGATGTCCTTCATCTCGACCTGCATGAAAGCGCCGCCGCGCCCGCCGACGTGCACGTGATAGCTCTTGAGCACGCGCCACACGCGCTTGTCCCATTCGAGCAATTGGCCCGGACGGATTTCGACGGCTTCGACCTTTGCCATGGGAATGGTTGCCCGACGCGAAAGGGCGCGAATTTTACACGATTTATAATGACTTATTGTGTTTGACGCGAAGGCTTTCATCGCCGGCTTGCCCAACCTGCCGGGCGTGTACCGCATGCTGGGCCGCGGCGGCGAGGCGCTCTACGTAGGCAAGGCGCGCGACCTCAGGAAGCGCGTCGCGACTTATTTTCAGAAGCAGGTCCCGAGCCCGCGCCTCCAGATGATGGTGTCCCAGATCGCATCGGTCGAGGTCACGGCGACGCGCTCCGAGGGCGAGGCGCTGCTGCTGGAGAACAACCTCATCAAGAGCCTCGCGCCGCGCTACAACATCCTGTTTCGCGACGACAAGTCGTACCCTTACCTGATGGTCACCGGACACGAGTACCCGCGCCTTGGTTTCCACCGCGGCGCGAAGGACCGGCGCCACCACTACTTCGGGCCGTTCCCGCACGCCTATGCCGTGCGCGAGAGCATCCAGCTCCTGCAGCGCGTGTTCCGCCTGCGCACCTGCGAGGACACGGTGTTCGAGAACCGCTCGCGGCCCTGCCTTCTGCACCAGATCCGGCGCTGCACGGCGCCGTGCACCGGCAAGATCGGGGCAGCGCAATACGCCGAGGACGTGGCCAACGCGATGCTGTTTCTGCAAGGCCGCGAAGATGATGTGATTGGAAATTTGAATCGGCAAATGAAAACGGCGTCGGACGCGCGGCGCTACGAGGAGGCCACAGCCTACCGCGACCAGGTGCGGGCGCTGTCGCGCGTGCAGGCGCGGCAGTACGTCGAATCGAGCGGCGTCGTCGACGCCGACGTGGTAGCGTGTGCCATCGAAGGCGGCATCGCCTGCGTCAACCTGGTGATGATCCGCGCCGGCCGGCACGTCGGCGATCGCAGCTTCTTTCCCGCCAACGCCGAAGGCGCGACGCCGGCGGAGGTGATTGCTGCGTTCCTGGAGCAGCATTACCTGGAGCAGCCTTTGCCCGCGCTGGTGGTGACGGGCGAACCGGTCGAGCTTGAGAATGCGAATATTTCCATCCCGTCGCGCGGCGAGCGCCGTGTCTGGCTCGACATGGCGCACAAGAACGCCGGGCTCGCCATCGCGCAGCGCGTGCGCGACCGCGCCACGCAGGAAGTGCGGCTGCAGGCGCTGCGCGATGCGCTCGGGCTGCCCGAGGGCCTGCAGCGCGTCGAGTGCTTCGATGTCAGCCACACGATGGGAGAAGCGATGGTCGCATCATGCGTCGTCTATGACCGCCAGCAGATGCAGAAGAGCGAGTACCGGCGCTTCAACATTCGCGACGTCGTGCCCGGCGACGACTACGCAGCGATGCGCCAGGTGCTCGAGCGCCGCTACGACCGCAGCAACGCGGAGGGCGGCAAGATCCCCGACCTGGTGCTGATCGACGGCGGCAAGGGGCAGGTTGCCGTGGCGAAGGCCGCGCTGGTGGAGCTCGGCATGAACGACGTTGCAGTAGTCGGTGTCGCCAAGGGCGCCGAGCGTAAGCCCGGCCTCGAGGAGCTGATCATCGAGTCCGGCGCGTACACCCTGCGGCTCGCGCCGTCGCACCCGGGCCTGCACCTGATCCAGGCGATCCGCGACGAGGCGCACCGCTTCGCGCTCCTCGGCCATCGCGCGCGGCGCGGCAAGGCGCGCACCACCTCGATGCTGAACGAGATTCCCGGCATTGGCGCCAAGCGGCGCCAGGCGCTGATCGAGCATTTCGGTGGCTTGCGAGGTGTCCACGCCGCTGCGATAGACGACATCGCCCAGGTGGAGGGCATCAGCCGGCCGCTCGCGGAGCGCATCTACCGCCACCTGCACGAGTCGGCGGCAGCATGATGCTGCTCAACATCCCGAATCTCGTCACGTGGTCGCGCATCATCCTGATCCCGCTGATCATCGCCATTTTCTACGTCCCCGACGAAGTGCTTTCCTTCTCCGGCAAGAACACGGCCGCGACCGCGATCTTCATCTTCGCCGCGATCACCGACTGGCTCGACGGCTACCTCGCGCGCAAGCTCGACCAGATGTCGGCTTTCGGCGCCTTTCTCGACCCGGTTGCCGACAAGCTGATCGTGGTCGGCGCGCTGATCGTGCTCCTGAAGGAGGGACGGGTGGAGGCCGTGGTCGCCTTGATCATCATCGGCCGCGAGATCGCGATCTCGGCGCTGCGCGAGTGGATGGCGAAAGTCGGGCAGGCGAAAAGCGTCGCGGTCGCGTTCATCGGCAAACTGAAGACCTTGAGCCAGATGATCGCGATACCGCTGCTCCTCCTCTATGACGATGAGCTGTTCGGCCTGGTGGACTGCCCGGTGCTCGGCACCATCCTCATCAATATCGCAGCGGTGCTGACGGTAGTGTCGATGCTCTACTACCTTCGAAAAGCACTTCCCTACGCCTCGGTGCGAAGTTGAGGCGGGCGCGGCACCGGCCTTATAATTGCGGGCTGCGATCGATGCGGGAATAGCTCAGTTGGTAGAGCGCAACCTTGCCAAGGTTGAGGTCGCGAGTTCGAGACTCGTTTCCCGCTCCATATTTCCGAGGGAAGGCAAGCAGACCTTCCCTTTTTGTTTTGCGCGCGGCGGGATGGCAGAGTGGTCATGCAGCGGCCTGCAAAGCCGTGGACGCCGGTTCGATTCCGACTCCCGCCTCCAGATTCCTGTAACGTGTGAACCGGTTTTGCCCGGGTGGCGAAATCGCTAGACGCAAGGGACTTAAAATCCCTAGGCCGCAAGGCCGTGCCGGTTGGAGTCCGGCCCCGGGCACCAGCGGCTTCGCTATTCGATCAGCCCCATCACCTGCAACAGACCCGGCTGGCTTAGCGTGGCACCGGTCTGGACGATCTGGTTCTTTGCCCCGCACTGCTGGCAGCGGACGAAGTACAGGTTGTCGTTGCTTTTCTCGATCGCCTGAACGTTCGACATGACGCCGCATTTGCGGCAGATGATTTGCTGAGCGCTCCGCACGACGCGTCAATATACTATGGGCCATGGCGCTCGCCGCATTCAGTTTTTCGCAGTGGATTGACGAGCACGCCCGTCTCCTCAAGCCGCCGGTCGGCAATCAGCTGGTATTTCCCGCCGCCGAAGACCTGATCGTTCAGGTGGTCGGCGGCCCTAACAAGCGCACCGATTACCACGACGATCCGTACGAAGAGTTCTTCTACCAGCTACGCGGCAATATGGTGCTGAATGTGATCGATGGCGGCCGACCGGGTCAGATACCGGTGAAGGAGGGCGAAATCGTGCTGCTTCCCGCCCACTTCAGGCATTCGCCGCAGCGCCCCGAGCCGGGCTCGGTCGGCCTGGTCGTGGAGCGGGTGCGGCCGCTCGACGTCAACGACGGCTTCGAGTGGTACTGCCCGAAATGCTGGGTCCTGGTTGATCGGGTCGAAGTCAACGTGCAAAACATTGTCAGGGATCTGCCGCCGCTGTTCGAAGCGTTCTATGCCGGCAAGCGACAGTGTCCCCGCTGCGGCTACATCCACCCCGGCAAGGGGCTAGCGCTTTAGCGTCAGGCGGATGCGGTTGCGCCCGAAGAGATAGGCGTAATCGCGCGTCGCGGCGAGCTCCCGGGTGAGCAGCACACCCAGCCCGCCGATTCTGCGCATCTCGTGCGTGTCATCGGGAGATTTCGCCAGCAGCCGGGCGTAGGGATTGAACGGCGGCGCGGTGTCCTCATAGGTGACGCGCACTGCCGCGGGCTCGGCTGCGACGCTCACCCAGACCGGGGCGTCGCAGCAACTGCGCCAGCCTAGCCGGAAACATCGCCGATACGACATTTGTCACTTTGTGTCACTTTGTCCGTAATGAGCCCCGGCGCATTATAGAATCTGTCTCAGATTTGCCCTGGGAGGGCGCCATGCGTTGGACGATAGCGGCATTCCTGCTCGGCTTCACCCTCACTTGTCTGGCGGACGACGCCGGCCAGATCAAGACCGCCAGTGGCTCGGTATACCTGGAGCGCGACGGCAAACGCCTGCCGGTCCAGGTCGGCATGCCGGTGCGCCAGTCCGATATCCTGGTCAGCGGCGCCGACGGTGCGGCCGGGGTGACTTTCACCGACAACAGCCTGCTCTCCGTCGGACCGAACAGCGTGCTGGCGATCGAGCGCTACGCCTTCGACTCGACGACGCATAGCGGCCAGTTCGACGCCTCGCTGCGCAAGGGCACCCTCGCGGTGATCTCGGGCAAGATGGTCAAGCAGTCGCCCGACGCCATGCGCGTGCGCACCCCGTCATCGATCATGGGCGTGCGCGGCACCGAGTTCGTGGTGCGCGTCGAGGAACCCGGAAACTGACCGATGGCGGTGCTCGCCATCGCCGCGCTGCTCGCGCTCGCGATCTATGTCTCGACGCCAGCGACGGTCGACACCGTGGTGGTGCTGCCATCGCCTGACGGCCATACCGGCACGGTGGTGGTGCAGCGCGGCGCCGAGCGCCAGGTGCTCGACCAGCCGTATGCCGCGAGCCGCACCGCGCCAGGCGAACCCGCGGAAGTCTCG
>WNGA01012095.1_pt1 | contig 11183 bp, 10 predicted proteins | sample 5400061 | NCBI WGS metagenome assembly WNGA01 (sample SAMN13153366, study PRJNA577476) | soil metagenome | isolation source: 100 cm soil or saprolite under grassland replicate 2 | place: USA:California | collected 2016-06-15
GGGCATCCGGGTGGCGAGGTACGCGGCGTCGAAGGCCGCATCGTCGGCGGTGTTGTGGCCGTAGGCGCCGGCGCCCTGGCGGTGGAACACGGTGACCTGCGAACGCTCGAGGCCGAGTGCGCGCGCGAGCCAGTCGCGCAGCACGGCCGGGCCCTGGCTGTGCGACCACACTTTGAGCGCGCCGTCCGCGAGCTCGGCCAGCGCGCAGGACGGACCGATCGACGCGTAGGTGAGAAACGGCCGCGAATAACGCGCCTCGACCACCGGGCCTTGCTGGGCGCGGCCCGCAAGCCCGGTCTCGACCGTGCGGTCGCGCGATGGCTGCGCTTTGAGCCAGTCCGGCTCGTCGACGTCGGCCGGTGCCGGCTCGCCGCCCTCCCAGCGCGCCAGCGCGCGGGCGGCCGCGGCGGCGCGCATCACGGCGATTTCGGTGTCCGCCGTGAACGCCACGAAATCGCCCTCGCGCAGGATCTCGATCGGCGCCTGCGCGGCCTTGCGCACGGCGTTCCAGTCGAGCGCGGCGAGGCGGGCGCCGCGCCAGGGTCGCCGCAGCACGCGCGCATGTACGACGTGCGCGGGCGCGATGTCGTGGATGAAGGCCGCGCCGGTGAGCTTCACCGGCAGGTCGAGGCGCGGCAGGTTGCGTCCCACGATACGATAGGTCGACGGCAGCTTGGTCGGCGCGGTGCCGCTCGCCCGGCGCTCGAGCGCGACCTCGCCCGCGACCGACCAATAGTCGCGGCCGGTCTCGCGACCGGCGCGCAGGAATTTTCCATCCTCGATCGACAGCTCGCCGGCCGGGCAGCCGAGCAGATCGGCGAGGCGATCGAGGAACAGCGAGCGCACCTCGGCGCAAACCAGGCGGATCGAGGCGCCGCCCACGGCGATCGAATAGCTGCCCGAGGTGAAACCCTCAGAAGGGCTGACGTCGGTCTCACCCGACACGATGCGCAACCGCTCCGGCGCAACGTCGAGCTCCTCGGCGGCAATCTGGGTGAGCGCGGTGAGAATGCCTTGCCCGATCTCGACCTTGCCGGTGGCGATGCGGACCCGGCCCGGCTCCTCGAAAGCGACCCATTGCGACAACAGCGGGTTGTCGATCAGGCTCTGCGGCAGCGTGTTCGCGATCATGCGGACGCCCCGATCATGGCGCCTGCCCGCTCGACCGCGCGAATGACCCGGTTGTGCATGCCGCAGCGGCAAAGATGCGGGTCGAGCGCGCTGATGATGTCCGCCCGGGTCGGCGTTGGGTTGCGCGCGAGCAGCGCCGCCGCGGAGATCAAAATGCCCGACAGGCAATAGCCGCATTGGCCGGCCTGCTCGTCCAGGAAGGCCTGCTGCAACGGGTGCAGCGCGCCGTTATCCGAAAGTCCCTCGACGGTGGTTATGGTCTTGCCGGCGACGGTCGCGACTTCGCGAGTGCACGAGTAGGCCGGCTCGCCGTCGACCAGCACCATGCAGGCGCCGCACTGCTCGGTGCCGCAGCCGAACCGGCTGCCGCGCAACGCAAGGTCGTCGCGCAGCACCGACAAGAGCGGCGTCGTCCCATCGTTATCGACATGAACGGACTTGCCGTTGACGACGAGGTCGTATCCTCCGCTCATTCCGGCTTGATGCCCTTCGCGTCGATGAACCTGGTCCAGTTCTTGATCTCGTTTTCGAGCTTGCTGCGCAGCAGCGGGGCGGGCGCGAAGTCGGGCGTGATATCGAGCTTGGCGAGCCGTTCGCGCACGCGCGGGTCGGCCATGACGGTCGACACCGCCTGCTCCAGCTTGGCCTTGACGGCGTCCGGCATGCCCTTCGGGCCGAAGATGGCGAACCAGAAGCGCAGCTCCACATCCGCGCTCTTCACGCCGGCCTCCCGCATGGTCGGAACGTTCGGCATCGCCGGCGACCGCGCCGGGCTGGTCACCGCCAATCCCTTGATCTTGCCGCTCTCGACCAGGCTCTTGGTCGCCTGCACCGACGATATCGTCATCGGGACGTGGCCGGCGATCACGTCGCCGATCGCCTGGCCGCCGCCCTTGTAGGGAATATGGATGGCCTCCATTCCGACGCCGTCCTTGAACACCTCGAAGTTCAGGTGCGAGACGCTGCCGACGCCGGCCGATGCGTAGTTCATTTTCTGCGGCACGGTGCGCGAGAACGCCACCAGCTCCGCCACCGTGTTGGCGGGCACGTTGTTGGCGACGACCAGCGCCGACGGCGAGGTCGCGAGCGCGGCGATGGCGTCGTATTGGGTCAGCGGATCGAAGCTCGACGTGGCCTTCTTGTGCAGCGCCTGGCTGATACCGAGCGCGTTTTCGGCGAGGAGGAGCGTGTAGCCGTCGGGCTCCGAGGTGGCGACGTGGTTCCACGCGAGATAGCCGTTCGCTCCGGGGCGGTTTTCCACCACCACGGCCTGGCCGAGCGCCTCCTTCAGATCGTTCGAAATCTGCCGTGCCAGCGTGTCGGTCGCGCCGCCGGCCACGAATGCGACCACCAGCCGGATCGGGCGGTCGGGATAGGAGGCGGGAGTCTGCGCCTGCGCCCAGCCGGCATCGCCCAGCACGGCGCAGGCGACCGCGCAGCAACGCAAGAGATGCAGCATTGACGTCTCCTCCGCGGCCTCATTCCGGCTTGATGCCGCGCTCGTCGATGAACTTGCTCCAGTTCGTGATCTCGTTTTCGAGCTTAGTCTTCAGGGCAGGGCCGGGGGCGTAGGCCGGCTCGATGTCGAGCTTGGCGAGCCGCTCGCGTACGCGCGGAAGCGCGAGCGTCGTCGAAACGGCCTTTTCCAGCTTGGCCTTGACGACATCCGGAATGCCTTTCGGACCGAAGATCGCGAACCAGAAGCGCAGGTCCACATCGGCGGTCTTGACGCCCGCTTCCTTTAGGGTCGGGACGTTCGGCAGCACCGGCGAACGCTCCGCGCTCGTCACCGCGAGTCCCTTGATCTTGCCGGTCTCGACCAGACCCTTGGCGACCTGGATCGCCGCCATGGTAAGCGCCACGTGCCCGGCGATCAGGTCGTTCATGGCGGGCCCGCCGCCCTTGTAGGGCACGTGAACCGCTTCCATCCCGGTGCCGGCCTTGACCACCTCGAACGTCAAATGCGCGACGCTGCCGATGCCGGCCGACGCGTAGTTCATTTTCTGCGGCACCGTGCGTGAATAGGCGATCAGCTCCGCCACCGAGTTGGCGTTCACGTTGCTGGCGGCGGCCAGCACCAGCGGCGAGGTCGCGACCGTGGCGATTGCGTCGTATTGCTTGAGCGGATCGAAGTTGGACGAGTGCTTCTTGTAGAGCGCCTGGCTGATGCCGATGGCGTTCTCCGCCATCAGCAGCGTATAGCCGTCGGGGTCCGACGACGCGACGTAGTTCCAGGCGATGTAGCCGCCGGCGCCCGGCTTGTTCTCGATGACGATCGACTGGCCCAGCGCCTCGCCCAGCTCCTGGGTGATCTGGCGGGTCATGGTGTCGGTGGCGCCGCCGGGCGGGAACGCGATCACCAACCGGACCGGCCGATCGGGATAGGATTGCGGATTTTGCGCTTGCGCCAGGGCGGGCGCGCCCATGAGGACGCAGGCGATCGAACACCATCGGATGACATGCATAATGCCTCTCCCCGGATTGCCGGTGGACCATGCGCCCATTCGAACACGGACGGGCCATGGCGTCGATAGGGCCTTGTGTCCCGGGCGCGGCGCAACACGGAGCGATAGCGGCGTGGTGCGCTGCCCGCCGTCGCCAAGGCTATGGCGGGCTTGCCCGCTTGCCCGCCGAAGCTTTAGCGAAGAGCGGGTGCAGACCCGGGACCGTTCAGTCCGTGGCGGTCCCGGGTCAGCGGTGCACCGCTCCGCGAAGGCGCTTCGCGCTGCACCGCATCCGGGACACACGCGCCTCACATATTCGCCAGCAGCCAGTCGCCGATATAGTCGACGCCCAACTGGCGGTGATCGACCTGGCAGTGCTCGGCGCCGCCTTCCGCGGCGGTGAAAATCTTGAGGTGTTTTTGCTTCGAGCCGACCTTTTCGTAGAGCGTGCGCGCCGCGTCGAGCGGGACGATGCGGTCGTTCTCGCCGTGCAGCACCAGGAATGCGCATTCGATGTTCTGCGCGACGCCTTCGAGCGTGAACTTCTTCGCCCATTCGAGCGCGGTCTCGTTGTCCGGCGCGCCCACCACCCAGCGGAACTGGAAGATCGAGGTGAAGCTGGTCCTGGGGTCGACCGCGAGCCTGGCCTTGTTGCCCGCCACCCAGTCGTAGATGCTCCAGTGCATCGCCCCGAACGCCACCGCGGCGGCGTAGCGCTTCTCGAAGGCGACGATGCGCGGCGCCTGGTAGCCGCCGAAGCTGTAGCCCATGACGGCGACCCGCTTGGGATCGACCTCCGGGCGTGACGCGACATAGTCGTAAGCCGCCGTGCCCGGCACCTCGTAGTCGTGACGGCTGTGGATGTTGCGCAGCCGCAGCGTCTCGGCCTGGCCGGGGCCGTCGATCGCGAGCGTGTTGATCCCGCGCTTGGCGAAATCGAGGCCCACGAAGATCACGCTCATCTCCTTGGCGTTGTCCATGCCGTCGAACAGCACGACGGTCGGGCGCCGGCCGCTGCCGCGGCCCTTCACGAAATAGGCCGGCAGGCTGGCGTTCTCGTACGGCACCTCGACGCGCTCGATCTCCGGATAAAGGCGCGCCATCGCCGCCTGATAGCAGCGCAGCGCCTGGTGATACATCGCCATCTTCTCGGGGCCGGGCGGGATGAAGCGTTCGGCGCTGTAATAGTAGTTGCCGGCGCGCATGTAGTGATTGCCGGCGGTGATCTCGCGACCTTCCGCGGCGGCCTTGTCGGCGACCGCGGCGACACGGTCCGCCTCCGCGGCCCATTCCTCGCGCCAGACGCGATCGGGATCGGCTTCGCCGGCGCGCGCGTCGAGCCGCTGCGCGATCAGGTCAACCTCGGCCATGGCGACGGCCGCGTAAGGCACCATGCCCTTGACGATCTGCATGGCGTTGCTCCAGCGCAGGTTTCCTGGAAAATGCACCGCCCAAGTGGCTCGATCGTCAAGCGTGCCCGCTTCGTCGCTCATCGCCATTTCCACTTCCTTCCCGACAATCAATTCCGAGGTCTACGGCCTCGTGCAAACAATGATGGATGAGTGGATCACGCCCGGCAATGACGAAGACGCGGCGCGGGGTGAATGCGCGACAGGGCTGAGGAAATCGGAATGGGCAGGCGGCAGCCTGCATGAGGCGCGCAGAAAGGCGCGGGAGCGGATCGAAAGGTTTTTTGGGAAAAGGACGCTTCGCCTAGGAGGCGGAGGGGCTCGCCGAATAGTTGAGCTTCCGCTCGTCACGTATGACGGCAACCAACATGGTGATGCCGCCGATCGCGCCCCCAACGAGGCCGATGACGATCTCCCGCTCTGTGAGCTCGAGAGTGTTGGCCACCACGAAGAAACCGAAGATGAAGAATGCTACGCCGATGACAATGCGAACGGCGTGGTTCTGCAGCTGTCGAAGCATCGGTCCGGCTCCATTTGTGCGGTGTGGAGCTTATGCGCGAACCCTTAAATCGCTGTTACGGCATTCGGATCAATTGCTTCATTCGGGCCGCCCGCCCCCGGGGGCACCGCGTTTTGCATGCACCGTGGCTATCGATGTCATCAGCCAACGGCATTTCAGTTCTGGCGCTCTGCGGGGTTTCATACCGCCATGCCCACCCGCCGAGCGTGGCTCGACGGCCCACAAGAGGACGCACCAGATGCCCGCGAAAAGGAATGCAACAAGCGCCGGGTCGTTCGGCCGCCGCATCCACCACATGGACGAGGCCATGAAGGCAGGGCTCGGAGCCACCGCCTTCAGCGTATTCATTTTGGCCGTGGTTCTGCTGGCAATGCACGTGCTGCCGGTCAGCGCCGGATAACAACGCCGATGTTCACCCATATCGGAGAAGCTTTGGTCGTTGCGCTGACCCTTGCATCAGGCTCGGTCGCATTGGCGCATGATGCGGCTTGGCACGGCGGGTCACTCCAGACCGGCGCCACCGCCGTCAGTGAGCTGTTCGCACGGACGCAGCATGGCCTCGATGTGCACCGGACGCCATGGCCGGCGCCAGTCGGTCACCGCCAGCCTCGCGCCGAAGACATTTCGGTTGAACAGCCGAAAAAACGAGATGCCGATGCTGAACTGGAGCGGCTGGACCGGGCGCCCAGCGGCAAGCTGATGATTTGCCGCGGCTGTTAGCAGCTCAGCGTCGCTTACGCGCTGCCCGCTGCGGCTTGGTCGCCGGCGCATAAAACGCCCGCGTCATGAACGGGACCAGCTCTTTGATCACCTCCTCGGTGTCGGCGGGATCGCAGCGGCCGTTGGAGAACGCGTGGATGCGGTGCGGGCCCGCCGCCGTGTAATAGATGGTGCCGAGCAGGAAGTGGAAACGCCAGCAGACGTCGGTTCGCGACAGGTGCGGGAGGCACTCGCACAGCTCGTCGATGAACGCGGTGCTCGACTGGTCGAAGTTTTGCGCCACCAGCTTTTCCAGTAGCTCCGAGTTCTCGCCCGACAGCACGGCGCGCAGCCGGATGAAGGTCTCGCCTTCCTCCACCTCCACCTGCTGCAGTGCCGGGCGAATGAACGCCTCGATGATCGCCATGACCCTGGCCTTGCCGCGCAGGCGCGACGCAGCTTCGAGGCCGCGCAGCCGTTCCTCGATCATCGGCTCGCAATGGCGGCGGTAGACCTCCGACAGCAGGCCTTCCTTGTTGTCGAAGTGATAGCCGATGCTGGCGATGTTGACTTGCGCGGCAGCGGCGAGCTCGCGCACCGAGACGCCGTTGAACCCGCGCTCGGCGAACAGCCGCTCGGCGGTTCGCAAGATGCGGTCGCGCGTGCCATCCTCTTCGTCGGCGGCGACGGCTCTGGTCGCCGGTTGCGCCGTACCGCGCCTCGAATCCGCCTTGTCCATGGAATTTCGCCACGCTTGTTCGGGGCCCTTAGCCGCATGCTTCGCCGGAAATGTCAATCCGACCGATGTCGAGTGAAGCGGGCTTACGACGTCATAGGCTGGGATTTAAACACCCGTTTACATGCCGGCACGTTGGCGGTAAATTCAGGCTCCGACCGACAACCGGGAGAGCCGCACCATGAGCGCCAGCAGCAGGAAAACCCTGGTGATCCGCAACGGCACCCTGATCGACGGATCGGGCAAGCCCGGCGGCCGCAACGATGCGATCGTCATCGAGGGCAACCGGATCAAGAGCGTCGGCACGCTGCCGCCGGACCTGCAGCTCGAGGACCGCAGACAAGTCCAGGTGATCGACGCCGGCGGGCAGTGGATCATGCCCGGCCTGATCGACGCCCACTGCCACGTCTCCTACGGCTACCCGCTGATCAAGGGCGAAGGCAAAGGCAAGGGCACCACCCGGCCGGAATTCTCCACGTTGAAGTCGGCGCGCAGCGTGCAGAAGGTGCTGCGCTCGGGCGTCACCAGCATCTCGGTGCCGGGCGGCACCTGGTTCACCGACGTCGGCATCCGCGACGCCATCAAGCTCGGCTTGATGGAGGGCCCGCGCATGTACGTCGCGGGCCGCATGATCGTCACCTACGGCTGCATCGAGGACGACGAGCCGTCGTGGGAAGGAACGCCCGATCATTCGATCGGCAAGCTCTGCAATACCGCCGACGAGATGGTCACCGAGGTGCGCCGGCAAGGCAAGCACGGCGTCAACTTCATCAAGATGGCCGATAGCCGCGGCGGCGAGTCGCAGATGCTCGCCAAGGACGAGATCGCCGCGGTCGTCGGCGAGGCGCACCGCCGCAACCTGCGGGTCGGCATCCACTCGCGCGGCGCGGGCTCGACGCGCGCCGCCGCCGAGGCCGGCGTCGACTGGATCATCCACGCCGATCTCGCCACCGACCGCGATCTCGAGGCGGTGGCGAAGGGCGGCATGCCGATCATCCCGACCGCGACCTTCCTGGCCGAGGTGGTCGAGCTTGGCAGCAAGGTCGGCGCCGAGGAGGTGCAGCTCGACATCACCCGCATGAAGCGGCACTTCGACCTGCTGTGCGAGCTGATGCACAAGGCGCGCAAGCTCGGCATCAAGCTGCTGGTCGGCACCGATACCGGCAACAACTCGTTCACCCGCTACGGCGAGCTGCACGCCAAGGAGCTGGAGATTTTCGTCAAATACGGCGGCTACACGCCGATGGAGGCGATCGTTGCGGCGACCCGCGACAACGCCTATGCGGTCGGTCTCGAAGGGCAGGTGGGTGAGCTCGCCCCCGGCAAGCTCGCCGACCTGATCGTGCTCGACAAGGACCCGATCGCCGACATCACGGTGCTGCAGGGCGGCAAGCACCTCTCGTGGGTGATCAAGGACGGCAGGATCGTCGACCTCGACCCGCGCGACGAGCTGCTGACGTTCCAGCAGGCGGCGGAATGACGGCTCTGCCCTCTGTGCGGAGCCGTCACGTATGGCCGAGATCGCGCTGCTGCGGATCGAGATCGACGAGGTGACGCCGGCGGTGATCCGCCGCGTCGAGGTGCCGCTCACCATCCGCCTCGACGACCTGCATTTCGTGCTGCAGATCGCGATCGGTTGGCAGAACTGCCATCCGTTCGAGTTCCGCGCCGGCGACACCGCGTGGGGTCTCATTGATCGCGACAACCCGGAAGCAAGCCCGCTCGCCGCCGAGACGGCGACGCTCGCCGACCTGTTGGCGCGCGGCCGCACCTTCAAATACGACTACGTCTACGGCGAGGATTGGGCGCACACGGTCGAGCTCGAGACGATCGCGGCGGCCGCGCCCGACACGACCTACCCGCGCCTCGTCAGCGCCGAAGGCCGCTGTCCGCCAGCGGATATCGGCGGAGCTTTCGGCTACGAGACTTATCTGCGCGCGATCGCCGACCCCGGGCACCTTCACCACGACGGCATGATCGAATGGGATGATCCCGACTTCGATCCCCATACGGTCGACGCGGAGGCGATCCGCAGCAATCTGGCGAACCTCGCCAAGTATCTCGGCCGCCGTAAGCCGGGCGCGCATTAGCTGAATCGGGTCGGCAAAATCGGTATCGGCGGCGCTTGGTCGCGGGGCCTTCCCTCGAAATTAGCCATAAGGCGAGGTGCGACCGCGGCGCCCTTTATGGTACGGATAAGATGAATAACAACAGGCATCGTCCGGGGCGACCGACGCCGAGCCTGAGGGGATAGTGGTGACCGCAGAGACCGCCACGTTTGCCGCGCCGGTCGGGCAGGTGGAGCGCACGGCACAGCTTCGTGTGGCCGCCGGCCGGCTATGGTCGGGCGCGTTGCTGGTCGTGCTGGCGTTTCTCGTCCTCTATCCGGTCGCGATGCTGCTGCTCGGCGCGCTGACCAACACCAATCCGGTGGTGGACGGGTTCGGCGTGTTCGATTTGTCGCTCGACAACTTCCTCACGGTTCTGGGCAACCCCAATGTGCACGATGCCCTCGCCAATACGCTGATCGCCTGCACCGGCGGCACGGCGCTGGCGGTGGCGATCGGGCTCGCCTTCTCGTGGATCGTGGTGCGCACCAACACGCCGTGCAAGGGCTTCATCGGGGCGGCGAGCCTGATCCCGCTGTTCGTGCCGCCGCTGGTCGCCGGGATCGCCTGGTCGATCCTCGGCTCGGCGAAGTCCGGCCTCATCAACACGATGATGAAATGGGCGGGCCTCGACTGGCGGCTCGACGTCTACTCGATGACCGGGCTGATCATCGTGTTCGGCATGTATTACGCGCCCTACGTCTACATGTTCACCGCCTCGGCGCTGCGCAACATGGACCCGAACCTGGAGGAGGCGGCGGAGATCACCGGCGCCGGCCCGGTCCGCACGCTGTTCACCGTCACCTTCCCGCTGATCGCGCCGGCGATCATCTCCAGCATGCTGCTGTCGTTCATCGTGATGCTCGGCATCTACGGCATCCCGGCGGTGCTGGGCGCGCCGGCCAACATCAACGTGCTGACGACCTACATCTTCAAGCTCACCAATTGGAGCCCGCCGCTCTACTCGACCGCCGCCGCGGTGGCGATCATCCTGATGGTGGTGACCGGCGCGCTGGTGGTGTTGCAGCAATACCTGCTGTCGGGCCGCAGCTTCACGACCGTCGCCGGCAAAGCGTTCCGGCCGCGAAGCCTGGACCTCGGGCCCTGGCGCTGGCTCACCTTCGGCCTCGCCCTCTGCTACCTGTTCGTCGTGGTCCTGCTGCCGTTGCTGGCGCTGATCGTGGCCGCGTTCCGCCGGTTCCTGTTCATTCCGAGCGCGGCCAGCCTGTTCGACATGCGGCATTACTCGCTGGTGCATTTCGACAGCATCTTCGACAACCCGCTGACCATGCGGTCGATCTGGAACACCATGGAGGTCGGCCTGATCACCGCGGTCGCCGGCGGCGTGCTCGCCTTCGCGATCGGCTACACCATTCACCGCAGCCGCGCGCCCGGACGCCGCGCGATCGACGTGATCGCCACGCTGCCGGTGGCGATCCCGGGCCTGGTGATCGGCGTCGCCTATCTATGGGCCTGGATCGGGCTGCCGGGCGGGCTCTACGGCACGATCTGGATTCTCGCGCTTGCCTTCATGGCGCGCTTCATGCCCGACACCACGAAGTCGCTGTCCACCTCGTTTCTGCAGATTCACAAGGAGCTCGAGGAAGCGGCCTGGGTGTGCGGCAAGGGCCTCCTCGGCACCATCCGCACCATCGTGCTTCCTCTGGCACGCCCCGGCACGATCGCTGCCATGACGCTGTTGTTCATCCTGGCGATCCGCGAGCTCGGCTCCTCGCTGTTCCTGTACACCAGCAACACGACCGTGATGGCGGTGCTGCTGCTCGATTACTACGAGGGCGGCAATACCGGCAAGGCGGCCGCCTTCAGCCTGGTGCAGACGGGGTTGCTGGCGGTGCTGATCGGCTTCGCCAACTGGCTGTCCCGCGGCGGCGCCAACAGCAGCTATGGCCGCGCGGGATGATGACGATGCAGACCATAACGGGAGGAGTACCGGCCATGAAATCGATCCTGACCACGCTCGGCCTGGCGGCCGCGCTAGCAACGCCGGCGGCGGCCCAGAGCTTCGGACCGCCCGAGCTGATCGAAGCCGCCAAGAAGGAAGGCAGGTTCGTCTACTACACGGCGAACTTCGCCGAGGTCGAGCAGGACGTCATCAAGGCGTTCAACAAGCGCTTC
>WNGA01012096.1_pt1 | contig 11183 bp, 9 predicted proteins | sample 5400061 | NCBI WGS metagenome assembly WNGA01 (sample SAMN13153366, study PRJNA577476) | soil metagenome | isolation source: 100 cm soil or saprolite under grassland replicate 2 | place: USA:California | collected 2016-06-15
CGCAACCCAATCCCCCGCCGCGCCGAAACCGGAACATGCGCGCAATCAAGAGTGGGAGAAGGCGGCAGCTGCGTCTGCCGCTCGTAGCGGCGAAGACCTGGGGCGGAGCACGAAAGGGGGCGGGGCGAAAACCGCGAGGCCGTCCGTCGATGCCTCACCTGACGCGCCCCAAGCTCGAGCCCCGGCATCCCGTGCAGGTCACCATCCGCGCCGCGCCCGGGCTTCCGTCGTTGCGCTCGGCGCGCGTGTTCGCGGCGCTCCGCCGCACGATAGCCCGCGCCTCGGTCGACCGGTTTCGCGTGATCCACTTCTCGATCCAGCAGGACCATGGGCACTTCATCGTAGAGGGTGACGAGGCCAGGCGCGCGCGAGGCGGCGTGCACGGGTTGGCGATCCGCTTGGCGCTCGCCGTCAACCGCGCGGTGGGACGCAAGGGTCAGGTGGTCCCGGATCGGTATCACGCGCGACCGCTGACGACGCCGCGGCAGATGCGGACGAGCATGATCTATGTGCTACTCAACTTTCGGAAACACCTGCGCGCGCCGGCGTGCATCGATCCGCGAAGCTCGGGTCCGCAGTTCACGGGGTGGCGGCACGCGCCGGCCGTGTCCGCCGAGGTGCCGGCGACGGCTGAGCCGTCCACCTGGATGGCTCGCATCGGATGGCGACTCGCGGGCGGAGCTCTGCGGGTCGAGGAACACCCGGCCAGGGCGCCTCGGCCCCACCCGATCTTGTTTCGGCGGATGGTGCCCACCGCGGGGCGGCCAACTTGAACCGGGCGGGTGTTCGGCGCGGGCCACTTGAGTCTGCGGGTGGTTGCTGCAAGAGCCGGCGGCCGCCGGGTGCTCCGCAGATGTGACGAATCCTGAAAGGGTCGCCGCTAGCCGCCGCGCGCTTCGCCTTCGCGCAGCAGCTCGACCAGCGTTACGAGGCCGAGCAGGATGCTGGTCGGGATGAACGACATCATCCCGAGCGCCGTCATCGGGACCAGCACCGCATCGCTAACCCGTCGCCGCAACGCCGCCACCAGTGCGTGCGTGGCGCCGGTGGCGAACAACAGCACCGCGATCGCGGGCCCGACCCACGCGTGCGCATGCGCGGCCGCGTCGCGGCTTGCCGGGGCCATCCAATGCGCCAGCAGATACGCCGCGCCAAGGATCGCGACCACCATTCCGTTGGCGAGCAACGCCCAGCGCGACCAGGACGGGTGCGAGCTCACGGCGGTCCGAAATATCACGAACCGGGCGCGCGTCCAATCTCCCCACGACGGGATCGTCAGGCGAGGTCCAGGCGCTCCAGCACGCGTTCGAGCCGCAGCGCGAGGCCGAGATCCGATGTGGTGTGGGCGTGGTCCATGGCCGCGAACAGGTGCGTTTGCTCGAGGTCGAGGCGGTCGGGGTGGCGCTCGAGCAGGCGGACGAAGTACGCGACCGCGCGTGCCTGATCGAACCGCGTCCGGCCTTCGATCGCGTGGCGGACGGTGGCGTGCAGCGCGTAACGGCCCGGCAGCGGTTGCTGGACCAGGTGCCAGCGCACGAGCCGCGTGAGCGCCGGCCGCGAACGGCGTCCGGTGCCGGCGAGCGCCGCCAGCGCGTCGGCGTCCACGTGATCGCCCTCGAGGTGCGCGAGCACGGTCAAGAGCCGCCGGCCCGCGGCGTCGACGCGCGGCCACGCCCAGCGCACCAAGAGCCGCAGCTCGGGCAGATCGTCCTCGTGCGCGATCGGCTCGACGCGGCTGACGCCGGCGGCCACCAGCCACGCGCGTAGCGCGCGTGCGGACACCGCGCGGGTTGCAACCAGCGCGTTCGCGATGTCGAGCGCCAGCGGGTTCCAGCGCAGCACGCCGGTCAGCGCGGCGACGCGCGGGAACGGGCTCTTGCGGGCGGTGGCGAGCGGCGGCACCACCGGGAACACCGACACACCCGACAGCAGGCAGCGGCGCGCGGTGATGACCCAGCACACGGGCAGCCCGTCGAGCAGCGTCAACAGACGCGCCATCTCGCGATCGTCCTCGTGGTTGTCGAGCACCACGAACATCCCGCCCCGCGCCTCGAACGCGCGCCTCAGGTCGCGCCGTCGCCGGTCGCGCTGCCGAAACCCGCCCAGCGGCACGCGCATGCGGATAGCGAGCATGTCGATGAGCGTGCGGTGGTCCCAGCGGCCGACCCGGAACCACTCGATGCCCCCGGGATAGGCGGAGCGCACGCGGTGGCCGAGGGCCGCCGCCAGCGTCGACTTGCCGCTGCCGCCTCCGCCCACCAGCGCAAGCCGCGGATGCAACCCGGAACGGCAGGTCGCCGCCAGCGTTGCGAGCTCCGCAGCACGTCCGCGAAACGGATCCGGCCTAGGGGGGAACGCCACCGCCGGTGTGTACCACGGGCGGCATCGGCTATTGTCGGCCGCCGTGAGCCCACTCCTGCTCGCAGCTGTCGCCGTTGCGACCGCCGACGGCGGCGCCGCAACCGCGCCCGCGGCGGCGGTGGTGTCGCCGCCCGAGAGCCTGGTCTCGGAGGGCACTCCTGCGATCCCGGCCGCGCTCGTCGACGGGGTCCGGGCCTACACGGAGTCGCGCGGCGCGAGCTTCTTGTCTTGGCATCCGGACCGGCGCGAGATGATCGTCGCGACCCGGTTCGCGGACACTGCGCAGCTGCACCGGGTGGCGATGGCGGGTGGCGCCCGCACGCAGCTGACGTTCTTCGCGGATCGCGTCGGCAACGCCGCGTACCCGCGCGTGCCGGCTGCAGGCTCGGCGAAGCCGTCGCCCTCGCGCTTCCTCGTGTTCCAGAAGGACATCGGCGGCAACGAGTTCTTCCAGAGCTACCGCCTGGATCTCGGGGGCGGCGCGGTGACGTTGCTGACCGACGGCAAGGCGAAGAACAGCCTGGGCGTGTTTTCTTCACGCGACGATCGCGTGGCGTACACGTCCACCCGCCGCACCGGCGCCGACACCGACCTCTACGTCGTCGATCCGCGTGATCCGAAGACCGACCGCCGGGTCGCGGAGCTGACGGGCGGCGGCTGGGAGGTGCTCGACTGGTCGCCGGACGGCAAGTCGCTGCTCGTACGCGAGATGATCTCAATCAACGACAGCCAGCTGTGGGCGTTCGACGTCGCCAGCGGCGAGCGCCGCGCGCTGACCATGCGCGTGCCCGGCACGCCCATCGCTTACGGCACCGCGCGCTACGCGCGCGACGGGCGATCGGTGTTCGCCACCAGCGATCGGCGCTCGGAGTTTCTACAGCTGGTCCGCATCGACCTCGCTAGCTTCGACGAGAAGCCGCTCGCGCCCAACATCCCCTGGGACCTCGTCGAGCTGGACGTCACCCGCGACGGCCGGCGGTTAGCGGCGATCGCCAACGAGAACGGCGTCGGGCGCGTGCACCTGTTCGACGCCCACACCGGCAAGCCGCAACGCGCGCCCGCGCTCCCCGCGGGCAGCGCGGTGAACATCGGTTGGCATTCGAACGGGCGCGATCTCGCGGTGACGCTGGTGTCGGCGCGGATGTTGGCGGACGTGTTCGTCGCGGACGCCGCCACCGGACGCGTTCAGCGCTGGACCGAGAGCGAGCTCGGCCCCGCCGACCTGCGCGATCTGCCCGAGCCCGAGATCGTCAAGTGGAAGAGCTTCGACGGGCGAGAGCTGTCGGGGCTGCTCTATCGCCCGCCGCCGCGCTTCACCGGCCGCCGGCCGGTGGTGGTCAACATCCACGGCGGCCCGGAGGGCCAGGCGCGCCCCGGCTTTCAGGGGCGCAACAACTACCTCGTCGCCGAGCTCGGCCTCGCGATCCTGTACCCGAACGTGCGCGGCTCGACCGGGTACGGCAAGACGTTCACCAAGCTCGACAACGGCCAGCTGCGCGAGGACTCAGTCAAGGACATCGGCGCGTTGCTCGAGTGGATCCCGACCCGGGCCGACCTCGACGCCGATCGCGTGATGGTCATGGGCGGCAGCTACGGTGGTTACATGAGCCTGGCGGTGTCGGCCCACTACGCGTCGCGCATCCGCTGCTCTGTCGACGTGGTCGGCATCTCCAACTTCGTGACCTTCCTCGAGCGCACCGAGGCCTACCGCCGCGATCTGCGCCGGGTGGAATACGGCGACGAGCGCGACCCCGCGATGCGCGCGTTCTTCGAGCGCATCGCCCCGGTGAAGAACGCCGACAAGATCACGAAGCCGATCCTCGTCGTGCAGGGCAAGAACGACCCGCGCGTACCGCTCTTCGAGGCCGAGCAGATGGTCGCGACGTTGCGCAAGCGTGGCACGCCGGTCTGGTACGTGATGGCGCGCGACGAAGGCCACGGCTTTCAGAAGAAGCGCAACGCCGACCATCTCTTCTACGTCCTCGTGACCTTTATCCAACGTCGGTTATTGGAATGGGAACCCTCAAAGGGTTCCCAAACCATCCCGCGATGAGCTTCGCGCGGTGAAGCCGCGCTACGTCGGCTATTGGAATGGGAACCCTCAAAGGGTTCCCAAACCATCCCGCGATGAGCTCCGCGCGGCGAAGCCGCGCTACGCTCGACGCGCTACGACTGACTCCGCGCACATCGTTGACACCCGAGGGGGTGCCGTCTAGCTTTGCCGCCCGATGACCCCGCTTCCATCGCCCGGCGCGGATACGTCCGCGATCCCGGCCGGGGGCGCGCGGGTGGTGGTGCGCGATCTCACCAAACGGTTCGACCACGGCGGCACCGTGATCGAAGTGCTGCGGGGGCTCGACTTCGAGCTCGGTCCGGGTGAGATCGCGTCGGTGGTGGGCGCATCGGGCGTGGGCAAGTCGACGCTGCTGCACGTGCTGGGGACGCTCGACGCGCCCACGTCGGGGAGCATCAGCTTCGACGGCGTCGACGTCACGACCTTGAACCCGACCCGGCTGGCGGAGTTCCGCAACCGGCAGATCGGATTCGTGTTCCAGTTCCACCACCTCCTGCCCGAGTTCACGGCGCTCGAAAACGCGATGATGCCCGGCCTCATCCTCCGCATGCCCCGCCGCGAGGCGGCCGAGCGCGCGGTCGAGATCTTGACCCGGCTCGGGCTCGCCCACCGGCTCACTCACCGCCCCGGCGAGCTGTCGGGGGGCGAGCAGCAGCGGGTGGCGCTCGGGCGCGCGCTGCTGCTGCGACCGCGCCTGCTGCTGGCCGACGAGCCCACCGGCAACCTCGACACCCGCACCGGCCGCGACATGCACGACCTATTCTTCGAGCTCAACCGTGAGCTCGGCATGACCATCCTCATCGTCACCCACAACGACGAGTTGGCCGCCAAGACCCCGCGCCGCCTGCGGATGACCGACGGCGTGATCGTCGAACGCGAATAACCTGACGTAACGGGCAACCCGGGGCTAAGTACGCTCAGTCTCAGGGTTACCGGGTTCCATGGCGTCGTTGACACTCGAGGAGGCGCCGACTAATTTGGCGCACCCCATGACGACGTTTCCTCCGCCCGCCGCGGGATCGTCCCCGTCGCTGGCCGGCGGGGAGGCGGAGTAGCCCGGTCGCGATGAACCGCCGCCCAGGCTCTCCCCGGTTCGCCGCACCGCTCGTGTCGGCGCTTTCGATCGTGGTCGCGCTCAGCGGCGCGACGTCGGGCCGCGCGCGCGCCGCCGACGACGAGCCGGAGGCGCCCGCCGCGGCCGCGCCCACGCTCAAGGTCGGGAAGCTCCAGTTCCGTGGCAACCGCAAGGTCGAGGACGACGCCATCAAGGTGAATCTCAAGACCGCACCCGGCGCCACCCTGACCCAGGAGATCGTGCGCGAGGACGTTCACACGATTTGGAAGATGGGCTACTTCGAGGACGTCCAGGTCGAGGTCAGCGACGCGGGCGCCGAAACCGTCGTCACCTTCGTGCTGCGCGAGAAGCCCGCGATCGCCAAGATCTTCGTGTCCGGCAACGACGAGGTCGCGCTGTCCAAGATCAACGAGATCCTCGACATCAAGCGCGAGCAGATCCTCGACCTCGCCAAGCTCAAGAAGAACGTCGAGAAGATCAAGGATCTCTACGTCGAGAAGGGCTTCTACATGGCGGAGGTGACCTACGAGGTCAAACGCCAGAGCGCCTCGTCGGTCGACGTTTGGTTCCGGGTGCAGGAGAACGCGAAGGTCGAGGTCCGGCGCGTGAACTTCGTCGGCAACAAGGCGATCGCCGACGCCGAGCTGCGCGACGTGATCAGCACGCGAGAGGGCAGCCTGCTGTCGATCCTGACCTCCGCCGGGACCTATCGGGAGGACGTATTCCAGCGCGACCTGCTGCTCGTGCAGGCGCACTACTGGGACCACGGCTACGTTCAAGTGAAGGTCGCGAACCCGCTGGTCGAGCTGTCGCCCGACAAGCAGTCGATGTACATCACCATCAACGTCGACGAGGGGCCGCAGTACCGGCTCGGCAAGGTCGACGTCACGGGCGACCTGCTCGCGGAGAAGAAGGTTTTTCTCGACCGCGTGTCGGTCAAGACCGGCGAGATCTTCAACCGCTCCAAGCTGTCGGACGATCTCACGCGTCTCACCGACTACTACAAGGACCGCGGCTACGCCTACGTCAACGCGACGCCGGCCACCCCGGTCAATGAAAAGACCCGCACCGTCGACGTGATGTTCGAGATCCAAAAGGGCCCGCTCGTCACCTTCGACCGCATCAACATCCGCGGCAACTCGAAGACCCGCGACAAGGTCATTCGGCGCGAGCTGCGGATCATCGAAGGCGACGTCTTCAACCAGGCGCGTATCGACAACTCGAAGCGGCGCGCGACCGCGCTCGGCTACTTCGAGAAGGTGGATGTATCGACCAAGCGTGGCTCCTCCGACGACAAGATGGAGGTCAACTTCGAGGTCGCCGAGCGCCCCACCGGCACGTTCCAGATCGGCGCCGGCTTCTCGTCGGTCGAGAACTTCATCGCGCAGGCGCAAATCTCGCAAAACAACTTGCTCGGGCGCGGGCAGATGTTGACCCTGCAGGCGCAGCTCTCCAGCTTACGTCAGTTGTTCTTGCTGCAGTTCCAGGACCTCTACTTCCTCGACACCAACTGGACGTTCGGCTTCAACCTGTTCCGGCAGGACCAGTTCCTGTTCTCGTTCGTCCGCCGGTCGAAGGGCGGCAGCCTCACCTGGGGCTACCTGCTGGCCGAGGACCTGCGCCTCATGCTGACTTACACGCTCGAGGACGTCAGCGTGTCGACGGGCGGGTTCTCCGGCATCTTCTCCAGCTCGTCGCTGCAACCGACGCCCGGGCTCGGCACACTCGCGAACCTGACCCGCGCGGGGATCACGTCGTCGGCGCGCGCGCTCTTGTCGTACGACTCGCGCGACAACCGCATGTTCCCGACCCGCGGCTGGTACAACACGCTGTCGGGAGAGGTCGCGGACAACTTCCTGGCGTCCCAGAACGTGTTCACGCGCTTCGAGGCGGTCGCGCGCGCGTTCTATCCGATCTGGGGTCCGTTCGTGCTGCGCCTCAAGGCCAACGCGGGCCTCATCTCCAGCCGCGATCCGCACGGCGTGCCGATCTTCGAGCGTTACTTCGTGGGCGGCATCTACGACGTGCGCGGTTTCGCGCCGCGCTCGCTCGGGCCGGTCATTCGCGCGCCGTCGGATCGCGCGCAGGATTCGGCGCTGCGCAGCTTTCTGGTCGGCGGCAACATGAACGTCATCGGCAACGCCGAGATCGAATTCCCGATCTTCGACAAGGTCGGCATTCGCGGCGTCGTGTTCACCGACGTCGGCAACTCGTTCAATCTCGAGCGCCAGTACTGCCAGGAGAACCGTCCGCAGAGCGTCGACGCCAGCAAGGACCCGTGCTCGAATCCGTTCGACCTCGGCGCCTTCCGCGCCAGCTGGGGATTCGGGTTTCGTTGGTTCTCGCCGATCGGGCCGTTGCGCTTCGAATGGGGGATCCCGTTCAAGACATTGCCGGGTGAGCAGCCCATCGTTTTCGAATTCACCATTGGCAACTTCTTTTAGCCGCGCCCGAGCGCAGCGAGGGTGTTCGGCTATTTTTCGAACTGTTCAGGCGAATCGTGTTAAGCAAGCCCGCGACCAAGGAGAACACCGATATGTCACGCGCCACACGTTTCCTGCTCTCCGCCGTGTTCCTGCTATCGAGCTCGGTGGCCTTCGCCCAAGAGACCAAGCTGGGTTTCGTCGACATGCAGCGCGCGCTGAACGAGACCGAGGACGGCAAGAAAGCCAAGGCCAACCTCAAGAAGGTGTTCGACCAGAAGCAGAAGGAGCTCGACGAGCAGCAGGCCACCTTGAAGAAGGATCTCGAGGACCTGGAGAAGAAGCGGACGCTGTTGCCGGCAGACAAGGTGCGCGAGAAGGAGGCCGAGCTCCAGTCGCGGATGCAGAAGGTGCAGGCGACGTACATGCGCCACCAGCAGGACCTTTCCGGCAAGGAGCAGGAGGCGACGGGCAAGATCTTCGAGCGGATGACCAAGATCATCAGCAAGATCGCGGCGTCGGAAAACTTCAGCATGATCCTCGACAAGGCCGCGCTGGTTTACGCCAAGCCGCACCTCGACCTCACCAACGAGCTCATCCGCCGCTACAACTCGGGTGAGGGCGCCGATGGCAAGGCGGCGCCAAACGCGGCGGCGCCCAAGCCGCCCGCGCCCAAGAAGTAGAGGCACCCGCCGTGCTCGACATCCGCGCCATCGAGCGGATCCTCCCGCACCGGTACCCGTTTCTGCTCGTCGACCGCGTCGACGAGATCGGCGCCGACAAGTTGGTCGCGCGCAAGCTCGTGACCCGCAACGAGCCCCACTTCCAGGGCCATTTCCCGGGCCATCCGGTGATGCCCGGGGTGCTGATCATCGAAGCGCTGGCGCAGGCGGGCGCATTGCTCGCCGCGCATGCGGTCGGGTTCAACCCCGACACCCACGTCATCTATTTCATGTCGATCGACAAGGCCAAGTTCCGCAAGCCGGTCGTCCCCGGCGACGTGCTGACGCTGGAGGTGACGCCGTTGCGCAAAGGCGCCGCGATCTGGAAGCTGCGCGGCGAGGCCAAGGTCGGCGACGTTCTGGTGGCGGAAGCCGAGCTGATGGCGGCCATCCAACCGCGCCAGCCCAGCGACAAGAGCGCGTGACGTGCGCGGCGACAGCGGCCCGGTATGCCGCGCTCGCCGCCTATCTCTGCGTGGTGGCCGCCGTCTGCGGGGGCTGCCGCCGCTCCGCGCTGCCGCCTCGGCCTGACGGCGCCGCGGTCGTGGTCGCGAAGGATCCGGCGTCGGCCGACGGCGACGTCAAGCCGGTGCCCGAGGTCGAGCCCAACGACAAGCTTTCGCAGGCCCAGCGGCTTGTGGTGGGGCCGGGCGTGCCGGGCGGGATCGCGGGCGAGCTCGCGGCCGCCGCCAAGCCCGACGTGGATCTCTACCGGCTCGACATCCCCGGCGCCGACGGTGGCGCGGCGCCGCCCGGCCCCGACGGTGGGTTGCCGCGCGTGCTGCGCCGAGCGCTTCGGGTGGAGCTGCGCCCGGACGCCGCGATCACGGCGATCCTCGAGGCGCTGGACGACGCCGGCCACGTGCTGGTGTCGGCGCCAGCCGGCCAGCCCGGCGAGCCGACCGCCATCCCCAATCTCGCGGTCGCGCCCGGCGCGTACCATCTGCGGGTGCGCGGCGCCGGAAGCGTGGCCGGGCGTTACCGGCTGATCGCGCGGCTCGGCGTGTTGGACGCGGGCGGCGAGATCGAGCCCAACGGCACCGCCGAGCTCGCGACCGAGCTCGCACCCGGCAGCGAGGCGGTGGGTTACCTCGGCTGGCGCCACGACTCGGACTGGTACCGGCTGCCGACGGCAGGGCTGGCCGAGGGCAGCGTGCTGTCGGTGGACCTCGAGCCGGTGCCCGAGGTTGCGGCCGCGCTGCAGCTGATGGACGGCGCCGCCCGCAAGCTGGTCGAGTCGCGCGGCCGCAAGGGCGAGCGGGTCGCGCTGCGCAATGTCCGGGTCGCGCCCGGCGACGCGCAGATGTACGTCGTGGTCCGGACCGACGGGGGCAGCAGCTCGGACATCCGCTACAACCTTCGCGCGCGCGCAGAGCTCGCACGCCCGGGCGGCGGCGACGCCGAGCCCAACGACGACCTCGCGCACGCCCAGGCGGTGGGCGAGGGGACGCTGCAGGGCTTTCTCGGCCGCGGCGACGTCGACGTGTTCCGGATCGCGGCGGCTGCGAGCGAGGTCGACATCGAGATCGCGCCGCCGGAGCGGGTCGACGCCAAGCTGGAGGTGCTGCGCGAGGACGGCACGAGGATCCTGCGCGTGGACGCCGGCCGCCGGCGCGAAGCCGAGCGCATTCCCAACCTTCACGTCGAGGGCGGCAAGCTCATCCTTCGTGTCTCGGCGGGCAGCGGCGATGGCAACCCCGACGAGCCCTATCGACTGACGATCGCCAGCCGCGCGCCCAACCCCGGCGACGAGCGCGAGCCCAACGACACCATCGCGATGCCCACCGTGCTCGGGGCCAACGAGCACGGCCATGGCCTGATCGCGCCCAAGGCCGACGCCGACTTCTGGAAGATCGCCGCCGAGACCGACGCCGAAGGCGGCGTGAACGTCACCGTCACCGGCATCCTGGGCATGACGCTGGCCGGACGGGTGCGCACCGACGCCGGCCGCGAGCTGGCGAAGTTCAAGGTCCCCAACCAGTCCGCGGTCACGACCCGGGTCACCTTCGCCGGCGAGCCGTGCTGCCTGGTCGAGCTCCGTGAGGAGAAGGGCAAGCTCGCCAACACGAGCGACCGCTACGACGTGGTGGTCGGCGCCCGCGCGCAATGACGCGCGCCCGGAGCGCGGTAGTTATGGGCGCGCTCGCGGTGATTTCGGGCGGCTGTGCGCACCGCGATCCGGCGCGGCCGGCGGCGGCGATCGAGGCGTTCGGCGCCGCGCTCGAGCGGGGTGACTTCCGGGCGGCGTACGCGCTCACCTCGGCGGACACGCGCAAGCGCATCCCGTACGACGCGTTCGCCGCCGGGCTCGGATCGGACGCCAACCAGACGCGCGCGCTCGGCCGGCGGATGGTGGGCGAGGCGGACAAGCTGCCGATGCGAATCGGGGTCCGGCTCGCGTCCGGCGAGCCCGTCTCGCTGGTTCAGGAAGACGGCGGTTGGCGGATCGAAGGTGAAGTGTTCGAGGCGTGGGGGCAGGGATCTCCGCGCGCGGCGCTGCGGACGTTCATTCGCGCGCTCGACGAACG
>WNGA01012099.1_pt1 | contig 11181 bp, 8 predicted proteins | sample 5400061 | NCBI WGS metagenome assembly WNGA01 (sample SAMN13153366, study PRJNA577476) | soil metagenome | isolation source: 100 cm soil or saprolite under grassland replicate 2 | place: USA:California | collected 2016-06-15
AGGGTGGCGAGGAGGGACGCACGGCATGACGCTGCCGGTCGGCGTTGAGCACGACTATCCGCTGGCGCGGCTGACGACCGTGCGGGCCGGAGGGCCGGCCGACCTCTTTGCCCGGCCCGACACGGAGGCGAGCCTCGCCGAGCTCCTGAGTTGGGCCGCCTCGGAGCAGCTTGCCGTGGGGATCGTGGGCTCGGGCTCGAACCTACTCGCCTCCGATGTGGGCTTCCGCGGCCTGGTGTTGAAGCTGGACGGGGCGCTGAGCGCCGTCGAGCGAGACGGCATCCACGTGGTGTGTGGAGGCGGCGCCCGGCTGCCTTCGGCATCCGCGCAGGTTGCCCGGTGGGGGCTCGCCGGGCTGGAGTTCGGCATCAACATCCCCGGCACAGTCGGGGGCGCGGTGAAGATGAACGCGAACGCATACGGCGGCGAGCTGGGGCGCGTGCTCGAGTGGGTGAACGTCTGCACCAAGGACGGCGTGGAGCGCCGCCCACCCGAGCAACTCGGCTTCGCCTACCGGCGCTCGAACCTTGGCCCCGGCGAGGTCGTCTCACGAGCCTCCTTTCAGCTTGCCGAGGGCGACGTCACCGAGATCAAGGCGACGATGGCCGAGATGCGAGGCAAGCGGAGGGAGGCCCAGCCGTCGGGGATCAAGACCTTCGGCTCCACCTTCAAGAACCCGGATGCGGACGAGCGTACGGAGGGCCGCACCGCCGGTCAGCTCCTCGAGGCTGCGGGCTGCCGTGGGCTCCGGCTCGGCGGCGCGAAGTTCTCCGACGTTCACGCCAACTTCGTCGAGAACGCCGGCGGCGCGACGACCGCGGACATCCTTGCCCTGATGGCGGAGGGACGGCGCCGCGTCCACGAGGCATTCGGCGTGGTGCTCGAGCCGGAGGTGCAGATTCTCGGCGAGGTGGAGTGGCCCCCCGGTTGGGTTCTTCCCCCTTCCTAGCAGGAGCCTGCACAGGCGACCGCGAATCTCTCACGTGTGAGCACTTCGGCCGCCACGGCTGCAGGAAAGCGGCGTGCCAGCGCCCGCAGGTCCCGTGCCCGCCAGGCGCCTCGGAAGGCGGCTCCCAAGGCCCGGTCTACGACCCGCCGCGCACCGCGTTCACGAAAGCCCACTCGCGGTGCCCCGAGGCGGCGTACGCCGGCCCGCCGCGCGACCCGCCGTTCCTCCATCCGCCCCGGGGCGCTCCTGGCGGGTCTCCTACCCGCCACCTGGCGGGGCCGTGGGGTGCTGGTGCTCGCCGTCGCGGGAGCGCTTGCGATCACCTACTTCGGCTGGTTTCGGGACTCGTCGCTCGTCGCCGTTCGCGACGTGAAGGTGGAGGGCGTTTCGAGCGCCGATGGCGACCAGATAACCGCCGCGCTCACCGACGCCGCCCAGGGGATGACCACCCTTCACGTGCAAACCGATCAGCTGGTTGGCGCCGTCCAGGGCTTTCCGACGGTCGCCTCGGTCAGCGCGGCCCCCAGCTTCCCGCACGGCATGACCATCCAGGTGACCGAGCGCAAGCCGGTGCTGCTGGCGAGCGACGGTGACCACGAGATCCCGGTTGCCGCCGACGGCTCGTTGCTCCCAGCCCTCCAGGTGGGCGGGAAGGACCTGCCGCAGCTGACCGTCGACTCGCTGCCGGCGTCCGGCCGGCTGACCGGTGAGGCGCTCGACGAGGCGCTCGTGATCGGTGCGACCCCGCCGCCGCTTCGCGGCCTGATCGCCAATGCGTCGATTTCTCCGGAGTTCGGCGTGGTGCTGACGATGCACGGCGGCATTGACCTGCGCTTCGGCACCGGGCAGCAGGCGGACTCGAAATGGGCCGCGGTGGCCGCGATCCTCGCCGATCCGAAGCTCACGAGCCTCGACTACGTGAACGTCCGCGTGCCTGGGCGGCCAGCCGTGGGATAGCGAGCCTCGACCGCCGCCTGAGGGCTACGGAAAAGGGCCGATTCTCAACCCTTGGTTGAGGGTTTTGCGTGCATGATTCCGTGCCGATCGCTTTACGCCGCATTGACAGCGGGCCCCAGATGCCTTACCTTCGCGTAAGGCTTGAGGCTGTAAGCGGCGTCAAACACTCAAGCGTCGCTTTAGTCTCGGACGGAATCAACGGGAGACCCAGAAGAGGCGAGAGTCAATGGTCGAGTCGTCCTACCTCGCAGTCATCAAGGTCGTCGGCGCCGGCGGTGGCGGCACCAACGCGGTCAGCCGCATGGTCGATGCCGGCCTCAGGGGCGTCGAGTTCATCGCGGTCAACACCGACGTCCAGGCGCTTCAGGCCTGCGAGGCGGACATCAAGCTTTCGATCGGCCACCAGCTCACCAAGGGTCTGGGAGCGGGCGCCAACCCCGAGATCGGCGGTGGCGCCGCAGCCGAGAGCCGCGACGACATCAAGGAGGCGCTGAAGGGCGCCGACATGGTGTTCGTCACCGCCGGCGAGGGCGGGGGCACGGGTACCGGGGGCGCGCCCGTGATCGCGGAGATCGCGAAGGACGAAATCGGAGCGCTGACCGTGGGCGTGGTCACCAAGCCGTTCGAGTTCGAGGGCAGCCGCCGGATGCAGCAGGCCCTTGACGGGATCGACAAGCTGCGCGCGAAGTGCGACACGCTGATCATCGTCCCCAACGACAAGCTCCTCCAGGTCGTGGAGCGCCAGACCACGGTGAGCGAGGCGTTCCGGATGGCGGACGACATCCTCCGCCAGGGCGTCCAGGGAATCACCGACCTGATCACCACGCCAGGCCAGATCAACCTCGACTTCGCGGACGTCCGCGCGGTGATGTCCGAGGCCGGCTCGGCGATGATGGGGATCGGTTCGGCCTCCGGCGACAGCCGGGCAGTGGAGGCCGCGAAGGCGGCTGTCTCGTCCCCGCTCATGGAGGAGTCCATCGAGGGCGCCACCGGCATGCTGCTCAACTTCACCGGCTCCGAGGACCTCAACCTGTTCGAGGTCCACGAGGCAGCCGACATCGTCGTCTCCACCGCCGACCGGGGGGCGAACATCATCTTCGGGACCGTGATCGACCCGACCATGGGTGACGAAGTCCGGGTGACCGTGATCGCCACCGGCTTCGAGGGCTTCGAGACGCTGGCTCGCCGGCCGATCCAGGTGCGCGACCGCGCTCGGCGACGCAACGTCAGCGGCCTGGAGGATCGCGAGCGCCGCGAGCTCCAGGTCTCCGACGACGAGATCGACGTCCCGTCGTTCCTCAAGGGCCGGTAGAAAAAAACTCCTCTAGCCTGCGCCAGGTGGTCACCGCGGCGCTGAAGCGAACCCCGCTTTACGACGAGCACGTTGCCGCGGGGGCGCGGCTGGTCCCGTTCGCCGGGTGGGAGATGCCCGTGCAGTACGAGGGGGTCCGCGCCGAGCACCTCGCGGTGCGCTCCGCCTGCGGAGTCTTCGACGTCTCGCACATGGGCGAGATCGAGACCTCGGGGCCTGAAGCCGAGGCGCTTCTACAGCGACTCCTGTCCAACGACACCTCAAGGATCGAAGTGGGAGGCGCGCAGTACTCCGTGCTCTGCCGCGAGGACGGGGGCATCCTCGACGACCTGTTCACGTATCGGCTTGGGGAGGACCGCTTCCTGACGGTTACGAACGCGGCCAACCACGAGCGCGACTTCGACTGGTTCGCCGAGCATGCGGCCGACTTCGACGCCGAGGTCGCGGACGCCCTCGCCGACTACGCGATGCTCGCCGTACAGGGGCCGGATGCCAGGTCGATCGTCGCCGAGCAGGCGGTCGGGGAGCTTCCGCCGCGGATGCGGACCCTGGAGCTCGACGTGGCCGGCGCTGAGATGCTGGTCTGCGGGACGGGCTACACGGGCGAGGACGGCGTCGAGCTCCTGCTGCCTCCCTCCAGGGCCCCGGAGGTCTGGGAGTCGCTGACCGTCGCCGGGGCGAGGCCGGCCGGCCTCGGCGCCCGCGACACGCTGCGCCTGGAGGTGTGCTTTCACCTCTACGGCAACGACATGGACACCAAGCGCAACCCGATCGAGGCCGGACTCGGCTGGTGCTGCAAGGAGGAGACGGGTTTCATCGGCGCCGATGCGGTCAGTGCGGCCCGCGAGGCCGGCACGGCGCAGAAGCTCGCGCCGTTCGTGTTCACCGACCCGGGGATCCCGCGACCGGGGAATGCGGTCATCAGCGACGGCGAGGAGGTGGGTGTCGTGACCAGCGGGACGATGTCGCCCTCGCTCGAGATGGGCATCGGGATGGCGTACCTGCCGGCCGGGCTGGCCGAGCCGGGCACCGAGGTCGAGGTGGACGTTCGAGGCAAGCGCCGAGCGGCGCGCATAGAGTCGAAGCCCCTGTACCGAAAGGAGGCGTGACTTGGCAGAGGAGGGGTACCCCGAGGAGCTGCGCTACCACGAGGAGCACGACTGGGCCCGGATCGAGGACGCCGAGGCAACCTTCGGCATCAGCTGGTACGCGCAGGACGCGCTCGGCGAGGTCGTCTTCTACGAGGCGCCCGAGGTGGGCGCCGACGTCGCCAAGGGCCAGGCGTACGCAGAGGTGGAATCCGTCAAAGCCGTCTCCGACGTCTACGCGCCGCTCTCCGGCGAGATCGTCGCCGTGAACGACAAGCTCTCGGACAACCCCGAGCTGATCAATGAGGATCCCTACGGCGACGGATGGCTCGTGCGCATCAAGTTGTCCGATCCCTCCGAGGCGGACCAGCTCTTGGACTCCGATGCGTACCGGAAGCTTCTCGAGGAAGGGTAGGCGGGCCGGCGCCCTCTCTAGCATCCCCTTCACGGCGAGGCGTCGAGGGCGCCCCTCCGCCCATTCACCGATTGTGACCCGCTACACCTCAGCAACGGATGCCGACCGCCGCGAGATGCTCGAGGCGATCGGCGTCGATTCGATCGACGAGCTGTTCGCCGACATCCCCGCCGAGCTACGGCTCGGACGGGCGATCGACGTGCCCCCCGGCCTCTCCGAGACCGAGTGCTTCGACCACCTGGCATCGCTCGCGGAGCGCAACGCGCACGCCGATGCCGAGGTCTGCTTCCTCGGGGCTGGGATGTACGACCACTACGTGCCGTCGATCGTCGACGCGATCACGCAGCGGTCGGAGTTCCTCACGCCCTACACGCCGTACCAGCCCGAGGTCTCACAGGGAGGGCTTCAGGTTATGTTCGAGTTCCAGACGGCGATCTCGGAGCTCACCGGCCTGCCGGTCTCCAATGCGTCGCTGTACGAGGGACCGTCCTCCGTGGCCTCCGCTGCCTACCTGGCGATCGGGGCCACGAAGCGGCGTCGCCTCGTGGTCTCGCGCGGGCTTCATCCGCACAGCCGGGAGACGATCGTCACCTACGCCCGTGGCTTCGGCGCCGAGGTGGTCGAGGTGGGCCTCGACGGCGGGCTCACCGATGCCGGAGAGCTGGCCGATGCGCTGGACTCCAACACCGCCGCCGTCTTCGTCCAGAACCCGAACTTCCTGGGCGCGGTGGAGGACCTGGAGGCGCTTGCCGCAGCGGCCAAGGACGCCGGCGCACTCACCGTCGCCGCCGTGGATGCACTCACGCTCGGAGTCCTACGGCCGCCAGGAGAGTGCGGCGTGGACATCGCGGTCGGCGAGGGCCAGCAGCTCGGCGGTCGGCTCGACTACGGCGGCCCTTCGTTCGGGTTCTTCTGCGCCACCGAGGAGCACCTGCGCCGCATGCCGGGGCGGATCGCCGGGGAGACCGTGGACGCCGACGGCCGCCGCGGCTTCGTCCTCGCGCTCCAGGCCCGCGAGCAGCACATCCGCCGCGAGAAGGCGACCCACAACATCTGCACCTCGCAGGCGCTGAACGCTCTCGGCGGGGTGATCTACCTCGCTTGGCTCGGCAAGCAGGGCATCGTCGAGCTCGGTGAGCTGCTTGCGAGGCGAACGGCCTATGCGCGGGAGCGGCTCGCGGAGCTCGACGGCGTCGAGCTCCTGCATGACGCGCCCGTGGTCCGGGAGTTCGCGGTGCGGCTCGACGCGCCAGTCGCAGAGGTCCTCGATCGGGTCAGCGACGAGGGGATCGCGGCGGGGTATCCCCTCGCGCGGGACTACCCCGAGTGCGAGGACGGATTGCTCGTGGCGATCACCGAACGGCGCTCGAAGGAGGACATCGACCGGCTGGCGGATTCGCTGGGGCGCGCGGTCACCGCCAGCGTGGCTGAACGCAGCCAGGAGGAGGTAACGGCATGACCGGGCGGGCAGCTTCCGGCGCGAACCACTGGCCTCTTGTCGAGTTATCGCCGCATAGCGGCGGAAACTCGACATTCGTCGGCTGGGTGGCGCGATGACGCGGGCCGCTCCCTCGGTGCCAGTTTCCGCCGATACCCCGACCGCGCAGCAGAGAGAGACCGTCACGACGATCTTCGAGCGTTCGGTCCCCGAGCGACGCGCCGCCACGCTTCCACCGCTCGACGTTCCCGAGCGCCCGCTGGACGAGCTGATCCCGGCGAAGCTCCTCCGCCGAGACCCGCCGGAGTTGCCCGAGGTCTCCGAGCCCGAGATCGTCCGCCACTACAACCGCCTCTCGCGGCGCAACTTCGATCTCGACACGGGTCCGTACCCGCTGGGCTCCTGCACGATGAAGCACAACCCGCGCCTCAACGAGCGCGTCGCCGCGCTGCCGGGCCACGCTCGCCTGCACCCCGCGCAGGACCCGAAGCGGGCTCAGGGCGCGCTGGACCTGATGTGGCGGCTCGAGCGGGAGCTGGCGGAGATCTGCGGCCTGCCGCACGTGAGCCTCCAGCCGTCGGCGGGCTCGCACGGCGAGCTTGCCGGGCTCCTCCTCACCCGCGCATTTCACGAGGACCGCGGTGAGGAGCGGGCGAAGGTCCTAACGCCGGATACCGCCCACGGGACCAACCCGGCATCGGTGACCATGGCCGGCTACGAGGTGGTCAAGGTGGCGACGGACCAGCGGGGCGGGGTGGACCTCGACGACCTGCGCTCCAAGATCGACGAGCAGGTCGCCTGCCTCATGCTCACCAACCCGAACACGCTCGGGCTATTCGACGAGAACATCGCTGAGATCACCCGGTTGGTGCGCGAGGCGGGAGGGACGCTCTATTACGACGGCGCCAACCTGAACGCCATCATGGGCCACTCGAGACCGGGGGACATGGGGTTCGACATCGTCCACGTGAACCTCCACAAGTCGTTCTCCCAGCCCCACGGCGGCGGCGGCCCCGGCGCCGGGCCGATCGCCGTCTCGGACCGGATCGAGCCGTTTTTGCCCGTACCCCGGCTGGTCCGTCGCGATGCCGAGGACGGATCGCATGGCGACGGCGCGGACTCGGGCGCGCCTTCCTTCGACCTCGACTACGAGCGCCCGAAGTCGATCGGCCGCCTCCGCGGCTTTGCGGGCAACTTCGGCGTCTTCGTTCGCTCCTACGCGTACATCCGCAGCCTCGGAGGCGACGGCCTCAGCGAGGCATCCGAGACGGCGGTCCTGAACGCCAACTACCTGCTCGCCAGGTTGAAGCAGGGGCGGGGCGGGAAGTATCTGCCGATCGCGTTCGATCGTCCGTGCCTGCACGAGTTCGTCCTCTCGGGAGCTCCGGCGAAGCGGCAGCTCGGCGTGAAGACGCTCGACCTCGCCAAGCGCCTGCTCGACTTCGGCTTTCACCCGCCCACGATCTACTTCCCTCTGCTCGTCGACGAGGCGCTGATGTTCGAGCCGACGGAGACCGAGACGAAGGAGGGACTCGACGCCCTCGCCGACGCGATGGAGGAGATCCTCGCCGAGGCCGAAAGCGACCCGGAGATCGCCCGCAACGCGCCGTACACCACCCCGGTGCGCCGCCTCGACGAGGCGCGCGCCAGCCGCAAGCCGGTTGTCCGCCAGGCGCCAGCGCCAGTCGACTAGGTTTGGAGCCGACCGTTCGAGCCGTGCTCGGGTGACGGCTTGATCAGCCCCCGAGGGGACTGACCAGCGCGTAGCCCAAGGGGCCGGTGCTCGTGTTGCTCGCTCGGCCGCAGCTCGGGCTCAAGGCGACGAATCGCTCGCCATCGGCCTGGTGGCAGCCGAAGATCCCGTGGGTCGGGATCCCCAGCGGCCTCGACGAATACGCGTAGCCAACCGTCCGTATCACCTTGCCGCCCCCGCAACCCGAGGACGCCGAAAGGAAACGGTCGCGGCCCACCTGGCAGCTTAGGAATGGGACCGTGCCGGGCTGACTCGACTGATACAGGAAGCCGAGGTTCCGCTGGAAGCGGTAGGCGCGGCCGACCCCTGCGGTCGTCGCCTCGTGGTCACCGTAGTTGCGATCCCCCTTGACGGAGTCGTAATAGGTCCCCAGCGGGGCTATGGAGATCGTGAATCCCAAGCTGCCTTCGTCGACGTTCGGCGGTCCGCCGCATGCGGGGTCGGAGGAGACTGTCCGCTGGTCATCCGGCAGACGGCAGCGGAAGATGGCCCGGGTCGGGATCCCGTCGGGCTGCGACGAGTAGGCGTACCCGAGCCTCGCGACCACGTCCGCGCCCTCACAGTCGGAGGCTGCCGAGACGAAGCGGTTGCTGCCCGACCGGCAGCTGTAGAGCGGCGCCGTTCCCGGCTGGTTCGACTCGTAGAGCAGGCCGAGATTGCGCTGGAAGCGGTACGCGGCCCCCGCGCCGGCGGTTGTCGTGTAGGGATCTCCGCGGTGGGGATCTCCGGGGACCCAGCGCGTGTAGCCGACCAGCGGCGTGGTGGAGACGGTGAATCCCAGCAGGCCGGCGCCCGAGCCGAAGCGCTGGCAGTCTGGGTTGGCCGAGGCGAAGCGCTCGCCGTTCGCGAGCCGGCAACTGAAGATGGCCCGGCTGGGGACCCCTTCCGGCTCGGACGGAGAGGCGTAGCCGAGCTTGTGGCCCCGGCCGTGGCCCTCGCAACCCGAGGCCGCCGAGAGGAAGCGATCGTTATGTGCCCGGCAGCTGTACAGCGGGACCGGCCCCGGCTGGCTCACGGGGTAGAGGAAGCCGAGATTGGCTCGAAACCGATAGGCGGCACTGACACCCGAGGTCGTGGCGTAGAGGTCACCGTGGTGACGATCGCGCTTGGCGAATCCGTAATAGCTCTTGAGCTCGCCCGACACGTAGCTCGGGTAGGGGCAGCCGAGGTTCTGTAGGAGCCCCGGGACCGTGCGGCAGAGATCGGACGCGTCCTGGACGCCGTCCCGATCGCGGTCGGCGCCGCTGACCACGGCACCGTCGAGAAAGTCGTTGTCGATGTTGATCGAGACTCCCCCGTAGGACTCCGTGTGCCCGCCCCGGTACTGGTGCACGCGCTGGTGTTGGCTCCAGAACCGATCCGGGACGTAGGGGTCGCTGGTTGTCCGTTGTCCGTTCCAGTCGCCGATCCACACGTCGTCTGGCTCCGTGTAGCCCGTGCCGTACCGGCTGACGAGATCGCTGATGCCGGAAGCGGCGCTGCTGTAGACGCCGGACACGTACCCAAGGCGGTGCAGCCGCGAGGTCCAGCCGGCAAGGAACCTCAGCACGGTCGAGCTGTTGCGCGCATTGCGCGAGTAGGCCTCCAGATCGAAGTAGATCGGCGCCTTCGCGCCGAGGTCGAGCGATTGCGCGTCGTGAACCGCGTCGGCGGCTGCGGACTTGCCCTGCGCCTTCGCGTGGGCACCCATCCGGGCGCAGGGACAACTAGTCCCGGGTGCCTGCAGGCCGACGTAGATGGGCATCAACCGCCATCCCGCGCCCAGCACGCCCTGAACCCAGGCCGGCGAGAGATTGGGCTGGCTGCAGCCTCGGTTCGCACCGCCGATGTAGATCCCGACCGCGTGGTATGGCGAGGACGACCAGGCCGACATCGCCGAGCTCGACGGCGCCGTGCAGGCGTCGAATCCCAGCCCGGTGAAATACGAGCTCGGAGAGGATCCTCTGGAGGAAATCCGCTTCGGCGCCCGCTCGCGAGGTGTCGGTCCAGGCGAAGGAGGGCGCTCAGCCCCCGCCACCTGATTGGCGCGGTCGAGAATTCGCCGAATCACTCGACGGCCGCCGCCTCGCCACGAGGCGTTCACCAGGACGCCGGCGGAGGGAACGGCAAGCTGGACCTCCGCCGCGGAGGCCGGCGGGAAGGCGGAGGGAGCAACCCCTCCCCGAGCCGGTCGGATCGTGTTCGGCTGCTCTGCGTGCGCGGTGCCCCCGTGGAGCGGCTCGATCGAGATCGCCTCGGTATGGCCGACGGCGCGCGCGGGGCAGCGCTGATCCGCTCCCGGGGGGCCGAGATACACGGCGTGGCGATCGAACCGGACGCAACGCGACGGATTCGCGCCCAGGTCGTACACCGGCCAGGACGCCGGCACCCTGATCCGATAGGCGCCGTAGCGCACCCCCTTGAACGTCTGGTGCGCTGAGGCGCCCGCGACGCCGACGGTCGTCGCGATCCCCGCCGCGGCCGCCAGGGTGGCGACCAACAAGAAGAATCCCTTCCTGACCATGATCCTGCCTGCCTCACCGTAGCGCCACGTGAGGAGCTCAGGTCTTCGGCCGATCGCTCGGTAGCTCCTGGTGGAGCTCCAGCACGGGGGCGAAGAGGTCGCCATGCTCTTCCGTGCGCTTCAGCACCTCGCCGGACTCGAAGGTGAGGAGGTCACGATCCTCGCCCTCGGCCGCCTCCTCGATCTCCTCCCACGTGACCGGCGTCGAAACGGTGGGCCGCTCCTTAGCCCGCAGCGAGTACACGGCGACGGTCGTCTTGTGCTGGTCGTTCTGGCTCCAGTCCACCAGCACCTTCCCCCCGCGCAGGTTCTTCGCCATCCGGGAGACCACGCGATCGGGCTCCGCCCGCTCCAGCGCCTGCGCTACCGCATGCGCGAACGGCTTCGTCTCGTCGTAGGTCGCCTTCTTGTTCAACGGCACGTAGATCTGGAGGCCCTTGGACCCGGAGGTCTTGGGGAAGCTCTCCAGGTCGAGTCCGTCGAACAGCTCTCGCAACCGCAGCCCGACCCGGCAGCAGTCGAGGATGTCGGCCGGCGCGCCGGGGTCCAGGTCGAACGCGAGCACCGTCGGGCGCTCGATCTCGGTGGCGAGCGACAGCGACGGGTGCAGCTCCAGCGCGGCGAGCTGCGCGAGCCAGATCAGGGTCGCCCGGTCGTTGCACAGGCAGTAGTCGATCTCACCCTCGTTGCGGCCGCTCCAGATCGGCGCCGTCTTCACCCAGTCGGGCCGATGCTTGGGACAGCGCTTCTCGTAGAAGAAGGACTC
>WNGA01012103.1_pt1 | contig 11180 bp, 11 predicted proteins | sample 5400061 | NCBI WGS metagenome assembly WNGA01 (sample SAMN13153366, study PRJNA577476) | soil metagenome | isolation source: 100 cm soil or saprolite under grassland replicate 2 | place: USA:California | collected 2016-06-15
GAAGGAGTTCCTCCGCTGGTTCATGGATCGCCCGCAGTATGAGAAGTGGATGGCGTCAAACGATGGCTACGTCGTCGGGCCGACCCCCTACTGGGAGAAGCATTCTTTGTGGGAGAAAGACCCCAAGCTCGCTCCCTTCAAGGAGTCGGTCAAGTACGGGCGGTGGCCTGGCTACCCCGGGGTGCCCAGCCGCAAAGCGTCCGAGGCCCTGGTCAAGTACATCCTCGTGGACATGTACGCCCAGGCCATCAAGGGCATGAAGCCCGAAGACGCGGTGAGGTGGGCCGAGGGCGAGTTGAAGAAGGCGTACGCCTAGGCCGGGTGCGGCTGGGGGAGCGCCATGGCCGACCAAAGCATCGAGCCCATCCTGGCAAAGAGCGCGGCGCCAGCGGCGTCCGCGATCCCCGCGCCCGTCGTGGTGGCGGTCCCCAAATTCCGCCGCCCGAGGCGGCTGGGCCATCTCCTGGAGCAGGAGCACATCCTGGCGGGTGCGCTGCTCGCGCCCACCCTCGTGATCCTGACCCTCTTCATCGCCTACCCGTTCGTCCTCGGCATCTGGCTGGCGGTCAGCGACAAGGTGGTCGGGCGGCCAGGCAACTTCGTCGGGCTCCAGAACTTCTGGGTGAACCTGAACGACACGATTTTCCTTCGCGCCTTCCAGAACACGTTCGTCTACACCTTCATCGCGACTGTCCTCAAGCTGGCTCTGGGGATGGGGGCGGCGCTGCTCCTGAACCACCACTTCCGATTCAAGCGGATCGTCCGGGCGGGGATGCTCCTTCCCTGGATCGTTCCCACGGTCCTGAGCACGCTTGCCTGGCAGTGGATGTTCGACTCGACGTTCAGCGTGTTCAACTGGATGCTCATGAACGTCGGGCTCATCTCGCAGCGGATCCTGTGGCTGGGCGATGGCACCATGGCGATGGGCTGCCTGATTCTGGTCAATGTGTGGCGAGGCATGCCCTTCTTCGCCATCACCCTCCTGGCAGGGCTGCAGACCGTCAACCCCGATCTGCACGAGGCCGCGGAGATCGATGGGGCCAACGCCTGGCAGCGATTCTGGCGGGTGACCCTTCCCCTGATCAAGCCGATCATGCTGGTGGTGGTCCTGTTCTCGATGATCGCGACGTTCGCCGACTTCCAGCTCATCTACGTGTTGACGCGGGGCGGGCCCTACAGCAGCACGCACGTGTTCGGGACCTACGCCTACGAGATCGCCATGCGGGCGGCCAAGCTGGGGCAAGGCGCCTCGATCTCGCTCTTCCTCTTCCCGTTCCTCCTCATGGTCATCGTGTTTCAGCTCTGGTACATCCGGCGGAGCGACTGACGATGGCCGTCCGGTACGGGAGCCCCCTCAAGCGCGCGCTCACGTTCTACATCCCCCTGACGCTGATGGTCGGGATGACGCTGTTTCCGTTCTACTGGATGGTGATCACCTCCATCCGGCCCGACGTCGAGCTGTACAACGTGAAGATGAACCCCTTCTTCACGCTGCACCCGACCCTCAACCACTTCTATTATCTGTTTGAGCTGACCATGTTTCCCCGGTGGGCGTGGAACACCCTCTTCATCGCCGTCGTGTCGACCGCCATCTCCCTCTTCTGCGGCCTGCTCGCCGGGTATGCCCTGGCGCGCCTGCAGTTCCGGTGGGCCCCGTCCCTCGGCACGGTGATCTTCATCACGTACTTGGTCCCGCCGACCCTGCTCTTCATCCCGCTCGGCGACGTCGTCAAGGCCTTCGGGATCGGCGACACGCCGTGGGCCGTCATTCTCACGTACCCGACGTTCCTGATCCCGTTCTGCACCTGGCTCTTGATGGGATACTTCAAGACCATTCCGCGGGAGATCGAGGACTGCGCCCGGATCGACGGGGCGAGCCGGGTCCAGGCCATGATCCGCATCAGCTTCCCGCTCGCCGTCCCGGGGATCCTCTCGGCGGGGATCTTCGCCTTCACCCTGTCCTGGAACGAGTTCCTCTACGCGCTCGTCTTTCTCTCATCGCCCCAACAGAAGACGATTCCGATCGGGGTTTTCACCGAGCTCGTGCGCGGCGACGTCTTCTACTGGGGCCCGCTCATGGCCGGCGCTCTCCTGGGCTCGATCCCCGTCGCCCTCGTCTACTCGTTCTTCGTCGAGCACTACGTCACCGCGCTCACGGGCGCCGTCAAAGGGTAGTCGCGGGCGTCGGAGGTTGTTGAGTGCCTTCAGCGGGGTCTGGGAGTCGTAGATGCTGTTGAGGCTCCCATAGCGCTTCAGGCCGGTCGTCACGCTCCACACGAAGAAGGGCACCTGCAGGCTCGTGGCCACCTCTGCCAGGATCCGTTCTCGCCGGGCCTCCTCGAACGTCTCGATGGCGATCAGGGGGTAGTGCGACTGGATCATCAGCTCGAGGTCGCGGAGCGGGGCCATTCCACTTCCGAGAATAGCAGGAACGTGTGCGGGAAACGGCGTACGGGCTGTGCCGTCGAGCGGGTGCAGCGGCGCGCTGCCCCGCTAGACGGCCATGCGCTGCGCCAGCATCCGTTTGATCGTCGCGTCCAGAGCCGTCACATCGATCGGCTTTCGCAGGACGGCGACGGCGGGTTGCGCGGCGCGGGGATCCCCGATGGCTGGCGTTCCCGTGAGGATGATGATGGGCATCCGCGGATCCCGCTGGCGCACCGCCGCGAGGACTTCCCATCCCGACATGCCCGGCATCACGAGATCGGTGAGGACGACGTCGTACTGACCCCGGTCGAACAGCGCGAGCGCTTCGGCCCCACCGCCCGCGGCATCGGCGCGGTAGCCCAGGGACCCGACGAGATCGACCAGCATGTCCCTGACGACGTGGTTGTCGTCCACCAGGAGGAGTCTCGAGTCCTGACTGAGGCACGACATGAACTTGGGATAGTGCGAAGCCGATGCCACGAGCCGGGATTTTTTCTAAGTCGTTGCCAGGATTGGATTGTTGGGCCCCCATGGGCGTGAAGTCCTGGGAGGGCTGGTCACCAACAGGCCAGTTCCGGAAACCAGCTTTACCGATGGTTAAACTCTGGCCAATGACAGTGTCCCTGGGGTATCGTCCCCGCCATGGCAAAATCACCGTTCTCGCTCGAGGGCAGGACCGCGATCGTCACCGGCGGCGGCACCGGCATCGGCAAATCCATCGCGATCGAGTTCGCGCGGGCCGGGGCGGACGTCGCGCTGTGCTCGCGAAAGCTCGAGCACCTCGAGCCCGTCGTCAAGGCTGTCCGCGACGCCGGCCAGCGATCGTTCGCGATGGCCGTCGACGTGCGCCAGGAAGAGCAAGTCAAGGCGATGGTCGACCGCGCGGTGCAGGAGTGGGGCCGGCTCGACATCATGGTGAACAACGCCGGCGCGTCGTTCCGCGCCAAGCCGGAGGACATCTCCGTCAACGGCTGGAACACGGTCGTCGGCATCAACCTGACCGGCGCGTTCCTTGGCTGCAAGTGGGCCGGGCGCCAGATGATGCAGCAGCCGAGCGGCGGCGCCATCATCAACATCTCGTCGATCGCCGGCGTCTACGGCTCGACGATGATGCCGCACTACGGCGCCGCCAAGTCGGCGGTCATCACACTCACGCGCGAGCTGGGCACCGCCTGGGGACGCAAGGGCGTCCGCGTGAACTGCATCGCGCCGGGCCCGGTGGAGACGGAAGGGTACCTCGACGTGCTCAAGCAGGCGGGGCCGGACGGGAAGAAGACGTACGACGCCATCGCCGCCCGCGTCGGGATGGGCCGCTGGGGCAAGGTCGAGGAGATCGCGTACCCGTGCATCTTCCTGGCGTCCGACGCGTCCTCGTGGATGACCGGCGAGACGATCGTCATCGACGGCGGCCCGTCGCCGCGGGAGATGGAAGGCTAGACGGGTCACGGGCGCTCCTGTAAGATCAGCGCTTGCGGTTTTGCGCGGTGACCGTAGCTCAATTGGTTAGAGCACTGGACTGTGGCTCCAGGGGTTGTGGGTTCGATTCCCATCGGTCACCCCAACAAGAGAATATGCGTGGCACGCTGCGCCCGTAGCTCAGTTGGATAGAGCGTTGGCCTCCGAAGCCAAAGGCCGCAGGTTCGATTCCTGCCGGGCGCACCATGGAGTAAGGATGGGCCGTTAGCTCAGTTGGCAGAGCAGCTGACTCTTAATCAGCGGGTCCGGGGTTCGAGTCCCCGACGGCCCACCAAACGAATCGGGGGTTTCCAAGATACCGGGAACCCCCGATTCGGCTAAGTGCTTAATTGTGGTTCCAAGCGTGGTTCCAAATCGCGTCACGCGATCCAGTAAGTCGACCCACCGCCGCCCTTTGCTCGGGATCCACTTCGCGTAGTAGCGCAGCGTCGTCGAGGGATTGGCGTGGCCGAGCTGCTCGCTCACGTACGTGATCGGCGCGCCTGCCGCCAGAAGCAAGCTCGCGTACGTGTGCCGGAGATCGTAGACGCGGAAGCGGGGAGCTTGGCGCGGGCGAGCGCGCGTTTGAAAGGCCTTCCGCACTCTTGACTCGTCGAGCGGCTTGCCTTCCTCGTTGGGGAAAAGCCACGCGGGCTCGCCCCACCCGCGGCGGAGCCTTTCAGCCTTGAGCCAGGCGACGTGTCGCTGGAGGAGCCGAGCGAGATCGGGAGTGAGGTCGACACTGCGATCCTCGTAGGTCTTCGTCGCCTTCAGGCCGCCGGGACTCCAGGCGCGCTCCACACGCAGCGTCCGCTCCTGCGGGTCGAGGTCTTCTGGCTTGAGCGCGAAGCCTCGCCCGGTCGGAGGCAGCCTTTGCCAGCGTCGCGAAGAACGCGTTGTAGCGCGGCACGGCCGCCACCGCCTCGAGGAAGGCGTCCCGCTCCTCCCACGTCATCGGCCGGATCTTCTGCAGCCGATCCGCGGGCGTGAGCCGATCGGCGCGGCTCGTCTTTCGGTGGCCGAGCTGGAAGGCCGGGTTCGCGACGATGATCCCGTCGTCGACGGCATTGGAGAGCATCGCCGAGAGGGCGGCCTTCATACGGGTCCGTACGTGATGGCTGTCGCGCCTCGGGGATGGAGCCCGTAGATCTCCCTCCGTTCGGCTGCCTTCGGCTCGTGGCCGATTCGTTCCGGCCGTAGGTGTGCCAGCTGACCTTCACGGCGACGGCGGCGGTTTGCGCTCCGCCCTCCCCACGGACACCTATCCCTTGACGCCGCCTAGCGTCAGCCCCGCCGCTATGAAGCGGCGGACGGCAAAGAAGAGGGCAATCGGTGGCAGCGCGTAGATGAGGGAGGCCGCCACCGGGTAGTTCCACGGCGTGTCCTCGTTTTCAAAGAACGTCGCGAGCGTTATCGCCACGGTCTTGTTCCCGGGCGAGGACAACAACATGAACTGGTACAGGTACTCGTTCCAGGCGGTCAGCAGCGCGGAGGTGCCGACAACCGCCAGGGCCGGCGCCATCAGGGGGAGATAGATCTGCAGGTAGACTTGGCCGGGCGTCGCGCCGTCGACCCGCGCGGCCTCGTCGAGCTCCATCGGGATCAACCGGCCATACCATTGCAGGATCAGGAGCGCATAGGGGATGGCCAAGGTCACATCCGCTGCGATCACCGCCCACAAGCTGTCCATCAGCCCGTAACCGTGCATCAGCCGATAGAACGGGATGACGAGGAAGTACGCCGGGACCGCATAGATGAGGAGCGCGACGGTGGAGATCGCTCCGCCCTTGCCCAGCCGCATCCGGCCCAGGGCGAAGCTGGCCACCGAACCGATCAGCACGGTCAGCGCCATCGTCATGATGCCGATGAAGAAGCTATTGCCGAGCTGGTGCCAGAAGTCTTGGAGGTACCAGTACCGCTGGAACAAGACCCCGCGGAAGGCCTCGAGCGTCGGGGCGGTCGGCCAGATGTCGCCGGTGAACTCCGTATCACCCTCGGGATCGAGGGCGATCAACATCATGTTGTAGACCGGTAGGAGCCACCAGATCAGCAGCACGACGGAGAGCACCACGGTGCCCGCGTCGCTGACGAGTCGGCGCAGCCGATGACGCAGCCGGCGCGGCGTCCGGCCCCAGGCCAGCGCGACACTCATAGCTGCACCTCCCTCGTGTGCAGCCTGCGTATCAGGAAGATCCCGAGCGGGATGAGCACGGGCAGGGCCGTCATGACGACGGCGACGCCGAGCTCGGGTTTGCCATGGTCGAACAGGTATTCGACACCGAGCGTCGCCAGCACCTCCGTCGAACCAACAGGTGCGCCGCCGGACACGAGATTCGGAGTGTTGAAATCGCCGATCATCCAGATCGCCGAGAGCAACGTGCAGACGAGGTAGAGGTTCGCCAGCAGCGGCACCACGAGGTGGGCGAAGCGGCGGACGCCGGTAGCCCCGTCGATGTCGGCAGCCTCGTAGAGATCTCGAGGGATCGCCATCCGCCCCGCCAACAGGATCAGGGTCCAGAACGGCATCGTCTTCCAGGTCGAGGCGACGATGTTAGCTCCGAGAGCGAGCCAGTAGTGGCTCAACCAGTCCGGACCGTGTATGCCGAACAGCTTCTCCAGCACGCTGTTCAGGAAACCCCAATAGACCATCATCCAGTGGAAGGAGATGAAGCCGGTTTGCGCCGGCAGCGCCCAGGGCAGCATCGAGACGACCAGCATCGCCTTGACCCACCAGCGGCGGCGCATGAAGAACCCCGACAGCAGCAGGGCGAGGAACATGGTGGTGTTCACGCCGATACCGACATAGAGCACGGTGCTGACGACCGCGTCCCAGTACTCGTCGCTCGCAAACAGCTGGGCGTACAGCGACGGGCTGCTCGCCATCCAGAACCCGTAGGCGATCGGATAGATGACAAAGGCGACCAGGACCGCCGCATAGGGGACGATGAACGCGATCGCCCAGGCGAGCTCCGGGCCGTGCAGGTGGCGGTGCCAGGACGGTCGCCATGGCCGGTTGAGCGCGCCGGGCCCGGCGGCAAGAACCGGCTGCGTGCTGCTCACAGCCGCCTCCTCACCTTTGCCCGACCGGGCGTCTCGCGAGGATCGCTTCGCGGTGGATAGCGGTGAACCCTGTCGTTTCGCAGGGAAGAGCGTGCCAGCCGCTCGCAGGAGGACATCGTGAGGAGACACGACGGGTCATGGCGACGAACCCCCCGCAAGCAGGACCTCGTTGAGGCACTTGCCGCCGTTGGCGGGCGTCGGCGGGCCAAGTCGGGCGCCGCGCTTCATCCAGGATCTCGCCCCGCGCCGCCACGCAGCCTGACCTCGCACGCGGCGGGCTTGCGAGACTGGCGGCGAGGGTCAGCCCTTGACGCCGCCCATTGTCAGGCCGGCGGTCATGCGCCGGCGGAACGCGTAGTAGATCGCGACCGGAGGCAGCGCGTAGACGATCGCCGTCGCCATCATGTAGTTCCAGGGCGACTGGTCGCTGCTGAGGAACTGCGCGAGCGCCACCGGCACCGTCATGCTCGACTTCGAGGACAGGAGCAGGAACTGATACAGGTATTCGTTCCAGGCGAGCAGCAGCGCGTAGGTGCCGACCGCGACCAGCGCCGGCGCCATCAGCGGCAGGTAGATCCGCAGATAGATCTGCGGCGGCGAGGCGCCGTCGATGCGCGCCGACTCGTCGACCTCGATCGGGATGCTCCGGCCGTATTCCTGGAAGACGAAGATCGCGTACGGCGTCGCGAACGCCACCAAGGCCGCGATCACCGACCACGGGTTGTCCGCGAGCCCGTAGTTCTGCATGATCCGGTAGAACGGGATCGCGAGGAACGACGCCGGGATCACGTAAGTCAACAACGCGCAGTTGCTCACCAGCCAGCCGTGGCGGATGCGCATCCGGCCGATTGCAAAGCTGGTCAGCGAGCCGAACAGCAACGCGAAGAACGTCACCATCGCGCCGATGTAGAGGCTGTTGGCGAACTGGCGCCAAAAGTGCTCCAGATACCAGTGGCCCTGGGTCAGGACGCCCGAGTAGCTCTCGACCGAAGGGACCCTCGGCCAGATATGGTCGGTGAACACGTCGCCCTCGGGCTCGAGCGAGATCAGCACCATGTTGTAGATCGGCGCGACCGACCACACCACGAGCACCACGGAGAGCACCAGCGTCCCCGCGGTGCTCAAGTACCGGCGCAGCCGCACCGAACTGTGGGCCCGCGACAACGCACGAGATGCCAGCCTCGCGTCCGTCGCGATCGTGCTCATATCTGCACCTCCGAGGTGCGGAGCTTGCGCATCAGGACGATCACCAGCGGGATCACCAGCGGCAGCGCCGACATCACGGCCGCCACGCCGAGGCGCGGCTGAGCGATCTCAAAGGCGTTGCGGATGCCGAGCGTCGCCAGCACGTGCGTCGAGTTCGCGGGGCCGCCGCCGGAGACGAACGTGACGGCGTTGAAGTCGCCAAGCAGGAAGATCGTCGAGAGCAGCGTGCAGATCAGGTAGAGGTTGGCGAGCAACGGAAAGGTGATGTGGACGAACCCGCGCAGCCCCGTCGCGCCGTCGACCCTGGCGCTGTCGCGGATCTCGAGCGGGATCGCCATCCGGCCAGCGAGCAGGATCAGCGTCCAGAACGGCGTCCATTTCCAGATGTGGGAGACGATGACCGCGCCCAGTGCCGTCCAGCGGTCATTGAGCCAGGACGCCCCTTCGACGTGGAAGAGCGTGTAGAGGACGTTGTTGAGGAAGCCCCACTCGCCGTTCAGCATCCAGTGGATCGAAATGAACGTCGAGATCTGCGGCACCGCCCAGGGCAGGACGAAGATCAGGAGCAGCGCCTTCATCCACAAGCCCGGGCGCATGAAGAAGCCGGACAGCAGCAGGGCGAGGAACATCTTCACGTTGACGCCGAGCGCCAGGTAGAGGACGGTGTTCACCACCGTGCTCTGGTAGATCGGATCGGCGAACAGCTCCTGGTACAGTCGCGCCTCGCTGCCCATCCACAACCCGTAAACCACCGGGTACGCGACAAAGGCGATGAACACCGCGATGTAGGGCACGACGAAGGCGACCGCCCACGTGTACTCGCCGCCCTTGAGGCCGCCGCGCAGAGAGCGCGAGAGCGAGAGCGTGCGCCGGATGGCCGGGCGGCCGACGTCGACGACCGATGTGCTGTCCATCATTCGTCCCCGCCTATGCCATCTTGTACTTCGCGAAGATTTCCTCGATGCGCTTGAACGCCTTGTCGATCGCCGCTTCCGGTTTGACCCCGTCCTTCGCCACGTCGATCATCGCCAGGCTCCAGACGTGCTGGGAGTAGACTTCCGCCATCGCCGGATTGAACACGTAGTAGTCGGGCCTGGTCGGGCCGAGCAGGCCCTGCTGGATGTAGCCTCGCAGATGCGGGTCCTTCGGATTCTGCCAGAACGCGCTCTTGGCGAGCGACGGCATGACCGGCAGCCAGCGGCCCAGACCCAGCTCGATGAACTCGCCGATGACCTTTGGCTGGATGAAGTACTTGAGGAACTCCTTCGCCACCGTGACGTTCTTGGCCCCTTTCGGGATCAGGCCCTGCGTGACGCCGACGATGCTCGGCACGGGCTTGCCCGCATTGTCGTTCGGATAGCCGATGCCCTGGCTCACGATGTCGTTCTGATACCACTCGGGGTGTTTCTCCTTGACCGCGACCTCGGTCGACAGCGTGCCGTCGACATCCATCACCATGAGCTTCGCGTGGAACGCGTTGTTGTCGTCCGCGTCGTTCCAGTTGATGGCGCTCGGCGGCACGTAGCCGTCCCGGTAAGCGCCGCCGAGGTAGCCCGCCGCCTTGATCGCCGCCTGCTTGACCTTCGGGTCATCGAGATGCAGCTTGCCGTCCTTGGTGACGATGTCCTGGCCGCCATGGGCGATCAGGAAAGCGTTGAAGAGGTTGGCGGGGTCGACCCCGTTGGCCGTCACCTGGAAGCCCAGCCCGTACACCTTGCGCTCGCCCTGCTTGCGCAGGTTGTCTTGCACCTTCTTGAAGAAGTCGAAATACGCATCCCACGTCTTCGGGAGGTCCTCGATCTTGAGGCCGGCCTTCTCGACCAGCGGTCGCCAGACGTGGCAGGGGACCACGGCGGCCCTGAGCGGGACGCCGTAAACGGCGCGCTTCTTTGTGACACTGTTGTAGGCCTGAGCGGCCTGCAGCGCGGTTTCGCTGAATTCGGCCTTCTGTGTCTCCACGACGTCGCTGACGTCGACCCACCTGTCTTGCCAGGCGAACAGCTGCAGGATCTCGTTCGGGTTGCCCTGCGTCACGTCGGGGACGACCCCGCTGGTGATCGCCGAGATGAGCTTCTGCCGATGCGGTGCGAAGGGGATGATGCTCAGCTCGATCTTGTTACCGCTCGCCTTCTCGTACTCGGCGACGGCCTTGCGCAAGGCCACGTCCTCGTCCTGGACGAACCCCTGGGCGAACCATGCGCTCGCGGTGGTCGCCGCCGCCTTCGCGATATGGGGCCCCACAAAAGGCCGGGTCGCGGCAAGAGCTAAGGCTCCACGCAGTACCGAACGCCTGGTGAGATAGGCCACAGTCGCCTCCATCACGTGTTGCGAACGTTGACCCGACTCGCGCGCCCGTTGTGGGCACCCCCCGACGGAGCCCGTGGCCCTCGACCTCGGCGGGGCACCCGGGCCTAATGAATGGGGGATACGACATCCGACGACACCTGTCAAGGAGGGGCCGTTTGCCTGGAGCGCCGTCGCGCAGAATGCCTGGCGGGAGCATTCGCCCGGCTACTACGATTCGCTGATGGAGATCTGCCGGCAATCGGACGTGGACCCGAAGGTCGTGCAGGAGAGCGAGAAGCTCCAGACGATAGTGAGCCTGGTTGCCATGGGGAGAGGCGTTTCCCTCATGCCGAAGTGCGTGACCAATCTCGTGCGCAGGGGCGTTACCGGCCCCTGCGGCCTCGGGTCCCAGACACTGAACTTGCACTCGTCTACGACCCTACTCATCGCTCTCATCTCGCGCAGGCGTTCGTCAGCCTCACCGAGGACATTCTTCTGCAGCCACGCGGTCCGCGTCGCCGAGCTTGAGGGCAACGGGAGGCCGCCGGAATTTGACCGCCAAGGTGACGTACGCCGCAACGCGCGGCCGATAGCGGCACCGTCCTCCACCATCCCATCAAGAACCCCAAGCACCTTGACGTCGTCGAGATCGTACGTCGCGACTGAGACCTTGCGGTCAGGCACGCCGATCGAGCGCGGGCACACGAGGAAGCCCGGGACGCGCTGACGCTCCGGCCGGTGCTCGT
>WNGA01012104.1_pt1 | contig 11180 bp, 10 predicted proteins | sample 5400061 | NCBI WGS metagenome assembly WNGA01 (sample SAMN13153366, study PRJNA577476) | soil metagenome | isolation source: 100 cm soil or saprolite under grassland replicate 2 | place: USA:California | collected 2016-06-15
GACGGGGTGTTGAAGTCCGGGCGGGCCGGTCTCGCGGAATCGTGATCTCCCGGCTCGTCGGCGTCGTCCTGCTGGCGGCCGCCGCCGGCGTGGCGACCGCGGGAGAGCAGGTCGCGACTTATCGCGGAGAAGGGGAGGCGGCCCAATTCTTCGATCAGTACGACAACGACGGCTATTCGCTCGCGGTCTCCGTCGGCCCGCGGGGCGCGATCGAGCTTTCGGTCCGCGTCAGCGACTCGCCGCTCGCGAGCCGGGCACCTTTTCCGACCGGCGGTGCCCGGGAAGCCGCGCTGCCGCGCGCGCCGGAGCGCGACGCATTCGTCGAGAGGGCGGTCGCGGGTGCGCGGACGCAGGCCATCGCGGTCGAACGCATCCTTTCCGGCCTGGCCGCACTCGTCCGGTACGATCCCGACCGCGTCCGAAGACAGGACCCGACCGCGGTGTTCGCGGAGCGGCGGGCGAACTGCGTGGGACTGTCGGAGCTCGCCGTCGACCTGCTGCGCCGCGCCGAGATCCACGCGAGAACGGTTCAGGGAGTTCTGAAGAGCCGGCCCGGAACGCCCGGCTACGAGCCCGACATCGGAGGTGCCTACCATCGTTGGATCGAGGTCTACTATCCGGATCGCGGCTTCGTCTTCTCCGACCCGAGTGCTTCGGTGAACGGCGTCGACGCGCGCTACCTCCCTTTCGGCCGTCGGGCGCTGGCGCGGCCGCGCTCGCTCTTCGTGGCTTCGCTCACTTTCTCCGGGACGCTCGCGTATGAGCCGCTCAAAGCCGGAGAGACGATCCTCCGAGTTCGCGCGTCCTCGCCGTAAGCCCTTGTTATATTGCCGGCGATGACCGACCGGTACGACCCCGCCGCGCTCGAAGAAAAGTGGCAGCGTCGCTGGGAAGAGAGCGCCGTCGCGCAGGTCGACACGTCCGTGCCCGGGAACGAGTTCTACATGCTCAACATGTATCCGTACCCGTCGGCGAGCCGTCTCCACGTCGGTCACGGGCGCAACTACATCCTGGGAGACGCGCTGTATCGCCGGGAGCGGATGGCGGGCCGGAAGGCGTTGAACCCGATGGGCTGGGACGCGTTCGGATTGCCTGCGGAGAACGCCGCCATCCAGAGCGGGGTCCATCCGCGCGATTACACCCTCGCCAACATCGCCCGGATGAAGGAGCAACTGCACGCGCTCGGTCTGCTCTACGACTGGTCGAAGGAGCTCGCCTCCTGCGAGCCGTCCTACTACCGCTGGAACCAGTGGCTCTTCCTCCGGATGTGGGAGCGGGGTCTCGCGTACCGCCGTACCGCGCCGGTCAACTGGTGCCCCGGCTGCCGGACGGTGCTCGCCAACGAGCAGGTCGTGAACGGCCGATGCGAACGGTCCGACGACTTGGTCGAGATCCGCGATCTCACCCAGTGGTTCTTCCGCGTGACCGACTACGCCGAGCGGCTGCTCTCCGGGCTGGACACTCTCTCCGAGTGGCCCGAACGGGTCAAGACGATGCAGCGCAACTGGATCGGTCGCTCGGAAGGGGCGGAAATCTCCTTTCGAGTCGATGCGCTCGTCGAGCCCGTTCTCGTCTTCACGACCCGGCCGGACACGCTCTTCGGCGCCACTTTCCTCGCGCTCGCGCCGGAGCATCCCGCGGTCGCGACGCTCGCGGAGCGCTCCGGCAAACGCGAGGCCATCGAGGAGTTCGTCGAGAGAGTTCGCCGCGAGTCCCGTCTGGACCGGGAGGCGGAGGGAGGAGTCAAGGAAGGACTCGACACGGGCTTCGTCGCGATCAATCCGGCCACAGGAGAGAAGATCCCGGTCTGGCTCGCGAACTTCGTCCTCCCCGAGTACGGGACCGGCGCCATCATGGGCGTGCCGGCGCACGACCAGCGCGACTTCGAGTTCGCGCGACGCTTCGGCCTGCCGGTCCGGCCGGTTTACCGGACCGAAGAAGGTGAGCTCGATCCGGACTCGATGACCGCGGCGATGCCTCACGTCGGGTATCTCGACAAATCGGGCGAGTGGAACGGAACGCCCTGCGGTCCCGAAGCCGTGCGCCGTGCCGTCGAATGGATCGAACGAAACGGATACGGCAAGGGAAAAGTCGGCTACCGTCTCCGCGACTGGCTGATCTCGAGGCAGCGCTACTGGGGGACACCGATCCCGGCGATCCACTGTCCGCGATGCGGCGTCGTTCCCGTGCCGGACGAAGACCTGCCGGTCCTGCTCCCGGAAGACGTCGAGTTCCGCGGCGCGGAGGGCAACCCGCTGGAGAAGTCGAAGGCGTTCGTCGAGACACGCTGCCCGCGGTGCGAGGAGCCGGCGAGGCGCGAGACCGATACCATGGACACGTTCGTCGACTCGTCCTGGTACTACCTGCGTTTTCTGAACCCCCAGGACGAGACTCGAATGGTCGACTCGGAGCGCGCGTCGCGGTGGATGCCGGTCGACCAGTACGTCGGCGGCATCGAGCACGCGATTCTGCACCTGCTCTACTCCCGGTTCGTCTGCCGCGTCCTGAAGGACATGGGGCTCGTCGACGTCGAGGAGCCTTTCCAGCGTCTCTTCAACCAGGGAATGATCACCCGCGTCAACGCGGCGACTGGCAAGGTCGAGAAAATGTCCAAGTCGCGGGGCAATACCGTTTCGCCCGACGAGCTGATCGAGAAGTTCGGCGCGGACACGGTCCGGCTCTACACGCTCTTCATCGGGCCTCCCGAAAAAGAGTCGGAGTGGTCCGAGGACGGCGTGGCCGGGGCGTTCCGGTTCCTGAATCGAGTCCACGATCTGTGTACGCGGGTCAACGAGATCGCTTCCGGAGCGGTCGGTCGATCCGGTCGCTCCGAGACGCCCTTGACGCGCTTCGAGCACCGCACGATCCGGCGCGTCAGCGAGGATGCCGAACGCTTTCACTTCCACACCGCCGTCGCGGCGCTCATGGAGCTTCAGCGGGCGATCTCCGACGCTCTCGAAGAAGGTTCCGAGTCGGCCGGCGTCGTCGTCGGAGCGACGAAGACGCTCCTGAAGCTGCTGCATCCCGTCGCGCCTCACCTGACCGAGGAGTGGTGGGAGCGCCTGGGGGAGGAGCCTTTTCTGCTCGAGGCGGCCTGGCCCGAGTTCGATCCCGACCTGGCGACGAGTCCGCGCGTGACGCTGGTCGTCCAGGTCAACGGAAAGGTCCGGGGAAGGCTCGACGTCGAGCGGGGGGAGGGTGAGGCCACGGCGCTCGAGCTGGCGCGCGCCGACGAGAAGATTCGCCCCTGGGTCGAGGGCAAGGAGATCACCCGATCGGTCTACGTCCCCGACCGGTTGCTCAACCTGGTCGTCCGTTGAGGCGGAACTTCCCTCGCGGCGCGTTGCCTCGAGCGGTGCTGGTCATCTTCGCCGCCGCGGCCCTTCGCTGCGGCTACTCGCTCGTCGGACGGGGATCGACGCTCCCCGCCGGCGTCCGCGTGATTCGCTTCCAGACCCTTCAGAACGGAACCTCGCGGGTCGGCGTTGAACAGCGGGTGTCCCGGGAGATCGCCCGCGAGCTCGCGACGCGAGGACGGTTCGAGGTGCGCGCCGACGCGCGGTCGGCGGACGCCGAGCTCTCCGGCACGGTCACGCAGTTCGACCTCTACGCCGTGGCTTTCGACGAGCTCGGGCGGGCGAAGGAATACCAGGTGGCGATCACCGCCCGGGTGTCGCTGAAGACGCTGCCGGAAGAGAAAGTTCTGTGGGAGAACCCTGCCTACACGTTTCGCGACAACTACTCGCTTCCGACGAGTGCAGCGTCCTATGCCGACCGGGAGAACGAAGCCATCGACCGCGTCGCGGAACGATTCGCTGCGAGCCTGGTGTCGAGCGTTCTGGAGGGGTTCTGAACCGGAAAACGGGAAAGGACCGTTTCTTCCGCCTTGTGTTTTACGCCTTGGCGGCTGCCTTCGCCAGACGCGACTTGTAACGCGCCGCCGCGTTGGCGTGGATGACGCCTTTCTTGCGGGCGTGATCGATCTCCGAGTAGGTCGTGGACAGGCTCTCCGGCTTCGTTCGGTCTTCCGAAGCCCGATGCTTCTTGATCGCCGTACGCAGGCGCGAGCGGACGCTCTTGTTTCGTGCCTGACGATTCACCGTCTGGCGCATGCGCTTCCGGGCGGATTTGATGTTGGCCATGTTCTCGAGTTCCTCTCTTGCTTTGAAGGGAATCGGGAGACGTGAGAAAACGGACTCCCGTCTTGCGTTATCGGGCTTCGACCCCGATCGACTTCAAGCGCGCGCGGGCAAGCCGAGCCTCCTCTGATGCCGGATGCTCGTGGATGACGTACTGGAGAGAGACGACGGCCTCCGCTTTTTGCCCGAGCTCCAAGAGCGCGTAGCCCTTCTTCAAGAGCGCCGCCGGGGCCTTGTCGCTCTTGGGGAAGTCCTTCAACAGGCGGTCGAAGTCCGCGATCGCGTCGGAGTATTTCTTCTGGGCGTAGTGGGATTCTCCGATCCAGTACTCGGCATTGTCGGAGAGGTCGGTCGTCGGATACGACTGCAGGTACTCCTGGAAGCCCTGGATCGCGAGCGCGTAGCGCCCCTTCGTGTAGTCCGCGTACGCCGTGTCGTAGAGCTCCGAGGGGCTGGCGGCGGGCCGGATCACCGCGTCGTTCGGCGTGGCCCGCGAAGGGTTCGCGGAGGGCTCCCCGATCCGCGGCGACGAAGGGTTCGCGGTCCCGGGCGTGCCGGGGGCGCCGGTCGCGGGAGGTACCGAAGACGTGCCGCCTCGCATCCTCGAGAGATCTCCCTGCGTCTCGGCGATCTGCTGGGAGAGCTGCGAGAGCCGGCGATTCGTGTCCTCGAGCTTCGCCTGCAGCTGCTCGATGGCCGTCGAGAGCTCGCCCAACTTCACTCCGGTGTCGGCATTGGATTTCAGCAGCTGCTGGGTCTGTTCCGACACGTTCGCATTCAGCCGCGCGACCTCTTCCTTGCTCGACGACTTCCGCTCGAGCGCCTGGATCTGCGTCTCGATGTCGTTCATCTGCCGGTGCAGTCCCTCGATGTCGTCGGACGAGACGCAGCCGAAGCCGCCGACGAGGACCGCGAGAAGGAGTCCGGCGAGAAGCGGAAGGCGGTACCGGGGTATCACACTATTTCGCGGTGATGACGAAGTGCGCTCGCCGATTCTGCTGCCAGCAGCTCTCGCTCGACTCCGTGCAGAAGGGGCGCTCCTTCCCGTAGGAAACGGTCTTCACCCGCGCCGCGGAAATGCCGAGCGAGGCGACGTAGTCGCGCGCCGCGTTGGCGCGCCGGTCGCCGAGAGCGAGGTTGTAGGCCGACGTCCCGCGCTCGTCGCAGTGTCCCTCGACTAAGATCTGGATCGACGGATACCTCTTCAGCCACTCCGCGTTGGCGGAGAGGACCGTGCGAGCGTCGTCCCGAAGGTCCGACTGGTCGTAGTCGAAATACGCGTCCTTGAGGTATTCCTGCTTGTTCAGCTCGGAGATGTCCCTCGTCATGACTTCGCCACCCGCCTCGGGCGGCGCCGAGGGAGGGGGCGGAGGAACGCGGGTCTCGGGTGGGCCGGGGGCCTCGACCGGTGGGCGGGCCTCGGCCGTCGTGGTGGGCGGCTTCTTTTTGCACGCTCCGGCGAGGGGGAGGAGGGCCGCGGCCAGAATCGCGAGCGCGGTGAGCGGGGTGGAGTGCCTCTTCATACCTTCTCCTTGTCGAATCAACAGGTTCGCGCCCGGCGCTGGGGTGGGCGTCGTCCGAAATATAGCACGCACCCTAGGGCAGCCACACCGGCTGAAGATTGTTTCCCGAATCGGTCAGCTGCCTCTTGTTCTGGCCATTCAGGTCCATCGTATAGATGTGAGTGCGCCCGCCCCGGCGTGACGAGTAAACGATCTTTTGTCCGTCCGGAGACCACGTCGGATGACCGTTCGATCCTTCTGCTGTCAGCTGCACCGTCTGTCCGGTCGCGAAGTCCATGAGGCAGACGTTGAAGTCCCCCTCGTTGCGGCATGAGAAAACGATCCGGGCGCCGTCGGGCGACCAGGCGGCTTCGTCGTTCCAGTTCCCGGCAAAGGTCACCCGGCGGGCTCCGGTCCCTTCCGGGTCCACGACGTAGACCTGTGGGTTGCCGGACTGATCCGACGTGTAGAGGATCTGCCGCCCCGTCGGGGACCAGGCCGGGGATGCCTCGATCGCACGGGTCGTGGTGAGCCGGCGGAGCCCTCCTCCTCCGGAGCTGATGACGTAGATGTCGGTATTGCTCTTCGCCGAGCCGACGAAGGCGATCTGAGTTTCGTCCGGAGAGAGGGACGGCGAGGCGTTCAGCTCGACGCCCGTCGGTATTTCGTGCTTGGCGCTGCCGTCGCCGTTCATCATCCAGATCTGCGGAAAGAGCTTCCCGTAGCTCGTATAAACGATCTTCCCGGACTTGCCGCCGGCCGGGGAGAGCGCGAGAGACCGGACCGACGTCAAGCGCCGGACGCTTCTCCCGTCGAAGTCCATCGCGTAAATCTCCTTCGAGCCGTCGCGGTCGGAAACGAAGGCAATGCTCGAGAGGAAGAGTCCGTCCTTCCCGGTGAAGTACTTGACGATGTCGTTGGCGAGCGTGTGAGCGATCCGCTCGACGTAAGACGCACCGCCCGTGTAGCGCTTGCCCATGATCATCTTCCGGGTCGGAAGATCCCACACGCGGCCTTCGACCGAGACGCGATCTCCGGAGACCTGAGCCCGCGTATCGACCAGCACCTCCGCTCCGCCCGCCCGCCACTGGTCGGCCATCTCCGGCGTCGACGGATCGCGGAAACCGGCGGGATAGTGCGCCGGATCCGCGACCGTGAATGCGCCGGAGTACTCCAGGTCGGACCTCAGGGTCGCGGTGAAAGGGTCGGAGACCGTGGACTTCAGGGTCGCCGTACCCGGGGTCGCGAGATCGGGCACGGCGACGGCGACCTTGCGCGCCGTCGGCTTGTTGATCGCGATCCAAAGCTCCTGGTTTTGCTGGCTCTGTGGCTGCTGCCCGATCGCGGGCAGTACGAGTGCGGAGGACGCGGCGAGCGCGAGCAGGGCGACGAGTCTTCGGCGCATCAGGACTCCGAAAATTAGGTGGCTACTCGAACTTCAGGTGAACACCGAGCTGGTTCCCTCGGTACTCGACGGGCAGCGGCGGCAGCGGCGATGAGGAAAGAACTGCGCGCAGCGCTGCGCGGTCGACGAAAGGAAGCCCGCTCGACCGCTCGACCGCGGCGTCGGAGATCGTTCCGTCCTTCTCGATTCGGAAGTGGATGACCGGCGCGATGGAGCCGCCCTGTGAGGGCTTGAACCAGTTCATTCCGATCGCCACGAGCATGCGCTGAATGTAGTAGGAGAACTGGAAGTCGGAGTCGAAAGCGGCTCCCGAGACTCCGACGTTGCCGCCAGCCCCGATCGGGCCCCCCGCGCCGCCGCCGGCGCTCTCGCCGGCCGACGGCAGGCTGACCTCGGGTGCCTTCGGTCGTTCCACCGACGGCCGGGACGTCGTCGCGGTCTTCTTCTCCTTCTCCTTCGACGGCAGGAGAATGGCCTTTTTCGACGGCGGAGGCGGGACGTCCTCGGGGGCGGGCTTTAAAATCTTGTTCTTCTCCGGCGGCGACGCCGGGGCGGGAGCGGGCGCCGGCGCTTCTCCCCCCTTCAGGGATCCGGCCGGAAGGAGGTGCACGGCCACCGTGCGCGGCATGACGAAGTGAACGGGGTGGATCATCGCGGAGTAGATGAGCGCGCCGGCAATCGATCCATGGAGCAGGATGGCCAGGAAGGTTCCGACTCCCCAGGGGAAGCGCTCCCGGCCCCGTTGCGCGATGAGATCCCCGACGGCATCCATGTCGGCTTACTTCTTCGCGGCGCTCTTCACGCCGGACGTATCGGTGACCGCTCCGATGTTCTCGATGCCCATGCGGTTCAGGAGATCGAAGGTCTCGATGACCGTGCCGTAGGAGAGCGCGCGGTCCGCCTTCAGCAAGATGATGCGGTCCCGGCGCCCGCCCAGAAACCTCTCGAGACGCTCTCGAAGCAGTCCCCGAGCGACCGGCGTCTCGTTGATGTAATAGAGCCCCTCCTTGGTGATCGAGAGGACGACCGGGTCCTCCATGGTTGCCGGTAGATTCGTCGTCGCGGTCTTCGGAAGGGCGACGGCGACGCCCTGGTGGAGCATCGGCGCCGTGACCATGAAGATGATCAGGAGCACCAGCATGACGTCGACGAGCGGCGTGACGTTGATGTCCGCCAGATGGTCGAAAGGATCGCCGCTCTCGCGCTGAAAAGCCATGAGGAGTCCGAAGGGGTCAGGTCTCCACTTGCCACTTCGCAATGCGAAGTGGCAAGGCCAGCGGGACTAAGCCAGTACTGCCACGACTCGTGAATACCTGACCCCGCGGACTCCTCAAGTGAAGTTGCGCTCCGCCAGGTTGATGAACTCCAGGGCGAAGTCCTCCATTCCCGCGCGCTGCTGCCGGACCTTGCCCATGAAATAGTTGTAGAAGATGAGCGCCGGAATCGCCGCGGCGAGACCCGCGGCGGTGTTGACAAGCGCCTCCGAGATTCCCGGGGCGACCGCCACGATCGAGGTGGAGCCGGTCGTGCCGATCGCGCGGAACGACTGCATGATGCCCCAGACCGTGCCGAAGAGGCCGATGAAAGGGCACGCCGCCGCCGTGGTCGCGAGAAAAGTCATGTACTTCGTCAACCGGGAAAGCTCGACTCCGATCGCACGCTCGAGCGCCCGCTCGATCCCGGAGATGTTCCGGATCAGAAACCGCTGGCTCATCGTGATGCCGCTCGCCGTGGCGCCCGGGTCGTCCGGTCGGTTCGCCTTGACCTGGGCGTCGAGCTCGGCATAGCCGGCCTTGAACAGGGTCGACAGTGGCGTCTCGGTGAGCTGGTTGGCGACCGTGTTGACTTCCGAGAAGCGGCGTGACTTGCGGAAGAACTCCACGAACTTCTCCGACTGGCGCGACACGCGCCGCAACCGCACGAACTTGGCGAAAATGATAATCCACGAGACGAACGAGAAGAACAGAAGGATTCCGAGGACGACCTTCGCGGTCGGCCCGGTCTCTTTGAAGAAGGAGAGGATTCCCTGTCCTCTGCCGAGATTTTCGACCGAGACGGCCTGAAACCCGGCGGAGATCATCGGGATCGAACGTAACATAGGGACTCGGGACCGTCAAAGACGGACCGGTTCGGTCGGCAGGAGCCAGGGAATGGAGCCCAGAAGAAGTCGCGTTTTGCGAGATGTGATGTTTTCCGTTCGGCCAGCGTTCGCTTGCGCGCTGGCGCTCCTCCTGGCGTCCTCGCTGGCCGCTCTCCCCCGTCGCAAGCCGGCTGCGGCGTCGAAGTCCGCCGCGCCTGCGCCGATGCTTCCCTCCGACCGTCCGACGGAAATCGTTCCGGTCGAGAAGATCGTCGCCGGTATGAAGGGCTACGGCTTCTCGGATCTCGGGGGAGGCAAGGGCATCCAGCGGTTCGAGGTCGAGATCCTGGGGGTGCTGAAGCGCTACGCGCCAAAGCAGGACCTTATCCTGGCGCAGGTCTCCGGAGCGGGCCTGGAGCATTCCGGGATCATCGCGGGCATGAGCGGCAGCCCGATCTACATCGACGGCAAGCTCGTCGGCGCTCTCGCCTACGGCTGGCCGTTCTCGAAGGATCCGGTGTGCGGCATCACTCCGATCCAGAGCATGCTCGACATCCGGCACGCGCCTCCCGCTCCCCCGGTGCCCATCGGAGGACCTGCCGTCCGGGCGTCGACGCTCGTCTCGATGTTCGCAGAACACCGGTTCTCGGGGGCTCTCGAAGCGCTTCTCGCCCCTTTCCGGCGACCCGAGGGCTCGGCGTCGATGGCGTCGCTTCCGATCCCGGTCTCTTTCGCCGGCGGCCCCGGCGGCGCACCTGGCTGGTTTTTCGGAAAGGTCGCCGACGCGGCCGGCTGGGTCGCGGCTCCGGCCGGGTCCTCCGGGGAATCCAAGGTCTTGGGGGCCGAGCAATCCGTACGGCCGGGCTCGTCTCTCTCGACGGTCCTTCTCTCCGGGGACATGCTGCTCGCGGCGACGGGCACCGTTACGTGGGTGGAACACGACTCGGTTCTCGCCTTCGGCCACCCCTTTCTCTCGATGGGGCCGATCGAGATGCCGATGGCCCAGGCGGACGTGCTGACGGTGCTGCCCTCGGTGTACCGGTCGTTCAAGTTCGCGGACACCGGGCCCGTTTTCGGATCCGTCACTCAGGATCGGTCGACCGGCATTCTCGGCACCTTCGGGACGCGCGCCCGGATGGTCCCGATCACCGTCCGCATCTCCTCCGACGAGCTTCCGTCTCAGACGTACCGCTTCGAAGCGGTCCACAACTCGATGCTCACTCCGGTCCTCGCGGCGATCGCGATCGACAACGTCCTGACGACGCTCGAGAAGCGGGCCGGTGAGCGCACGCTGGTCTGGAAGTCCTCGATCCGAACTCCCGACCGCGACGTCCGATGGGACACCGTGTTCTCCGGCCTGCAGGCGCGCGAGGACGCCGTCACCTCGCTCGCGCTCCTGGCGAATTACCTGATGGCCAACGAATTCCGGGACCTGCCGATCCTCGGTGTGGACGTCGAGATCAGACATTCCGACAGGCTGCAGAACGGCCGCATCGTCAACGTCGAGCCGCGCAAGGAACGGTTTCGCGCCGGGGAACGCGTTCCGGTCCGGATCGACGTGGTGGATTTCCGGGGCGGCTCGCGGCGGGTGACCCTCGACCTCGACGTTCCGAAAGACACTCCTCCCGGGCCGCTGACGGTCTTCGTGGGAGACGGCAACGCGGCGACCGCCTATGATCTCGCGGTCTATCCGGCCGACCCGCAGTCTCTCGATCAGGTTCTCGATTTCTTGGGAAGAATGCGCCCGCCGAACAGCCTGAACTTAATCGCCTACCGCCGCGCCGCCGGCGCCGTCGTCGCGGGAGAGCCGCTCGCGGCGCTGCCCCCGTCAGTGGCAGCTCTTCTTCGCGATCGTGGACCGGGGGACGGCACGCCCGACCTCTCTTACGTCCGCCTCCAGAGCCGGACGGTCGAGCAGCCGGTGCCGATCAGCGGGTCGGTTCAGCTGAACCTCGAAGTCCTGCCGAACAACTGGTGAGCGCTTCGTTCCCCCTCCGCGCGGCGGCGCTCTTCGCCGCGGCGCTCGTCTTCTCGGTCGCCGCCGCCGGCGCGGC
>WNGA01030717.1_pt1 | contig 11180 bp, 6 predicted proteins | sample 5400061 | NCBI WGS metagenome assembly WNGA01 (sample SAMN13153366, study PRJNA577476) | soil metagenome | isolation source: 100 cm soil or saprolite under grassland replicate 2 | place: USA:California | collected 2016-06-15
AGGATTGACTGATCTGGAGATATTCCGATAAATTTTTTTAAATTACTTATGTGCGCATCAGCTATTGCATCAAAAGTCTCAACCCCTCCCCCCGTCATATTTAAAAGGTCGATTGGAATATCAAACTCATGAAATCTATGCGTATCCATTCTTACATCCTTTGATAGCCCCGCGTTGCGAGCATCCACCGGCACAATGTACTGGCCCTGCGCATATTCCAAGCATCGCAGCATGCACCCATTATGCCCAGAGGTTGAGGCTCAACAACAAGGGTCGCCCCCAGAGCGCTTCTGCCTTAACACGAATGTGTCCCAGGGTGCCCTCGGAAATTGGACCGTGCGCCACGATTACCCATTGAGCCGCGCCTATCGTCTGTTTCCCACCCTGACCGAACTGAGCCAACTTCTCGCGCTGATGGTTCGCGATGCGGTATCTTTAGGTCATCCATATCTGATTTTTCTCCTTATTATAGAAATTATATCGAAAGAGATACTTCGTGAAAATTCCTAGTTAATTATTCTGGATGAGTAATATTTGTTTAAGTACAATGCTTCCAGCTCCGCTGCTAGTGACGCGAAATTCGTAAAGCAAGTTGTTATTCTTATTAGACGGAACTTTAAATGAGAGCTCCGCCGCCTGTTCTATTTTGCTCGCAGTAAAGATGACATCTGTAGGTTTCAGCACTTCAACAACATTACGTGCTTTATCGATAACAGTGAAGTCAACTGTGGCTGCGACCACATTAGCAGGACCACTAAGATCAAAGTAAAATTTTACGGCATAAGACCCCTCTTGAAGGGGTAAATACGGGCCAAAGAGAACCAAGCCTTTTTTGCCTGGGGTTACTACAATTTTTTTGATTCCACCTGTTTCGTCATAAGTACCAACGCCTATTAACGCTTTGTTAGACAAGTCAATAGCGAGTTTTTTATTTTGATTTAATTCGGTAATGGCAGGATTGGTTTGGTTATCGTCGGCCGACTTTTGACATCCGATTAGGACTACGAATACAGCAACAACTAATAAATATTTCTTCATGATCTCTCCATACGTGATTTTAATTTCCATTGCATTATTCAACGCAGAATATGGCCTGATCGGGCCATCTTCTCAGTGCCGACTATCAGAAGGCCACTGTTGTTCCAGGTAATTCTTAGCCCCTCGTGCTTACGACGCTTTGGGGTTTAAGTGCCAAGGCATAGAGGCCAGTCCTCGCAATCAACTTGAATATCAGTCGGCGAAGAAAAAGTTCACCTTTCCGAACTTGCGAGAATCGGTCACCAGGTAACGTGCGTAACCCGGGTCAACGGCGATACGGTTGGCATATTGCGCGGCGATGGTGGCACGCATCGCTACGTCGCTCGAACCCACGGGGAACGTGAACGGCCGCCGCCGCGTCGCCGACATGCGGGGCGTATACGCGGTGCGAATACCGTGCTCGAGGCAGCGCAGACAAAACTCGATCCCGTAAAGCGCGTCGTCGCTATCAACGGACATTAGACCGCCGCACTGTTTCATGACGTCGCCCCGGACCAATACGAATCCCGAATGGGCGGCCGTCAGGTGCCGCCTAATGTATCCGATGGCACCGTAGGCAGCATCCAGCGGCTGTCCGGGACAAGGCGTTCCCGCACTAGGTGATAGTAGCTAATCGCCCCCTTGGCATGATCGAGGGTGAAGTGCTGGTCCAAGCCACGTCGGCGCAAGCTGTGCAGCAGCACCTCTTTCTGGGACGACACCAAATAATCCTTGGAATCCACACTGAGCGCCGCAGACTGCGGGTGCATCCGCCACCCATAAAGTACCTCCTCGATACGGGCGGGCCTGGCTCCGCTGTCAATCAGCCTCAAGAACGTGTCCCAGTCGTGGCTGCCCTGCGCATATTCCTCCGTGTATGCGCCTATCGCCAGGCCGAGATCCCGCCGGTATATCATCAAATGGGCGGCCGGACAGGTGGCCGTGGCGAACAGTCGCGAGCATTCCGGACGCCAGAGGAGATCATTCGGCGTGCCGAGCGGGGTGACCTTCTGTTCATCGCTGAAATAAAAATCGGCGGCATCCTCGGACAGACATTCGCGCGCGACGATCTCCAGGGCGTCAAGGTAGAGTAGATCATCCGAGTCGATGGGCACCACGAACCGGCCGCGGGCCCGTTCCAGCAAGTACCGGTTGCCGCCTATGATGTGGATGTTCTTCTCGACGCGGAAATGCCGGATACGCGCATCCAGGCAGGCAGCTTTGTCGAGCGCCTCGATCGTCTCTTTTCGCTCCGAGCCGTTATCGAGCAGCAGCCATTCGAAGTCACCGAAAGTCTGGCTCCTTACCATGCCTGCCAATTCGTCCAGATAAAGGGGATCCGTGTTGTATACGGTGGTGATAATCGAAAACACGGGGGGCGCTCTGTCTTCGCTGTGTAGCGAAGGCTGTGCACGAGAGCTGCGCTGCATGCGGAGTTCCAGCATGTGTCCGAAGTAATCGGCCCAACGGTCGATATCCGTGTCTACATGGATGCCGCTCGCTCCCAGCACAGCACCACGGGCCGGATCCCGCAGGCAAATCACATACTGACCATCGGATAACGGACGATCGACTTGCCCGCGCATCAGGTCCGCATGACGCATGATCGGAACCTGGGCCAACGCGCGCGCATGTAGAACCCCGTTGCACTTGAAATCTTCCAGGGCGGCGACGTACACGTCCAGCTCGCGGTCGCGCTCATCGGTGCTCACCCAGATTTCGAATCGCGAGCCAACGGTCTGCCAGTCGCTCGGATAGATTATTTTGTACATGTCGTAGTGCGTTCCAATCCTCGTCGAACCGGCAACGGAGATGCCGACGTAAGCTCCAAGTAGACAACTCAGAAGTAGAGATTGTCGATGATTCGGTCGGCGCTAGGAAGCATGCTGGAGACAAGCTTCCGAACGTCTCATGGGGCCGTTCCTCGTTTTAGCTTCTGAGCCATTCATGGGCTATATCGCGCGCTACTTCCCGGGGCTCCGACGGGCATCGAGTTTCTTCAAGCGCTTCAGGTCCAAGACGCTCAGCCCACTGTATCTTGCCTTCCAGTGTATAACGTCTGATCCGAAATCCCGCGCTTCCCGCACAAAACCTTAACCGGTACCCTGGATTCAGCTTGATTCAACCCCCAACAATCTGGTGGTAGTCGTGAGGGCAAAATCTTCCATAGCGAGCAATTGCATGATTGCTTGTTTGCGATGATAGGCGGGGGGGCTGCCTAAATTGACGAGTAACTGGCCAAGCTTTGGTAGTCCGCGCATAAACCAACGGGGAAAAGGCAATCCTCCAATTCGCCTCGTTAATTCTGTCGCATACGTCGGCTACCCAAGAGGTCAGTACAGTCGACTCATCCGGCAAAGAGCAGCCAATCTCCCTTAGCGCCTGGAGTCTAAAGAACGCCAGAGAAGAGCCTACGCCGTCCACGCTTTGAGGCTTGAGAGCCAAGGCATAGGGACCTGGATCCACCGCGTTGCGACCCTCCCATGGGCTCTCAAACGCTCCGGCTTGATTGATTACTAGGCAACCCTCGACAATGCGATCATCAGGGTCAAGCACACGCCCACCGACTGCCGCTACACTCGGATGCAATTCAAAGAGTCGAGCCACTTCCGCGTAGACAGCTTCGTTTTCAATCGTCAGGTCGCCGGAGGTCACCACCAAAACGGCGTCATTACTAGGTTTACCTCCAAGGGCTCCGCGCAGGACGTCTCCGACCCAAACTAATTCGGGGAGCGCAACCTCCTTCCTTGCGATATAAAGCTCCCTCATTCCACGATACAGCGGCCATGATTCAACCGTATACCGCTCCGGATATGGGGTGCGGCGAGTTTGCTGCTCAAGAACGTGACGGACCGATTCTAGGGATCTTGGATCACCCACCGACTGATTGGTCGTAGAACTAGGATGTTGGCGCCAATGATAGAGAATCTCCCCGACGTGCTCAATTCGACCACCAGCGTTGGTTATACGCATTACGCTGTCCCAGTCGTGACACCAGGTCGCCTCAGCATCGGTATACAGTTCAAATTCGACGGCGCTTTCGCGCTTTATGGCACACAGATGCCAGATGTAAGAGCTCTCAAGATTTAGTACAGGGTCGAAAGCAGAACGTAGGTAGGGAGCGGTAACCTTTCCGTCAACCAAAGAATCCTCATCGGAATATAGTAGGTCCGGCCGATCTAGTCGGTCGATCTCGTGGATTAGTATCTGGACAGCGTCAATGGTTAAGACATCATCCGCATCAACTGGCACAATATATTGACCTTGTGCGTGCTCCAGCCCGCGCCGCATGGCACCCATGATGCCTAGGGAATGGGGCTCGACAACAAGGGTCGCACCCCAGAGCGCTTCTGCCTTCTTACGAATACGCCCCAGGTCGTCTCCTGAGACTGGACCATGCGCCACTATTACCCATTGAGCCGCGCGTAGAGTCTGTTTTGTGATCGAGTCCGCCAATGCATCAAGAAGGGCAATGTCGGTTCCCTCATAAACAGTGGTAATGATTGAGAGGGTTGCAACCTTATCTGGCAAGGGGTATCGGTTTGCTCGACGCTGGATTTCGAGATTGAACCAATCTGGATATGTGAGCATGCCGAGCCGCAAGCGTTCCAATTGCTGTTCTCTCTCAGTGTCGGCCACAGGAGCATAGGCAGACGCGGAATTCAGACCGAGCCTTGGGGAAAGCAATTGCTCATCGGGCAGTAGATGCCAGAAGCGGGACAGGAAATGCGCCCGGCTTTTCGGGCTAGCCCCATCCTCAGGGACACCTTTGGCAAAGGCGCGCATGAATGGCGAGAACACGACACGTTTGCCTGCCTCCCGTGCCAATGCGCCAAGCCAAGGCCCTAACATGTCCAGTGGCACCTGCGCCTGGATTAGCTCGGGAAGAGCATCCACTAGGAAACTGTATCTCACTACACAATGCCCTGTGGATATCGCTGAGACTGAGTGTGGCTTCCACATCTTTGCGAAATAACCTGGGTCAGACAGCAGTTGGCCACGGTCCGGACAATCGAACCCGTCCCCGAACCCGAAAATCCTAGGGCCGTCCAACACCTTACTACCATTGTGCAGGGTGCCGCCAACCATCACTGCATCTGGGAATAACTCAATCAGGCCCATCGCTTCCCAGAACCATTCATCACTATCGGGTGTAATGCCATCCCAGCATATGTGCACAAGCTCACCACCCCGTTGCCCCAAGATTTCCGCAAGTCGGCTAATTCCCTCGGAAGGCTTGAGTGAGACAGGAATTTGCTGAGGAATGTCGCCCGTAACTGAGGCAGTCGGTTCCCGCCCGATGAAGATGGAAAGGTATGGGGCCGGATTACAACGCTTCCGCCGAAACCACCAGTCCACATTTTGACTAAAGAAGGGACTGGGAATCAACTCGATATGCGGTGCGTTCGCACGGTCTAGAAATCGCTGGAGGGTTACACGATGTGAGTCCGAGATGTATGATTTGGAGTTAATGTTTTCTGATGTCGACTGACCGTGCATCCGCCAGCTATACAGCACCTCCGGAATGTGATGCGGCACATATCCGGCATTTATGAACCTGATAAAGCTGTCCCAGTCAGGGCAGCCCTCAGCCCCGCGATCGCTGTAGAGGTTAAGCGCTAACGCCTTCTCACGGTCCATTGCGCAAAGATGTGCGATGTAGCAGGAATGAACAAACAGGACTGGATCCCACCCGGGCTTAAAATAGGGTGAGACGAACCGGCCATCGGCCACTTTGTCCTCGTCGGTATATAGCAATGCTGGAAATCCAGCCTCACGCACGAAGCGCGTCAGGACATGGACGCAATCAGGTTCGACGATGTCGTCGTGGTCTAACGGCAAAATGTAGCGACCTGTAGCGCGCTCCAAGCAGTAGCGCGTCCCTCCGATGATGCCGAGAGGCTTCTCCACCCTTTCCAGACGCACGCATCGATGCTTGGCAATTGTCCGCAGGGTTGCGCGCGTACTTTCATTAGTGGAGCCATTGTCGAGAATCAGCCATTCGAAATTGGTACCGCCGTCCTGTAGGAAGATGCTGCCAGCCAATTCTTCAAGATATTTTGCCTCGGTGTCGAATACAGGGGTCAAGAAGCTGAGAAGTCCTGGATCCTGACGGTAGTGACCGTGTCGGCGGCGCTCGCTCAAGCGGCGTTTACGAAAGCGTTCATAGTCCAACATCGCCTTTACGGGATAACCGTTGCTAAGGAACTTAGCGTGCCGCGAAGGAGTTTTGCGGAGCGCATCAATTCGTTTCTTAAGGGTGGGAACGATGCCGCCAAGGCTTTCATCCCAATTCGAAGGGAGATCAATCGTTCCGAATGGGTCATAGCTGGGCAAGCCGGCGTTGATACGGCCCACTGCGTTTTGCAAGACGGCTGCAACGCTATCGGGGTTAGGTGCCGCGACCAGAATATTGGGCGATAGCGCGCGCATCCGCTCCGCACTTTTCACCGAGAAGCTATTAGTAACGACTAACTTTCCTGATGCCGCCATTTCGAGCGGAGGGTAGCTCGGATGTGGTGAAAACATCAATGAAAGTAACAGATCAGCAGTTCGAACCCGTTCCCCGTAACCGTCGAAACTCATCCACGGAAGGGGATCAAGAAAAACACCATTGCCGAGCGGAACGGCATCGAATTGTTCTCCCATACCCCATATTTCCCAGGTGTCCTTTTCAAGAAGACCGGCGGCAACGGCTCTTCGGAGTGCGACAACACCTATTTCGAACAGGTTTCGCCGCGCACGTGTGGGTCGAGCGTAGAAAAGTAGAACTCGCCGCTTGGGAACTCCAGGATCCTGCTTCTTATGGACATCAGGGAAAAAATGACTCCGATCGATCGCCGGTTCGAAAAACAATGCGTCCTCTGCAAATGCCTGTTGCGAGTAGCGGCCGCAGCCCTCCTTGATAAGATGATCACGCAACAATTTAGAGTTGACAACCGGAATATGGGGAAGACCATAGGTGTCCAACGCCAGAGCCTGATAGGTTGAACCTTCATGAAGAATCGGTTCGAAATCCTGTATCAGGTAAATAAATTTGTCATAGTTCGTCTTTTGCATCCCATCTTTCGCCATTTGTGCAGTCCACCAAGCTGTGGCTAGAAATAGGTCATTAGCACCCACCATGATGGGATTGGAACGATCGCTTCCATCGACCAGAGTGATTCGCCCTCGATCCACCTGGCGCTGAAGCAAACGATCCATGTGCGAATAAATCGCAACCTCTTTTCCTCCGGTCGAAACACCGGTGGCGATCAACCGAACCGATTCCCCGGTTTCCGCGAGATGCCCGGCCAACAGAAGCGCAGTATTTGGCCCGCCGGACATATCCTCCACTCGGAGACTAGGCAGCAGCACGGTATGGCTGGTCTGTGGCAGGGCGGAAATTTGGATTTCTGCTGGCGTAATATATCCCTGCTTTATGATTTCATGTCTAATCAGACGGCCAAGTCGTGTTCCCTTGAGCCAACGTCGATAGAAAGAGTGTCCCTTTTGGATAAATGTGTGTCGAAGTTTTCCCTTGAACAAACACATCGACCACTGTTCATTCAATTGTGTGAACATCGAGATATTTTTGGCCCCGCTCTTGATTCTCCTGATCTGACGACCAATGAGCCGCAACGGTTTGGTGATTCGCCACGAATTTGAGGACGTGTATGACTCTATTTCTCTGTAAAGCGCGGTGATCTGTCCGTCTCGTTCCGCTACCGCTTGGTTGAGAGCGGTGATCTGTCCGTCTCGCTCCGCTACCGCTTGGTTGAGAGCGGTGATCTGTCCGTCTCGTTCCGCTACCGCTTGGTTGAGAGCAGTGATCTGTCCGTCTCGTTCCGCTACCGCTTGGTTGAGAGCAGTGATCTGTCCGTCTCGCTCGGCCAGTTCCTTGATACGAAGCAAAAGTTCTTCGTCTGGCGGCATGCTGCGTACTGTCCACTCATTGTTGGTTTGCTCTGGGATTTCTTCTAGAGATGAACGCAGCACATGTCCCGGTACAACCGTTCCCACCGAGCCGACAATGATTCGTGTCCCCAGCCGATTGCGCTCAGGCTTGTCCTTACGGATCACACACATTGAGTTGATGAATTCAACGGAGTGAACATGCTGGAGGGCATCCTCATCTATCTGGGAGCTATACTTTGCGAATAATCCACTCAAAATATCGGCGCGGGCTTTCTCAATACCCCAATGCTCGTGGCTCACGACATCGGCAAGGCGCTTGAAAAATGCGATGGAAGAAAACGGGTCGAACAGACCACCTTCAAATTCTTGCCAGTAGCTGCAGTGCAGGTCTTCCACAACAAAGACACCACCATCTGCCAAGTGAGGGAAGTAGCGGGCAAACGTCTTCACAATGTCGCTGGAGCGGTGTGACCCATCGTCTATGATCACATCAAAGGCTGGTGCGTGCCCCAAAACCGCTACCTGCGCTGCATCGGAGTTAACATCTCCCACCACTACAACAATGCGTGGGTCTTCATAACTCAAGCGAGCGCAGTCGGGATCGATATCGCAGCCCACCAGTTTTTCGGCATTAGGAAAATACGCTGACCAGATTTCGAGTGAGCCGCCGTTCTGTATCCCGATTTCTAGCAGACGGACAGGCTTATTACGGTACTCATCAAGAATTCGATCGTACTCATTAAAATAGAGGGACCATTTATCGGATACCTTACCGACGTGCACTGCGTACAGTCGCTCTAGTGTCCCCTTAGTCATCGTGTACCTCTAGTGCAATCCGGTCAAACGGGATACCTACCAATCCCCACCTGATCTTGCTGGAAGATACATTGATGATGAGAGCGTCGTTCAACCAATGATGCTGCACGTTCTTATAAAGATCGCCATCGGCTACAGACGCCATTACGGCGTACTGCCCATTTGGCAGCATGGGCAGTTTGAAAGAAAACTCGCCAGTGAATTCTTGTCCCTGCTTTACAGGGCGAGGCGTTTTATCGGTAAAGGGGAGGGTGTTCTCGCCAAATAGATCCTGTCCCAGCCTGTCTCGCACTAGAAATCCGAGAATCGGGTTGGCAAGAGCTCTATTGGCCTTTGCGCGCAAGATCATGCGGACTCTTTCCCCTCCGATAAATACACCGTCTGGCCCGGGCTCGAGTTTTTCCAGTGAGACGGACACGAGTTCCGCTGCTCCGGTCATAGTCAATTGCAGCAGCCTCCGATTTCCCCTCTTCAGGGCGACACCCCGCAGTTACAGCAGGGTCGGAAGCAGATGCGGTGGCGCTAAGTTTAGCGACGTCACCGTAGACTTCTTGCAATGTGTATTGCAAGTAAGCTTCCGCGACATTTTTTGAGGTGCCCATTTTCTGAGTTTGCCCATTCCCTAACCAAATACCCGTCTTGCACAAGTTCTGTACTGCACTCGTGTCATGGCTAACAAATATCAATGTCCCGTGTTCTTGAAACGAACGAATGAAGCGCATGCACCTCTGTGTAAAGACAGCATCTCCGACAGATAATGCCTCGTCCACAACCAGAATTTCTGCATCAACGTGCGCGATCACCGAAAAGGCAAGCCTGACATACATGCCGGTTGAGTAGATCTTAACCGGCTGCTCAATGAACTCGCCGATATCCGCGAACGCGGAAATATCGTCGAAGCGCTCATCAATTTCTCCTTTACTCAGACCCAAGACCGCAGCATTCATGTAGACATTTTCACGCCCGGTAAACTCGGGGTTGAAGCCTGAGCCGAGCTCCAACAATGCCGCAATCCGTCCACTTGTTTCGATCGTACCGCTGGTGGGTGTAAGCGTTCCGCAGATGATTTGCAGCAGCGTGGATTTTCCCGAGCCATTACGGCCGATGATGCCAACGCTTTCGCCTTTCTTCACCTCAAACGAGACATCCTTAAGCGCCCAGAATTCGCGATAGTATTGTCTAGGAGGTTTGCGTATTAGCCGCTGCAATTTGGGGAGAACCGATTGTTTCAGCCGATCCGGAGGGCGGTCATAGATGTGATAACATTTGGAGAGATCGCTGACGCGAACGGCGATTTCGTCAGAGAACATCGGCAAAACCCTTGCGCGTTTTCTGGAACCACCAAAAACCGCCCGCGGCAATCGCTAAACTTGCCGCCAAGACAAATACCAATCCGTTCAAATCCGGGGCGTCTCCGAAAATCAAAGCGTTGCGCGCCGCCTCAATGATGAAAGTGAGTGGGTTGAGGTGCAACCAGAGCTGGAATTTCTTGGGCAATGCAGACAAGGGATAGAAAACCGGAGAAAGAAACATGAGCACGGTCGTGAGGACGCCTGTGATTTGAGCGATGTCCCGTGCGAAAACTCCGAGAGAAGAAAGCACCCAGACAGCTCCCGCTGTGGCAAACAATAACGGCAGCATTATCACAGGTAAGAAAACAATGGTCCAAGGCAATCTTTGGTTGAACAGTAGCTGAGCACAAAGGAGAACCATGAGGCTAATGCTAGCATGAAACAGGGCCGAGCCCATCGCTACCGAGGGCAAGATTTCGAGCGGGAATACCACTTTCTTAACGTAATTGGCATTGGAGATTATGAGCCCAGGTGCGCGGTTCACGCATTCAGCAAAAAGTCCGTAAACAATCATACCGACAAACAAGAACACAGCAAAGCTGGCTTTGTCCTCTCCTCCACCCGCACCCCAGCGGGCTTTGAATACTTCGGAAAAGACAAACGTATAAACCGAGAGCATGAGGATCGGATTGAAAAACGACCAGGCCAGTCCCAAGAAAGAGCCGCGGTAGCGCCCAATCACTTCGCGTTTCGTCATCTGCGCGATGAGGTGGCGGTTACGCCATTGGCTTCGGAATAATTCGACAATGTTCGCCGGGAAGGGTTGGTGTGGATTCACGTTTCTTTATTGCGCTACAAACGAGCTGGCGTTGGCTTCATGAACGAGCCGGAAACGATTGCATAGGGGCTCCCCAACGACCGGGATACCACATGGATCTCGAAAATAAAGCAATCACCCTGACTAATGATAACGGATGGCCGGTGCCTAAGGCCTCGCTAGACGTCCAATAGCTTGAGCGGCAGCCGCCAAGTCGTCGACCACAAAATCGGCCGCCGCTTCATTGTCAACTTGGGCGCCGTACCCTGTCCGCACCAGGAAAGTCAGCGCGCCGGCCTTATGCCCCATCTCGATGTCGCAAGCTTTATCGCCGATCACAA
>WNGA01013915.1_pt1 | contig 11178 bp, 8 predicted proteins | sample 5400061 | NCBI WGS metagenome assembly WNGA01 (sample SAMN13153366, study PRJNA577476) | soil metagenome | isolation source: 100 cm soil or saprolite under grassland replicate 2 | place: USA:California | collected 2016-06-15
ATCGCTTGAGTGTCGCGTTCCGCTGCTCATCGCTGGCATGGGCCAGGCACTTGGGACTTGCGGGGAGGCGGACGCCGATGCAGCCGTCTTTGTCGCATGTTGGCCGCCACTCTATGGCGTTTTGGTCCATCATGCCCCCAGGGCCCCGGCAAAGTCGCGCTTTGTCCCAAATGTGAGGTGCGTCAGCAGCCTGTGGACCCACCCTTCCCAACAGAAGTCGCAGGTCGGAAGCTAGAGCTGCAGTCCTGGCTAGTCGGACGAAACGGATATCTTGCGACTTTGCCGGGGCCCTAGACCTATTCCCAGACGCCCTGCTCAGCCAGCTCAACCCCGCCGCATAACCCCGAAACACGAGTTTGACTGCCATCGACTGCCACCAACGCAACGGCTGAGACGCATATATATAGCACTGGGGAAAGCAACGCGTCAGTGCCGTGGATCACAGCACTGATGTGACATCGGGCACTGACGTACCACAGCCTGATCCTGTCTTATCACCATTTGTCGATTATCAGGTTATCAATATAAAATAGTAATGATTTACAACGTCGTCGCCCTGTGGTCGGCCCCGCCATCGAAGCTTGAGAGAACCGAGCAAGGAGAGCGCATGCCAGCGGCAGGGCAGCTCAGGCCTCACGGCAAGGGCTCACCCAGCTCATCGATCGCAACCCGGACCGGAACCTGGATAACGCCGTCCTCAGAGGAAAGAACGCCCTCGTACGTGTCGTTCGGCACGCCGACGCAGTCCACCTCGACCTCAACCGTGATCTCCCTCAGCTTGGCCCGACTGACCGCAAAGTCAGGATTAAGCCGAACCTTCGAGCTCGGGATTCGGTAAGCCAGCAGTTGGCCGAGAAGATCGGAGATCCTGAACCTGGGGCTGACGCCTGCCGGAATGCTGACCCCCACGTTGAACCTGCGTGGTGGCGGATTCTGGCTCGGCCGTCCGAACGAGAGGAGCGTGAGGTTGTCCGACAGCACGCCTGCTGTCCGGACGGTGTTCGTGACCCAGATGCGCAGGAGATCAACCTGTGCGGTGGCGAGGTCGCTCAGGCCATAGCCGCCGGACGACAGCAGGTCAGCCTGGTGTTTCGCGAAGTCGGCCATATCATTGCACCACTTGGACGCCGCGCCCGCCGCCTGTTCCACTGCCTCGGAGAGGGGCGACTGACGCTGCCCGGAGCCGGTGGGAGGACGGGACGCGCTCACGAGCTCGCACCTCCCCGACGCGTGAATTCCCGCGTCAGGTCGACGGACTGCAAGAGGAAGTCGATCTGGCCCCGCATTGACCGGGACCCATCCCTGATCGAACGCCCCACCACCCGCGCCCAGTCTTCGACCCAGTCGTCGAGGCCATAGCTGCCCTCGCGCAGCTCGGCCATGATCCTGCCGAATTGCACGTTAGCGTCGGAGGCGGTCTCAAGGAGATGGGCGTGGCAGCGATCGAGCAGGCGCTGCAACTCGGCGTCGATACCCGCGGCCGGTTGGGAATCGGCGGCGGTGCCCGTCGGGGAAGCCAGAGTATGGGCGCAGACGGTGAATTGGCTAATCGAGTAGTCGAGCCAGCCCAGCGGGCAGGCCGTCTGGGCCAGGCTCTGGCCACCTCCGGGAATGCTCTTGTCATCGAAGAGCAGGTACTTCACGGTCGACACCTGGTAAGTGTCGGGTAGGCGGTCGACCTGGATGTAGCCCTGATCGACCTTCAGGACGGTCTTGTCGTTCTTGCGTCGCGGCGCCAGCTGGTATCGGAGGATGAGCTGATGCGCCGAGCGGTCCCAGGTGAACAGCAGGTACGTGTCAGGGAACCAGCCACGCGGGCAATTCCCGACCCGCTCCTCGTAGACGCCTCGCCAATGGGTGGCGGTGGGTGACAGGGTCCCACCGGTGACACCGGGGCAGTCGGCGTCCCGCTCCGCCATCCTGGTCAGATCGCAGAAGAAGTCGTTGCAGATCTTCCAATTCTGCGGCAGGACGGCCGGGGCGAGCTGCTCGAGGGTGCGCTGGTCGCGCACGACGAGCATGGTCTCGATCCTCGAGACGAACTCGTCGTCGACCTCGCGCAGCTCGGGACGGCACCACGCCGATTCGATGATCCGCAGCTCGGGATGGAGATGCTGGCCCGCTTCCGCCACCACCCGGGCCCAACGATCTTCGGTTGGGACTTCCGCACGAGCGGCACGCTCGAGCGCGTCGAGGACCGCCTGGATGGCGTCGTCACGGTTTGTGGGTGGCATGTCCGGATCGATGAGCCTTCTCGCGACAACAGGCTCGAGTTGCTCGCGGAAGTCCGCACGGGGGGCGACATCCAATACGAACATCGCGGCGAAGGCCAGGTGAAGCCCGTGGATTCGGGGACGGTCCTGCTCGTCCGGGCGCTCCTCCGCCGCCGCCCGTAGCTGGGCGTAGTCATCCAGCGGTTCCGGAAAGTCAACGCCCAGATAGCGGAGTTCCCGCTCGAGCTCGGGGTCGTGCGCGGCATACACGCCAAGCAGCGCCGCTCGGTTGCGGGACAAGCCGTGGACTGGTCGGGGATCGCCCTGCGCCACGTCAGGCTCCTTACGTGCAGACGTCACAGTTGACGCTACCCGATGTTTGGCCCGCCCTCCATATGGAAAGCGCTCTCAATGGGTCCGCTCGATAACATAGTTGATCAGGTGCCGGATGACCTCGGCCTTCTCCGGCTGGATCGCCGTCCTGAACGCTTCTGGGAAGGCCGCCGCTGCCGCGTCGGCGACGCCCCGAGCGAAGTCCCGCGCGAAGATGATGCTGCCGTACTGGACGAGGAGGCCGGCCAGCCAGTCCAGCTGGTCGTCGGTCCGCTCGGCCTCTGAGGCGAGCAGGAGGGCCACGAGCGCGTCCCGGTGCGAAGGCTCAGCCACCGAAAGGAGGTGGATGACCATGAGCGTGCGCTTTCCCTCCCGGAGGTCTCCCCGGATCTCCTTGCCATAGGCCGTCTGGCCACCAGTCAGGTTGAGCACATCGTCGGTAATCTGGAAGGCGGCACCGAGGAAGAGGCCGAACCGGGAAAGGCCTTCGAGATCAGCCCTGCCCCGTGAACCGATCAGGGCCCCGATGCGCAGGGGAGCGATCGTGGTGTACCAGCACGTCTTGCGGAGAATCAGCTCCAGGTAGTCCCGCGGGGTCAGGTCGATCACACCGTCCCGGCGCCAGCCGAGCTCGAGCGCCTGACCCTCCAGTGTCTGCCACATCGCCGAGGAGAACTCGTCCAGTATTCGCAGTCCCAACCGTTGACCGAGCCGCGAGCTGTCGCTTTGGAGGACTTGAAAGCTCAGCACGGCAAGGGCGTCTCCGGCATTGAGCGCCAGCGGCAGGCCCTCGCGACGATGGAGGGTTGGGCCTCCGCGCCGCCAGCGACTCCCGTCCTGGATGTCGTCGTGGATGAGGAACGCGCTGTGTGACAGCTCGATCGCGGCCGCCGCGGCCAAGGCATCGTTCTCCGAACCGCCATACGCATTGCAGGCGGCCAGACAAAGAGCGGCGCGGAGGCCTTTCCCGACACGGCGAGGATAGTCAGCCAGCGGCTCGTAGAGCCACTGACGTGGCTCGCCGCGGGGGAGACGGCGTTCGATCTCCTCCGACGCCCGCCGCCGATACTGGCTCAGGAGATCGTCAGGGCCGGCACGTTGTTGCACGCCGCTGGTCACACCTCCATTCCCTCGGGTTTCACTGTCACGCGCAGCGGCAGGTACAGCTCGGGCACATTGGAGGCCAGGATGACCGACACGTAGGTGCCCAGCGGGGCCGCGGAGGGCACAGAGAGGCGCACCTCGATCCCACAGTTACTGCGGGCCGGAAGCGGATCGAGTGCTCGTGGCTCGAAACGGATGGCGTCCGGTGGCAGCTCGTACCCGAGGTGAGACCGCAATGGAGTGCAGTGCGGGCGGACCGAGGGGACTGGGGCGGGAGACGTGTTGTGGACCCAGAACAACCCGGTCGTGTCCGCGCCGGGCGAGACTGCCTCGAGCACCACTGAGCTCGCATCGGCCTCCGACTCCGAGCGCCGCGGCGGGCGACTGGTCAGGGTCATGAACAGCGTGGCGAGGTTGTCGAGGAGGTTGGCCCAGACATCGGCTGCGCGGACGGCGTCGGCCCGGAATCGACGGACCAGCTCATTCAGCTCCGCGTCCGGAGGGCTGGCGCCGCCGATCGTGCCGTCGCGCCCGCCGCGGGCAAGCAGTCGGTCCGCGAGATCCTCGGCGGCGCGGCGGCCGAACTCCTGCACGTCGGCCAGGGCGCGCAGGTTCTCCACCGGGTTCAGCGCATCGGCCCACCACAAACGATTCGCTGCGCGACTGCGGTCGTTTTCCTCAGGCATGATGCCTCCTCGAGCCAGCTCCTCGTGTGGACGGCACGATGTCAGACGGCAACAAATTCCCATCCTGTCGCGTGTCCATGTTCGATAATGGGCTGAGCGGGAGGAACATGAAGGTAGTATGACCCGTTCCGGCTGATGGGGGGAGACCGGCCGTGCCCATTCAGGCAAACGATGACAGCTGGCATCCCGAACCCAGCCAGCGTCGTCATCTCACTGTCATGTTTTGCGATGTGGTGGGATCGACACGCCTGTCGCGCCAACGCGACGTGGAGGCCTATTTCTCGATCCTACGCGCCTATTACGACGCGTGTGGACCCGTCGTGGAGCGCCACGGCGGACGTATCGCGCAGCACCAGGGCGACGGGATCTATGTGTGGTTCGGCTATCCCGTCCCCAAGGAGGACGACGCCGCCCGGGCTGTTCGCGCTGGCCTGGATCTGCTCGTCGTGCTGCGGCGCCTCTCGTCCAGTCTGGAGGTTGAGGTGGGCGAGCCACTGGCCGTGCGCGTCGCCGTCCACACTGGCGAGGTGGTTGTTGCCACTGTCGAGAACGAGCGTATACCGCTGGCGTTTGGGCACACACCGAACCTCGCGGCAAAACTCCACCAGGCGGCACCCCCAGGAGCACTGGTTGTGAGCGGTGAAGTCCTCCGGTTGGTCGAGGACTCCTTCGACGTCGAGGCTCGCGAGGCCGCCGTCCTCCCCGACGGCTCCGTCGTGCCAGTGTACGAAGTCGTGAGCGAGAGGCAACAAGAGGGGCGGGTCGGCCAAAGGTGGCGGACGCCCCTGGTCGGACGGGAGCGCGAGCGTGAGCGTCTCCAGCGGTCGTGGATGGCTGTACAGGCAGGCAAAGGTGCGGCTTTTGCGCTTGTCGGGAGTCGGGGCATCGGAAAGACCCGCCTGGCCTCGACAGTGCTGGCCGCAGCCGGGTCCGCTCAGGCCAATGTGCTGGACTGCGCCTGCAACCACTTGGATGCGAGCACGGCCTACCGGTCATTTCGTACTCTGCTTGTGCAGGCAGCCGGCATCGAGCCAGACGATCCACCGATCGTCAGTGCCGCACTGCTGCAGGATCACCTCATCGATCGGCTGGGCATGGATCAGCGAGCGACAACCGTGTTCGGTGCCGTGCTCGGCCTCCCGAGAGAGGCCGTAGGCCCGGCCCTGGATCTCGACCCCTCCAAGTTGGCCCAGGTCACGGCCGAGCTTCTCGTCGAGTGGGTCGTGCGCCTGGCGGCGGCGGCGCCCACGGTCCTCCTGGTCGACGATGTCGTCGACGCCGACCCCTCCAGCTTGGCCGTTCTTGCGCGACTCGCCGCCGCGCAGCCGCCGCGCCTGCTTCTGGTCTTCACCGCCCGCTCGAATGTAGCATTGGCGGCGGTCCTCCCCGACAGCCCGATCGAGGTAATCGACTTAGAGCCGCTCGCGAGCGAGGTCGCCGAGGCCCTGATCGATGCGGTTGCCGCGGCGTCTCCGCTGGAGCACCCGGAGCGCGAGCAGATCCTGAGACAGGGCGAGGGGGTACCCTTCTACCTCGAGGAGCTCGCCAGGTCAGCCCAGGAGGCCGTCGACCATACGACGCTGCCGATCAGCCTGACCGGGCGCTTGCAAGCACGGCTGGCCGCGCCCGGCATGGATCGCGAAGTCGTCGGCGCACTCGCGGCCGCTGGCAACGACCTCGACGCGGCGGTCCTCGCTTCGGTCTTGCGGGTGGACCAGGAGGAGCTTCGCAATCGGCTCGGTGGCCTGCTCGCCGGCGACCTGATTGTGGACACTGGTGCATCCGATTCGAGCTATCGGTTCCGCCATGGCCTGATCACCGAGGCCGCCTATGGCCTGCTACTCCAGGATCAGCGAACGGGTCTCCATCGTCGCCTCGCAGAGGTCATGACCGAGCGGCACGCGTCTGGCCGCTCGGTCGATTGGAACGTCGTCGGCCATCACCTGAAGGTGGCCCAGCGCCCCCTCGACGCCTTCGAGGCGATCCTCGCGGGTGCGAACGAGGCCAGGCGTTCCGGCGCCACACCAGAAGCGCTCCAGGGGTATCGTGACGCCCTCGACATCGTCGAGGCGATCACGGACCCGAGCGTCCGCGACCTGCTGGAGGTCCGCTGTCGGCTCCAACGAGGCATCGCTGCCATCTCCGCCCGCGGGTTCGGAGCCGAGGAAGCCGTCGAGGACTTCGGTCGTTGCGCGCAACTTTGCCGACAATTGGGGCCGAGGCCGGAGCACCTGTCCGCCGCAACCGGCGTGTATTCGTTCTATCTCCTCCAAGGGGAACTCGCTGCCGCGCGTCGGCTGGCCGAGGACCTTCGATCCTGGGTCGAGACCGGCCACGCGGACTACCGTCCCGAGAACGCGCTGGCCTTCGGCGTCCTCAGTTTCTTCGAAGGCGACTATACCGGGGCGGTCGAGCGGCTCAGTCTGGCGGCGAGCCGGTTCAGAGCTGTGCCGCTCGGCGGTCGCACCGAAGAAAACTGGCTCTTGCCGTTCGACCCGCTCGTGGCCATCCTGTCGCATCTTGCTCCGGTGCTCTGGATCACCGGCCGGCCGCGTGAGGCGCACGAAGCCGGCGACCGGGCCATCGCCCGGGCGGCCACGCTGGCATTTCCCGAGGGGCCCTTCAGCATGGCCTACGCCAAGAGCTACCTGGCGTGGATGTATGCCGTCGGGGGCCATCACGAGACCGCCGCGCGCTTCGCCGATGAGGTGCGGGAGATCGGGCAACGGCACGGCTTCGCATTCTGGGAGAGCACCGGCGAGATCCACTTGGCCCTGGCACGATATTGGACCCGCGGACAAACCGACGCCGCTGACACAGTGATGCTGCACGCCTCCATCTGGGAGTTCCTCCGGGCGCGGGTCTTCCTCCCGTATGTCCTGACGGCGACGGCGGAGGTGAGAGCTGCGATGGGCCAACTGGCCGAAGCAGTCGCTGCGTACGAGTCGGTTGGGATCCTCGTCCAGGAGACAGGGGTGCTCTTCTACGAAGCCGAGCGCCTTCGCCTCCTGGCTCAGGCGTTGCCAACCTCGCGCGAGGAGTCGCGGGCAGCCCTTCGCCAGGCATGGGAACTCGCGCATCGGCAAGGCGCGCTGCTGTTCGAACTGCGAGCTGCGCTCAACCTCGCGCGGCTTGGAGAGGACACCAATTCGGCGGCGCGATTGAGCGCGGTCATTGAGCGCTTCCCGACCGGTGCCGGGTATCCAGAGCTCAACGAGGCACAGGCGCTGCTCGCACATGCTCCGACGCGCACATGACGGGCCCACCGCGCATCTTGATCCTCGGAGGCGGCATCGCCGGCCTTAGCGCGGCATGGCGGCTCTCCGAGCCCGGTTGGCCCGCGCGCTTCTCCTCGATCACGGTGCTTGAGCGTGGCTTCCGCCTCGGCGGCAAAGGCGCGTCAAGCCGGGGCGCGCACGGCCGCATCGAGGAGCATGGCCTTCATATCTGGCTTGGGCACTACGACAACGCCTTCCGCCTCATGCGCGATTGTTATGCAGAACTCGACCGGCAGCGGACCGATCCGAGCTGTCCGATCCGTAAATGGCGAGAGGCGTTCTTCCCAGCCGGTGAGCTCGGACTCTTCGACCGAGGTCCGAACGGCTGGCTGCCATGGGTGGCGACGTTCTCGAGCAACCGGCGACTGCCTGGCGAGCCCGACGCCGATGGACGAGCCCCTTCCATTGCCGAGCTGCTCCTGCGCAGCGCGCAACTGATCCGAGATTTCTACATCTCGCTCGAGTTTGGCCGACCGCAGGTCCCCGCGGTCACGCTGTCCGTCTCGCCTTCTCCGCCGCCAGCGTCGTCATCAAACGTCATGTTCCGCGCGCTCGGCTCGACGGTGCTGGCCGTGAGCCAGCAGCTGCTGCTTCTGGCCAACCAGGGAGCACGGCGGCTCGCTGGTCCTCGGGGCGCGGCGGCGATCGACGTCGCCTTCACCCCTCTCCTCGCGCGCCTGGCCCCCGCGGTGGGCACAGACATCAATGCACGCAGGCTCCACGACCTGATTGATCTGGTCCGAGGCGTGTTGCGTGGGATAGCCGTGGACGGTCTGGGCGGCGATCGCGACGCCTACGATGCCATCAACCACCTGGACTTCCGTGACTGGCTCAGACGGCACGGCGTGCAACCGTCGACGCTTCGGTCCGCGATCGTGCGCGGCCAATACGATCTCGTATTTTCCCATGAACACGGCGATCCCTCCAGGCCGAAGTTTGCGGCCGGATGGGGCGTGTTCCTGTCATCCAAGCTCTGGTTCGATTATAAGGGCGCCATTTTCTGGAAGATGCGGGCGGGGATGGGCGATGTCGTGTTCGCGCCGCTCTATCAGGCGCTCAGAGCACGAGGGGTGCAGTTCCGGTTCTTCAACCAGGTCAAGGAGCTTGTGCCGTCGGCAGACGGATCGGTCATCAGATCCGTCGTCGTCGGCCAGCAAGCTTCCCTCGCGCCAGGTGTCGGCGAGTACCAGCCTCTCGTGGCTGTCAAAGGGCTTCCCTGCTTTCCGTCTGTACCCGATCGTCGCCAGATCAGCTATGGCTCGGGCATGCTGGAAGGTCCCCACCCGGAGTCACCTGATATCCGGCGGTCTGCGGAGCACCACCAGGAACTGCGCTTCGGCGAAGACTTCGACCTGCTCGTCTTCGCGATCCCCCCGGCCATGGGCCGGCTCGTCTGTGGCCAACTGGCCGCTCAACGGCGCGACTGGCGTGAGATGTTGGATCGGATCGGCACAGTTGCGACGCATGCCTTTCAGGTCTGGTTGAAGCCTGACGAGCGCTCCCTGGGTTGGCTGCACCCGGGCACGACAGTGAGCGCTTTCGCCAAGCCATTCGATACCTGGGCGTCGATGTCCCACCTAGTGGACCTGGAGGACTGGGACGATGTGGGGTCGCCTGCGACCGTCGGGTATTTCTGCAGCACACTGGCGACGGGTGATCCAGACGTGCAGATCGATGCCGCCACCCACACCCGAGGCCAAGCAATCCAATTCCTCGAACGACACAGTCGTTACTTCTGGCCGAATGCGGTCGACCCTGAGACACAGGGCTTCCGATGGGACCATCTCTGCGCGGAGAGCGATGTCACCGGCCCCGAGCGCTTCGATACGCAGTACTGGACCGCAAACACAGATCCGTCCGACCAGTACGTACAGTCGCTGCCCGGCACCGACGCCTACCGGCTGCGGCCGGACCACAGCGGCTATGCAAACCTCGTTCTTTCCGGCGACTGGACAGACAGCGGGATCAATGCAGGGTGCATCGAAGCAGCCGTTGTGAGTGGGTTGCAGGCAGCCAACGAGTTGATCGGCCGTCCGCGCTGGGATCGGATCAGCGGGCTGTTCCTTCGCTGAGCATCAGCTTTTACCGGGGAGAAATCCCCCGTGGGGTGCCAGAAGTCGGGGTGTCATGCTGCGCATTCGTACTCGTCGATCAGTCCACCGAGGACATCGCGGCGGCGCAGCCGGCCAACGGTCGCTGCACTCATCGGATCAGCACCCACCCACGGCATCGGCGGCACCGGCGTCGCGTAGGCCAAGCTGCGGTGCGGGCGGCGCTGGTTGTAATGCTCGACGTAGCGCCGCAGGACGCGAACGAGCTGGTGGCGGCCGACGATCAGCAGCTGGTCGAGGCATTCCCGACGAACCGTCCCGACCCAGCGTTCGGCGACGGCATTCGCATTGGGCGCCTGGATCGGCGTGCAGATCACCTCGGCCCCAGTCGAGCGCCAGACGTCGTCGAACGCCCTGGTGAACTTGGTGTCGCGGTCGCGGATCAGGAACTTCCACGCCGTTCCCTGCTCCCCGACGACGGCCAGCAGATTGCGGGCCTGCTGGGCGACCCAAAGGCCGGTCGGATGGTCGGTGACGCCGGCAAGGTGCACCCGTCGGCTATACACGCGCCGCAGCAAGATCGTGTCGACACTGAAGAAATCGCAGGCCACGATCCCGGCGGCCTGCTGGCGCAGGAACGACCGCCAGCTCGTCTGGGCACCCCGAGGCGCCGGGTCAATGCCATGGGCGCGCAGAATCCTGCGGATCGAGCTGGCCGACACCCGCCAGCCAAGGCGCAACAGCTCGCCGTGGATCCGCTGGTAGCCCCACCGCGGATTCTCGCGGGCAAGCCGCACGACCAGCTGTTGCACCTCATCGGAGACCGGAGGCCGTCCCTTGGCTGTCGACGGGTACGTCCAGCGACGGGCCACCATGCGCCGGTGCCAGCGCAGCAGCGTCTCGGGCTGCACCAGAAACACCGACCAGCCCGCCCGTGGGAGCAGACGGCTCAGCGCCGTCGAGGCTGCGGCGCAGCGCCAGGTAGACGAACGACCAAACCACACAGACCTCCGTCAAGGAAGACGAGAAGCCAGGACGCATCGTAGCCCTCCGTCAAGCAGAACCTGCTGGTCACGGCCACGACCGACTTCTGGCACCCCACGGGCTTATTTCACGACAGCTCCTAAGCCGGAGTTCCCCTTGAATGCCCTGGCACCCCTGTTCACCAGGGAAAACGCGGATGCGCCATGACTACGTAGGCATGTAAATCCTGTGCCTGAAACGCTGCGACCTGGGCAAATATGACGGGCCTTATGGGCCTGGGGGAACTTCGGCCTAAGGCCAATGCCATCCGGTTAAGGGCCCGTCCGCCCTGATTTGACCGCGCTGACCAGGGAGTTCGCGGTCGCAACTCCGGCTAACCGGATGGCATTGGGCCTAAGAGCCTGTTGATAAAGGGTTTCATGCCGCCGCCGGCTGTGGCCGGTCTCCGCCCCATCGCTGTTGCGGCGGCTGGTTTGCCTGGTAGCGGGCGAGCCTCCTGGTCATGATCATGATGGTGGCCCAGTACACC
>WNGA01015813.1_pt1 | contig 11178 bp, 20 predicted proteins | sample 5400061 | NCBI WGS metagenome assembly WNGA01 (sample SAMN13153366, study PRJNA577476) | soil metagenome | isolation source: 100 cm soil or saprolite under grassland replicate 2 | place: USA:California | collected 2016-06-15
CTGGCCATTGTCCATTTCATCCTTGATGACGCCGAGTCCTACGCCGTGGTCAAGCGCTTGCTGGACGCCCTGCCGTCAGGCAGCTACATGGCGCTGGTGCATGCCGTCCATAGTCCGTCCACTGACGAAGCCATTCGTAAATGGAACGAAGTGGGCACACCCAAGATGTGCGCCCGCAGCGAAGAGGAGATCCGGCACTTCTTCGACGGCTTGAAGCTGTTGGAACCTGGGATCGTGCCCGTGCCGTTGTGGCGCCCACCAGCCGGCGCGGTAACGACTGACCAGGCAGCCGGCGGGTTGTGCGGCGTAGGGCGGAAGCCGTAGCACGCCGACAGAGGCGGTGATCCAAGCGCGGGGTTAGCCATCAGGAGGACAGCGGAGCGAGCACCCCTTGGCGGGTGCTCGCCTGCTTTGCGGGCACGGTAGTATGCGCATCATGAGGCATCAGGCCGCGGTGCGCGTGGGGAGTGCGCTCAAGTCGTCTGGACGTGGAGTGTCAGATCGTAACCTCTAAAACCCGGGCGATCATCGACGACATCACCCGGCAGATCGAGGACGGGGTGCTACAGCCTGGCGATCGGTTGCCGAGTGCGGTTCAGCTCTGCGAGCAGTACGAGGTGTCGATCACGGTAGTACGCGGGGCGGTGCTGTGGCTCAAGGCTATTGGTCTAGTCGAAGGGGTGCCGGGCGTGGGGGTGTTTGTGGCTGCGTCGAAGAAAACGCCGGAATGAGCCGCATCGCAGCGGGCGACTCCGCGTGTCAGCCTCGACATAGCGCCCGCGACTCTGGTGTGATCCAGCACTTTGCAGTACACAGGTTCGAGGAGCCGCGACGGTGAACGACGAGCAACTGATGGATGAGCTGCGCGGCGCCACTCGCCAGCACCATGCCTGGGCGCCGCTGGCGGTGCCGCTCGATGATCCCGCCATCAGCGTGCACCTGGTGGAGATGCCAGAGCTGTACTTCACGTATGTCCTAGATGGACAGAAGACTATCGAGGGCCGCTTCAGCAAGAGGCCGACCGCACCCTACCCACGGGTCGCCATCGGCGATCTGGTGCTCCTGCGAACGATGTGGGTTCTCGCTGCGTTCCGGGTCGCCTCGGTGGAGTTCATGCAGTACGTGCCAGAAGACCTGGACGCTATACGGCGTGAGTACGGACCGGCGATGTGTGTCGATGACGATCGGTACCGGGACGCTCGTTCGAGAGGGCGCTACGCGACCTTCGTTGGTATCAAGGATGTACGGCGGTTCCGACCAGCACTTCGGTTGATAGGCCACTACGCGCTTAACCTCGGTTGGATGGTCCTACGTGGCTACTGCCGAGTGGATACCTCCGGGCAGATGTCGCTGTTGTGAGAGGCCTTGCTTTTCTTCGCCAGCGGTCGCCAGGGGCCAGCCGGGCGGTCCGTGCTGACAGCGGTTACGGCTATCTTTAGCAACGGCTCGCGACGGACATGGAGTGCGTGGGTGCCCACGCCTGCGAGCGAACCGAGCGGCCCCCTGCGACCGGCTGCGGCATGGAGTGCAACGGACGTGCGACAAACCCTTAATCTTGCTCCCTTCGCAGATCACACCAGCGAGTAGGCTACTCCAGCCCTGCCAAATGTTGCGGATGTGCGTTGGCAATGTAATTCTCCCGCACATAGCGGCCGTAGTAAGTACGAACGCCCTGGCTTCCGTATCGTCGTTCGAAATAGTGGGCAACAGCGCTGCGCTCTATGTCGACCTGGCGGTCCCGCTGTTCTGGCATGGTAGCGGCGGGCCAAAGTATACGGTCGAGCAGGACGTCATCTCTGAGTTGGTGTGGCAAGGTGAATGTAAAGATGCTGGCCGCAGTGTCTTGTTGACGCTCCACCTCCGGGATCAGACGATCAAGGTATGTGGCAAACTCCTCCCCGCCCAGTGTCTTGAGAATGCGCAACTCCATAAGCTGGGCGTTGCGCTCGCGCCGCCAGAAGGGCTTTGGCATATGCGCGCCTCGAACCATGTGGTCATAGGCATGCTGGCCTTCGTGTAGAAGCAGCAGCGCACTCTGGATTTCTGCGCCGGGCCATTCACCCGGCAGGTAGATCGCGTGAGTCGGAACATAGAACTCCGCCAGCACAGAGCGCCCAACGCTGCTGCTCGGTGAAGCAAAGTCACGCCAATAGTCGTCGGTCGGCAGCGTCAGGTAGTCGATGGAAATCATAGGAACGATGTACACGGCTTGGGCTGCGTTCACATCGGCACGGGGGACATAAGCCAGGTCGTTGTATGCGCGGGGCAGGCCGAGCACGGCACGCTCTTGCAGAAAGGTGGCCAGCTGCTTCGCTTCGGCATCCCCGCTCTGGCGGGCTAACTGCGTCGCAGCTTCAAGCCACTGATTCATCAGTTCTCTGCGACGAGGAATGATTTCGTCCGCGGATGTGGCGATAGTAAGAAGTTGGGGCATTACTGACAAATAGTACCATGGAAAGTACCGACTACGGTACGGCGGGATGTGACAGGGCGGCCTTGGCAGCCGCCCCGCCACAGAAAAATCATTACTTCTTCTCGGCACCCTTGATGGCTGCGTCTCCAAGAGCCCGTTTGTCCGGACCTTTGATCGCGGTGTTGCCGAGAGCCTTGATCGGATCCTTCTTTTGGACCCCGCCCTTCTTCATCGTTTCAGGTTGGTAGCGATCCTTCTCGGACATGTCTCTCATGCATCCCTTCGCACAGATGGCTTCCGTTTCGTTGCCTCGGGTCATTGCCAGGCAAGCACTCCTGTCGACCTCCTTGCCTCCCTTCCGCGCTCGTACCTTCCGCGCTTGCCGTTTCAGGAGACCGGCGCTTCCTCGGTGTCATCGGTCTTTTCGTAGATAAACTCATGTGTGCCGCTGAAGGTCTTGAGATTATTGAACGCGACAAGAAGCTCTCGACAACCTTTCTTGACGTTGGCTTCAGCCTCGACTACATCGTTAACATGCGCTACAGCTGACGTCCAGGCATTTATCAGGCGGTGGTCCATAACCACAGCCTCTTTTCGAGCGCCTCTTTGCAGGTCCTGAAGTGTGAACCCCGCCCCAACGTTGAATTTGTGCAAGTTGTAGCGCCCAACCAGTTCCTGCTCTTCGGGGAGTAAGGCTAGGTGGAAGTGCACGCTGAACTTGACGTCCTTGCGGTTGGACTCCTGGTTACGCTGGACAGTTAGTTTCACGATGGTTGCCCTCTCGACTGCTTCGGACTGTTAACTATTTCAATTTTGAATAGCTTCTGAGATAATCGTCTTTGAAATTAACAGGCAAACTCAGCATGCTCGACCCGCAAGACGACAATCACTCAAAGCGAAAGGCGATTGACCCTGAACTGGCACATAAAGCCAAGCTACTAAGACTAAGTAATCTCTTCGTTGACCCGGCTGAGGGCTCAGCGCTCGTCCACAAGCAGAACATCTTTCTTGTGCTAGCCGGGCTCAAGCCGGTTAGTGAAGCATCGTCGGGACACTGGTTAACGACTGCCAGTGGCAGGCATACGGTCGCGGACGATCCGGAGGAAGTCGGACGATTTTTAGAGTCGCTCGGGCTGACGTACGATTTGCACAAGAAGTATTACGTCACAAATGCCGTAGTCGCTTTGACCAAGAAGGTTCTCGACCGTTATCTAGGGCGGACATCCGGTAGTGGTCCAGCTGGACATTTGCTTGGATATCCGGACACCGCCGTCACTGCCTTCATCCACGACGAATGCATGACAATGGATGAACAAGACCGCGTAGAGGAAGGAGCGGACTTGCATGGGTACATCGTGCCCTTTCGCTTTTCCTTGGCTCATTGGCAGACAGAACTAGCCGTAGTGCGGCAATGGCGGGACACCTTGATGGTATACGGTCTTCTCTAGCATCCGCTCCCAGCGCTACCGCTTATTGTCAATGAATCTTTTGAGTTGGGGGTGGTGTCGGCGTCCGGTCTTGACGTATTGCGGACAATCGTAGTTCTGGCATTCATAGAGCACCTCGGAGCCAGCAGGCATAAACTTTTCGTCACGGACGAACATCGACTGCCGACAGGAGGAGCACTTCTCAGTGGGAGCCATACTTGGAATCCTCCACGATTCAACTATCTCCTTGGTCAAGCATGATCCGATACTTGTCGACGGCCCCCGGCGGCCCCAGTTGACCCGCACGAGGGCTCGTACTTCGCGCCCATGCTCGCCCCTTGCTATGGCCTTCCGGGGTGACGAAGGTCTACCTTGGGCGAGCCACATAATGAGCACCACTCACCAAAAGAGACACTGCCACCCGTCATGAGCATCCAGGGAATGTTGGGGATGGCGAACTCACGCCAGTCCACGCCCTCCCGTCGCTTGACCTCGAAGAAGCCAGCACGGCTGAGGTAATCCCATCTGTGTTGCATCCCTTCCCTGCGAACAGGGTTGTGGAGTTTGTGCCCCTGCGGCAACGTACTGTTCTGATCTAGGCTCATCAAGGCCAGGCTCGCAGATACCTACGGTTGTAGACCCATTTGTGACCGCGTTCCTTGTGGCGTCAACCGATCATCCAAGCATTCGCGCCTACCGGTGAGTTCACGTACGAGGTGCCGACGGCACGATCTTTCCGGTCGGGGCGGCGTCCGGCCAACCGCTGCTGGGTCATGTTTGTCGTCGCCCGTTACCCGCCGCGTACGCGACTACATGTAGACGGTTGATCTGGACGGCAGCGGAATCGGGCCCACGGCTAGAGGAGATGGGCCGTCGCGATCCTTCTCCCCTTACATGTAGTGTTCGGCCCATGGTTTGCCCGTACTGCGGAAGCGATCAGACCAGAGTCAAGGACACGCGGCCTTGCAGGGGCGAGACGATCCGCAAGAGAGTCTGCGAGTCGTGCAGCCAACGCTTCTCGACTGCTGAGCGGATCACTGCGGAGTACATGCAGGTACGCAAGCGCGACATGCGCGTCGAGCCCTTCTCTCGGGCCAAGATACGCGAGGGCATTCTCAAGGCGGCGACCGGATGTGACCTGCCACCTGCGGATATGAACGCCTTCGTTGATCGGGTCGTGCAACTCCTAAATCCGGACTCTCCAGACATACCGATAACCAGCAGGGATATCGGAAGAATCGTGCTGCAGCAGCTTCAAGGCAGCACGACAATCACCGATGTCGTACGGATTCGCTATGCAATGGTCTTTCTGGGCAAGAGGACGCAATCCACAGGCTTTCACCGGCTATCAGACTTCCTCGGATGGTTGGAAGCAGAGTACGGTCCGCCTCGGGTGATAGAACCAGAGTCAACTCCGTGGGTCGTGCTCAAGCGAAGTGGCAAGGTCGAACCGTTCTGGACAGAGAAGCTCATCAGAAGCATCGATGTTGCCGCCGAAGGCCGCGGAACGGACGAGCAGGTGCGAAGCCTGGCACTGAATGTCACATCCGTCGTAAAGGACCAGTTAAAGGGGCAAACGCTGGTCACGTCGCAACAGATCGGAGCTGAGGCACTGAAGGCCCTTCGCCAGCTCGATCCATTGGCGTACCTACGCTACGCATCTGCTGTGAAGCGGTACCGGTCAGTGGATGATTTCTGGCTGGATGCGCTGGGCCTGGAGGCCGATGGCGTGCGTACATAGAGGCTGATCGCCCGGGGAGCATTATTGATCATCGACCTGACCCCGGCTATCGGCCGAGATCCTTGTCCTTGTCTTTGCCGCCATCGTCGCCATCTCTGCTACCGGCAGCGCTGTCGCCACTCTCCCCTGGATCGCGATTCAGTGGCCGGAACCCGAAGAGACCTTCAAAGTCTTGGGTGCCTGGAGCCATGGTCGTCCTCCATAGTGGTTTCAGGACTAGAGCAAGGAGGTTACCACTCCCACTCAAGCCCACAGGAGAGTCCCAGGCGTGGCTCTCTCCATAGGAAGCTGACAAAACCGGTAGAATCGGGCTCAATCGTGTTGGTGTCCGTTGGCACTCCCGGCGCCAGCTTTTCCGGCAAGTCTTCATAGTGCCACACCCTCGATGGCCGCATCCCGCGTGGGAAACGAATACTGAGAGTGAACTCTTGCGTCTCGATTACTGGTGTAAAGCACCAACCGTCATGCCACTGCGGACGAACGAAGTCGCCCAGACGTACGTCTTGCTTACGGTAGATGGCAAACCGCACACGTTCACCTTTATGTAGCGGTTTCGGGAAGCGAACCTGTAGATTGTAGGTTCTTCCAGGAAGTGGGCCGGTCTTCAACACCGAATCGTGGGTGATGGAAAGTTCGCCGGGGCCAAACAGCGTCGCCGTAGGTGTCTCCACAGGACCTTTGCCCCAATGGTAGAAGTTCTGTTCCCACACTTCCATACCATCGGTCGTGGCTTCTATCTCGCGTACGTCGATAATCTCGCGGGGCTCTCCGTCGCTGGCAGGGAAATTGTACAAGACCTCACGCGAAATCAGTGCGTAGTTTCCGCCAGCTGTGACGGCGCGCAGCCCGGAGCTGGGATTTGCCACGTCGGAATGGCTCATAGATTCGACCGCGTTCGCCTGCCCTTCACGATAGAGCGCTAGGTAGATCTCCAGCAGAAGCCTGTCCAGAGGCTCCTTCCGGAAGTTCTCCCACGTCCAATGTGCGTTAAAGAGCTTGGCCACTTTGCGGTAGCGGTCCCCCATCGACATGCCGGCACTATCACCATAGGCGAAAAGCGTCAGCGCCGCGGCTTGGCTCTTCCCCGCCAAGCGCTGCCGGATCACGGTTTCAAGAACAGCCACAAAGGCGTCGGCCCGCTGCGTGGCACTCGCAGGAGGCGCAACGCGCTGAACTGCTGGCAAGTCCACGAGGGGCGACATTTCAAGCGCAGGACTTGATCGCACCCCACTCCGAATAAGCTCTCGCAGAGCCTCGGTATAAGGCTTCGCCTCGGCCGGTATTTCAAATTTCTTCACAACCATCGCATTCTCCTACTTATCCAGACTGCATTTTCTGCCAACACAGCCAGGAAGTCCAGACCTGTCGACACGTTTCGCCGGATTGTACCGCTGTCCGACGCTCGCCGACGCTCGTTACCGCCCTCAACATGGCAGCTTCGTATCTGGTCACCCGAAGGCTCGACCCAAGAGCCTGGGAAGATGAGAGAGGAGGATGACATGCCCGGCGAACTCAGCCGCCGAGCAAGTGGGGGCGTCGTTAGTTACAGGACAGTGGGAGCGATTCGGCGTATCTCGACCGAAGCCCGCCTGGAACAAACCACGGTGCGTGCGATTTCGGCTGTGGGCGAATTCGCAGTTTCCGAAGTGGAGTACCTCAAGCGTGTGCAGTCGAACGCGGAGCACGCTAACCCGGACGCTGCTGATGCGGTGGCAACCATTATCAACACCACTGTCGCCAGCATAGCCCGGCGCGTGGCCCAGTTCGGGAACGAGGTGGGCTGGTAATGGCTATCTTCCTCGTGCTTCTGGCGCTGGCGTCTGGCTTCGCGCTTGGACGGCTCTATCAGTGGCTCAGGCATGAGTTGCTCAACGGCTTCATCGTCGACAGGCCGATCATCATGGCGCATCGCGCGACGTCAGAAATCTCTGCCCACAAGCGACAGGCGGAGGAACAAGTAAGGCGCTTGGTTCAGCCGTGACGAATACTCCTACTCCTGCGAATTGGCGACACAGGGTCCTTCAAGCCCTGGTCCTGCTGCTCGTGGTCGCGCTCGGCGCAAGAGTCGCGGCAGATCTGCTGGCACCCCTCATCCCGTTGATCGTGGTGGCGGTACTGCTGGCAGCAATTTGCTGGTTCGTTCTAAGGCGGCGATACCCGTAATCCGACAACACTAGGCCCGATTATTCCGAAACCCAGAAAAGGAGCATCGGCTACCTCCATGGCTCGCAAGACAAGATCACGGGCAATGAGAAGGGCGATGAACCGCGTTCAACGAGAGCGCGAGGAACAGCTTCAGGAACTGGAACAGGAATTGCACAGACGACAGCGCGTTCAGTCACAGGACGACCAAGTGCCGCCCATTGCGGAAGAAGACAACCCGGCGCGCGACGAGCAGTAAGCACCCAGACGACACACCTGGACGGGCGCTCCGGCGCCCGTCCCGACCTCCAGGGAGGGCCATGCATTAAGTGACAAACGCCTCTCCGGCCATTCCGCACGTGGCCCGCGTCGAGCTGCTCGCCATCGGCTCCGAACGGTACTGTCGGCAGCACGGCTTTAGAGTTCTGACAGTCAAGTTCGATTGGGTTGTGTCATGTGAAGCGCGAGGCCGCCGGATCGCGGCCATGTATATGGCCGCACCGACAGTCGACTCACTCGCGCTACCCGCCTACCGCGCCTTCCGCGACGAGACTATCAAGCAGTTCGAGTTTCTAATCGGCTCGACCAGCCGTGGCGGCTTGGGCGTGAATGTCCATGTTCGAGCCGATGATCCGTACGCCAATGCCGCCGAAATGATCGCTGATCTGCGCGACAACCGGAGGCTCAAGGTCTATGGGACCGGTGGACCTAGTAACGAACACCCCTTCTTGACCGACGAGGAGAACGACATGTTCCGAGCCGTACACGACGCCTTTGGTCACGCTGCCACTGGGCGAGGCTTCGACCGTCACGGCGAAGAAGCGGCCTGGCTCAAGCACAGCAGCATGTACTCGCCAGTAGCACGACGGGCCATGACCACGGAGACCAGAGGGCAGAACAGTACCCTGATCTACTACTACAGCGGCAGCCGCTTCCCAGAGCAAAAGGTCTTGCTGCTGCCGGACGAGTTCGGCGATCCTGCGAACGTCACGCTCCTGCCACCTGTGACGGAGAACTCCGGGTGACGAGCGAGGAGACAGCCAGGCTTGCCGCTGGCAGGGACATCTGGGTGTCGATGGGCATCGCGGTATCCGCCGTCTCGGCTGGCTTTAGCTCGTTCGCCGGGCTGAGGTCGCTGGCCGAGGCTACGGGCTGGGCTGTCATGGCGCCGCTGTTCGCGCTCTGTGTGGATGCCTACGCTCTTACTGCCATTCGAGTGTGGTTGGCGACCTCCACAAGATCATCTCACGCGAGGATCTTCGCCAAGCGGAACGCGATCGGCGCGATTTTGCTGAGCCTGGCAGGCAATGCAGTGTGGCACCTCATCGCGGCCGGCCTGTTGAGCGTGACCTGGCACATCGTGATGGCGGTCGGCGCGGTGCCCCCGGTCATCTTGGGACTCGTGTCACATCTTGCCGTGATCAGGCGACAGGTTGATCCAGTCGTCACCAGCCGCGCTTCAGGGACAGAGGCCGTCCTCCCGCCAGCATTGAGGACCGTACCGAGTACGGTCCCGAGTCCCGTACTGGAATCGGTCCCTGACGACATAGCGGCTAATCGGCAGGTTGGAAAGACAAAGACCCTACCGCGACATCGGAGTGCTTCAAGCGGTAGGCAGAAGCGTCCTCGGTACGGCAGCGCGGGAAGGCCATCACCAGAGACGAGCTGCGGCGAGCCTTGCGCATCAGCGGGGAGCGAGCCACAGCCGCGCTTCGACACCTCCGAGCGAAGGACATCGAACATGAGCAATCAAGCGACCGGGAGGAGCCTATGCAGTGACTACCAATGCCCTACCAATCGAGTTTAAGAATCAAATTATCCGAGGTGATGCGCTGGAGCTTATGTGCCAGCTCCCAGACGGCTGTATCGATCTGGTGGTGACTTCTCCGCCGTACAACTTGCGCAACTCCACTGGCGGTGGCCTTAAGGGCGCCAACCGCCATGGCAAGTGGCCGGACCGGTGCGACAGATCATCGTCTGGAGGCGCCGTGGTGGGGTGAACTTCAGTGATCGGTTTTTCTTGCCGACGTTTGAAGTGATCTACCTCATTGCCAAGCCCGGGTTTCGACTCGTGCCCAAGGCCAACGCTCTCACGGATGTCTGGGAGCTTCGCCACGAGCGGAACAATCCGCATCCAGCGCCGTTTCCCCTAGCGCTGGCCGAACGCACTATCTCGTCGACCAGCGCACGAACGGTACTTGACCCGTTTGTTGGGAGCGGAACAACGGCAGTAGCGGCAAAAAAGCTGGGACGGGCATACGTCGGGATAGACAACGCCGCCAGCTACTGCGCCACGGCGCGACGGCGGTTAGCCGAGTTGGAGGCTCCCCCTGAGTGACGCTCCGCCACTACTCCACCATTCTTGCCGACCCACCATGGAACATCCAACAGATCGGTTCGCTCGGCGCTCAACGCCATTACCCTCTCATGCCACTGGTCGAAATCTGCGCGCTTCCAGTTAAGACTTTTGCGGCGGATAACGCGCACTTGTGGCTGTGGGTCACGAACGCCACCATCCGTGCCGGTCACGAGGTCATAGAAGCGTGGGGCTTTTCGTACCGGAGCTGCCTGACGTGGATCAAACCGCGGTTCGGGCTCGGTATGTACCTGCGTAACCAGACCGAGCATCTGCTGCTTGGCGTTCGAGGCCGTGCACCGATTCAATTTCGCGGCCAAGGCTCGTGGTTCTACGCACCGCTCCAAGACCACAGCCACAAGCCAGAAGAACAGTACGCCATCATTGAGCGCTGCTCGCCAGGTCCATACCTGGAGCTATTCGCCCGCAGGAGACAAGCGGGGTGGGATGTATGGGGTAACGAGATGGAGTCGGATGTCGAGCTATGAGTTGTCCACAGACTCATCTTGTTACTGCGCGTTGTAAATCAAACGACTTGACGGCCAGGTTCAGCACTGGCACAAGAACAAGTAGGGGTTGCTCACAACCAACGCCCGTTCACGGGCAAACGCCCGCGGTACGTATACCGCCCACGGCCCCTACGCCAATTAGAAACGACGTAAGGAGACACGGGAGGTCTATGTATCGCCACGCTCATATTCAAAGCACCCGCGGTCAGGGAGTTGCCGCATGAGACGCCGAACGATGTCGCTGCCTGGGTCGGCGGTGTCGCTGCCAGCACACATGCCCCTCGGCTGGCCTTGGTGCCTTATCCGCCGGTGGCACTGGAGATCTCGGCCGATCGCCAGGGTATCAACCATTACCTTCTGACGCCCGAGAAGCTGCGTGCCACCGTCCTCAGCGGATTACGAGCTGCGCTCCCCGGCGCCCGTCTGGAGGAGGCGCCGAACTATCTCAACACTCGGCCCGACCTTCAGATAGCCGCTGAGGCCATCTTGACCAGCTACCGGCGTCCGCTAGCCATCGAGCGGGCAGAGGCAACCAGTCGCGCACTACTCGCCTCGTTGCAACCACTGGCTGGCGCGGAGACCGTTGTGCT
>WNGA01016909.1_pt1 | contig 11178 bp, 9 predicted proteins | sample 5400061 | NCBI WGS metagenome assembly WNGA01 (sample SAMN13153366, study PRJNA577476) | soil metagenome | isolation source: 100 cm soil or saprolite under grassland replicate 2 | place: USA:California | collected 2016-06-15
CTCCACCACCGCCGCCACCTCCTCCACCTCCACCGCCGCCTCCTCTACCTCCACCGCCGCCACCGCCTCCACCGCCCATACCTCCACCGCCTCCACCGCCCCCACCTCCACCGGCGCCGCCTCCACCACCGCCGCCTCCACCGCCGCCGCCGCCGCGGTCGGCACGCCGCGCGACGCTCTTCTCGCCGCCGGCCGGAACTCGGGTCAAATCACCGCCGCTCCTTGCCTGGCGCGCGGTCCGGAAGGCGCGCTTCTACAACGTTCAGGTCTACCGCCGAGGCCGCAAGATCCTCAGTCTCTGGCCGCGCCGGTCGCGTCTGAAGATGCACTCGCGCTGGAGGTACAAGGGGCAGGTCGAACGTCTCCGCCCCGGCGTCCACACCTGGGTCGTCTGGCCCGCGTTCGGCACGCGCGCGAACCCCCGCTACGGCCGCATGGTCGGCCTCAGTACTTTCCGGCTCGTCGGTTAGCCACGCGAAGTGACGGGCGCGCGTCGCGTAGGCTCGGCGCGTGATCGAGCGAGTCTGCGTCGTCGGCGCCGGCGACGCGTCTCCGGCAGGCATCATTTCCTCAGCCATCTGACCGCCGCGACCACCGCGGATGACCTAAGGACGCCGGCTTCGTGTTGCAGTGCACGAAGACGATCTCGCTCGAGCCACGTACTCATGCTTGTCGGGAGCTGCCGATCGGTGCGATCATGTAGGCGTCTGTGGGGGTTGAGGACTTGCTGCGGCTCGTGAGACCTTTTCGCAAGGTCCTCATCTGCCTGCTCCCGGTCGTTTTCGCGCTCGGCGCCGGCTCGGCGGTTGCGGGCCTGCGACCCGATCCGCCGCCGAAACCGCCGCAGCCAGATGCCCCGGCAAAGCCGGCTCCGGTGCGGCCGGCCCCAGTGCAGCCGGCCCCCGCGCAGCCGGCTCCGGTGCAACGGGAGCCGGCTCCAGCGCACGTTGCCAAGACCACAAGCGCGAATAGGAGGGCGACCGCGCGTCTGGCTGCGAAGGCGCGGGCACGTGCCGCGCGTCTGCGTGCTCAGCGCGCAAGGGCCGCGCGAGCGCAGGCCGCGGCCCGCGCTCGCGCCAACCGCCTGCGTGCCCAGCGCGCAGCCGCGCGTCAGGCTGCGTCTGCGGCCCTACAGAGGCACCGCCCTCTGGCGGCTGAGACGCTTTTCGAGCCCAAGTCGAGCGCGGCCAGCGTGATGCCGTTGGCGCCCCTGCTTCTGGGCTTGGCGCTGCTGCTCTTCAGCCTCGCCGCGGTTCCCGCCCGCGCAGTGCCCTGGTCCTGGGCCGTTCGAACGCTTGACACTCGGCGAGAGGAGCTCGCCTTCTTGGGAATCGCGACCCTCCTCGCAACCGCCGCCCTCTTCTTGGCCGGGTAGACGATGGTGCATCGCCTCGGCCTCCTTCTGCTCCTCCTAGCTCTCGTCCTCGCTGCGCCGCTCGCCTCGGCAGCCCCCGACGCCGGCGAGGATCCGCTGCCGGAGCTCTCAATTGACGACGTGAACGTGACCGAGGGCGACTCCGGCACGGTCACGGCCAGCTTCACCGTCACGCTCTCGGCGGCGAGTCTCCTGCCTGTGACGGTCGACTTCGCGACCGCGAACGGTTCGGCGACGGCTCCGGGCGACTACCTGCCGGCGGGTGGCGCGCTCCTCTTCGTTCCGGGGCAGACGACGCAGTCCGTGAGCGTTACGGTCAACGGGGACACGCTCGACGAGGCGAACGAGACCTTCCTCGTCAACCTCTCGAATGCGATCAACGCGACGATCGACTCAGGTCAGGGAGTTGGGACGATCATCGATGACGATGCGCCGCCGTCGCTCTCGATCAACGACGTCTCCCTAACGGAGGGAGACCCTCCTCCGGCTCGCAAGAACTTCATCTTCACGGTCACGCTCTCGTCGGCGAGCGGCCAGACGGTGACGGTCCATTACGCCACGCAGAACGGGACCGCGATCGCGAATGAGGACTATGAGCAGACGAATGGGACGGTGACGTTCGTCCCCGGTGATACGACAGAAGACGTAACCACGCGGGTGTTCCGCGACACAACGCCCGAGCCAGACGAGACCTATTTCGTCAACCTCTCGAGCCCGACGAACGCGACGATCGCCGACGGGCAGGGCTTGGGGACGATCATCAGCGACGACGGGACGCCGCCGCCGCCGCCGCCACCACCGCCTCCACCACCGCCGCCTCCACCACCACCACCACCACCCCCACCGCCGCCTCCACCACCACCGCCGCCGCCTCCGCCTCCCCCGGCGCCGCCGCCTCCACCACCGCCGCCGCCCCCACCACCACCACCACCACCGCCGCCTCCACCACCACCGCCGCCTCCGCCTCCACCGGCGCCACCTCCACCGCCTCCGCCTCCGCCTCCCCCTCCACCGCCACCACCGCCGCCGCGGTCGACACGCCGCGCGGCGCTCTTCTCGCCGCCGGCCGGAGCTCGGGTCAAATCGCCGCCACTCCTTCGGTGGCGCGCGGTCCGGAAGGCGCGCTTCTACAACGTTCAGGTCTATCGTCGGGGGCGCAAGATCCTCAGTCTCTGGCCGCGTTGGTCACGTCTGAAGATGCACTCGCGCTGGAGGTACAACGGGCGGGTCGAACGTCTCCGCCCCGGCGTCCACACCTGGATCGTCTGGCCCGCGTTCGGCACGCGGACGAACCCCCGCTACGGCCGAATGGTCGGCCGCAGTACTTTCCGGTTCGTCGGCTAGCCACGCCAGGCGACGGCCTGGACGGCCGCTCGTCGCGTAGGCTCGCCGCGTGATCGAGCGAGTCTGCGTCGTCGGCGCGGGCGTGATCGGCAGCCTCTACGCCGGGCACCTTGCTCGCGTAACGGAGGTGACCTGCCTCGTCCGCCGGGAGGAGCACGCCCGCGCGCTCAACGAGCACGGCCTGCGCGTCTCCGGCAGGCACCACTTCCTCAGCCACCTGGCCGCCGCGACCACCGCGGACGACCTACCCGACCCCGACCTCGTGTTGCACTGCACGAAGACGATCTCGCTCGAGCCCGCCGCCGCCGCCCTGGCCGGCCGCTTTCCGGAGGCGACGATGATGACGACACAGAACGGGCTGGGCGCCGAGCAGATAGTGCGCGCCCACGGCGACTGGCCGATCGTCTCCGCGGTCACCTTCATGAGCGGCACGAAGCGCTCCGACGCAGAGGTCAACTACGTGCTCGACACACCGACCTGGCTCGGGCCCTACGAGGACACGCCGTTCGAGACTGTCGACGAGATCGCGCACCTGCTCGCCGACGCCGGGCTGAAGTCGCAGGCCCTGCGAGACGTGCGGCCGGCCCAGTGGTCGAAGCTGATCTTCAACGCGACGGTCAACGGTGTCGCCGCACTCACCTGCCTCCCGCACGATTTCCACTTCTCCGACCCCGAACACTTCGGCGAGCTCGTTCACGAGTTGATGGCCGAGGGCAAGCTCGTCGCCGCCGCGACCGGCCTTGAGCTGCACGACGACCCGTGGGAGATGAACGTCCACGCCACGAGGCACGGCAGTTCGCACTATCCCTCGATGCTCGAGGACGTCGAAGCCGAACGCCCGACCGAGATCGAGCTCATCAACGGCGCGCTCGTCCGCGAGGCAGAGCGGCTCGGCGTCGAAGTGCCGCTCCAGGCCGCGCTCTACGCACTGGTTACGGGTCGTGAGGCGGCGTACGCGTGAGGATCGCCGTCGTCGGCTGTGGCGCGGTCGGATCGCTCTTCGCTGCGAATCTGGCCCAGCTCGACGACGTCGAGGTCTGGGCCTATGACCTGGCACAGGATCACGTCGATGCGATCAACGAGCGCGGCCTACGGCTCTCCGGTGCCGGCGAAGTCCTCGGTCGCGTGCAGGCGACGAGCGACCCCGCCGAGCTTCCGGCCTGCGGTTTCGGGATCGTGGCTACGAAGTCGATGCACACAGAGCCGGCGATCGCAGCCTGTGCGCGCGCCTTCGCCGGCGGCGCGGTCTGCTCGGTCCAAAACGGGGTCGGAAACGAGGAGGTGATCGCCGAGCACGTCGACCGGGTCATCCGCGGCACGACTTTTCCCGCCGGACGCATCCTCGAGCCCGGTCATGTCCAATGGGACGTGAAGGGCGAGACGACGATCGGCCCCTACGAGCCCCGGCCGGCACCCATGGAGGAAGTCGAGCGGCTCGCCGATGCCTGCACCCGTGCGGGCCTCCCCACCGCCGCCGTCGTAGATGCACGCGGTCCGCAGTGGCGCAAACTGATCTTCAACGCGGCCACGAACCCGGTCGGTGCGCTCACCCGGCTCTCGCACGGCCGCGTCTGCGAGCGACCGCCGCTGCGCCGGCTCGTCTCCGGCCTCGTCGACGAGGGCAAGACGGTCGTCGCCGCCCAGGGGATCGAGCTCGACGCCGACCCCGAGGAGCTGATCGACCACGCGGCGAAGCCCGAGGTCGCCTACGACCACAAGGCCTCGATGCTCCAGGACGTCGAGGCCCGCCGGCAGACCGAGATCGACTACCTGAACGGCGGCATCGTCCGCTTCGGCCGCGAGCATGGCGTCGCCACGCCGCTGAACGAGATGATCACGGCGCTCGTCAAGGGACTGGAGGCATCGTGGTAGAGGCCGAGCGGCGCTACGAGCTGGTCCGGAGGGCCATGGCCGAGCACGAGCTCGACGCGGTCGTCGTCGCCGGGAGCGAGTACACCGGGTTCGAGGGCGCCGTGCGCTATCTCTCCGGCTTTCTCATCGTTCACCGCTACGCCTATGTCGTGCTGCCCCTCGAGGGGGAACCGACGATCGTCTTCCCGGCCGAGGCGCGCTACGTCGGCGAGCACGGCCAGACCTGGATCGACGAGCTGGTCTTTGCCGAGCACCCCGGGGAGTGGCTCGCCGACCGGCTCGCTGGACAGCAGGTCGGCGTGTACGGCCTCGACTACGTGCTTGCGGCGCGGGATTTCGCGGCGCTGCAACACAAAGTCAGCCTGGTCCCGTTCGACCAGGAATTCGATCTCGCGCGCGCGGTCAAGAGCGAAGCCGAGCTCGAGTCGGTGCGAGAGAGCGTGCGCATCAACGTCGACGGGTTCCACGCCTTTCACGAGGCCTACGCGCCCGGGCGCTCAGCCGCCGCAGTGCTCGCGCCCGCCGAGGAGCTCTTCGTCGAGCGCGGCTGCGGCCGGCAGACGATGAACATGGTGCTCGTCGGGCCCGAATTCGCGATTGCCCGCGACGACCTCGTCCTCGGCGACTTCTGCATCCCGTCGCTCGAGATCGCCGGGCCGGGTGGCCATTGGGTCGAGATCTCGCGCGCACTCGGAGCCCCCTCAGCCGAGGTCGGCCGCATGCTCGAGGCCTACGAGGAGTACTTCGAGGCCGCGAAGAGCGCCTTCCGGCCCGGCGCGACCGCGCACGACGTCCACCGCGCCGTGTCGAAGGGCTTCACCGACCGCGGCTACACGCTTGGCCACGTCACCGGTCATTCGATCGGGATGACGATGATCGAGCATCCGAAGATCGGCGAGGGAATCGAGACCGGGCTGGCCGGGAACATGGTCTTCTCGATGCACCCGCACGCGATCAGCGTGGATGGACGCGAATGCCTGTACATGCAGGACACGTGGCTCGTCACCGCCGACGGAGGCGAGCCGCTCGCCGGGCTGCCGATGCAGATCTACCCTTAGATAGCGGTCGACATGAACCTCAACCACGGACTCGTCCGCCATGCGGCGGGCATTCTCACGAGCGTTGCTGCAGTTGCTCTCGTGACAGGGGCGATTTTCGCCCTCGAGCCGATTGCGCCCGTGCTCAGCCTCGGCGTTCTCTATGTCTTCGCGGTGCTGCCAGTTGCGGTGTTCTGGGGACTTTCCTACGCACTGCCGGTTTCGATCGCGAGCATGCTCGCCTTCAACTGGTTCTTCCTGCCGCCGCGGCACACGTTTCGGCTCTCGGACGGCGAGAACTGGGTCGCGCTCGCGGTCTACCTCGTCACGGCTGTCGTGGTCAGCGCGCTCGCCTCGCGGTCGCGGCGCCGCGAAGCCGAGGCCGCGCGGCGCGCGCGCGAGGCGTCCTTGGTCGCCGACGTCGCGGGGACACTGCTCGAGACGGGTCAGGTCCAGGACGAGCTTCGCGACATCGCCTCCCGCGTGGCTCGCGTCCTCGGCTCCCGCGGGGCGCGAATCGAGCTCGATTCCGTGCGGCGTCCGGAGCAGCACGAGTTGGCGCACGAGCTTCGTGCCGGAGAGCGCAGCGTTGGCCGGCTCTTCCTGGAAGACGAGCCCGACACCGAGGTGGCAGACCGACTTCTGCCGGGGCTTGCGTCTCTGCTCGCCGTGGCGATCGACCGCGAGCGCCTCGGCCGTCGCGCGGTCGAGGCCGAAGCGCTGCGCCGAAGCGACGCGATCAAGACAGCCATCCTCCGCGCGGTCAGCCACGATCTGCGCTCCCCGCTGACGGCGATCCGCGCCGCGACTGAGGGGCTGGAGAGCGAATCGCTCGAGCTCACCGAGGCCGATCGCACCGCCCTCCTCAGCACGATTGATGTCGAGGCAAAACGGCTCGATCGACTCGTCGGCAATCTGCTCGACCTTTCCCGACTCGAGCTTGGTGCAGCGGAGCCCAAGCCCGAGCTCTGGACGGTCGAGAGCCTCGTCGGCCAGGCACTCGCGGAGCTCGGCAGCGGAGCCGAGCGAGTTCTGGTCTCGCTCTCAACAGATCTACCGCCGATCGAGGTCGACGGCGCTCAGATCGAGCTCGTGCTCGTCAACCTCCTCGACAATGCCCTCAAGTTCTCTTCGCCCGCCGACCCGGTCGAGCTTCGAGGCGAGCGCCGCAACGGCGACGTGGTCGTACGCGTCCTCGATCACGGCCCCGGACTGAGCGATTCAGATCTGGAGCGGATCTTCGAGCCCTTCGAGCAGGGGCGGGCCGCGAGCCGCGGGACGGGGCTCGGCCTGGCGATCGCCAGAGGTTTTGCGCATGCGAACGGCGCCACGCTCGAAGCCGAGCTGCCGAAGGAAGGCGGAGCGTCCTTCGTCCTGTCCGTTCCCTCGCAGTCATGAGCGCAGCGCAGATCCTCGTCGTCGACGACGAGCCGCAGATCCTGAGGGCGCTCGAGACGACCCTCCGCGGCGCCGGCTACGACGTGGAGACCGCTGCGACAGGCGAGGACGCGCTCATCCAGGCTGCGGTCCGTCCACCCGAGGGTGTCATCCTCGACCTCGTGCTGCCGGGCAAGAGCGGCGTCGAGGTCTGCCGAGAGCTACGCGAGTGGACGGACGCGCCGGTGCTCGTGCTCTCCGTCGTCGGCGAGGAGAGCGAGAAGGTCGCGGCGCTCGACGCCGGGGCGGACGACTACGTGACGAAGCCTTTCGGGATGGACGAGCTCCTCGCCCGGCTGCGAGCGGCGCTCCGGCGGGCCGGACCGGGCGAGCCCGTGCTACGAATCGGTGAGCTCGAGATCGACCTCGAGAAGCACGCCGTCCGCCGAGACGGCGAGCTCGTCCAGCTGACGCCCCACGAGTTTGCGCTCCTGCGGCTGCTCGCAGTCAACGAGGGGAAGCTGCTCACCCACCGGGCCATCCTCCGCGAGGTCTGGGGCGCGGCGTACCAGTCGGAATCTCACTACCTGCACGTCTATGTCTCGCAGCTGCGCCAGAAGATCGAGCACGACCCCGCCCGGCCTCGGTATCTCCTGACCGAGACCGGCGCCGGCTACCGACTGGTCGATTCGAAATCTTGAGTCCGCCCTGAGGGGGCGCGGCCTAGCGTAAGAGCATGGCCCAGCGCCAGCTTGCGCTCAAGCGAACGCTGATCGGCCGTCCGCGAGCGACTGGGGAGATGGAGGAAACCCTCCTCTCGAAGAAGCTCGCCCTGCCGATCTTCGCGTCCGACCCGCTCTCCTCGGTCGCCTACGCAACCGAGGCCGCGCTCGTCGTCCTGATCGCGGCTTCCGCCTCCGCCACCCACTTCGTGCTGCCGGTGTCGATCGCGATCGCAAGCGTGCTCGCGGTCGTCGTCCTCTCCTACATGCAGACCGTCAAGGCGTACGAGACGAGTGGCGGAGCCTACGTCGTTGCGCGTGAGAACCTCGGGAAGACGCCGAGCCTCGTCGCCGCCGCGGCGCTGCTCGTCGACTACATCCTCACCGTCGCCGTGTCGGTCGCAGCCGGGGTGCTCGCCCTCACCTCGGCGGCGCCGTCGCTGCGGAGCCACGAGGTGGCGCTCTCGCTCAGCTTCATCGCACTCCTGACGGTCGTCAACCTGCGCGGCGTCCGGGAGTCGGGCATCCTCTTCGCGCTACCGACCTACGCGTTCGTCGCGGCCATGTACGCGATGGTCGCGACCGGAGTGGGCAAATGCGCGGTCGGCGAGTGCCCACAGGCGCACGCCCCGCACCCCATCGAGGCCGGAGCCGGCGCCGTCGGCGTCTTCGTCCTCCTCCAGGCCTTTGCCTCCGGAGCTGCCGCGCTCACCGGAGTCGAGGCGATCTCGAACGGCGTCAGCGCATTCCGCCGACCCAGTGGGAAGAACGCCTCCCGGACGCTCCTCGCGATGGGCTTGATCGCGATCAGCCTCTTCGTTGCCGTCTCCTATCTCGCAGTTCATGTGGACGCCCGCCCGAGCGAGAGCGTGTCACTGGTGTCCGAGATCGCGCGAGCGACGTTCCCCTCCTCCTCGGCCTCGTCGCCGATGTACTTCGCGGTTCAGGCGCTGACGTTCGGGATCCTCGTGCTCGCCGCCAACACGTCGTACCAGGGTTTCCCCCGACTTGCGGCCGTCCTCGCCCGCGACCGCTTCTTCCCGCGCCAGTTCGTGAATCTCGGCGACAGGCTCGTCTACTCGAACGGGATCATCGTGCTGGCCGCGATCGCTTCACTCTTGATCTGGGTCTTCCACGCCAACGTCATCTCGCTGATCCACCTCTATGTGATCGGCGTCTTCACGGCCTTCACGCTCTCGCAGGCGGGCATGGTGCGCTACTGGCTGCGGCGCAAGGAACGGAGCTGGCGAAAGAGTGCGTTCATCAACGGCTTCGGCGCCCTTGCGACAGGCGTCGTAACGCTGCTTGTGATCCAGGCCAAGTTCACGGCAGGCGCCTGGATGGTCGTCGTCGCCATTCCGGTCTTGATCGGGTTCTTCCTCGTCGTCAACCGCCACTACCGGATCGTCAGCCGCCGGCTGCGGGCAGGGACGGCGGCGGTGAAAGCTTCTCCGACAGCGACGAACAGGGTCATTGTCTACGTCGACAGCCTCGACCCGGCGACGAAGCTCGCGGCCTGGTATGCGGAGCAGATCGCCGGGCACGATTACCACCCGATCTGGGTCGAGGATGGTCGCCGCCGACCGGATCCTCGCGGCCGCTGGTGGGACTTCACGGGCGGCGGCACGAGAATCGAGCCGCTCCAGGCGGTCGAACGACCGGCGGATGCGGTCCTCGACTACGTCTGGGCCCTGCCCCGCGGGGAGTCGAACTTCCTGACGGTTGTGATCCCGGAGTATTTCGAGCGCCCGTCTCTCGTCTCGGCTGTGGTCCGCCGGCGCACGACCTTTTCGCTCAAGCTCCGGCTCCTCTCCGAGCCCGGGATCGTGATCACAAACGTCCCCGTCGTGGCCGGGGGCGAATCGTTGCCGGAACCGAAGCGGACGGCTGTGCGCGTGCTCGTCTCCGAAGTCCATGCCTCCTCGCTGCGCGCCGTGAACTACGCTCGATCGCTCCATCTCCCCGACACGAAGGCCGTCTTCTTCGCCGGCGATTCGGACGAGGCGAGGAGGATCGAGCGCGGCTGGAACCGCGAGGGCATCGGCCTGCCGATCGAGATCGTCGAAGCGCCGTACCGAGATCTCGGCGATCCACTTCTCGGCTACCTCCGCCAAATCACGGCCGATCCCGAGACGGTTGCCTCCGTCCTCATGCCCGAGCTCGTCTTCAGCGGCTCGCGGAAGGTGCTCCACAACCAGCGCGCCCTCTACATCAAGCGACTGCTCCTCTTCGAGCCGCGAGTCCTGCTCTCCAGCGTCCCCTACCACCTGCCATGAGGATCCTCGTTGCCTACGACGGATCGGAGTCGTCGCGGCGCGCGCTTCTCCATGCCGCCGAGCTCGTCGGCCGGGGCGGCAGGGTGGGCGTGATCAACGTCATCACGACTCAGGCGGTGAGCTCGCGGCTCGAGACGTTGGACGACGGCGAACGTGCGCGGCAGCGACGGCTGCTCCGGGAGGCGAGGTTGCTGCTCGCAGAGCACGGAGTCGAGATGAGCTCCCTGAAGGCGGTCGGAGACCCGACCACGGAGATTCGTGCCGCCGCGGAGGAGAGCGGGGCTGCAATCGTCGTCGTCGGCCGCGGCAGCGGGCTGCGGCGGTTGATCCACGGCTCCGTGAGCACGAGGCTTGTGCGGCAGGCGCCCTGCGACGTACTCGTCGTGCACTAGTTTCTGCCTCGTGGAGGCTTCCCCTGGCGAGCGCGAGGAGCGCGTCACCCCGCTCGAGCTCTTCTTCGACCTCGTCTTCGTCTTTGCGATCACGCAGGTGACGAGCATGCTCTCGGCCGACCCGACCTGGCCCGGGGTCGGCCGGGCGCTGCTCGTGCTCGGCGCGCTCTGGTGGTCGTGGACCGGCTATGCCTGGCTCACGAACACGGTCAATCCTGACGAGGGTGCCGTTCGACTCGCGATCCTCGGCGCGATGGGTGCACTCTTCGTCGTTGCCCTCGCGGTTCCTGAGGCCTTCGACGACGACGGCGTCCTCTTCGGCGTCGCCTACTTCGCCGTGCGCCTGCTGCACATCGTCCTCTTCGTCCTCGCCGCTCGAGGCGACCGAGACATGCTTCGAAGCGTCCTGCGACTCGGAATCGGATCGACCATCGGGCCGGGCCTCATCATCATCGCGGGCTTCACCGACGGCGTGGCTCAGGCGACCCTCTGGACGATCGCGCTCGGCATCGACTACCTAGGCGGGTACTTCAGCAGCGGCGGCTGGCGCGTGTCGCCCCGGCACTTTGCCGAGCGACACGGGCTGATCGTGATCATCGCCCTCGGCGAGTCGATCGTCGCAATCGGGGTGGGCGCCAGATCCGTGTCGCTCGACACCGGCGAGATCGTCGCGGCCCTGCTCGGAATCGCCGTCGTCACCGCCCTCTGGTGGGCGTACTTCGACGTCGTCGCCCTCGTCGCCGAGCGCAAGCTCTCCGAGCTGACCGGAGTCGCACAGGCCGA
>WNGA01012835.1_pt1 | contig 11177 bp, 10 predicted proteins | sample 5400061 | NCBI WGS metagenome assembly WNGA01 (sample SAMN13153366, study PRJNA577476) | soil metagenome | isolation source: 100 cm soil or saprolite under grassland replicate 2 | place: USA:California | collected 2016-06-15
GCGGCGGTTGACGGGGCTCTTCGGGCGGCCCCAGACGTTCTGCCCCATACGGCGGTCGATCTTGTACTTCGCCTCGTGGCGCTTGGTCATCGCGTCCTCTGTCTTGGTTGGTCGAGGATCGCGCCCTCCTCTGTCCCGGTTTGCCGGAACCGACAGGTCTTGGCCGAAGCGACGGACAAGACCGCGGGTCGCGAAACGCCGCGCGGCAAAGCCGCGCGGCGCGGGGTTTCTAGGAGCAAAGCAGGGTCGAGTCAAACCGCTTTTGCGTCCTGTGTCAGTCTAAGCGAAAACCCGCGCCACCCTTCGCGCATGGGCGCTAAGCCAAAGATACTCCCCTAGCCCGTCATGCGCGGGCCGAAGCGCGTCGAAGACGCGCGTGAACGCGCTTATGACCCGCGCATCCATCTCCTTGGCAAGAAGTCTTTACAAAGATGGATGGATTGCAACGGAACTCGGCCTCGCCCGAGTTCCGCAATTTTGAAGCGCCGCAAGTCGGGCAGGCCCGACTTTGCGGTGTTAAGCCCGGCAACGACGACCTTAGCTACTCGATCTCCTGATAGACGTCGATTTCTACCGAGCCGGGAAATATCGAGCGCCACGTCTGCATCGAAGCCTGCACGCGCGGATCACTGGCGACGCGCTGGCGGTTGACCTCGATGAGCTCATGGGTTTCGTACTCGATCTCGTCGGTCTGTGAGTCGTTCGCCATGGCGCCCCTCCCGGGTTCTTGATCGGCGATGATGCTAGAGCATTTTCGTTTGTGCTGGATGCATAATTGGGCCGCCCGCTCGGCTCTTCCCACACCGGAACTCGGGCTGCCCGAGTTCGGGCACTTTTGCAGGGGCCGAAAAATCCGCTGCCGCCGCCTTGGCCCGCAGGTTTTTGGCCTCAGCGCCCGATGCCGAAACGCGCCAGCGCCGCGCCGAGCGCGGCCGACGACGCCCGGCCGGAGGTGAACATGATGTGTGGGGGGGAAGGCGGCTCGGCGCTCGCTGCACCTCCCAGCAAATCGGCGACACGGCGCGCGATCGCAGGCGCGGGATCGACGAATGTCACCGGCCAGGGCGAAAGCCGTTCGAAGCGGTCGAGCAACAGCGGATAGTGCGTGCAGGCGAGCACGATCGTGTCGGTGCGCCGTCCGCCGGCATCGATGAAGCAGGGCGCAATCTCGCGCGCGATCAGATCATCCGCAACCGGCGCGCCGTTGAGCTCCTCCTCCGCGAAGCCCGCGAGCCGCGCCGAGCCGACCAGCGCGACATCGCTGCCGTTGGCGAAGTCGCGGATCAGCGCACGGGTATATTCGCGGCTGACGGTGGCCTGCGTGCCGAGCACCGTCACGCGCTTGGTGCGCGAGACGGCGCAGGCCGGCTTGATCGCCGGCACGGTGCCGACGAACGGCACGCGAAAGCGCGTGCGCAAATGCGGAAGCACCAGCGTCGAGGCGGTGTTGCAGGCGATGACGATCAGGTCGGGCCGGTGCGCCTCGATCAGCTCGCCCATGAGGTCGCCGACGCGCACCACAAGTTCCGCCTCGCCCTGGCCGCCGTAAGGAAAGAAGGCGTCATCGGCGATGTAAAGGTAACGCGCGTCCGGCCGCGCCTTGGCGACTTCGCGGAAAACGGTCAATCCGCCGAGACCGGAATCGAAGACGAGAATGGTCGTTGCCACGGAGGCAGTCGGTACGAAAAAAACCTGGCAACTTTGAGTACGGGCAGCGAGAGGGCTTCTGTGCGCCGCAAGAGGTCAGCCGCCGGGCGGCAACTGAGCTTGGTACAACTATTGCGTGTAGTGCCTGCTGAGTTTCCACACGAACACGCGAACATGCTCTAACCCGGTCTGTCGCGGTCTTCGGATTCGATGGCCGGCTTGCCGAACACGCGCTCGAAGATCGTATCGACGTGCTTGAAATGATGGTCGAGGTCGAAGTTCTGCTTGAGCTCGGCTTCGCTGAGATGCTTGCGCAGGTCCTTGTCGGCCGAAAGCAACGACAAGAAGTCGCCCTCGCCCTGCCAAACCCGCATGGCGTTGCGCTGCACAATGGCATAGGCGTCCTCGCGCGCCACGCCCTTTTGGGTGAGCGCGATCAGCACCCGCTGCGAATGGATTAGTCCGCCGAGCCGTTGGAGATTTTTTTGCATATTGGCGGGATAGACCACGAGCTTGTCGATGATGGCGGTGAGTCGCGCGAGCGCGAAGTCGAGCGTCACCGTCGCGTCGGGCGCGATCATGCGTTCGACCGAGGAGTGCGAAATGTCGCGCTCGTGCCACAGCGCGACGTTCTCGAGCGCCGGCGTCACGTAGGCGCGCACCATGCGGGCGAGCCCGGTGACGTTCTCGGAGAGAACGGGATTGCGCTTGTGCGGCATGGCGGAGGAGCCCTTCTGCCCCTCGGAAAAGAACTCCTCGGCCTCGAGCACCTCGGTGCGCTGCAGGTGGCGAATCTCGGTGGCGAGCCGTTCGACCGAGGAGGCGACCACGCCCAGCGTGGCGAAGTACATGGCATGCCGGTCGCGCGGGATCACCTGCGTGGACACCGGCTCGACGGCAAGGCCCATCGCGTTGGCGACATACTCTTCGACCCGCGGATCGACTTGCGCGAAGGTGCCGACCGCTCCCGAAATGGCGCAGGTCGCAACTTCGGTGCGCGCGCAAATGAGCCGCTCCTTGGCACGGAAGAATTCCGCGTAGGCATAGGCGAGCTTGAGGCCGAAGGTTGTGGGCTCGGCATGGATGCCGTGGGAGCGGCCGATGGTCGGCGTCATCTTGTGCTCGAAAGCGCGGCGCCGCAGCGCCGCCATCAGCGCATCGGCGTCGGCGATCAGGAGATCGGCGGCGCACACCAGCTGCACGTTGAGGCAGGTGTCGAGCACGTCGGACGAGGTCATGCCCTGATGCACGAAGCGCGCTTGCGGCCCCACGATCTCGGCGAGATGGGTGAGGAACGCGATCACATCGTGCTTGACCTCGCGCTCGATGGCATCGATGCGCGCGACGTCGAATTTGGCGTGCTTGCCCTTGTCCCAGATCGCCTTGGCCGCGGCTTTGGGAATGACGCCGAGCTCGGCCATGGCGTCGGCCGCATGCGCCTCGATCTCGAACCAGATGCGGTAGCGCGTCTGCGGGTCCCAGATCGCGGCCATTTCCGGCCGAGTGTAGCGCGGGATCATGGGCGGCCTTGGCGAGTCATAGCCGCGCTGTAGCAGATCGCCGTGGCAAGCTCAATTCGCGCACCCGATGAGCACCAATGCGGATGCCAAATTGCCGGCTGACGGCACGTTTGCTAATCTAGGCGAAATATCGTTGGCCTCGTTTCCGACAAAACGAGAGAGACCATCATGATCAGATCATCGTCAGCCGTCGCGATCGCCGCCACCGTCGCCGCCGCGCTGTGCCCCGCGCAGCCGGCATCCGCACAAGAGGAATCCGATCAGCGGCTCGGCCGCGTCCACTTCACCATATCGTGCAACGACACGGCGCAGCGCCGCTTTGATCGAGCCATGCGCTACCAGCATTCGTTCTGGTATCGCCAAGCCAAGGAGATATTCGAGGACGTCGCGAAAGCCGACCCCGAATGCGGCATGGCCTATTGGGGCATTGCGATGACGCTGCTCAACAATCCGCATGCATCGACGCCGGGATCCAATCTCCCGCTCGGGCTTGCGGCCATCGAAAAGGCCAAGGCGGTCGGCGCCAAGACGCAGCGCGAGCGCGACTATATCGACGCGCTCGCCGTCATGTACATCGATCACGACAAGGTCGATCACGGCTCCCGCGTGCAGGCCTATCTCTTGGCGATGGAAGCCTTGGCGGCGCGCTATCCCGAGGACGACGAAGCGCAGATCGCCTACGCCATTACGCTCAACGTCGCGGCGTCGCCGGCGGACAAGACCTATGCCAATCAGCTCAAGGGCGCGGCGATCCTCGAGCCGATCTTCAAGCGCCAGCCGCAGCATCCCGGCGTCGCGCACTATCTCATCCACCTCTACGACTATCCGCCGATCGCCGAGAAGGGCCTCGACGCGGCTATGCGCTATTCCAAGATCGCGCCGGCGGCGCCGCATGCGCAGCATATGCCGTCGCACATCTTTACCCGCGTCGGCTACTGGAAGGAGTCGATTACCGCCAACCAAGCCTCGGTGCGTGCGGCCAAAGCCGACAAAGCGGCGACCGATCAGCTGCACGGCCAGGACTACATGGTGTACGCCTATCTGCAGCTCGCGCAGGACAAGAATGCGCGCGCCGTCATCGACGACATGGTGCAAGCCGCCAACGTCCGCGCCGATGAGCGCGGCGCGTCCTTCGCGCTGGCGGCGGGTCCGGCACGCTATATGGTCGAGCGTGGGGATTGGCAAGGCGCCGCCGATCTCGAGGTCAAGCCGTCCAACTTCGCCTTCGTCACGGCGATCACGCATTTTGCCCGCGCGCTCGGCGCGGCGCGTGCCGGCAAGCCGGAGGCGGCCAAGGCCGACATCGCCAAGCTCGCGCAATTGCGCGACAAGCTGCGCGACGCCAAGGACGCTTATTGGGCGGAGCAGGTCGACATTCAGCGCCAGGTGGCAGCCGCCTGGGTCCTCTACGCACAGGGCCAGTACGACGACGCGCTCAAAGCCATGGCGGCGGCGGCCGACGCCGAGGACAAGACCGAGAAATCGCCGGTCACGCCCGGGCCGCTCGCGCCGGCGCGCGAGCTCTACGGCGCGATGCTGCTCGAGCGCGGCATGGCCAAGGATGCGCTCGCCGCTTTTGAGGCGACGCTGAAGAAGGAGCCGCATCGGCTCGGCGCCACGCTCGGTGTCGCCAAGGCCGCCGAGATGCTCGGCGATGCCGCCGCTGCGCGCGCGCACTATGCCGCCGCCGTTGCGCTCACCGAGCAGGCCGATCCGGTGCGCCCCGACATCGCCGCCGCCCGCGCCTTCGTGGCGAAGGCGCAGTGATCTATCACGTTGTCCGCCGTCGCCCCCGCGCATAGCGCGTAAACGCGCCTATGCTGGGGGCCCATATTCCGGAGGCGGTGGTTATGGGTCCCCGCTACGGGGTCCCCGCGACGCCAGCGTCGCGGGGTGCGCCGCGCGGGGACGACAGGCACATGAGTCGGTTCGAGGTAAGGTGTCAAGGATTGAACGCACTAACTCGCCAGCCGGGCGCGATCGTGCGGAGCCGAGTAATCGACCGGCGTGCCCTTGGGAATGATGCCGCTCGGATTGATGCGCGCAATCGACCAATAATTGATCACGTAATAGCGCGGCTTCACCGTCTCGGCGATGCCGGGCATCTGATAAAGCTCGCGCATGTAATTCGCGAGATTGGGATAGTCGGCGATCCGCTGCTTGTTGCAGCGAAACAGGGAGAAATAAGCGACGTCGAAGCGCACCAGCGTGGGAAACAGCCGCCAGTCGGCCTCGGTGATCGTGCGGCCGACAAGATAGCGCTGGCGCGCAAGCCGCGCATCGAGCTCGTCGAGGGTGGCGAACAGCGCGTCGTAGGCGGTGTCATAGGCGGCTTGTGACTTGGCGAAGCCGCAGCGATAGACGCCGTTGTTGACGTTGGCATAGATGATTTCGTTGAGCCGATCGATCTCGCCGCGCAAAGCCTTCGGATAAAAATCGGTATCGTCGCCGGCTATCCCCGCGAATTCGCTGTTGAGCATGCGAATGATCTCGGAGGATTCGTTATTAACGATCCGCTCGGTCTTCTTGTCCCACAGCGTCGGCACCGTGACCTTGCCCGTGTAGCCAGCGTTGGTGGCGGTATAGGCCTGATGCAGATGGCGGAAGCCGTTGACCGTGTCGGGCGTGCAGTCCGGAAAGGCCGCATCATTATCGTAGGTCCAGCCTTGCAGTCTCAGTCCCGGAAGCGCATAGGCGACGGTGATCGCATCGTTGAGCTTCTTGAGCGCGCGATAGATCAGCGTGCGGTGTGCCCACGGACAGCCGTGCGCGACGTAGAGGTGATAGCGGCCGGGCTCGGCCTTGAAGCCGGATGAGCCGTCCGCCGTGATGCGGTCGCGGAAGCTGCTATCGGCGCGGCGAAACTCGCCGCCGGCGCCGGTTTCCTGGGGAAGCTCGCCGTCCTGCCACGTCCCGTCGATGACAACGCCCATTGCGCCAGTGACCTCGCTGATTGTGGTCGTCAGCGTTCCGTAAAATCTTTGGGAAACAGCTCGTTGGTTTCGTCTTTGAAGGAAAAGTTTGCCAAGATCCAGCCGGTGCTCGTCATTTTGAAATTGAAGCGGAAGTAAACAAACCCAACCCCTTCGAGATACGAATAATAGACGATCTGACGCAGCGCACCGTTGTAATCTTTGTCGATCACCTTTTTCGCAAAATCCAACCTTCTGTCCTCGAATACTTGCAATAACTTCAGGAGAGGGTCCGATGCATCCGGCTTTCCGATCGTATTGGCAATCATGCCCGCGACGTCGCGCGGTCGTTTTTTGGAGATGGTTTCTACAATCTCCGCGGAGAATTTGTCCGGATCTCCAATTCGAACCGGCTCCGCGGATGAAGCCGGAACGGCCAGTGCAAAAATGGCGGCGAAAACGAGTTTCAGGGTGCTCCGCATGGTCCGTCCTTCCCATTTCGGCGAGGGCGCAAAACGTTACGGGGAAGCTTACGCCGCCTCCCCGCGCGCGAGCGCCGCGGCGTTGCGGATGGCGGCGATGTTGGCGCGATAGTTCTCGGGCTTGCCGCCCATGAACACGGCCGAGCCCGCGACCAAGACGTTGGCGCCGGCGCGCGCCACGAGCGGGGCAGTCTGCGCCGTGATGCCGCCATCGACCTCGATATCGATCGGACGCGCGCCCGCGAGCGCGCGCAGGCGCGAAATCTTTTCCGCGGCGAACGGAATGAAGGCTTGGCCGCCGAAGCCGGGATTGACCGACATCACCAGAATGAGGTCGACCAGGTCGATCACCGGCTCGATGGTGCTCTCGGGCGTGCCGGGATTGAGCGTCACCCCCGCCTTCTTGCCGAGCGCGCGGATCGCCTGCAGGGAGCGATGCACGTGCGGGCCCGCCTCCACGTGGACGATGATGTGGTCGGAGCCGGCCTTGGCGAAGGCCTCGAGATAGGGGTCGCAGGGCGCGATCATCAGGTGCACGTCGAACACCTTCTTGGTGTGCGGGCGCAGCGCTTTCACAACGTCCGGCCCGATCGAGATATTGGGCACGAAGTGCCCGTCCATCACGTCGACGTGGATCCAGTCGGCGCCCGCGGCGTCGATCGCGCGCACCTCCTCGCCGAGCTTGGCGAAATCGGCGGCCAAAATCGACGGGGCGATGATGAGCGGATGCAGCATCTTACTAGGACCCTTTGCCTTTGCGCCCGAGCTTCGCCATGTGCGCGCGCCTCTCCTTCTCCATTCGAGCGGCGAACGCGCGCAGCCCGGCCGGCGTCGGAGATGGCATTTTCGCCGGCCGCGCCGGCCGCGCCGGTCGCGCCCGCGGAACTGGCGGGGGCAGGCGGGTGTCGATCTTGGCAAACCGGCGGTGCCCTTTGATGTCTTTGCGCCGCCCGACGATGCGATAAGAGAACGCGACGCTCGACCTGCCGCCGGCAAGCTCGCGCACTTCGAAGCTTAAGCCGCCTTGGCTGCGCACGTACAGCCCGCGGCAATCGCCGCGTGGGGTGAGGAACAAGTGATAGTCGGCGCGCTTGATCACCTTGGCGAAGTCGGCATCGAGCTTCACCGCCGCGCGTCCGCGCTTGAGCTTGGCCGAACCGAGGTCCTCGAACCAATGCTCCGGACTCTCCATGCAATGGAGCACGCGCTTGGAACCATCGGGGAAGGGCACGATCGCATCTTTGATCCCGGCAAATATCTGGCCGTCCACTGTGAGGTTGCCGAGGATCCTGACGTCGCCCTCGAAGCGGCCCGCATAAGATTGAGGGTTGGTGCGATCGGCGCTAAAGAAGACGCCGCCAGCAGCTCTCCAATTGGTGGTTTCCCCGACGACGCCGGCATTGCCGGTGGACAATCCGTAGACGCCTATGCCGTCGTTCGATGTGCCGATCACGCCGGGATGCTTATCCGTCGTGCCGAGCACGCCAGCGGTGGGCGGGACGATGTTGTTGCCCACCAGAGGTCCCTCGGCGAGCTGCGGGCCCCGGTCGCCTGCGATGCCAACGACGCCAGCGATCGTCGTCACAGTGGGATTGGACACCGGCCCCACAGGGCCGGACTGACCCACGACGCCGGAACTGTTGCCGTACGCGGACCAGCCCCAGACGCCGAAAAAGTTATTGGACTCGCCTGTGACTCCGATGCCGTCGATAGAGGCGCCCGACACGCCCGCATCCACCCCGGAAATAGCGTTGACGCCGGGCGAATAAAACGATGAGGCCCAGACGCCGGAATGCTTGATAGAGGAGCCGACGACGCCGGCGTTATCCCAGGGGTATAGCCCCGGCGGAAGGGGCGTGAAATCATCGGTTACCCCGTAAACTCCGACATAATGGCCGACGCTGAGGGTGCCGAACTTGAAAGGGCCGGCCTGGTGAGATCCTTGGGCCCGAAAGCCGATAGGCGCTGGACCCTGCGCAATAAATGAAGAACTCGTGGTCATGGATGTCTCCCCGTGGTCGACCGTTAAATCGGCAGAATAATCCAACCAAGCCTATCAATACCGTTTGGACGCGTCGACGGAGGCGTTCCCGCTCGGGCCGCGGGCCGATGTCATACGCGCTGCACACGCGGTACGCCGCGCAGATGCAGCTCAAGCAAAACTGAACATCCTCAAAGTTTGCCAGCAGACCGTTTCGCAGTCCCATATGATAGACCGTGCAAACGGTCGAGCCGCCCGCGCCGCGCGGGCGGCGCAATGTTTGGAAGGAACGTCATGGCACGCGTCGATGCCATCGTGCTCGGCGCCGGCATCGTCGGCACCTCGATTGCGCTGCATCTCGCCAAGCGCGGCCTTGCGGTGGCGCTCGTCGACCGCCGCGCGCCCGGCAAAGAGACCTCTTACGGCAATGCCGGCGTGATCGAAGGCAACACCGTCTTTCCGCCCGCCTTTCCGTCCGACCCGATCGCGCTGTTGCGCATCGCGCTCAAGCGCGCGCCGGAAGCCGATTACCACCTGAGCTTTCTGCCGCACGTTGGTCCTTGGCTGATGCAGTTCCGCGCCGCCTCACGCCCCGAGCGGCTGGTCGAGACCGCGCGGCTGATACGTCCGCTGTTTGCGCGCGCGCTTGTCGAGCACGAGGCGCTGCTCGCGGAGGCCGGCGCGGAGCGCTTCTTGCGCAAGACAGGCTGGCTCAAGCTCTATCGCAGCGATCGCGCATTCGATGCGCTCAAAGGTGAATTCGCGCTGGCGCAGGAATTCGGGATGCCCCAGCACGTGCTCGATCCCGATGGGGCGCGCGAGCTCGAGCCGAATCTCGCGCCGGTCTTTCGGCACGCCGTGTTCTGGCCGCGGGCCGCCAGCGTCACTAACCCGCTTGCGGTGACCCAGGCTTATGCCGCGCGTTTTGCCGCGCTCGGCGGCGTGGTGATGCGTGGCGACGCGCGCGCGCTGCGCCGCGCCGACGGACACTGGCGCCTCGAAAGCGCCGAAGGGCCGCTCGATTCCAAGCACGCGGTCGTCGCGCTTGGACCATTCGCCCCCGATGTGCTCAAGCCGCTCGGCATCAGGCTGCCGCTCGCCGTCAAGCGCGGCTATCACCGCCACTACCGCGGCCCCGGCAACGCTGCGCTCGCGCGGCCCGTGGTCGACATTGAGAACGGCTATTGCCTGGCGCCGATGGAGCAGGGCATCCGGCTCACCACCGGGGTCGAGTTTGCCGCGCGCGATGCGCCGCCGACGCCGGTGCAGTTCGACCGCCTGCTGCCGGCGGCGAGGGCGCTCTTTCCACTCGGCGCGCCCGTCGAGGATTCGCCGTGGATGGGCAGCCGGCCGTGCTTTGCGGATTCACGCCCCGTGATCGGCCCCGCGCCCGGACAGCCGGGGCTCTGGCTCGCCTACGGCCATGCCCATTGGGGACTGACGCTCGGCCCCGCGACCGGCCGCCTCTTGGCCGAGATGATGACGGGAGCGACGCCGTTCTGCGATCCTGCGCCCTACGGCGCGGAGCGCTTCGGGCGCTGACACGCGCCTTGGATCTTGACCTCGTGTCGGCACCTATCTTTCCCCGGTCGCACGGCCCGGTCGCGGTAATGTTCGCGGAACGGAACGACTCACTCCGCCTTGATGTTGGCCGCCCGGATCAGCTTACCCCATCTCTCCGTTTCCTCAGCCACCAGCTTCCCGAATTGAGCCGGCGTCGTCGGCATGGGCTCGCCGCCGAGCTCGGCCAGGCGGGCTTGCAACTTCGGATCGGCCAATACCGCGTTCACCGCCTGATTTAGTTTAGCGACGATCTCGCGTGGGGTGCCCCAGGGCGCCGCGATCCCGTACCAGATGCTCACGTCGTAGCCGGGTACGGTTTCGCCGATGGTCGGCACCTCCGGAATCGCCGCCACGCGCTTCGACCCGGTCACGCCCAACGCGCGCACCTTGCCGCTCCTGATGTGTCCTATCGAACCGGGAATGTTGTCGAACAGCACCTGCACCTGACCGGCGAGCAGGTCGCTGAGCGCGGGCGCCGTACCGCGGTACGGCACGTGAACAAGATTGATGCCGGTCATCGTTTTGAGCAGCTCGCCGGACAGATGCGGCGACGTGCCGACGCCACCCGAAGCAAAGTTGATCTTGCCCGGATTGGTTTTCGCATAGGCGATGAACTCGGCGACGTTGTTGGCCGGGACCGCCGGATGCACCTCCATCACGTTGGCCAACCGCATCGTTCCCGCGACCGGGACGCTGTCGCGGATGAAATCGAACGGAAGCTTCTCGTAGAGCGTCGGGTTGATGGCGTAGTTGGGACCGACGAAGGCGATCGTGTAGCCGTCCGGGGCAGAGCTGAGCACGGACTGCATGCCGACATTACCGCCCGCGCCGGGCCGGTTCTCGATGACGAACTGCTGCCCCAGTTGATCCGACAGATATTGGCCGATGATGCGCGCAACGACGTCGTTGGGGCCGCCCGCCGCAAAAGAGACGATCCAGTGCACCGGCCGCGACGGATATGTTTGCGCCGACGCGAGGCGCGAAAGGGCGGGGAGCGCGACAGCACCCGCTGCCAGATGCAGAAATCGCCGACGTTTCATCGCGCTCTCCTCCCGAAAATGCCGCTATGCGG
>WNGA01012106.1_pt2 | contig 11175 bp, 12 predicted proteins | sample 5400061 | NCBI WGS metagenome assembly WNGA01 (sample SAMN13153366, study PRJNA577476) | soil metagenome | isolation source: 100 cm soil or saprolite under grassland replicate 2 | place: USA:California | collected 2016-06-15
ATGGCGTCCTGGTCGGCCTGGATGGTGCCGAGGACGTCGCGCATCCGCGGCGAGCGACTCGTGCCCAGGCTGGCGATGAAGGCTGACTGGTCCTCCAGCGCGGCGGCGTGCCCCGCGTAGCCCTCGGCGGTGAAGACCTCGTCCCAGTAGTCGCTGATCCGGCCCAGGGTCCAGCGGTACCTCCGGCGGCTCGTCAGCCCCATCGGGTTGCCGTGGGTGGCGCCGAAGAACGGCTCGGCGGCGGGGGAGCGCCAGTCGACCAGGAGCCGGCGACCGTCGCTGTCCGTGAGGCCGAGCCGACCGACGTACACGGGTTCGGAGCCGTCCGCGCTGTCCATCCGCCCCAGGCACAGGTCCAGGCTGAAGCGCCGCAGGGCACGCAGGCGGGCGGTCAGCCGGTGGATCTCCTGGTCGCGGTCCATCGCCTCCTGGCCCGTGCCACCGGGCGCCTTGCGCTCAGCATCGAGACGCTCGGTCAGGGTGGCGATCGACTGCTCGAGGCTCACCGCGATGGCCGCGAAGTGCACTTCGTCGGCGGCGATCAGCTCCGGGTCGGCCTTGGCGGCAAGACGGTCGGGCAGGTCGAACGCGCTCGTCGTCAGGTGTGACACGTCATCAACTCCGATTCCTGCACTGGCCTGAGTCGGAGATTCTCCGGCAGCACCGGGGTCTTGCCGCAAGCCCCCCTCTCCGCTATACGTTGAAATGGAGGGTGGCGGTGTTCACACTGCTGCCCACGCGTACGTCGGGTCGCATGGCTCTGGGGGAGGGCTCAGGGCGCTTAGCCAGTCTCCTGAACCTGAGACCAGTGGACCCTCGCACTCACTCCCTTCAAAATCGATGGAACCTGACCTCGTCACCTGGTCGACAAGGGCGGCTCAGGGGAGATGGACGTGTCAGTGCGAAGCACTCATGCTGGCGACAGCGCTGTTGCAGCGCGCGCCGAGCCGACAGGCAAGGTCTCGCACGAGCGATGCTGTCCGCGGGAATCGATCGGCTTGTCGCAGGAGGCGCTCAGCGGGTGAAGATGTTGGACGAGTCAGGCGCAGCCGGCTCTCTGTACCAAGGTGTCGGGTTCCGGCGGACGTCGACAGCCACGTGGTACCGGGCGGTGTCCGAGTAGCGGGCGGCGGGTCGAGTCCGGCACGTAGATGGTGCGGTTGCGCTTGTAGTGGCTCATCGTGCCGGCCGGGCTTGAGGGGAAGCTAGGGTCTGGGGGCCGCCGTGTCAGACTTCCCGAATGATCATGCTGGCGCCGCTGGTCGACGCCGCCTCTGCGGGCGGGGCCCCGATCCAGTGGGCCGATCTCGGACTGCAGCCGGGCATCGACCTGGGCTTCTTCACGGTGCGCTACTACGCCCTGGCCTACATCGCCGGCATCGTGCTGGGCTACTGGCACCTGTCCCGGATGGTCCGGTCCGCGGACAGCCCGATGACGGCGGACGACGCGGGCGACCTGCTGCTCTCCTGCACGCTCGGGATCATCATCGGCGGCCGGCTCGGCTACGCGACCTTCTACGAGCCCCACCTGTGGACGTCGGTGGACCTCGTCCAGGTCTGGCATGGCGGCATGAGCTTCCACGGCGGCCTGATCGGCGTGATCGTGGCGATGGTCTGGGTCTGCCGTCGCGGCGGTCTGAGCCTCCTCCGGGTCGCCGACTACGTCACGGTCAACGTGCCCTTCGGCATGATGTTGGGGCGGATCGCAAACTTCATCAATGGCGAGCTTTGGGGCAAACCGAGCACGCTACCGTGGGCAATGGTCTTCCCCGGGGCCGGCGACCAGCCCCGCCATCCCAGCCAGCTCTACGAGGCCGCGCTCGAGGGCGCGCTGATGATCGTCGTGATGCTGGTGCTGTTCTGGCGGACCCGCGCGCGGTGGCGCCCGGGGCTGCTGGCCGGTGTGTTCACCGCCGGCATCGGGGCGGCGCGCTTCGTCGTCGAGTTCTTCCGCGAGCCCGACGCCCAGCTGTCCGACTTCGCCGCCCGTACCGGCCTTCACATGGGACAGTGGTTGACCCTTCCGCTGATCCTGGTCGGCGTCGGTCTCGTCGTCCGTGCCGTACGACGTCCGCCGGTGGCCGAGGAGGACCGGCGTCGCCAAGGTGACACCCTCAGGTCCCGTCGTTGATGCCTCGTGGCAGCGCCTCGCGACCATTCTGGCGTTGACCCTGGAGTTCCTGCCGCTCAGTCGTTTCATTGGGCGCACCCAGCAACACGCTGGCCTCGCTTGGCTTCGCTTCTCCGCACCATGGACGGGCGTACCTCCTCTGGAACGGTTGGCACCCCGCCCACAGGCCCACGACGTCGACGCAGTTCTGACTCTCTATGCCGACTGTGGCCACGGGCTCCGGTCAGACCTGGAGGACCATCGGTCGGATGTCAGTTGGGCTGCCGAACGTCCGGACATCGGCCGAGGCGGATCGGGGCATAGGAGTGCGTTTGCGTCGCGCGATGCCAGGCCCGGAACGGTATCGTCGCCGGATGGCGGGTGAGGGACTCCGGGGCAGGCTGGGCAATGCCGCGGGCGCGTTCACAAGCAACGCCCGAAACCCCGACCTACGGGGCGCCCAGCTCAGCTTCCTCGGAGCCTGGACCGCGGAGTGGGCGTTCACCGTGGGGCTCGGGATCGTGGCTTACCGGGACGGTGGCGCGACAGCCGTCGGGCTGGTGGGACTCCTTCGCATGGCCCCGTCCGCGATACTGACCCCACTGTTGTCGCCCCTGGTAGACAAGGGCCGCAGGGAGCGCGTACTGATCCTGGTCTCCGTGCTGCGTGGTGTCGTCACCGGTGCGGCCGCGGTCGTCGTGGGCGTGGGCGGACCGACGCAGATCGTGTATGTGTTGGCGGTGTTGTCGACCATCGCTGCCACGCTCTACCGACCCGCGCACTCCGCATTACTCCCGTCGCTCTGCCACAGCGGATACGAGCTCGCCAGCGCCAATGTGGTGCGTGGGCTCCTGGACGCCGCCGCCACGTTGATGGGTCCGCTGCTGGCAGCGTTGCTGCTGCAGTTCACCGGCGTGACCGTCGTGTTCGCTGTGGCTGCGGGCGCCTCGTTGTGGGCTGCAGCCTTGCTGTTGCGGCTGAACTACGACGCACCTCCGCGGCCATCTGCCCCGAGCGAGACCAACTGGATGAGGTCGTCCGTCGAAGGCATTCGAGTCGTCAGCCGGAACCGCGACCTTGCACTCATCATGGGCCTTGCAGCGGCGCAGTCATTCACCCGAGGGGCGCTGACCGTACTCAGCGTGGTGGTCGCCATCGAACTGCTGGGGACCGGTGAACCGGGTGTGGGCCTCCTCACCGCTGCCATGGGGGCGGGTGCGGTCCTAGGTTCACTCGCCGCGTCGTTGCTGGTCGGCACTCGGCGCCTCGGCGCGTGGTTCGCCGTTGGGGTGGCCCTCTGGGGTATGCCGGTCACGCTGATCGGCGTCTTCCCACAACAGATCGCGGCGTTAGGCCTGCTGGCCTGTGTCGGCGTCGGGAACTCGCTGATCGATCTCGGAGGTTTCACGCTCCTGGCCAGGCTATCGACAGACGAAGTGCTGGCACAGGTCTTCGGAGTGTTGGAGAGTTTGGTCGTCCTGTCCATCGGGGTCGGAGCGCTCGTCGCCTCGCTGGTGGTCGATGGGGCCGGCGTACGTCCTGCGCTCGTGACTGTCGGTCTGCTATGCCCGGTCCTTGCCGTGGCGTCATGGCAGCGGCTGCGAGGAATGGACCGGTCCATCGGCGTCCGAGATGACGACATCGACATGTTGCACATGGTGGCCATGTTGAACGTCCTGCCCTTGCCGGCCATCGAGCAGCTCGCTCGCGGCCTGGAACCGGTGGACGTGCCCGCTGGTCACGTCGTCTTCCATCAGGGCGACGTCGGGGACCACTACTTCGTGATCGAGTCGGGCGAGGCCGAGGTGATCGGGGACGGACAGGTCGTGGCAACGCTCGGTCCGGGGCTGGGGTTCGGAGAGATCGCCCTGCTCCGTCGGATCCGCCGGACCGCCACCGTGCGAGCCACCAGCGAGCTCCGACTGAAGGCGCTGCGCTCGGACCACTTCCTCCCAGTCGTGCTCGGCTACACGCCGAGCGCCCGGGAGGCAGGGGTGGTGGTTGACTCGATGCTCGACCGCTTCACGCCCCGTGACAACCCTGAGGAACCGCCTCAATAGCCGGAGCTCGATTCCCGCCGGCCGGTCCAGGAGCGGTTCCCGATGCGTTCGATTCCACGTCGAGAGTCCGGGGGTGTTGGTAGGGTCTCGCATGACGTCTGTGCGTTCCCTTCTCCTTATCGCTGACATCGGCGGCTACACCGAGTACATGCGATTCCATCGAATGAGCCTTGCGCATGCCGAGGTCAACACCGCGCGGCTTCTGGAGAAGGTGATCGATGCCGTGCCCGACTTCGACCTGATCGAAATCGAAGGTGACGCAGCCTTTCTCGCTCTCCAGGCCGACACGTTGGACAGTGACGCAATGGTCGCCCTAACTCTCCACGCCGCCATGGCCATGCACCGGGCGTTCCACCTCGAGCGGCACTATGTCGCGACCAACCTGTGCCCGTGCGACGGTTGCACCCAGGCGAACAACCTGAAGCTCAAGTTCGTCGCGCACGTCGGCGAGGTCGCCACCCAGACCATCAGGCAGCGGCGCAAGCTCGTCGGGATCGACGTCATACTCGTCCATCGGCTGCTGAAGAACCCTGTCGAGGTCCCCGAGTACCTGCTCCTCTCCGAGGAGCTCTACCACACCGCAAACAACCCGATGCCTAGTCCCGCGCACGAGGTGTCTCAGGACCTCGAAGGGATCGGCCGGGTTCGGTCGTACTTCGTGAACGTGGCCGACGTCCCGGGTGCACTCGCTCCCGTGCCGGAACCGTCCTTGCTCGGACGCGTCGGGAGGACCTTGGCCGTCGCCGGCTCCGGCCTGCCGCACATGCTCGGCCTACGCCGCAGACGTCGTACGGCCTCTGCTTTCTGATGTCTGCCGAGTGGGTGGTCCGGCAGCACTGGTAGGCAGTCAGGCGGACAGGATCGCCGCGGCCAACATCCGCCGGCACCCTCAGCTACGATCTCGTCCAAATACCGTCGGCCTCGCCCCGTGCCTCGTCGCACGGTGGGGGTCGGCCTGCAGGTCGCGTAGGTGCTGGCGGACAGTTCTGGCAGATGATCGGAGCGGGTTTCCTCGTGATGGCCGCGTACGCCGTCATCGGTGTCGCCATCGGCGCCGTCGTCCGCCACTAGATTGCCGCAGTGGTCGGCGTCGTGGTGTGGATGCTCGCCGTCGAGCAGGTCGTCATCCCGGCCGTTCCCGGGTTCGGGCGGTGGCTGCCCGCATGAGCGACCTGGGTCTGCATGCAGCTCGGCCCGTCGAACGGCCCTCGACGGCGAGCTCCGGTCGGCGCCGGTGGACGGGCTCGTCCTCGCCGGATACACCGTGGCCGCGGTCGCGCTCGCGCTTCTCGTCACACCCAGGAGGGACGTCCTCTGACCCGACTCCGAGTGAACGCCTCGACTGACCTACGACTCCAGCGAAGTGGTGACGTGATCTATCGCCACACGAATGCCCGCCAGCAGGTCTGCGCGGGTGAGATCATCCATTTCTGATGGCCAGTAGGGCTCGAACTGCCGGAGCGCGGCGATCATGAGTTTCGCCTCCTCGGGCGTCAACTCAACCGTCACGCGCTCTGCATCGCTTCCACTCATCGTATGAGGCTACGCCGGCGGAGGTCGGTTGGGACATCGATCAAGACGACACGCCCAAGCACCTTCACACCAGTCACACCTGACCCAATGAACCCAACCTTCGCAGAAATCGTGATCTGGCGTTTGGGGGCCGCCCGCCAGAGAGGGATGATCAAGGTATTCCGTCCGACGCGATCTTGAGAAGGTGATTGTCGTGACTGGGATGATGCGGGTCCCGCGGAGCCGCGGAGCCGTCAGCGGTACGTTGCTTGTTTTGCTCGGTGTGTGGGGCACCTTCGTTCCGTTCGTCGGCCCGTACTTCGACTACGCCTACACACCCGACAAGGCGTGGGACTACACGACGGGCAGGCTCCTCCTGGAGGTCCTGCCGGGTGTCGGCGCCGTGCTTGGCGGGCTGCTGGTGCTCGGCAGCGCCAACCGCGCGATAGCGACGCTCGGGGGTTGGCTAGCCGCACTGAGCGGGGCATGGTTCGTCCTCGGCGTTCCGCTCTCGACCATCTGGGAAGGCCCAACGGTCGGCGAGCCGATCGGCGGCACGACGCGACAAGCCCTCGAGTACGTCGGTTTCTTCGGCGGACTCGGCGTCGCGATCGTATTCCTGTCCACGTTCGCGTTGGGCCGGTTCGCCGTGGTGGGCGTCCGAGAGGTCGAAGGCACCACGCAGCCGGTGACTCCCGAAGAGCGCGCGACGACCCCGCCCCAGGCGGCACCCGAGCCGGAGCAAGAGACCGCCGGCCGACACCGCTACCGCTGGCACAGGTCGACGCATGCCGGCGCTGAGTAACGCCAGGGCCCCGGTCACCTCATGAGCGCCGGTCCCGACCGCTCATCAGCATGACGGTTCATTTGAGGGTCTGGATTGGTCCGGTTGCGGGAAGACAGGACGTTGCGTCCCACGCCGACCGGTAGTGTTGGCACTGTTGGATGACGCTTGCGCCGCGGCGTCTCTGCTGCTCGGAGGAGTCCCAGGATGCCGAAGGTGGAACTGGACGTCGAGACGAGTGCGTCGCCCGAGACTGTGCGGGCGGCCCTACTGGATTTCTCCGACCGACGGCCGGAGATCTGGCCGGGCATAGACCCCGGCCTCTACGAGGTCTACACGATTGGCGACACCTTCGCCGACGTGCAGGAGGGCAGCAAGATGCCTGGGGCGAGCATGTGGGCGAAGGAGCACTACGACTGGTCGGCGGGTGAGCTGGTCACTTGGACCGTCCAGGAAAGCAACTTCTGCGCTCCGGGCAGTTACGTCTCGGCCGCGATCGCGCCCAGAGGGGACGGCGGCAGCCGTATCCACGTGATTTGGAACCGTACGCCGACCTCGATGGTCGGGCGGCTGGCCACCGTGCTGATCCAGCTGACCGGCGGCAGGCCTGTCGCCACCTCGATTCGCAAGGCGCTGGCCAAACTCGAGCGGCCACCGACGCCGTGACCGCTAGGCACCCGCCCATGTGGATCGGACCTCTTCTCAGCAATGTCCGACCGACCGAGGTCTGCCAGGATCAGCCGCAGATTGACGCCACAAGGCGGGTGCCCGCCGCGGGCGAGCGAGCGTTGGTCCTCGGTGGAGGCGGATCGGCGGGCAATGCGTGGTTGATCGGTGTCATAGCCGGCCTGTTCGATGCCGGGTTGGATGTGGCCGAGGCCGATCTGATCATCGGGACGTCGGCCGGATCGACGGCCGCGGCCCCGAGGGGCCTGACCCCGGTTCTTGGACACGCTGAATCCAGCATCTGCTGCTGGGGAAGCGAGATGATCCGAGAACTATGGCCAGGAAGAACTACTCCGAGGAGTTCCGTCGTCAGGCCGTCGACCTGTACGAGTCCACGCCGGGGGCCACGGTCCGCGGCATCGCTGAGGACCTGGGCATCGTGCGGGGCACGCTGCGGCACTGGCTCGAGGCGTACGGGACCGGCAAGAAGACCGCTGCCGACGGGACGCTGACCTCCAGCCCACTGCAGTCCAAGCCGTCGCCGTCGACGACTTCGCAGGGAGCGATCGATGAGACGCCTGAGCAGAAGATCGCGCGGCTCGAGGCCGAGAACGCGGCGCTGCGAGCAGAGACCACGAAGTTGACCACCGAGCGGGAGATCCTGCAGCGGGCGGCCAAGTATTTCGCCGGGGAGACGCGCTGGTGAGTCGCTTCCAGTTCGTCGCCGACAACTCCACCACCTTCGAGGTGAAGCGACTGTGCGAGCTCGTCGAGGTGACGCGCTCATCGTTCTACGCGTGGAAGGCGGGCGCCGCGGGCCGGGCCGAGCGGGCTGCCGCGGACGCCGAGCTCGAGGCACGGATCCGCGAGGTCCACGAGGTCGACAACACCGTCGGCGCTCCGCGGGTGACCGCCGAGCTCAACGACGGCGTGCCCGACGATGAGCGGGTCAACCACAAGCGCGTGGCGCGGGTGATGCGTGCCGCCGGGATCGCCGGCTACGTCAAGAAGCGCAAGGTTCGCACCACCGTGCCCGAGCCGTCGGACCAGGCGGTGCCGGACTTGCTCAAGCGGGACTTCACCGCTGATGCGCCGAACCGGCGCTACGTCGGCGACATCACCTATCTACCGCTGGCCGAGGCTGCTGGCGGCCAGAACCTGTACCTGGCCACCGTGATCGACTGCTACAGCCGTCGCCTCGTCGGGTGGGCCATCGCCGATCACATGCGCACCGAGCTCGTCGAAGACGCCCTCAAGGCAGCTGCCGCCACCCGAGGCAGCCTGGCCGGGGCGATCTTTCACAGCGACCACGGGTCGGTCTACACGAGCAAGGACTACGCCCGACTCTGTAAGGACCTCGGCGTCACCCAGTCCATGGGCGCCGTCGGGTCGAGTGCTGACAACGCACTCGCGGAGTCGTTCAACGCCACCTTGAAGCGTGAGGTCCTTCAAGACGCCAACACCTGGCCCGACGAGCTGACCTGCCGCCGGCAGGTCTTCAAGTGGCTCACCCGCTACAACACCAAGCGACGCCACTCCTGGTGCCGCTACCAGTCGCCGATCGCCTACGAGACCGCCGGCGCCACCGCTACGCTGCAACCCGCTGCGTAATCACACCCCGTGTCCAAGATCCGGGGGTAGGGCCCAGATCACTAGTGCGACCCCGACCGAACTGCTTGCCGCCATCCTTGCCGCTGCGCCCCAGCCACCGACTGGTCCGGTCGAATCCGACGGTGGACGCGTTCCCAGTGGGCCAGTGGCCGACCTTATGGAGAGAACGAGCCGAATCATCGCCGCCGCCGAGGATGCGGCCGACATGCGCCGCAGAATGGGTGCGGCGGCGCTCGAAATGGATGCGGCGTCGGACGGCTCCGGACAAACGCGGTGGCGCGCTACCGTCGCCGCCCGGCTGCCCAGCCAGCACTGGCCGGAACGAACGATACTCATCACGACGGTCGATGCCCTTACCGGTGAACCGGTGGTATTCGACCGTCACGGAGGAGTCGATCTGGTGGACGCCGTCGCCGCCAGCACTTCCAACGGCTTCCCCTACAGCATCGGCGACAACCGATACATCGACGGCGGCTACCGACGCAACGAGAACGCGGATCTGGCAGCCGGATACGAGCGGGTGCTGGTGCTGTCACCATTCGGCGGCAGATCACGGCACCCGCAGGAGTGGGGCATGCAGCTTGCAGCGCAGGTCGACGAACTACGCGCCCGCGGCAGCAGCGTCGAAACGACCTTCCGGACGGCCAGTCGCTCAACGCGTTCGGTGTCAAACATGATGGATCTGTCGACACGTCCGCCCGCCGCTCGAGCTGGTTACAACCAGGGCAGAGCCCTTGCCGAGCAGCTCACCGACTTCTGGCGCTGACGCCCGGGAGACCAGTCGACTTGGTAGGCATGACGGCACCTGCTCATGCCTACCGATGGCCAATGGGCGCGACGTTCCTCCGTGTCGATCCGATGTGTTCGATTGGAGCGACCAGTGCGGCAGATGGATCGACATGAACGCGGCGTGGGTGCGGCCGAGGAACGCTGCCCACGCTCGGGAGTCGACCCCGCTGCAGAGAGGCGGCGCGCCAGCTTGTGCCGCGCGTGAAGTCGGGGACCTTGGCCTCTGGCAGCGGAAGCAGTCGGCTGCGAGGCTTCGGGCAACTCGGGAGCAGCCGGCGGTCACTCCGCCACACCGCAGCGATCCCATCGAAAACGGTGGCAACTGGTGGCCCACCAACCGCCCGCACCCCGTGCGGGGCACGAACTAAGGCAGGCAACCGAGCGGGGATGTAGATGCGTATCGAGGACACCCAGATAGTGAAAGCCGCCCGCGAGGAGGTCTTCGAGAAGTGGACCGACTGCGAGGCGTGGCCGACCTGGCTGCCTGTCTTCACCCGCGTCGACGTCACGCAGCGCGCCGGAAACGTCGTACGCCTCAGCCTCGATATGAAGGTCAAGGGTCTGACGCTGAAGCGGACAGAGACACACGTGTTGACTCCGCCCGAGAAGGTCGAGGTCGAAGGCGCCATTCGCGGGGTGACCAACACGACGCTGTGGACATTCCAGGAGGTGCCCGACGGAACGCGGGTCTCCGCCGTGGTCGACGGCGATGTCAGCCCCTGGTTGAAGCCGCTGGAGCCGCTGATCCGTTCCCAACTGCGCACGGCGCTCCGCGACTCGCTGGATGCCTTCGCCGAGTACGTCGAGCGCCCGTGACTTCGGTTCTCCACGCCCAGACCCACTCGCTTCGCTCGCGGTCGGGCGCTTGCTCGGCGCACATAGGCGGAAGGGAAGCCCGTGGTCATGATGCCGGGAGAACCGTCCCCGCGACGCGGGCGTCCTCACCTGTGACCTCGCTGCGCGCCCGTAGGCGCCCGAGCACCCTATGAACTCCCGGCTAGTGCGCAAATCCGTCAACGACCGAACGCAGACCCCCAGGTCAGCGCCCGCGCCGCCTATCAACCCCGAATCGTGGCCCGAGTCAGGGCTGGGTAAGCGTTGACTAGAGCGATTCTCCGACAATCCCAAGTCGATGTTCTCCGGGTGCTCGAAAGTCTCAGGGAGTAGTAGTCAGCGGGCGACAACGTGGAGGCTCAGGACCGTGATCCAGAGCAAGTAGGTGGCGATGAAGGCCGGTTGCACGAGGCCGGTGTGCGCGGCGTCGCGCCGGTGGGCGGCAATCAGCAAGACAGTGGTTCGTGCTGGATCCAGCCACCAGGGCCGAGCTCCAGCTCGCTACCGGTGTGGTACGCCGCCTTGTACCCGGGCCGGCGGGCGACCTCGACGGTCACCACGACGACGAGAGCACCCCAGTGGCCGCAGCGAACAGCAGCAAGGCCTCGGTCACGAGGACATTCTCCTCGCCCATGCGTTTCCACCCGACCCTCGGCAGTGCTTTAACTGGCAGGGACGGGAGTTGATGGGCCGGGAGTAGCTGGGTGCGCGGCGCCCGGATCGCGGCAGTAGCGTGCGTCTCCGAGCGCGCGCAGAGCGGCAGTAGCGTGCGTCTCCGAGCGCGCGCAGAGCGGCAGTAGCGTGCGTCT
>WNGA01040224.1_pt1 | contig 11175 bp, 9 predicted proteins | sample 5400061 | NCBI WGS metagenome assembly WNGA01 (sample SAMN13153366, study PRJNA577476) | soil metagenome | isolation source: 100 cm soil or saprolite under grassland replicate 2 | place: USA:California | collected 2016-06-15
AGGTCGTGAAGCAGATCCCGGCGAGGAAGAGGAGGACGGCGATCACGGCGGTCGACCGGAGTGGAGCGATCAGCAGCTCGCAGAGCGCGAAGCCGGCGCTGCCGATCGCGGTCGTCCCCATCGTCGCCCGGCTCACGTGTGCAGAGACCAGCGCTCCGATCAGCGCGCCCACGCCGAAGACGCCGGAGAGGACGCCGAACGCCTGTGGGCCGGAGTGCAGCGTGTGCTTGGCGAGCACGGGCAGCAAGACGTTGAAGTTGAGGCAGAAGGTGCTCATCACGAAGACGAGGCTGAGCATCAGTGAGATCTGCCGGTCACGCCGCGCATAGGAGATCCCCTCCCTCAGACCGACCAGGAGCGTGCGCGGCCGTTCCCGTCGCTCGACCGCGTGGAACTCGCCCGGACGCATCATCAGCAGCGCGGCGAGCACCGCGATGTAGCTCGCGGCGTTCACCGCGAAGCAGACTCCCGCGCCGACCGCGGCGATGAGCACGCCGCCGATGGCCGGTCCGAAGATCCGCGCGCCGTTGAAGACGCCGGAGTTCAGGCTGATTGCGTTCGGCAGCTCGAGCGGACCGACCATGCGGAACGTGAGCGACTGGCGCGAAGGCGCGTCCAGGACCTGAACGAGGCCCATCATCGCCGCGATCACGTACACGTGCCAGGCCTGTGCGACTCCTGCCAGCGCGACGACCGCGATCGTCGACGCGAGGAGCATCTGCGTGAACTGCGTCGCGATCACCGTTCGCCAGGAGTCGAGCCGGTCGACGACGACGCCTGCGACCAGGCTGAAGAGCGTGAACGGCATGAACTGGCAGAGGGCGAGGATCCCGACCGCCACCGGCGAGTGCGTCAGCGACAGGACGAGCCACGCCTGGGCCACGCGCTGCATCCACGTCCCGATGTTGGAGATGACCTGGCCCGTGAAGAAGAGGCGGTAGTTGCGGTGCTTCCGGACGCTGAGGAAGGTGCGCGCGCCTGCGCGAAGGATCGCGGCCGTCACTCCGCGTCCTCGTCGAGCAGGTGCGCCAGCGGCTCGATCGCGGCGTCGATCGCGTCCAGTTGCTCGGGGTCGAGCTGACCGAGCCGCGCGGAGAGCCAGGCGGTCCGCTTCGACTTGACGGAGCGGAGGACTTTGTGGCCGGCGGCCGTCACGGTCAGGCCGACGCGGCGCTGGTCGCCTTCCACCGGAGCTCGTTCGACGAGGCCCGCCTCCTCTAGGCGCGAGACGAACTTGGACATCCCCGGCACGGAGATGCGCTCGAGCGCAGCGAGCTCCCGCATCCCGATGCCTGGGTGGTACTTGATCTGCACGAGCAGCGAGACCTGGCCGCCGGTGACGCCGAGGGAGTGGATCTCGTGCCGGAGCTCTCGATTCAGCTTCAAGAGCACGGGGCGCAGCCGGTTCGCGAGAGCTGTGGCGTCGATGGTGGCGGCGAGAGGCATTCGTTAACCAGGTTAACGAATCGGCGGTACCCGCGGGCTGCTTGAGCAGAACCCCTCGTCTGAGGGTCACAATCCTGGGGATGGCCCGGAATCCCTTCGACGACGTGGCCCGAGGGCTGCGCGTGCTCGGCGAGCGCCTGTCGCAGGGCGGGGGCGGCGATCCCGCCGACTGGATCTCCGATCAGCTCGACTCGCTGAGGCGACCCGAGCCGGTCCGGACCCTGCCCGAGCTCCAGGCCGAGCTCGATTCGCTGATCGGGCTCGAGACGGTGAAGGAGCAGGTGCGGGCGCTGGTCGCGTTCCTGCAGGTGCAGGCCGCGCGGCAGCGGCACGGGTTACCGGAGGTGGCGACCTCGCAGCACCTCGTCTTCCTCGGGAATCCGGGGACCGGGAAGACGACGGTCGCGCGCCTGCTGGCCGAGATGTATCGGGCGATGGGACTGCTGCGGCGCGGGCACCTCGTCGAGGTCGACCGAGCGGGGCTCGTGGGGCAGTACGTCGGAACCACGGCGATCAAGACCGACCGTGCGATCCGCCGAGCGCTCGACGGCGTCCTCTTCATCGACGAGGCCTACGCGCTCGCGCCCGCGGACGAGCGGCAGGACTTCGGACCCGAGGCGATCGAGACGCTGCTCAAGCGGATGGAGGACTACCGCCATCGCCTCGTCGTCATCGTCGCGGGCTATCCACGGCTGATGCACCACTTCCTCCAGTCGAACCCCGGACTCCGCTCGCGGTTCTCTCGGGAGATCACCTTCCCGGACTACTCGACGGACGAGCTGCTTGCGATCGCCGAGAAGCTCGCCGCCGACTACGAGTACACGCTCGACGAGGGCGCGACGGAGGTTCTGGGGCGAATCCTCGGGGGGCCGGCCCGCGGTGAAGGCTTCGGGAACGCGCGGTTCGCGCGCACGCTCTTCGAGCAGGCGCTCAACGCGCAGGCGCTGCGGCTGGCCGGCCTGCAGGGCTCGGAGCTGTCGGAGCTCGACCGATCGGAGCTGATGATGCTGCGCGGCGACGACTTCCTGGCCGCTGCGCGGGCACTCGGCGAGGAGCCGGCCGCCGAAGAAGCGCGCACAGGCTTCTGGCGCCGTCGGGGCTAGTTGGCGCTCACGTGTCCGGGCCCGCTGTGGCGTCCATCGGCGTCTCCGACTCCACCGGAGGCGAGCGCAGCGAGCGCGAGCACGAGCCACGCAATCAGACAGAGAAAGACGAGCCGCATGAATCTTGTGACGCGCGTTCGTGCGCGCGGTTTGCGTCATTCGTGTTAAGGAGTTATCGCTTCAAAGCAAGACGGTTCGGATTTCCCAGGGACGCAACTCCAGCCGCTGCTCTCCGAACGGCACGATCTGTGGCTCCGCGCTCTCGTTGACGATGCGGGCGCGGTTGCGATCGAGCGCGGTGAGCACGACGCTCGCAGGACCGTCGAGGGCGGGCCCCGCGTGCTCCCGTAGCTCACCCGAGGTGGCCGTGCCGGGAGCGGTCAAGAAGGGATGGCGGTACGCCTCTGCCTGCTCGTGCGCGCCGTCGGCGTCCGGCAGGTAGGCGAACGAGAAGCTCCAGGGTCCGCGCATCTGAGCGGCCGGAATCGGAACCTCGGGGCCCGCGTTCTCCTCGCGCCAGGGGTTGTCCGCACGGCTGATCAGCCCCGTCGAGCGCAGGACGGTCAGCGCGAGCTCGTCGCCGACGAGCTCGTACTCGCTGACGTGGTCGAGCAGGAGCGCGATTCCGCCTGCCGCGACGAATCCGTGCGCCGGATACGTCGGGACAGGGACCTCGCCGTGCCCGCCCTCGACCTCGAGTCCGCGCTCGACGACGGCGAACTGCCCTTCGGCGAAGGAACGGTCGGCCGCTTCGCGCAGCGGCACGTGTACGCGGACGCGTTGGTTGTCGCATGGGTTGTCGAAGTCGATCCGGATCCGGACGAAGGGCTCGTGCGCACGAAGCTCGAAGCGCGTTTGCGTCTCGACCTCCTTGCCGTCCCAGACATACGTGCGGTGAAGCACGCGCACGTGTCGCAGCAACCCGTCCTCGAGGGTCTCGAGGCGTTCGTCGATCGGCTCGTCGACGAGCACGTCGTCGGCAGGCGGCGCAAAGTTGTAACTGTCACCCACGTCCTGCCCGCGTACGATCCGAGTGAGCGACGCTATCGTCGGTCCCGGCCACGTCTTGGTGTCTGACACCAAGACCTGTCCCGCGGGGACGGCGGCCCAGCCGAGAGGCGGAGCGGTTACTAGGGTCGGGACCCCGTCGAGCTCGACGAGATCGGTCCGCTCGCGGGGCGAAGGGTTGACCACGACGAACGCGCCTTCAGGCACTTCCGCAGCGATACGCGCGACGGCTCGCTGCGCGAGCTCTCGGCCGATCTGCTCGGCCTCGGCGTAGCGGACGAGCACCTGAGCGGAGACCTCGTCGGCCGAGCAGCCGCAGATCGAGTCGTGCGCGGAGTTTTGGAACATTCGCGACCAGGCTTGCCGCAGGAAGGGCTCCGGCCATTCGCTTCCGTACAGCGCCTGCAACGGCTCGGCGTAGCGCTCCAGCCACCGCTCCGCACGCGCGCAGGCCGCCTTGAGGTCGATCCGCGCCGAGACCACGCCCGGCAGCAGGTTGGCGCGGGCGGCGGAGCGCATCTCGCCGCGCCAGCGCGGCAGGCCGTCCTGGACACGAGCATCGGAGAGGTACTCGGCGAGCGTGCCGACGCGCCCTCCCTCCGGCACGCGGTCGGCGAGGTCCGGCACAAGCGGCATGTGATCCGTGCCGACCATCCCGAGAATGTCGTCCTCCCGGAACCACGGGCGGTACCGCTCCTCGAAGGACGTCAGCTCCGGCCGCCCGGGCGCGTCGAAGAGGTGGGCCGCGTTGCCGTAGCCGTCGGGGAGATATTCCGTCAGCACTTGGGACCCGTCCGGTCCTTCCCAGATGAACCGATGACCCTTGATCGAGCCGGGGACGCCCCGCCAGGCGACGGCCGTCTCGATGCCGGCGGCGCGCACCGGATCGTCGTCTCGCCGTCCACGAGGAACTCGTCCATCAACGTCTGCCACGGCCCGATCGCGAGCCGCCCTTTGCGAACGAGCGCCCGAATCCGATCCTCGGCTTCGGGCCGGATCTCCAGATAGTCGTCCACCGTCGCGAGCTGCCCGTCCAGTGTGAAGCGCAGGCGCTCGTCCGCCTCGAGCTGCTCGAGCACCTCGTCGACGACGTCGACGAGCGAGATCCGGAAGGACTGGAACGGGCGGTACCACTCCCGGTCCCAGTGCGTGTGCGGAACGAAGAAGATCAGGACTTGACGGAGCCGGCGAGCAAGCCCTGCACGAAGTAGCGCTGCAGTGCGAAGAACACGACGAGCGGGACCAGCATCAATAAGAAGCCGCCGGCGGCGAGGATGTGGAACTCCTGGTTGTACGTCGAAAGCATGTTGTTGATCTGAACGGTCATAGGTTGCTTGCCGGGCGCTCCGCTGAGGAAGACGAGCGCCATCAGCAGGTCGTTCCACACCCAGAGGAACTGGAAGATCCCGAAAGACGCGAGCGCCGGGACGGAGAGCGGCACGACGACGCGACGGAAAACCGCGAACTCCGAGGCGCCGTCCATCCGCGCCGCTTCGATCAAATCCTTGGGCAGCGTGATGAAGAAGTTTCGGAACAGGAAGATCGCAAGCGGCAGGCCGAATGCGGTGTGCGCGAGCCAGATGCCGTAAAAGTGTTGGTTCAGCTCGCCGTTCTCGCGGAAGAGCTTCAGGAGCGGGACGAATGCCGTCTGCACCGGCACGACCATCAGGGCGACGATGAAGAGGAACGTCGTGTCCCGGAGCGGGAAGCGCGTCCAGGCGAATGCGTACGCGGCGAGTGCTCCAATTGTCAGAGGCGCGATCGTCGACGGCAACGTGATGTAGATGCTGTTCACGAACGCGTTCCCCATGCCGGCTGAGTGCAGGACCTCGCCGTAGTTGGAGAGCGTCAGATGGCTGGTGAAGACGTGCCACCAGCCGCTCGACAGCGCGTCCGAGCGCGGTCGGAAAGACGTCACCGCGAGCCCGATGGTCGGGACACACCACAGCGCGGCGAGCCCAATCAGAACGAGGTGTAACGGCGACCGCGAAACGAGCCGGACGAGTCGCTCGCTCAGCGTCCGCGGCTGCGCGAGAACGGCGGCTTCGGCGCGCGTCGCCATTAGGTGATGACCCGCTCGCTGCGGAAGCGTCTCACGTTCACGATCATGATCGGAATCATCAGGAGCAACATGATCACGGCGACCGCGGCGCCCCGGCCGGGCGCACCCTGGAAGGTGTTGGTGAACATGGTGTAGGCGATGACTCGGCTCGAATTACCGGGTCCGCCCTTCGTCATCACATAGATGATGTCGAAGACCTTGATCACGTTGATGAAGAGCCAGACCGTGACGATCGAAATCGGCAGGCTCAGCATCGGCAACATGATGCGGCGGAAGATGTTCCACTCGCCCGCCCCGTCGACGCGCGCGGCCTCGATGATCTCCGTGGGGATGCCCTTGAGTGCGGCGGAGAGGACGACCATCGCAAACCCGGTCGATGCCCACACGTACGCGATGATGATCGCGTAGTTGACGGTGTTGTCCTGCCCCAGCCATGAAACGGGATTGCCGCCAAAACCGTGGATCACGGCGTTGACGGTGCCGATGTTCGCATCGGGGCTGTAGACGAGCAGCCAGATCACGGCGACTGCCGTCGCTGAGACCGCCATCGGCACGAAGATCAGCGACTTGACGTACTTCTCGTAGCTCACACGGACTGTCAGGACGGCCAGCGCGAGCCCGAGGATCAGGCAGAGGCCGATGTAGACGATCACCCACCGGAGGTTGTTGATCATCGCCCCCGAGGGCGGGAACTTCGACAAATCGAGGAAGTCTGGATCGTCCGTCAGCAGGTCCTTGAAGTTGTCGAGGCCGACCCAGTTCGTGAACTTGAAGAGGTAATCGCTCGAGTAGAGCGACAGGCGAATCGTGTAGTAGGCCGGGTAGACGACGAGCACGCCGAGCAAGATCAGGGCCGGCGCCGCGAACGCGATGCCCTGAAGTCGTTCACCCAGCGAGCCTTCGCCCGATCGGCCGAAAGAGCGAGCGGCGCCCGCCGTGCGCGGGCGCCGCTCGGAGTGCCTAGAACTGCTTCGCTGCCTCCTTCTGGAAGTCGGAGAGCACGCTGTTCATGCTGCCCGGCTTCTGGAAGATCTTCTGCAGGGCGCTGCCCCAGTCATCGGCGAGCGTCCCTGGCAGAAGGTCGGAACCGTCGTAGCGGATTGCCTTGGCCGAGGCGAGCTGCTTCGCCTCTGTCCGCACGATCGCGTTCGGATAGCCGGAGTTCTTCACGAGCTTGTTCGGGGAGGTAACGGCGCCGGTCGAGATCCAGATCGCTCCCGCCGGGGCGGACGAGATGTACTTCAGAAACGCCTTCACTTCGTCGCTCGAGCTGAAGGCCGACGCGTAGTCCCCGCCGAACACGACGTAGCCGCCCGTGCCAGGCTTAATCGCCGGGAACGGGAAGGAGTTGATCGTCTTCCCCACGATCAGGTCGGTATTGACCTGTTGCGTTGCGATCCCGCCGACGAAGCCGCCCTCCATGTACAGCTGTGCGCCTGGGTTCTTGCCGAACACGCGGCCGATCCCGTCGACGAAGCCCGTACCGAGCGACCCCTGGATCCCGCCCGCGAGGTTCTTGGCGCTGAGGATCTGCGTCATGTCGCGCATCGCCGTCTTCACCGACGCATCGGTGAACTTGATCTTGCCCGTGAACAGCTTCTGGTATTTGACCGGCCCCGCCGTGCGGATGTAGACGTTCTCGAACCAGTCCGTCAGCGTCCAGGAGTCCTTCGCGCCCGCGGCCCACGGCTTCTGGCCCTTCGCACGCAGCTTGTTCGTGATCGCGATCAGCTGCGCCCACGTCTTCGCCGGCTTCAGCTTGTACTTCTTGAACTGATCCGGGCGGTACCAGACAACGCTCTTCGAGTTCCCCTTGGCAGGAAGGCCGTAGATCTTGCCGTTAGAGGTCAGTAGGGCGATCAGGCCGGCGTCGTACCGTGCCTTCAAGTACGACTTCGTGATGCCGAGACTGCCGAGGTCCTTGATCGCGCCCTGCCGCGCGAGGCCCAACAGCGCACCCGGCCGCGGAACGATCGCGACGTCCGGTGGATTACCCGCTGCGAGCCGCGTACGGATCGCGGTCTCGAAGTCGCGCGCCGTCGTGTAGTCGACGTCGATACTGGTCTTGTCGGTGAACGCCTTCGTCACCTTCAGGAATGCCTCCTTCTCGCTGCCGCCCCACAGCGAGAGCACTTCGATCTTCTTCGCGCTCGATTTCCCGACCGCGCTCGCGGTCAGGGTGCTGGCCAGGACCGCACCAATCAGGACGGCCAACAGAACGAGCCAAGAACGTCGCTTCAACTCGATTCCTCCTCCTTCGGGCGGCTGGCTGTTCAGGCCGCCAGACTCGGGCCGACTCCCCGTTCGACTCGACCCCGTGTCGGCTCGATGCTACGCCCCCGCTATGGCGCGGGCAAGCCGGGTCAGACCAGGCTTTCCTCCGTCTCGGGGTCGAAAAGGTGCAGCCTTCCCGATGGAATGACGAAGTCCACGCGTTCGCCGACCTTCACCTGACGCTCCGAAGGGACGAGCGCGACGATCTCGTTTCCTTCGGCGTCTGCGTGCAGGAGTTCCTGGTTCCCGAGGTATTCGACCACCTCGATCTTGGCCGGCAGCCGTACTCCGCCGTTGCCGACCGCATCCGCGATCTCGAGATCTTCCGGGCGGAAGCCGATCAACAGGTCCTTGCCCTTCCGCTCCGCGGCAGCGGCGGCGGGTCGTCCCGTCAGCTCGAGGTCGGCGCTGCCCAGCTTCAGCTTTCCGTCGTCGGCGCGGACGGTGGCGAAGTTCATCGCCGGAGAGCCGATGAAGGCGGCGACGAAGACATTGATCGGGCTGGTGTAGAGCTGCGGCGGCGTGCCGACCTGTTGCAGGAGGCCGTCGCGCATCACGGCGATGCGGTCGCCCATCGTCATCGCCTCGACCTGATCGTGAGTCACGTAGATCGTCGTCGTCCCGAGTCGCCGCTGGATGCGCAGAATCTCGGCGCGCGTCTGCACTCGGAGCTTCGCGTCGAGGTTGGAGAGCGGCTCGTCCATCAGGAACGCGGCCGGCTCGCGGACGATCGCGCGACCGAGCGCGACGCGCTGCCGCTGCCCGCCGGAGAGCGCCTTCGGCTTCCGGTCGAGCAGCTTGTCGAGGTTGAGGATCTTCGCCGCCTCTTCGACTCGTCGCTTGATCTCGCTCTTCGGCGTCTTCAAGAGCTTCAGCCCGAACGCCAGGTTGTCGTACACGGTCATGTGCGGGTAGAGCGCGTAGGACTGGAACACCATCGCGATGTTCCGGTCCTTCGACGGGACCCGGTTGACGACCCGCTCGCCGATCTTGATCTGTCCGGCGGTGATTTCCTCGAGTCCGGCGAGACAGCGAAGCGCGGTCGTCTTGCCGCATCCGGATGGACCTACGAGAACGAGGAACTCACTGTCCGCGATGTCGAGGTGGAGGTCGTTGACCGCGACGACGTCGTCCGCGTAGGCCTTGGTGACGTGATCGAAGGTAACCGTCGCCATGCGCGGAGGATCCTACTACCAGCTTGACAATTCGCATAACTGAAATATATATTTCAGTTATGAGGACTTCCCCACCGGCACTTCTTCCGCTGTTCCGATCCGAGCTTCAAATGCAGCTCCTCGCGCTGCTCATGGAGAGCGGCCGCGAATGGACGACGGTCGAGCTCGCATCGCAACTGGAGGCGCCCGCCGCGTCACTTCATCGCGAGCTGCACCGGCTGCTTGCGAGTGGAGTGCTCGAGCGCCGCGCGGTCGGACGGACGCAGCTCTATCGAGTGAGCACGGAATCTCCGCTCTACGAGCCTCTACATGAACTCATTACGCGAACGGTCGGTGTCGAGGAGGAGCTCAGGCGGGTGCTCGATGCGGATGGGATCGAACTTGCCCTGATCCACGGCTCATGGGCTGCGCAGAGCGTTACGCCCAGGAGTGACGTCGATGTGCTCGTCGTCGGAAACTTCGACTACCGGGATGTTCGCCGTCGAGTCCACCAAGCCGGCCAACGTCTCGGAAGGGGTATCGACCTCGTCGCCTTCGGGCGAGAGGAATTCCGCGAAAGGCTCGCGGAAGGAAACAGCTTTGTGCGGAAGGCACTCGCCGGGCCGAACATCGTCCTCGTAGGGGACCCGGAGGCAATTGAGGTCCCGGCGTGAGCAATGCGTTCGGCGTTGATCCCGATCCGGCTCGCGCGCGTCGGTTCTTCGGGGTCGCGACGAGGCTTCTGCGGGATGCGCGGCGAGACGATCTCGCTCGCGAGTCCGCGTTCTTCCTGGCAGATCAGGCGTGCGTCAGCGCCATGGAAGCCGTTCTCGCTCACGTAGGCCGGGCTGTATCGCCGGGCGAGTCCAGCAGAGTTGTTCTCATTCGCGAGGCCAACGGCGCGCTGGGTGCGGGCTACGACGATCTCTTCGACTCTCTAAATCTCGGGAGGCAGGATCGCAACACAGCCTCATACGTCGACCCTGTCATCACGGATTACTCGGCACAGGCGATGCTCGAGGACGCCCGTGCGCTCGTGGAAGCGGTCGGCGTCTTCATGCGACGGTAGTCAGCGCCTCTGTGCAAAGCCGCTGGAAGTGAGCGACGAGCCGTTCGCTCTCCGAGAGCAGGCGTCCCTCGGCCAGGACGCCGGAGCGGACGCCGCGCTGGACGCCCTCCACTAGGGCCCGGTCCTCCCGCCCGATCTGGTCGTCGAAGGCGAGCAGCTCGTCGATCCAGGCCTGGTCGGCGTCCGGGGCGAAGAAGTAGTCGAGGAAGCGGCCCGTGCGCTCGGGGCCGAGCGGCAGGATCGAGCCGCAGGAGAGGTTCGGCTGTCCAGGGAAGACGTTGATGCCGAAGTTCGGCCAGAGAAAGTGGAACTGGCTGCGCGGCACCTCGCCGCCTGCGAGGAACGAGTCGCCGTTCTGCCGCAGCGGCCCGAACTGGCTCGAGACCAGTCCGTGCGCTTCGAGCCGGTACGCGTCCGGAGACACGTCAACGGCCGCCGCGAAGCCTGGATGCGCGACCGCACAGTGGTAGCACTCGAGGAAGTTCTCGCACGCGATCTTCCAGTTCGTCTCCAGCTCGAACTCGCTGCGGAACCGGAACTCGAGCGCGTTCACGTCGAGGATCTCTGCCAGCCGCGCAGGCACGTCACCGAGGGCGTCGGCGAGCGGCGACGCGCCGGGATCGGGATTCACGAAGACGAACGGTCCCCACGTATCCACCCGAATCTGCGCGAGCCCGAGCTCGTCCGCATCGAAGCCGGGCTCGCGGTCCGAACGCGGGGCGGCGCGCAGACGTCCGTCGAGGCCGTACGTCCACGCGTGGTACGGGCATTGCAGCGTCTCGCGCTGTCCGGAGCCGCTCGCAACAACGTGGCCGCGGTGGCGGCAGACGTTGAGGAAGGCGCGGAGCTCCCCGTCGTGCGCCCGCGTGACGACGACGGGGATCTGGCCGGCGCCGGCGGCGAGGAAGCCCCCTGGTTCGATCTGCCCCATGTGGCCCACGTACTGCCAGGTGCGGGCGAAGATCGCCTCCCCCTCGCGGCGGAGCACGTCGGGATCCGCGTACCAGGACCAGGGCAGCGTCTTTTGCACGGCGGAACTGTAGTGAACGCCTCCCTCGA
>WNGA01012109.1_pt1 | contig 11174 bp, 7 predicted proteins | sample 5400061 | NCBI WGS metagenome assembly WNGA01 (sample SAMN13153366, study PRJNA577476) | soil metagenome | isolation source: 100 cm soil or saprolite under grassland replicate 2 | place: USA:California | collected 2016-06-15
CACGTGCGGGCCCGCAGGACCCGGAACGCACGCGCGCGACCCTCGATCGCTTCTACGACGCGATGGCGGCGGAGATCGAGCGCGCGGGCGGCACGGTGGAGAAGTTCGCGGGCGATGCGGTGATGGCCGCCTTCGGCGCCCCTGCCGCGCTCGAGGACCACGCGGAGCGCGCGCTCCACTGCGCGCTGGCGATGCGCCGGCGCCTGGAGGCGCTCTTCGACAGCGAGCTCTCGCTCCGGATCGGGATCAACACGGGCGAGGTCGTCGTCGGCCGGCCGCGCGAGGGAAGCTCCTTCGTGAGCGGGGACGCCGTCAACGTCGCGGCGCGCCTCGAGCAGGCTGCGGCGCCCGACGAGATCCTTGCGGGCGAGCGCACGGCTGCGCTCGTCCGCGGCGCTTTCGATCTCGGAACCCCCCGACGTGTCCAAGCGAAGGGCAAGGAGGAGGGCGTGGTCGGCGTGCCGCTCCTCGCTGCGCTGACGCTGATGCGGCCGCGCGGCGTGGGCGGTCTCCAGCCCGCGTTCGTCGGTCGCGACGGCGAGCTCGAGCTCCTGCTCGCGACGTACGGACGCGCGGTCGAGCAGGCCGGGCCGCACCTCGTCACGATCATGGCCGACGCCGGCGTCGGCAAGTCGCGGCTCGTACGGGAGCTCTGGGAACGGCTGGGCCGCGAGGAGCCGGAGCCGCTCCGCCGGACCGGGCGCTGCCTCGCGTACGGACACGGAATCACCTACTGGCCCCTCGGCGAGGTGTTGAAGGAGCACCTCGGCATCCTCGAGAGCGACCCGCCCGACGTCGTGCGCGAACGACTCGGCGGTCGGGCGATCCTCGGCCTCGCGCTGGGGCTCGACACGGGCGGCGAGCTCCACCCGCTGGCGGCGCGTGACCACCTGCACGACGCCTGGGTGGAGCTCCTCACCGAGCTCGTGGCCGAACGGCCCGTCGTCATGCTCCTCGAGGACCTGCACCTGGCCGAGGAACCGCTGCTCGACCTCGTCGAGCGCTTCGTCCGCGAGGTCCGGGGACCGCTCTTCGTGATCGGGACCGCGCGACCGGAGCTGCTCGAGGCTCGCCCTTCGTGGAGCGGCGGGATGCGCAACGCGTCGCAGCTCTGGCTCGAGCCTCTGCGCGCCGACGAGGCCGCAGAGATGGTCGATTCGCTGCTTGCGGCGTCGTTGCCCGGCTCGTTGCGGGACGTCATCGTCGACCGCGCGGAGGGCAACCCCTTCTTCGTCGAGGAGCTCCTCGCGACGCTGATCGACCGCGGCGTGCTGGAGCGCCGTAACGGCGGGTGGACGGTGACCGGGTCGCCGACCGAGTTCGACATCCCGGACACGGTTCACGCCGTCGTCGCCGCGCGGATGGACCTCCTTCCCCCCGTCGAGAAGGCCGCTCTGCAGGCTGCCGCAGTCGCAGGGAGAACCTTCTGGGAGGGCCCGGTCATCGAGCTTCTCGGCGGCACGGAGCCCGATTTCCAGCTGCTGGAGACGCGGGACTTCATCCGTCGCCGCGGCGGCTCGACCATGGAAGGCGAGCGCGAATACGCGATCAAGCACACAGTGACGCGCGAGGTCGCCTACGCGAGCGTCCCCAAAGCGCGCCGGGCGCGCCTGCACGCCGCGTTTGCGAGTTGGCTCGAGCAGCTCGGCGTCGGACGCGACGAGCATGCGCCGCTCCTCGCGCATCACTATGCGCAGGCGGTCCAGCCCGACGACGTCGACCTCGCCTGGCCGGACGAGCCGGCGGAGGTGCAGCGCCTGCGGGCAAAGGCCGCGCTCTGGCAGCGGCGCGCGGGGGAGCTTGCGGTTGCGCGGTACGCGCTCGACGAGGGCATCGTGCTCCTGCAGGGCGCGGTCGAGCTCGAGCCGGACCTGAACGCTCGGGCTGAGATCTGGCGCGAGATCGGCCGCGCCTATGCGCTCGGCTTCCGCGGGGTCGAGTTTTGGGAGGCGATGGAGCGGTCGCTCGAGCTCACCGATGATGTTCCAACGCGAGCGGAGACCTACGCCGAGCTGGGTTTCCAGACCTCGTTTCGCTCGGGCATGTGGACACGCGCCCCCGACCGCGAGCTCGTCTCGTCCTGGATTGCGAAGGGCGTGGAGCTCACGCAGCCCGGGACCGCAGCCCGCGTCAAGGCGCTCTGCGCCAGGGTTTACTGGGACAGGGGGCCGAGTGCCGACGCGGCCCGCGAGGCGAGCGCGACGGCCGAGCAGCTCGGGTCGCCGGACCTGCGCGCGGCCGCGTTCTACGCGCGTTCGCTCGTCGCCTACCACAGCGGTCGTTTCGACGAGGCGCTCGACTGGGTGCAGCGGCCGCTGGACTTCGTCCACGAGCTCACGGACCCGGAGAGGGTCGTCGAGGTGTACGAGGCGACCATTCCCGTCCACGTGATGCTCGGGCGCTTCCAGGCGGCGCGAGCCATGTCGGAGCTCCATCAAGCGGCGACCCAGCCGCTTTCTTCTCACCATCGCCTGCACGGTGTCGCCGTTAAGGCGGAGCTGGAAGAGCTGGGCGGGGAGTGGGGAGTCGTGCGCGACCTGACACCGCGCATCGAGCGCACGGTTGCCGAGAACCTGAGCACGCCGTGCGTTCGCAACGAGCGCACCTTGCTCCTCTGCGCCACGGCCAGCCGCATCCTCGGCGACCTCGCGGAGTCCGAGCGGCTCGAGGCCGAAGCGGAGTCGCTCGGGATGGAGGGGTACGAGATCGCGCTCTCGGCGCCGCGTCTGCGGCTGGCGCTGCTCAAAGACGATCTCGACGCGGTCGAGCGGCTCGTTTCGTCGCTGCCCAGCCTGCTTGGCAGCCAGCACTCGTACTGGTTCAACCTCGTGGCACAGGCCGAACGGCTGGAGGCGCTGGTACGGCTCGGCGATCGCGCGGCTGTCGAGCAGGACGCGCAGCCGCTGCTCGAGCTCAGGAACACGTACATCGAGCCGTTCGCGCTCCGCGCGCTCGGCCGCGTTCGCGGCGACCGTGCGCTCATCGAGGCGGCGCTCGCGCGCTTCGAGGGGCTTCATCTCGACTGGCACGCGGAGCAGACGCGGACCGCGCTCACGGCATAAGATCGCCCGGATGCGCCGCCGCAAGGCCTCGAGCAAGATCGACATCCTCAACCGGGTGCCGCTATTCGCCGGCGTGTCGAAGCGCGGGATGAACGAGATCGCGAAGATCGCCGACGAGATCGACCTCCCCGCCGGGAAGGAGCTGATCCGCGAGGGCGATCCCGGGCGTCAGTTCTTCGTCCTGCTCGACGGCGAAGCAGAGGTACGGCGCCGGGGAAGCAAGGTGAACACGCTCGGCGGCGGTGATTTCTTCGGCGAGATCGCGCTCGTCACCGAGCGGCCGACGACGGCGTCCGTGACGCTCACTGAGCCGTCCAGCGCGCTCGTGATCTCGAGGCCCGCGTTCCGCCGCTTGCTGCTCGCCGAGCCCGGCATCCAGTTGCAGGTGCTGGAAGCCCTTGCAGACCGCGTTCTCGATTAGTACTTGAGCTTCGACCGGCGCTCGTGGCGCTCGACCGCGAGGTCGACGAGCCGGTCGAGCAGCTCCGCGTAAGGGATGCCCGAGGCTTCGAAGAGCTTCGCGTACACGCTCGTCGAAGTGAAGCCGGGGATCGTGTTCAGCTCGTTCACGATCACCTCGCCGCCCTCGCGCACGAAGAAGTCGACGCGCGCCATCCCCTCGCACTCGCTCGCGACGAAGGCGTCGACCGAGAGTTGTTGCACACGCGCGATCGTCTCCTGCGGCAGCTCCGGCGGGATGACGAGATCCATCCCGCCCTCGTCGTACTTCGACGCAAAGTCGTACCACTCGTGCTCGAGCGTGTCGATGCGTCCCGGTAGCGACGCGATCGGCGGCGGCACGCGGTTGCCGAGCACGCCGCACTCGACTTCCATCCCCGCGACGAACTCCTCGACGAGCACCTTCTCGTCGTGTTGTCTCGCGAGCTCGACGGCCGGCGCGAGCTCGCTCTCGTCGTGCACCTTGCTGATCCCGACCGACGAGCCGAGGCGCGCCGGCTTGACGAAGACGGGGTAGCCGAACGGGTTCTGGATTGCGTCGCCGAGGCGCAGCGCGACGTGCTCCGCGACCGGAACACCGCTGTCGCGCATCACCTTCTTGAATAGATCCTTGTCCATGCACAATGAGGATGCCGCGACACCGGCGCCGACGTAGGGGACGTCCGCGAGCTCGAGCAGCCCCTGCACCGTGCCGTCCTCGCCGAAGGGGCCGTGCAGGATCGGCAGCACGACGTCGACCTCGCCGAGCGCCGCGGGAGCGCTGCCCGTCGTCGGGATCGGCAATGTCTCCGCTGGGGTCAGGTCTTTCATGTTCCGGGTCTCGACACGGCGCAACTCTTTCGTCTCTTCCGGAACATGAAAGACCTGACCCCCTCCGAGCTCCCAGCGGCCGTCGCGGCCAATCGCGACCGTGACGGCCTCGTAGCGGTCAGGGTCGAGCGCCTCGAGCACGGAGCGTGCGGACGCGAGCGAGATCTCGTGCTCGCTCGACCTGCCGCCGGCGAGCACGGCAACGCGGATGCGCCGGTTCACGGAACCGGGACGGTGGTGGTCGTGCCCGTCGTCGTCTCTTCCGGGGGCGGCGCCGCCTTGAAGCGGCCGACCACGATCGTCACCTTCGTCTTCGGCTTCGCCTGGGTGCCCGGCGCCGGATCCTGCCGCATCACGATCCCGTCGAGCCCCTCGTCGGTCGTGTCCTCGTGTTCCACCTTCACCTTGAACCCGGACGCCTCCAGTTGGCTCTTCGCCGTCTGCTCGTCGGCGCCCTCGACGCTGGGCACCCCGGTCGTCTGCGGGCCCTTCGAGACCGTGAGCGTGACCGTCGATCCCTTGGCGGCGAAGGTGCTCGCCGCCGGGCTCTGGTCGATCACGGTTCCGGCCGTCTGGTCGGAGTCGGCTTCCTGCTTCGCGACCGCGAATCCCAGCGCCTGCAGCTGCGACGCGGCCGACTCGAACGAGCTGCCGCGCACGTCGGGGATCCCGATCGGCCTCGGCCCGTTGGAGACGTTGATCCGCACCTTCGTCTTCTCGTCCACCCTCGCGCCCGCCGCCGGATCCTGAGCGATCACGGTTCCCTGGGGCTTGCTCGACCGGATGTTGTGAACGTCCGCCTCCAGATTCCGCCGCGTCAGCGCCGCGACCGCGTCCTCGCTCGTCTCGCCGACCACGCTCGGCACGGTCACCTGCGCCTTGCCCGTCGACACCCACAGCTCGACGGAGCTGCCCTTCGCCACGCGATCGCCCTGGTTCGGGTTCTGGTCGAAGACGTAGCCCTTCGGCTGCGAGTCGTTCGGCTGGCGGTGGATGTGATCCGGATCGGTCTCGAGGCTCTCATCGTGGATCTTGTCAACGGCGTTGGCCTCCTTGATCCCGACGAGATACGGCACTCCGACCGGCTTCGCCTCGTTCAGCTGGTCCTGGATCTGGCGGTAGACGTAGAAGCCCGCAATCACCGCACCGGCGACGAGCAGGATCGCGAGCAGCCACGGCCAGATCGCGCGCGTTCGCGCGGGCTCAACGTAGTCGAAGTAGTCGTCGGCCGGCGGGCGTCCGCGCACCTGCGTCGCCGCCTCCGCCGGCACGATGGTCGTCGGGGCGCCGTCGCCGAACGCAGCGCCGCGCAGAACGGTCGTCGCGGCCTCCTGGGTCTCGCGCGACACGCCCAGTCCGCGGCCGATGCGCTCGAGGTCGGCGTCCATCTCGTCCGCGCTCTGGTAACGGGCTGCGGGATCCTTCGCGAGCGCGCGCAACACGACCTGGTCGAGGGTCTTCGGGACGTCCCGACGCTTCACCACCAACGACGGCGGCGTCGCCGACAGGTGCTTCATCGCGATCTCGACCGGGCTGTCACCCGTGAACGGGACGGTGCCCGTGAGCATCTCGTAGAGCACGATGCCGAGCGAGTAGAGGTCGGACGTCTGGTCGACCTGCGTCCCGCGCGCCTGCTCGGGCGAGAGGTACTGCGCGGTGCCGATGATCGAGCCCTCTTCGGTCATCTGGCTCGCGCCCGCGCGCGCGATCCCGAAGTCCGTCACCTTGACGTGCCCCTCGGCATCGACGAGGCAGTTGTGCGGCTTGATGTCGCGGTGCACGATGCCGTTTCGGTGCGCGAAGCGGAGCGCGGCGAGAATCTGGCGCGCGTAGTCGACGGCCACCGACACGGGCGCCGGCCCGCGCTCCAGGATCAGCTCCTTCAGCGACTTCCCGGCGAGGTACTCCATCGCGATGTAGTACGTGCCCTCCGCCTCGCCGCGGTCGTAGATGGAGACGATGTTCGGGTGGGAGAGGCCGGCGGCGTTCTTCGCCTCGCGTCGGAAGCGCTCGACGAACTGCTCGTCGCCGGCGTGGCGATCGTTGAGGATCTTGATCGCGACGCGCCGTCCCAGCTCCTGGTCCTCGGCGAGGTAGACGTTCGCCATTCCGCCCGAGCCGAGCTTGCGCACGATGCGGTAGCGCCCGTCGAAGAGGGTGTTGAGCAGCTGGTCCGTGGTTGCCATCAGGTCAACCTTAGGTATTCGACTTCTGGCGTAGGATTGCCTCCACGATTGCCTTCGCGATCGGTCCGGCCGTCGTCGCCCCGAACCCGGTTTGGTTCTCGAGCGCGACCGCCACCGCGACCCTGGGCGCCTCGGCGGGCGCGAACGCGATGAACCACGTGTCGTACTTGTTCCCGACGCCGGTTTCGGCCGTACCGGTCTTGCCGGCCAGGCGGACTCCGGGGATCTGAACATTCGTCGCGGTACCGCCGGTGACGACGGACTCCATCATCTGCGTCAGTTGCTGCGCGGTCTCCGGGGAGATCACGCGGCGGACCTTGTCCGGACGGACGCGCCGGACGACCGAGCCGTTCGGCGCGAGGATCGAGTCGATGAGGTGCGGCTGCATCAGCACGCCGCCGTTCGCGACCGTCGCGGCGACCATCGCCATCTGCACCGGCGTGACGAGCAGCCGTTCCTGGCCGAAGGCCAGCCGGCCGGGGTCGACTTGGTATTCGGGATGCTTCGGCTTGTACACCTTGTGCTTCTTGTACAAGCCGCTCGGGCTCTGGGCGTCCGCGGGCAGCTCGAGGTCGGGCGTCGCGTAGAAGCCGAAGCGCTCGGCGTAGTCGAGGATCTTCCCGGCGCCGATGTGCTTGCCGATGTTGCAGAAGACCGAGTTGATCGAATGCTGCAGCCCCTGCGCGAGCGTCACGGTCCCGAACGTCTCCGGGCTCTCCGGGTTGCCGGCGTTCGACACGCGCTTGCCGTACTCCTCGCAGTAGCCCGGATCGACGAACGTCGAGTCCGGCTTGTACGCGCCGCTGTCGAGCGCCGCCGCGGCCGTCACCACCTTGAACGTCGACCCCGGGGGATAGAGACCCTGCGTCGCCCGGTCGAGCAGCGGTGCGGCCGGCGAGCACGCGGCCGTCCTGATGCGCGTGATCGCCGAGAAGCTCTTCTCGACGGCATTCGGGTTGTACGTCGGACTCGATGCGAGTGCGAGGATCCGGCCGGTCTGCGGCTCGATTGCGACCGCCGCGCCGCACTTTCCGGCGAGCTGGCGCACGGCCACCTCCTGTAGGCGCACGTTGAGCGACAGCTCGAGGTCGTTGCCCTTGAGGGTGACGCCGGCGAGCTTGTTCAGCTCGTGCTTCGCGACGCTGGTGATGTTGCCGTTGGCTCCGGTGAGATAGTCGTTCTCGGCACGCTCCAATCCCGCCCGCGAGCGGCTCTGGGTCGAGTAGCCGATGACGTGCGGCGCGAGGTACCCGTTGGGGTACTTGCGGAAGTAGTACGTCTGGCCGCTGACCTTTCGCTTCACGTTCGTGGCCAGCAGAACGCGCCCGTGGGCGGCGTAGATCTTGCCGCGGTCGACCGTGAACTGGGCGACGCTCGCGATTTGGTTGTCCTGGCGGTCGGCGAGGCCGGCGACCGCCCAGGTCTGCCAGTAGGTGGTGCCGATGATCAGCGCGCTGAGCAGGACGATCGCCGCGACGGCAAGGCGCGTGACCTGGAGGTTCATACCTCGCCTCGCTGCGTGTTCGCGCGGTGCGAGAGGAGCATGAGGGCCGCCAGGAGGACGAAGTTCGCGACGACGCTCGAGCCGCCGTAGCTGACGAAGGGCATCGTGATGCCGGTCAGCGGGATGATCCCGACGATCCCGCCGACGATGATGAACGCCTGCAGCGCGAACGCGAAGGTCAGGCCGACGGCGAGCAGCTTGGAGAATCCGTCATCGGTCAGCAGTGCGACTCGGAAGCCGCGCGCGACGAAGAGCATGTAGACGAGCAGGAGCCCGGCCGCTCCGATCAGGCCGAGCTCCTGCGCAAGCGCGGCGAAGATGAAGTCGGTGTTCAAGTACGGGACCAGCGTCTGATCCGACCCCGGGAGCGTGAAGGTCCCGTGACCGAGCCCGGTGCCGCCGAAGCCGCCGTGGGCGATCGAGTAGCGGGCCTGGACGATCTGGTAGCCGGCTCCCCGCGCGTACTTGAACGCGTCGAGCCACACGTCGACGCGGTCACGCACGTGCGGAGAGATCTTGTAGACGCCTGCCGACCCGACGACGAACAGCACGGCTCCCGCGATGACGTACGTGAAGCGCGCCGTCGCGACGTAGAGCATGGCGAGGAAGACGCCGAAGTAGAGGAGGCCACTGCCGAGGTCGTTCGTCTCGACGAGCACCAGCATCGCGCCGCCCCAGATCACGAGCAGGGGCCCGAGATCCTTGAGCCTGCCCTGCGCGATCACCTCGCGCTTCTCTCGGAGGTAGCCGGCGACGAACACGATCAGCGCCAGCTTCGCGAGCTCGCCGGGCTGGAACTGCAACGGTCCGGCCCGCACCCAGAGCCTCGCGCCGTTGACAGTCGTGCCAAAGCCCGGCAGCGCGGGCAACACGAGCAAGAAGATGGCGCTCAGGCCGAAGAGGTACTTGTACGACTCGAGCGCACGATAATCGCGTCGCAAGACCAGCAACGTCGCGACGAAGACGCCGACGCCGATCACGATCCAGAGGCCCTGCTTGAACGCGTTGTCCGGCTCGAGGCGGTAGATCTCGGTCACGCCGATCGCGGTCAAGAGCGCGGCCATCGGCAGGAGGTACGGATCCGCGTTCGGCACCGCGTACCGCGCGACCAAGTGTGCGATCAGGTACAGGGCGAAGAAGAACGCCGCATACGAGAGCGAGCCCGTTGACACCTCCGACTGGCGCGCGATATAGACGGACGCGAAGCCGAGCGCGGTCAGCATCCCGACGACGACCAGGTTCATCAGCTCGCGATTGCGCTCGCTCACGTCCCTGGCCACCTTCGTCCGGCACCATCTCCTGCCAGGTCTTCACCGGCCGAAGTCCAAAGGACTTCGGCCGGAAGACGAGGCGTAGCCGAGCCGCTCATCGGACGAGAAACCAGAGGACCACGGCGGCGGCGACGATCGCGAGAAGCAGCAGGAGCAGCGGCACGAACCGTCGCCACGCGCGACGTTCCTTCGGCTCGGGCGGCTCGTCCTGCACCGGCAGGGGCTGCGTCTGCTCGACGGTCTGCTCGAGCGTCTGCTCGTCGGGCTCGTCGGTCATCTCGAACGCGATCACGGTGATGTTGTCCTGGCCGCCGGCCTTGTTCGCCCTGCGGACCAGCTCCTCGGCCGCCTCGTCGAGACGCTCGCGTTGCGCACTCAGCACCTCGCCGATCTCGTCGTCCCCGACCATGTCGGTCAGGCCGTCGGAGCAGAGGACGAAGACGTCGCCTTCGCGCGGGTCGACGGTGAAAGTGTCGACGTCGACGTCGGGATCGGTGCCGAGGGCGCGCGTGATCACCGAACGCTGCGGATGGTGCTCGGCCTCCTCGGCGGAAAGCTTCCCGCCCCGCACGAGCTCCGCGACGAGCGAGTGGTCGTCCGTCAGCTGCTCGAGCGAGCCGTCGCGCAGCACGTAGGCGCGCGAGTCGCCCACGTGGCCGAACGTCACGCCGGCGTCCTCGACCAGCGCCACCGTCATGGTCGTGCCCATGCCGGCAACCTCAGCGTCCTGACTCGAGCGTTCGTAGACGCTGCGATTCGCGGCCTGGATCAGCGCAGCGACGCGGTCCTTCCCGTCGCCGTTCGCCTCGCCGGCCTGCACGGCCGCCGCGGCGAGACTCGACGCGACCTCGCCGGCGCGCGCTCCGCCCATCCCGTCGGCGATGGCAAACAGCGGAGGTTCGCACACGTACGCGTCCTCGTTGTGTCTGCGCTTGCGCCCCGTGTGGGACACGACGGTTGCGCGGCCTACCCTCATGCGACCTGCCTTTCGCCGGCAGCGCGGCTTTGCCGCGCTGCCCTTTCACTCATCGGCGGAGCAGGAAGCCTTCCAACCAGACCAAATGTGCACGCGCGCCGAAGGCGCGCCTGCCCGGTGATGCGTCTCATCGCTCGTACCTCAAGTCGGTCTCTCCTATTCGGAGAACGTCGCCTGGGGTGAGCTTCTGCGCGCGAGCAAGGCGCATGCCGTTGACGTACGTCCCGTTCGTCGAGCCGATGTCCTCGACCCACACGCCGTCACGACGCGGTTCGATGCGGGCGTGATGCGAGGAGGCGAACTCGTCGTCGTCCAGCCGGATGTCGTTCGGCGCGCCGCGGCCGACGGTGAGCGTCTTCGCGTCCAGCTCGAAGCGCGCGCCTTCGTCGAGAGCAGGGCTCTTCATCGCGACGAGGATTCCCGTCGCGACGGCCGGAGCCTGTCTGCCGAGTCCCAGCGCCGCGGCCTGCGACGGCGCCATGATGAAGCTCTCCTGCGGCAGCCGCACGTCGCGCGACGCGCTGCGGACGATCCTCCAGATGAAGAGGTAGAGCAGGACGAGAAAGCAGATCTTCAGGATGAGCAGAACCGTCTGGACCTCGACCGACGCGAGCATCAGGAAAGGTCTCGGCGAAACGAGATCTCGGTCGAGCCGATCGTGATCTTGTCGCCGTGGTCGAGCTTCGCCCGCTGGGTGCGAAGCCCGTTCACCTCCAGGCCGTTCGTCGAGTCGAGGTCGACGATCCAGTACGCGGTGCCCTCCTGACGCACCTCGGCGTGCCGCCGCGACGCGCTCGGGTCTTCGATCTGCACGTCGCAGTCGCGTGAGCGGCCGATCACCGTGCGCTGCTTGGCGATCTCGAACTTCCGCCCGTTCACGTTGAGCGTCACGAGCTCCCGCCCGAG
>WNGA01012110.1_pt1 | contig 11174 bp, 10 predicted proteins | sample 5400061 | NCBI WGS metagenome assembly WNGA01 (sample SAMN13153366, study PRJNA577476) | soil metagenome | isolation source: 100 cm soil or saprolite under grassland replicate 2 | place: USA:California | collected 2016-06-15
CGAGGGGCAGGTCGTCGAGTTCGACGTGACGCAGGGGCCGAAGGGCGCCCAAGCCGCCAACGTGCGACTGCTGGAGCGCCAGTAGCCGGCACCGGTGCGCCCGCCCGGCGGCCTGCCGGGCGGGCGCACCGCGGCGTCCGGCGCCACAGCGCGCTCAACGAAGGTGGCTAGCCGAAGGCCGAGCGCGCGCCTTGCAGACCGACGCTCGCCCGCTCCAGGAACGTGTAGGTCCCCTCCACCCTCAGTTCACGTGCCGCCTCGATCACGGCCCCCAGGGCGGCGAAGGCGAACGCGCCGCCGACCGACACCCGGCTCACGCCGACGGCCGCGAGCTCCGACACCGCCGGAGCCCCGGGTCGAGCCAGGACGTTGACAGGGCGGTCCACCGAAGCGACGAGGTCGCGGATGTCCTCCAGGCGGCTGAGGCCCGGAGCGTAGAGCACATCGGCTCCGGCTGCCTGATAGGCCTGCAGCCGGCTGATCGTGTCGTCGAGGTCCGGCCGACCGTGCAGGTAGTTCTCCGCCCGTGCGGTGAGGACCAGGTGCACGGGCCCGCCATGTGCGATCTCCGCGGCGGCCGCGACCCGCTCCGCGGCCAGGCCGGCGTCATAGATGGGCGCGTCCCGCCGCCCGGTGAAGTCCTCCACCGAGCACCCGGCCAGTCCGGCTTCGAGGGCGAGCCGCAGCGTGTCCGCCACGCCGGCCGGCTCGTCGGCGAAGGCATTCTCCAAATCGGCAGACACCGGCAGATCGGTCGCCTGGACGATCGATGCGGCGTGCCCCACGGCCTCGTCGCGGGCCACCGACCCGTCGAGCCGGCCAAGCGTTGCGGCATGGCCGCTGCTTGTGGTGGCCAGCGCCTGGAAGCCCAACGACGCGAGCAGCTTTGCGGAACCCTGGTCCCAGGGATTGGGCAGGAGCAGGGGACGCTCGCCACGGTGCAGGGCCAGGAACCGTCTGGCCTTCTCAGCGTGCTCGGTCATGCGGGCGCTCCTCACCGCAGAGGGCTCAGTAAGCCTGCCACTCCTTCACCCAATGGCGCTCGAGGAGACCCTCGCGAAGGAACGGGTCGTCGGCCACGAGCCGCTCGGCCTCTGCGCCGGAGTCGCTCTGGAAGGTGATCGACCCCCCCGACCTGTCCCCGAAGGGTCCCCCCAGGAAATCACGCAGCCCCAGCTGCCGCCAGTACGCAGCATGCTGTGGCGCGGTCGCTTGTGCGCGGTCGGGCGCATCCTTCATGAGGTAGAAGTACAGAAAGCGCATTTCATCCTCCTACGCGATCTCTGGTGGAGCACGGGTTTCGGCCATGACGCCGGTCGCAATGTAGTACGCATCGCACTGCGGCGCGGCCCCCGTCCTGGCAGCGGGTTGCCCCGAGCGCTTCAGAGCTCGCCGCGCAGGCGGTGGGCCCGCTCGGTGACCTGGGCCAGGACCCGGTGCGCGGTCGCGAGGTCGTCGGGGTCGAAGTCGGCGTAGAGCTGCCTGGTGACCGTCGCCACGGCAGCGGCCAACCTGGCGTACAGGGCGGCGCCTTCGGCGGTCAGCTGCGTGGGGCCGGGACCGTCCGGAGCGCTGCCACTGACCAGCCCGCTCGCCTCCAGCCCGCCGAACAGCTCGGCGACCGCGGGCAGGTCGAGCCCGAGCTGTGGCTGCCCGGCGAGGAATTGGTGGAGCGCGGCGGGTACTGCGGCGGGTCCGCGGACGGCCAGCACGCGCAGGGCGATGTACTGGTTGCTGGTGGTGGCGGTGTCGGTGTCGGCGAGGACCCGGTCGAGCAGGGCCCGGACGGCCCCTTGGGCTTCGCCGATGTCCTGGCCGGTCAGGGTCGGTGGTTGTGGCATGGGTTCCCTCCCGTTGTCATCGGTCCCGCCGGTGGCCGGCGGGATGCCGAGCAGGGTCCGCAAGGTGCGCGCGAGCTCGCGGTTTCGGCTGTTGTGCGTCCCGCCGATCGGTGCGGTCAGGTCCTCTTGGAGCGCGTGGACGACGGCGATGGCGCGCAGCGCGACGTCGGTGCCGTGCTCGGTGAGGCGCAGCTGCACCGCTCGTGGGTCGGCCGGGTGCTGGGTCCTGGTCAGCAGGCCGGTCTGCTCCAGCGCCCGCGCGAGCTTCGAGACGTAGATCGGCTCCAGCCCCGTGTAGTCGGCCAGCTCCCGCTGGCTGGGCTGCGCGCCGGTGCGTGACAGGCCGAACAGCGAGGCGAGCAGCGAGTATTGCGCGTGGGTCAGCCCGAGCGGCGCGACCGCCCGGTCGACCGCGGCGCGCCACTTGGTGGTGACCCGCCAGAGCAGGTATCCGGTGGTGAGGTGGTCCGAAGATCGCGGCACGACTAATACAGTATATGGAAACTATAGCCTTGGCAACTATCGCCTGTTCGTCCCGCCGGGCACTGGCGTGGACTCGAGCGATCGCTCGCCGTTGACGAACCGACCGGTCGGTCGGTATGCTACGACGGCTATGACTGCCATCAGGACACCCGAGAGCGCGGCTGCTCGTACAGCGCGCGCGACCGAACGGGGCGCGGCCACCCGCCAGCACATTCTGGCCGTGGCCTCCGAGGAGTTCCTCGCCCATGGCTACGCCGGCACGTCACTCAGCGACCTGATCCGCGCCGCCGGGATCACCAAGGGTGCGTTCTACCACCACTTCCCGTCCAAGGAGGCGCTCGCGGTCGAGGTCGTACGCGCCCGGCAGGCGGAGTGGACCGCGGGGGTCGTGCAGGCGTCGGCGGGCCACGACCGCGCGGTCGACCAGATGCGCGCGATGGCCCAGGTCGCCTCCGACCTCAAGGAGCAGGATCAGGTCCAGGCGACGAGCCTGCAGCGGCTGTGCGCCGAGCTGGCCGAGGACCCGGAGCTCGCCCCGCAGATCGCCAGGTACTGCGACGCGTGGATCGACACCGCCGCCGGGCTGGTCGGCCGCGCCCAGCTCCAGGGCGATATCCGCGGCGACGTCGATGCGCACCAAGCGGCCGAGGTGCTGATTGCCACCTTCCTCGGCGCCGAGCAGCAGTGCGTGATGACCGCCCGCCACGATGACTTCCACGCGGACTTCCGGGCGCGCATGACCCGCTGCCTGGACCTGCTGCTCGACGTGCTGAAGCCCGTCGCCGGGCAGCGAGGATAAGGAGGGGGACCAGCATCCGGAACAGGGAGTATGACGACCTCGGAACATACCGACCGGTCGGTACCACAATTGGGACGTCCAGCCGGTCGGCAACCGAAAGCCGGAACCGGAAATGGAAAGGCTGAGAGGGAGGCTATGAGGCTGTCGCCGCAGAGGGTGGCGCGCTGGAGCGCCGGGCACCGCTTCACAATGATCGGCATCTGGGTCGTGCTGTTCCTGGTCGGGGGCTTGCTCACCTCGAAGTTCCTGAGCGGCGCCCTGACCACGCAGGCCGACTTCACCAACAACCCCGACTCCAAGCAGGCCCAGCAACTGCTCGAGCAGCGGCTGAGCGGGCCGCGCCGCTCCAACGAGGTCGTGATCGTCCGGTCGGACTCCAAGACCGTGACCGACCCACAGTTCAAGGCGTACGTGCAGCGGCTCAAGGGCGACCTCGACGCGCTCAAGCCAGCGGTCGTCCAACAGGCCACCGACCCCTACCAGGCCGGTGACCGGTTCGTGTCGGACGACCGCCACGCCACCCTGATCCCGGTGACCATGGCCGGGTCGCTCGATGACGCCGACAAGAATATCGACAGGGTGCTCGACCGGACGCTGCACGCGCCCCATCCCGAGGGCTTCAAGGTGTGGGTGGCCGGTGAGGCGACCGCGGCCAAGGACGCGAGCACGATCGCCGAGCAGGACCTTCGCAAGGGCGAGACCATCGGGATCGTCGCCGCCCTGGTCATCCTGATCGTGGTGTTCGGGGCGGCCGCCGCCGCGGTGGTGCCGGTCGTGCTGGCGATCATGGCCATCGTGGTCGCGCTGGGGCTGGTGTCACTGCTCGGCCTGGCCTTCGACCTGTCGTTTTTCGTGACCAACATGATCACGATGATCGGCCTGGCGGTCGGCATCGACTACTCGCTGTTCACCGTGTCGCGCTACCGCGAGGAGCGCGCCCGCGGCCGCGACAAGCTGGCGGCCATCGGCGCCGCCGGCGGGACGGCCAACCGGGCGGTGTTCTTCTCCGGGATGACCGTGGTGCTGGCCCTTGCCGGGATGCTGCTGAACCCGACCACGATCTTCCGCAGCATCGCCGCCGGCGCCATCGCCGTGGTGCTGGTCGCGGTGGCGGCCTCGCTCACGCTGCTGCCGGCGCTGCTTGCCGTCATGGGCGACAAGGTGAACGCGCTGCGCGTGCCGGTCCTGTTCCGGCGCCGCCAGCAGGACGTCGAGCGCACCCGCGGGTTCTGGGCCGGGGTGGCCAGCCGGGTCATGGCCCGGCCGGTGACCAGCCTGCTAGGGGCCGGCGGGATCCTCGCGGTCGTGGCGGTGCCGCTGTTCGGCATCAGGACCGGGTTCTCCGGGATCAGCACCTACCCTGACAACATCCAGTCCAAGCAGGCGTTCACCGTGCTGTCGCGGGACTTCTCCGGCGGGCTGACCTCCCCGGCCCAGATCGTCGTGGACGGCCAGGTCCGTTCGCCGGCGGTCACGGCGGCCATCGCCAAGCTGCAAGCCGACCTCAAGGCCGACCGTGCCTACGGTCCCAGCAGCGTCGAGATCAACCAGGCCGGCGACCTGGCCCTGATCTCGGTCCCGGTCAACGGCGACCCCAGCGGCCAGGCCGCCACTGCCGCCGTCCGCCACCTGCGCACGGTGACGGTCCCGGGCGCCTTCGCCGGCGTGGACGCCCGCGTCAAGGTCGGTGGGCAGACCGCGGGCGGGATCGACTTCTTCGACCTGACCCATATCTACACGCCGTTCGGGATCGCGTTGGTGCTGGGCCTGTCGTTTGTGCTGCTGATGGTGGTGTTCCGCTCGGTGGTGCTGCCGGCGCTCGGGGTGGCGCTGAACCTGCTGTCGGCTGGTGCCGCCTACGGGCTGCTGGTGCTGGTGTTCCAGCACGGCATCGGCGCGGGCCTGTTCGGCTTCGAGCGGGTCGCCACCATCGAATCGTGGCTGCCGCTGTTTTTGTTCTCGGTGCTGTTCGGGCTGTCCATGGACTATCAGGTGTTCCTGCTCAGCCGCATCCAGGAGCGCTACGGCCACAGCGGGGACAACCGCGACGCGGTGTCGTTCGGCCTGCGGACCACCGGGGGGATCATCACCGGCGCTGCCGTGATCATGGTCGCGGTGTTCGCGGGGTTCGCGGCTGGCCGGCTGACCGAGCTCCAAGAGATGGGGTTCGGCCTGGCCGTGGCGGTGCTGATCGACGCCACGCTGGTGCGCTCGGTACTGGTCCCCGCCGCCATGCGCCTGCTCGGCAGGCGCAACTGGTACCTACCGGACTGGCTCGGATGGCTGCCGCAGCTCCGCATCGAGGGTGCCGCCCCAGCCCTGGCCGAGCCGGAGCGCGAGCCGCAGCCGGTGCCGTAGCACCGATCCCTGGAGTGTTCGGGGAGCGTGCTCTCCCGAACACTCCAGGGCAGGACGACCAGCCCAAACGGCGCCGCGTACTAGCTGCAGTCGTTCAAGACGGTCATGTACCAGCCGAATTTCTCGGCGGGCGCGGCGGTGAAGTGCGCGTGGCCGTGGCCGGTCTGGTGCATCGCCGCAGGGTAGTCGTGGGTGAAGGTGCACAGGGAGTCGCCGCGCGCGGCGTTGGCGGTGCACCCGGCCAACTGCAGGTTGACTGCGGTAGAGCGCATGGCCAGCAGGTTGGCGCGCGCGATCGGCGTGGTCACGTGCCCGAGCGCGACGAGGTCGTTGCGGTTGTAGGCCACCGTCAGGTAGCGCATCGCCGTCTGCGGGGTGGCGAAGTACAGCCGGTGCGGCGCGGCAGGGGTCACCGGCGTCGACCCCACAGGCTGACGAGGGCTGTTTGTCGTCAGGATGGTCGGCCGTGAGGTGGGCGTGGGTGCTGTTGCGGCTGGGGCGGGTGCTGCGGACGGGTGGGCGACGGTGGCGTGGGCGGTGCAGCCGGTGACGGCGACGGCGGCGGCGAAGACGAACGTTGTGATGATCCGGACTGGTCGCATTGGCGACCTCCCCCTAAGAAGCACGACCCTGTTGGGTCTAGGTCATCAGCGTGGCGGAGGCCGGTCACGGCATGGCGGCGGCCGAGCGTCGCGGCAATGGCGAAACGGGCTCAACCCGGCCACGATCGTCTATCGGAACACACATGCCGTATGGGCTGACGAAGATCAGCCTTGCAGGGCAGGCTGGTGCCGGGCAGCGGGGCTGCTCACGGTCGCCGCCGCTCCTGCCGGCGCGCCCGCGACCGCCGGGCCGGCTTCATCCTGCCGTCTAGTTCGATCATGACATCTGTCCTCTTATGGTTAACTCTCGCACAAAATCAGGGTGGGCGCGAATCGCAAGGTTTGCCTACAATCCCTCATTCACGTTAGCTACCGATAATCAATGAGTTACCGTCCGAAGGACGCAGAACTTCTCGTGGGCCTGTGGGGCTTGGTACCGCAACCCATCCGTGGGAAAGGACGGGGAAGGACGCAAGCTCCGTCCGTCGGTGAATGCGCTGGTAGCGGTCGCGAACCGCGGCCAATTTCAAAGACGGGTGATCCGTCGCGAGTGGCGTGGAACCACCGACAATGTCAGACTGTCTCACTCTGCGTTTACGGACGAAGCCGTCCGCCGCGAGAATCGACCGCCGTCAACATTTCAGTCTGGAACGCACCCGTGAGGGGATCTGTTTCGGGGGGCGAGCCAACCGCCTCCACCCTCCTTGGTCGACATGCCAGTGAGCCGGTGCAGGCCTGGCACGTTCGCTGGACGCAGGTCGCCGATGCGCTGCGTGCGGTGAGCGAAGCGCGCGTCCGACGTGAGGTCGGCGTGGAGCCAGAAGCCGAGGTGCTGGAGCGCTTGGCTGCGCTCCCCCTGTTCCATGGCCTGGACATCCCTGGTGCGACCATGGCGGAGAAAGGCCGAGCGGTCGAACGCGTGCTGCGTCGGATCGTCGAGGCGGTGGACGCGGCGCTGCAGCCGTTCCAGGAGGACGCCACCCCGACCGGGTCGGGTCCGGATCGCGGCTTGCCGCTGCCTGTCTCCGGCCAGCTTGCGCCGTCGCCGTACTTCACCGACCGCCACCGTGAGCTTGGCGACCTCGACCAGTGGCTGCTCGATCAGCCCGATCATCGGACAAACAGGGTCATGATGATCACCGGAACGGCCGGCGTTGGAAAGACTGCGCTGGCACGACGCTGGCTCCACAGCCTGGGCGACCGCTTCCCCGACGGGGAGCTGTGCGCGGACCTGCGCGGCTACGGCGCGGACGGGCCGAAGGCGCCGGGCGAGATCCTTGGCCAGTTCTTGCGGGTGCTGGGAGTCCCCTCGGAGCGCGTTCCCGGCTCTTTGGACGAGCAGACCGCCCTGTACCGCTCGCTCATGGCGAGCCGGCGGATGCTCGTCCTGCTGGACGACGCCGTCTCCACCACGCAGGTCCGCCCCCTTCTGCCAGGCTCGAGCGACACTGTAGTGGTCGTGACCAGCCGCCGGCGGCTCGGCGGGCTGCTCGCTGCCGGGGCGGCACTGCTGCCGCTCGGACCGTTGCGGGAGCCCGCCGCGGTCGAGCTGCTCGCGCGGTTCATAGGAACCAAGCGGGTAGATGCCGAGCGGGCGGCGGCGCGTGCGCTGGTCCAGCTCTGCGGCTGCCTGCCGATCGCGCTGTCGGTGGAGGACGTGTCGGTCCGGGCGGCGTTCGACCTGTCGTACCAGACGCTGCCGGCGGACACCGCGCGGCTGTACCGGACGGTCGGGCTGCTGCCGGGCGCAGACTTCAACCGGGCCGTGGTCGCGGCAGCCGCCGACCTGCCGATCGAGGAGGCGGACCGGCTGCTCGGCATGCTGGTGGACGCAAGCATGCTCGAGGAGCGGGGCGAGGACAGCTTCGGCCTGCACGATCTGCTGCACCTGCACGCACGCCTCCAGGCGGAGGCGAGCGACCCTCCGGCCGAGCGGCAGGCCGTGGTCCGCCGGGCAGTCGCACCGCACCGGCATCGCGGCCGCCCGAGCCGACGGGGACTGGGCGGGCGAGACGATGCTGCTCAACCACCTCGGCCTGGCCTTCCACGGCCTCGGCCGCTTCAAGGAGGCGCGCGACTGCTTCGAGCAGGCGCTCGCCCGCCACCGTGAGGTGGGTGACCGGCAGGGGGAGGCCACGGCCCTGAACAGCCTCGGCCTCGCGCTGCACGGTCTCGGGCGGACGCAGGAGGCGATCAGCGATTTCGTGCAGGCGGCAAGGATCCAGCAGGAGCTCGGTGACCGCCGCGGCGAGGCGCTCACCAGGGTGAACCTTGGCAGGGCCTTCGGCGGGCTCGGCCACAGCGCCAAGGCACGCCACCACCTCACGTGCGCCAGGTCGGCCTTTGCGGCGCTGCCCGACCCGTACAACGAGGCGCGGGTGCTCCACAGCCTCGGCAGGCTGTACGTGCGCAGCGGCCAGGCGGATACCGCCACCGGTCACCTGCAGTCCGCCCTCGCCATCATGCGGGAGGTGGGTTCCCAGTTCGAGGAGGCACAGGTCCTCGAGGTCCTGGGCGACGCGGTGCGCCTCACCGGGGACGAGCGCACGGCGCGGAGCCACTACCAGCAGGCGCTCGCGATCTACCAGAAGATCGGCGGGCCCCACGCCGACAGGCTGCCAGGCCGGTCGCCTTCGCGATTCTCCCCGAGGTGAACCCGGCCTTCTGCAAGGCGTCCAACGCCTCCCGGCCGGCGCGCTGCAAGCTGCGCTCGGCACGATCTCGAGTCCGGCGGCACTTGTCCACGACGGCCCGTCGCCGCCGCAGCTCACCCCGACCCCGGTCATCAAGGTCCATGCGGGCATCCTATTGCCGGGGCCATCCGAAAAGCCGTTCCGGCTGCGCGACCAGGCACGGAACACCACGGAACAGGCGGTCTCCTAGCTGCGTACCTTCCATCTGCGGGCGGGTCGGCGGCGCCGGTCACCCGCAGCTTGAGAGAACGGAGTGGACGCATGCCCACCCTGCCAGCCGCACCGTGGCCCGAGCACCGAGCCACCATCACGGGTTGCCGCCGGGTCCTGATCGTCGCCCACACGGTGCCCAGCACCACCCAGCTCCTGCGGGTCGCCCCGCTATTCAGGTCCGACCGCCGGGTGCAGCTCCACTTCACGAGGGCACCGGACGACTTCGGGGACGGCGTCGATGACGTACTGCGCGAGCTCGGGGTGAAGCCGATCCCCTGGGACGCGGCCGCCAAGGCCCCCTATCAGCTCGCGCTGGCGGCCAGCCTCGGCGAGCTGCACAAGGTGCACGCGCCGATCGTCACGCTCCCGCACGGTGCCGGGCACCACAAACTGGTCCCGGCGAAGCCGGGTGGGGGACCGCCGGCCGCCCGCGAGGTCTACGGCTTCGACCGGCCGCGACTCATCCGCGACGGCCGCTTCATCCCGACGAAGATCACCCTCTCCCATACCGATCAGCTCGCTCAGCTCGACGGGAGCTGTCCCGGCGCGGCAGAGGCGCAGGTGGGCGCCGTCGTGGGCGATCCGATCCACGACCAGATCATTGCGGGCCTCCCCAACCGGGCGCACTACCGCCGAGCCCTGGGGCTGCGGGACCGCCGGCGGCTGGTGGTGGTGGTCTCGTCCACCTGGGGGGCGCAATCGCTGTACAACCAGGACGAGTCGCTGCTCCCTCGCCTGCTGACCGAGCTGCCGCGAGACTCCTACAGGGTCATTGCCGTCCTCCACCCGAACATCCAGGTCGAGCACGGCCAATACCAGATCGATCTGTGGCTCGACGGGTGCCGCCGGATGGGGCTGCGAGTGGTCGAGCCACAGGACGACTGGCAGGCGGCAGTCATCGCCGCGGACTGGGTGATCGGCGACCACGGCTCGGTGACGCTGTACGCCACCTTGGCGCCGGCGCCGGTCCTGCTCGCGACCTTCCCGGGATCGGCCGTCGCCCCGGGATCGCCGCCCGCGGTGTTCGCCGAGGCTGCACCCAGGCTGGGGCTGGGCAGACTCGCCCCGCCGATCGAGGCGCAGCTCCGCGCCGCCGCACCACCTTCTGCCCCTACCGGCCTGGTGGGACGCCGGATCACCTCGGAGCCGGGCCGGTTCGCGCAGAATATGCGCCGGCTGCTCTACGGCATCCTCGAGCTGCCCGAGCCGCCCTGGCCGGCCGAGCTCCCGCCCATCCGGACACCTCGCTGTGCGTGAGAGATCATGGCCCGGCCCAGATGCAAGGCGCCTCGCGCTCGGCTCACCCCTGCGGACCTCCGCGCGCCGGGCGAAGCCTCGCGTCGAGCCTCCGTGCTCGTGGGCTGGCGACGACCTGGTAGAGGGCGAGCGCGTCTCGGTGGTGACGGTCGCCGGTCTCTTCGTCGCCGAGTCGCCGAAGGGCGTCGCCGAGAAGCTCGAGGGCCTGTGCCTGCTCGTAGGGAGATCCAACCTCACGCAGCGCGGTCACGGCGCTGGCGGATGGCCGGCGTCGCTGTGCGCCCGCCCGAGGTCAGCGAGCGTGAGGGCCTCGCCGCGCCGGTCTTGGAGCTCGCGCTGGATCTCGACTGCCTTGTCGAAGTGCTCAATGGCCTCACCGATCCGGCCCAGCCGGTGCAGCGCGAGCCCCAGGCCGCTGAGGGCGGACGCCTCACCGTGCCGGTCCCCGGTCGCGCGGTACATCGCGGCGGCCTGCTCGAAGCACTCGTATGGCCTACGCCCACCTCCCGCTGCGGCGGGGCTCGCGGCGATGAGCGCGGGCGTGCGGCTGCTGATCGAGCGGGCCGGCCAGGCCCACCTGGGGGTCGGCCCGAGCGTGGCGCTGCTCGGCGGGGCCACCCTCTTTCTCGTGTCGCTGATCGGCACGCGGGTGGTGACGATTGGGGGCCAGCACCGGCTCGGCGTCTCGCTGAAGCTCTTCGCCGCCGCCCTCGTCGTCGCCCTGCTCGCAGCGCAGTCGCTGCTTTCGCTGCTCGCGCTCGCCGGTGGGTTGGCCCTGGTGCTGGGGAGCATCGTGGTCGTCGAACGCACGCTGCTCGCGCCGAGCTTGTGAGACTCCAGGGACGGATTCGGCGCCGGGACGCCTGCGTCCAGGCCGTGAGGGCACCGCCCGCTGCATCCGCGCCGCCGATGGTAACGGGACCGAGCC
>WNGA01013016.1_pt1 | contig 11174 bp, 9 predicted proteins | sample 5400061 | NCBI WGS metagenome assembly WNGA01 (sample SAMN13153366, study PRJNA577476) | soil metagenome | isolation source: 100 cm soil or saprolite under grassland replicate 2 | place: USA:California | collected 2016-06-15
CCAGGTGGAACGCGTCGGCGGGGTCGCCGCCGTGCGCCCTGGGGTCGGACAGCGGCCCGATCACGTCGAGGTACTCGCCGACCGAGCCGGGCCAGCCGTGGGTGAGCACCAGCGGCAGGGCGCCGGGCTCCGGCGAGCGCACGTGCAGGAAGTGGACGCCTGCGCCGTCGACCGTAGTGCTGAACTGCGGGTACTGGTTCAGCTGCGCCTCGTGCTCGCGCCAGTCGTAGCTGGTGCGCCAGTACTCGCACAGCTCCTTGACGTAGGAGAGCTCGACGCCGTAGTCCCAGCCGGCGCCGGGCAGCTGGTCTGGCCAGCGGGTGCGGGCCAGGCGCTGGTGCAGGTCGTCGAGGTCGGCCTGGGGGACGTCGATCCTGAACGGCCGGATCTCGGTGTCGGCCCCGGTCGGTGACAGGTCGCGGGTGGTCGGCTCGGCCACGGAGACTCCCCTCTGCTCGGCTCGCTGACTTGCGGGACGCGACCACGCTATCGGGCGTTGCGGTCAGATCCTGTCCGCAAGGGATGGCAAACTTGGGGAATGTTGGAGACCTCGGCGCGGCTGCTGCGGCTGCTGTCGCTGCTGCAGGCACGGCGCGACTGGTCCGGCGCGGACCTGGCCGAACGGCTCGGCGTGAGCGCGCGGACCGTGCGCCGCGAACGGCCGGCGGCTACCGCCTCGGCGCCGGCGCGGCGCTGCCGCCGCTGCTGCTCGACGACGACGAGGCCGTCGCCGTCGCCGTCGGCCTGCGCACCGCCGCCGGTGGCACCGTCGCCGGGATCGAGGAGACGTCGCTGCGCGCGCTGGCCAAGCTCGAGCAGGTGCTGCCGTCGCGCCTGCGCCACCGTGTCGAGACGCTGCAGTCGGTCACGCTGCCGCTGGCCGGGGTCGGCCCGACCGTCGACCCGGACACCCTCATGCTGGTCGCCGCGGCCTGCCGCGACCACCAGCGGCTGCGCTTCGACTACCGCAGCCGCGAGGGCACCCCGAGCAGGCGCGACACCGAGCCGCTCCGCCTGGTCCACACCGGCCGCCGCTGGTACCTGGTCGCCTGGGACCTCGACCGGGAGGACTGGCGCACCTTCCGCGTCGACCGCCTGACCCCCCGCGTCCCGACCGGCCCGCGCTTCACCCCCCGCGACCCGCCCGACGAGGACGTCCCCGCCTACGTCAACTGGGTCGTGTCTTCCGCGCGGCACCGCTACCAGGGCCGCTTCACCATGCACGCCTCCGCCGAGGCGCTCGCCGAGCGGGTCCCGCCCACCGCCGGCGTGCTGGAGGCAGTCGACGACCACACCTGCGTGCTGTACAGCGGCTCCAACTCGCTCGACGCCCTCGCGCTCCACGTCGCCCTGCTCGGCGTCGACTTCGAGGCCCACGAGCCCCCGGAGCTGCTCGACCACGTCCGCACCCTGGCCGCCCGGCTTGGCCGCGCCGCCCCGCCGGCCGATACGACGGGGTGAGCGGCCGTTACCTCTTGCCGCTCCGTTCCGTCATCCGGGTAGAGGGTGTCCGACCAACCTGAAGGGAGAAGACCGTGCCACTGAAGGTGACCGCGATCATGATCGGTGTCGAGGACGTTGCCCGCTCGAAGAAGTTCTACGCCGAAGGCCTGGGCTGCACGATCGACCAGGACCACCCTGGCTTCGTCTCGTTCAACCTGGGCGACGGGTCGTCGTCGCTGGCCCTCTACGAGCGGGAGGCGGCGGCCCAGGACGCCGGCGTCCCCTCCGAGGGGTCCGGGTTCCGGGGCGTCTCGTTCCACTACATCGTCCAGTCCAGCGAGGCCGTGGACGAGGTCATGGGGAAGGCCGTCGCTGCCGGCGGCAGCGTCGTGAAGGAGGCGGCGGCCTCTCGGTGGGGTGGGTACTTCGGCTACTTCAGCGACCCGGACGGCTACCTCTGGAAGGTCGCGTCCCCCTCCTGATCGGCAGGGCACTCGTAGCGGGTGGACCTCTTCGCCGGTCCACCCGCTACGACCGGGCTCAGCGCAGGCGCAGGGCGAGGGCGACGGCCATCGCCAGGCCGATCGCCACCACCACGCGGCGGACGGCCTTGCGGCCGAGGCGGTAGGCGAGCTTGGAGGAGGCCCAGCCGCCGAGGGCGGCGCCGGCCATCATCACCAGGGCGTCGCGCCACAGGATCGCGCCGGAGGCGACGAACCAGACGATCGCGATGCCGTTGATGGCCGCGGCCAGCAGGTTCTTGACCCCGTTCATCTGGTGGAGGTCGGTCATGCCGAGCAGGCCGAGGGCGGCGAGCATGAGGATGCCGATGCCGGCGCCGAAGTAGCCGCCGTAGACCCCGACGGCGGCCTGGAACAGGACCGCCAGCGCCTTCCAGCCGGGCGCCAGGCGGATCGCCTCGTGCTGCCGCAGCCGCGCCGACAGCGGCTCCTGCAGCGCCAGCAGCACGGTCGCGACCAGGATCAGCCAGGGCACGATCGCCTCGAAGGTCGAGGTGGGCGTGCGCAGCAGCAGGACCGCGCCGGCGATGCCGCCGGCGAGGGAGGGGACCACCAGCAGCGCCACCCAGGCGCGGCTGCGGGCCAGCTCGGCGCGGAAGCCGATGATGCCGAACAGGGTCCCCGGCCACAGGCCCAGCGTGTTGGTGGCGTTGGCGAGCACCGGGTTGCGGCCCAGCCACAGCAGCGTCGGGAAGGTGAGCAGCGTCCCGCCGCCGGCGATCGCGTTCACCCCGCCGCCGCCGACGGCCGCCCCGAACACGATCACCAGCTCCCAGGCCCGCACGCGCGCAGGCTACCAGGGGATCGTCTTGCTTCGTCCCGTCACGGCGCCCGCGGCGGCCGCCCCAGGCCTGGCGGAGCGGCGCCCAGCCGCTCAGGTCTCGGCGGAGGCGGCGCCCGACCCCGGGCCCATGCCGTCCTCCCCCACCGCGCCAGGTGAACCGTGCTCGGTGGCCGGCTCAGCCCGCGTACAGTGCCTCGATGTCCTTGGCGTACTTGTCGTGGATGACGCGGCGCTTGAGCTTCATGGTCGGCGTCAGCTCCTCGCTCTCCGCGGTCCACTCGGCCGGGACGACGGCGAAGCGCTTGATCTGCTCGACGCGGGAGAGGCGCTGGTTGGCCGCGTCGACGGCGCGCTGCACCTCCTCGACCACGCGCGGGTCGCCGGCGAACGCGGCCAGCCCGTCGAAGGCGACGCCCTCCTGCTTGGCCCAGCCCGGGGCGACCTCGTGGTCGAGGACCACCAGGGCGACCAGGTAGGGGCGGTTGTCGCCGTATGCGAGCGCCTGCCCGATCAGCGGGTGCTCCTTGAGCAGGCCCTCGACGTTGGCCGGGGAGACGTTCTTGCCGCCCGAGGTGATGATCAGCTCCTTCTTGCGGTCGACGATGCGCAGGTAGCCGTCGTCCTCGAGCACGCCGACGTCGCCGGTGTGCAGCCAGCCGTCGTCGTCGAGCAGCTCGGCGGTCGCCTCGGGGCGGCGGTGGTAGCCGGGCGTGTTGACCGGGCCGCGGACCAGCACCTCGCCGTCGTCGCCGAGCCGCACCTCGACGCCGAGCAGGGCCGGCCCGACCGTGCCGATCCTGAGCTTGTCCGGCGGGTTGCCGGTGGCCACGCCGGTGGTCTCGGTCATGCCGTAGACCTCGACCAGCGGCAGGCCGATGGCGGCGAAGAACTCGGCAACGTCGAGCGCCAGGGGCGAGGCGGCGCTGGAGGTGTACAGGCAGCGGTCCAGGCCGATGGCCTCGCGGATCTTGGCGAGCACGAGCCGGTCGAGCAGGGCGTGGCGGGCGCGCAGCAGCGGCCCGACGGGCGCGCCGCGGCGCCGGCGGCGCACCACCTCGAGGCCGCCGGCGACGGCGGCCTGCGCCAGGCGGCGCCTGCGCGGGTTCGACTCGGCGGCCAGCCTGGCGGTGATGCCCGCGCGGACCTTCTCCCACACCCGCGGCACGCCGAAGAAGAAGCTCGGCCGGGCCTGGCGCACGTACTCGAGCGCCTGGCTGGCGTCCGGGCAGAAGTAGACCTGGGCGACCTTCTTCAGGGGCAGGTAGATGGACAGCACCCGCTCGGCGATGTGGGCCAGCGGCAGGTAGGAGACGGAGGTGAGCCCGTCGGGGACGGTGGTCAGCCGGTCGAGGGCGGTCGCCTGGTAGAGCACGTTGTGGTGGGTGAGCAGGACGCCCTTGGGCGGCCCGGTGGTGCCGGAGGTGTAGATCAGCGTGCACGGGTCCTCCGGCTGGACCTTGGCGCGCAGCTCGTCGAAGCGGCCCTTGCCGGCGGTGGCGAGGACCTCCCGGCCGCGGGTCAGCAGCTCCGACCAGGAGAGCACCCCGGGCTGGTCGGTGAGCTCCTCGGCGTCGGAGAGCATGACCACGTGCCGCAGGGCGGGCAGCTCGTCGCGGATCTCCTGCCAGCGCTTGAACACGTCGCGGTTCTCCAGCACCGCGACCTTGGCCTCGCAGTGGGCGGCGCAGTAGCGGATCTGCTCCGGCGCGAGGGTGGCGTAGAAGGTGGTCGGCACCGCGCCGGCGTGGAAGGCGGCCTGGTCGACGACCACGTGCTCGGGCCGGTTGGAGGCCATGATGGCGACGAAGTCGCCGCGCCCGACGCCGAGCCCCGCCAGGCCGAGGGCCACCTCGGCGATCAGCTCCCGGTACTCCCGCCAGGTGGCGGTCCGCCAGTCACCGTCCTGCTTCCAGGAGAGCGCCGGCATCTCGCCGTGGCGTGTCGCGTTGTCCGCGAGCAGGTCGCACAGGGTCCGCCCCTGGATCTGCCGCTCGATCGCCTGGCGCGCCGCCAGGACCTCCTGCTCCGTCATGGCCCAGCTCCCCACCCGCTCGGCGGACCCCTGGCGCGAGCATAGGCACGCGGCCTGTGCCGGTAAATAGCCACATACCCGAAGCGCCCCGCCTTGCCAGCCGCGGCCGCGGCGGGCGACCCTGGGAGCGGGCGGCCGGTCCAGCGGCCGTCGGTTGTTGAACGCTCACCATGCCCGCGCGGCACCGGGAGGCAACCATGACGCGCACCGTGGCCTCGATCGTCGGCGGGCAGGCACGGCCGGGGCCGCCCGGGCGGCGCCTGCGGCTCCCCAACCCGGCCCGGACCGCCGAGGTCACCAGCGAGGCGGAGCTCGGCGACGCGGCCGTGCTGGTGGAGGCGTGCCAAGCGGCGCGGGCCGCCCAGGCGGCCTGGGCGGCGACGCCGGCGCCGGTCCGCGGCCGTGCCGTGCAGCAGGCCGGCCGGCTGGTCGAGGCGAACGCCGAGGCGCTCGCCCGGCTGGTCACCGACGAGATCGGCAAGCCCTACGCGGAGGCGCTCGGCGAGGTGCAGGAGATCGTCGACACCTGCAACTTCTTCCTCGGCGAGGGCCGCCGCCTGTACGGGCAGACGGTGCCGAGCGAGATGCCCGACAAGCAGCTGTTCACCTTCCGCACGCCGGTCGGGGTGGCGCTGGTGGTCACCGCGGGCAACTTCCCGGTGGCGGTGCCCGCCTGGTACGTGGTGCCCGCGCTGGTCTGCGGCAACGCGGTGGTGTGGAAGCCGGCGGAGTACGCGCCGGCGAGCGCGCTGGCCCTTGCCGAGCTGTTCTGGCACGCCGGCCTGCCCGACGGGGTGCTCAACCTGGTGCTGGCCGACGGCCCGACCACCTTCGAGGGGCTCGAGCAGGCCCTCGAGGCGGGCCTGGTCGACAAGGTCGGCTTCACCGGCTCGTCGGCGGTCGGTCGCCGCATCGGCGAGCTCTGCGGCCGCCACCTGCAGGCGCCCTGCCTGGAGCTCGGCGGCAAGAACCCACTGCTGGTGATGCCCGACGCCGACCTCGACCTGGCGGTGGAGGGGGCGCTGTTCAGCGGCTTCGGCACCGCCGGGCAGCGCTGCACCTCGCTCGGCACGGTGGTGGCGCACGAGTCGGTCCACGACGAGTTCCTGGCCCGCTTCAGCGCGGCGACCGCCGCGGCGCGGATCGGCGACCCGCGGCAGGACGTGCTCTACGGGCCGATGCTGCACGAGCGCTTCCTGGAGCGCTTCCTCGGCTGGCTGGACCTGATCGAGGGCCACCACCGCACCAGCGGCTCGACCGGGCTCGGCCGGATCACCCGGGCCAACCCGCGGGCCGGGTTCGTCGGCGACCCCGACGCCGGCCTCTACTGCCATCCCGTGATCGTCGACGGGGTCACCGCCAAGGACGAGCTGTACCGCACCGAGACCTTCGGCCCGATCGTCGGGGTGGCCTCGTTCGGTGACTTCGACGAGGGCGTCGAGCTGGCCGACGGCCACGGCTACGGCCTGTCGGCCTCGATCTACACGCGCGACCCCGAGGCGGTGTTCCGCTTCAGGGAGCGCGTCGGCGCCGGCATGGTGAGCGTCAACAACTCCACCTCAGGGGCCGAGGCCCACCTGCCCTTCGGCGGCAACCACCGCTCGGGCAACGGCGCCCGCCAGTCCGGCATCTGGGTGCTCGACCAGTTCACCCGCTGGCAGGCGGTCAACTGGGACTACTCCGGCCGCCTGCAGAAGGCGCAGATGGACACCGCCGACGTCGCCGCCGACCTCGACTTCCGCCTCGACGTCCCCTGACACCTCCGCCCTCGCCGCGCCGGCGCTGGTGGGCCAAGGTGGGGTCGCCGCGCCACGCTCGCGCCGGCCTCCACCGTCGGTCTGGCCGCAACGGCGCCCGGGCCAGGCCACCAGGGTCAGTGGCGCGCCGCGGCGCCGCCGGAGGTGGCTGGTGACGGCCGCAGCCACAGCGACACCCTGGTCGGCTGCATCGTCTGCTCGACCACGGCCAGCAGCTCGCCGCTCAGCGTGTCGAGGTCGACCTCGTCCCGCAGCCGGGTGCTGAACGCCTGGATCGTCCGCGCGGCGTCGTAGCGGCGCCGGTCGAAGCGCCGGTCGACCAGCTGCTGGACGCGGCGGCGGGCGGGCTGGAAGGCGCCGGCGACCGCCAGGGTCCCCCCGGCCACCGCCAGGCTGCTGTCCCTTGGCAGGAGCTGGCCGAGCGCCAGGACCACCGCGGCGTAGCCGAGGCCCAGCAACACCGTGAGCAGCCCGTACGCCAGCGTGCGGCTGACGATGCGGTCGATGTCGTAGAGCCGGTACCGCAGGATCGCCGCGCCGGTCGCCAGCGGCAGCAACGCCACAGCGACCGCTGACAGCCAGCCGAGCAGGAGCTCACTTCCAGCCGGGATCAGGGCCACCAGGGCCAGCAACACCACCGTGACCAACCCCGCGGCCAGCGCCAGCCAGCGCAGCTGCTGGCGTTCCACCCCGCCGGCGCGGCGGAAGCGCACCACCAGCGAGGCGGCCGCGACCGGGATCGCAAGGCCGGTGACGATCCAGCTCGCGACGTTGACGACCTGCAGCGGGCCGGCCAGCGCGGAGAGGGCGAGCGGGTTGGGGACCGTCTGGTAGGGCGGGTCCAACGGCAGCAGCGCCGACGAGACCAGCGCCACGAGTGGCGCGGCCAGCGCGACCCTGGCCCACCAGCGCCAGCGCGGCGAAGGCAGCGACCCGGTCGGGGTGAGCAGCAGGACGAACCCGAGGCATCCTCCGGCGATCAGGACGCTGACGCCTTCGTAGATGGCCACGTAGTCAGCGGCCGGCAGCGCCCCGGGCCGGACCAGCAGCCCGTAGTTCGCGTATCCGCTGGCCACCCCGGATACCGCCACCGACAGCCCGAGGGCCAGCAGCAGCCAGCCGACCGGGTGCGCCGGGCGGCGGCTACCGAGCAGCGCCCCGACCGTGGCCGCGCTCACGACCCCCAGCACGTACGGGGCGGCGTCGCTGGTGCCCAGTGGGGCCAGCTCAGGCCTCCCCGCCTGCCGCAGCAGGTGGTCCGGCCAGGCCATGACGGCGATGCTGAGCACGACCAGTGCCCAGAGCGACCACGCCGCCGCCCGCCGCCAGCGCGTCCGGACGACTCCACCCACAGGGGTCACCGACATGGTCCTCCCATCACGCGGCAACGAAGGCTTGACCCCGATGCCCACCAGCGTCGCCGGTCGCGTGCCAGTGTGGCCAGCCTGCGTCTCGGGAACGTTACGGCCGGACCGACCAACGCCCCTAGACCCGCTCCGCGCCCTTGTCGGTGAAGCCGCCGCAGGCGCTGATGCCCGCAGCGCCCTGCTGCCGCCGCTACGACTCCACCGTGATGGCGCAGGAGGACATGCCGCGCTTCTCCAGGTAGCGCTGGTGGTACTCCTCGGCCGGCCAGAAGGTGGCCGCGGGCACGATCTCGGTCGCGATCGGCCGGGAGAAGCTCGCCTGTGCCCGCTCCTTGGCGGCCTCGGCGGCCTTGGACTGGGCCTCGTCGTGGGTGAAGATCGCCGTGCGGTACTGCGTGCCGACGTCCGGGCCCTGCCGGTTGACCTGGGTGGGGTCGTGCAGCTTCCAGAACGCGTCGAGGAGCTGCTCGTAGGAGACCTGGGCAGGGTCGTACTCGACCTGGACGGCCTCGGCGTGGCCCGTCCGGTCGCTGCAGACGTCCTTGTAAGTGGGCTGGTCGAGGCCGCCGCCGATGTAGCCCGCCGTGGTCCGGCGCACGCCCGGGATCTGCCGGAAGTCCGCCTCGACGCCCCAGAAGCACCCCGCCGCGAACGTCGCGGTCTCGACCGTGGTCTGCACCTCGTCGCCTCCTCAGCATTCGTCCCTCGCACAGGGTAGAACGGTCCGCCAGGCCCCGGGCATTCCACGAGCCCCGACCAGGCCGGCGCGGCACGGCGGCCGCCGCGGGGCTCAGGCGGGGACGGGCCGCTGCCGCTGCCGCCAGCGGCGGCGCAGGCGCCGCAGCGCCAGGACCATGGCCACGGCGAGCAGCAGCAGGCCGACCAGGACCAGCACCGGGGCGAACAGCGCCAGCAGGCTCATGCCGAGGGAGACGCCGTCCTCGGCCGCGCTCACCAGCGGGGTCGCGATCCCGAAGGTGGTGACGTTGATGACCGGGCGGGCGCTCGCCTTGCCGGCGTGGACCAGCCCGGCCACCGCGATGCCGGCCAGCCAGCCGACCCAGGGGTGCTCCCGCATCCAGGGCGAGGCGTCGACCTGCTGCGCCGCGGCGGTGGCGGCGAAGATCACGCCGCCGACGGCCGGGCGCACGAACGTCTGCACCAGGTCGTTGAGGTGGTCGACCACCGCCACCTTGTCGAGCACCACCTCGGCGAGCAGCAGCACGGCCACGGCGGCGAGGACCCACCCGTTCTGGATCCAGGCGAAGTCCGGCGGCAGGGCGACCGCGTCGGTCCAGCGGGCCACCACCCCGACCAGCAGCAGCGGAATGTAGGCGTTGAGGCCGGCGGCGGCCGAGAGGCCGAGCCCGGTGAGCGTTGCCAGCATGGTGATCCGTCTTCTCCTGCCGGGCGGTCCGTCCCGGGTGCAACCCCTCCAGGTTGCCAGATCCGCGGCGGGAGCGAGGACCGAGCGCCCTGTCGGCCGGCCAGGCCGGGGTCGGCTGCCGTGCCGACCCCGGCCGCGGCGGCGCCGGGCACCGCTCAGGCGGCCGTCATCCGGGACCGGTATCGTGCAGCCCATGCAGAGCAGCGATACCGACGCCGGTCCGCTGGTCAGCAGCGACGGCGTCACCTTCCGGCTGCACCACCCCCCGCCCGACCTGGCCGCCGCCTGGCTGTTCCAGGAGGTGGCCATGCCGCGGGGTGGCTGGGGCCTGGAACCGGGCGAGAACGGTGACCCATGGCGGCTGGCCTTCCCGCGGCCACCGGTCGACCGCATGGAGTACCTGGTCGAGCTGCTCTACGCCGACGGCCGCAGCGAGCTGGTCTGCGACCCGGCGAACCCGCTGCGCGGCCCGGGGCCGTTCGGCGACAAGTCGGTGATCGAGTTCCCCGGCTACCGCGCGCCCGCCTGGACGGGACCGGCCGAGGTGCCCGCCGGCGACGTCCGCGACCTCGAGCTGGAGGTCCCCTCGCTCGACGGGCGGCTGCACGCGCTGATCTGGAGCCCACCGGACACCAGCCCCGACGAGCGGCTGCCACTGCTGGTCGTCCACGACGGCATCGAGTACGCGCGCTACTCCGGCCTGCAGCTGCTGCTCGACCGGCTCTCGCACCGCCGTGCCCTGCCGCGCATGCGCGCCGCCCTGCTGCACCCGATGCGCCGCGGCGAGCACTACTCGGCCAGCCCGGCCTATGCCGAGGCGCTGGCCCGCGAGATCCTGCCGTCGCTGGCCGGGCTGGCGCCGTCGCCGCCGGGCCGCCGCTGGCGGGTCGGCATGGGCGCGAGCCTCGGGGCGCTCGCCATGCTCCACGCCCACCGCCTGCACCCGCCCACCTTCGGCGGGCTGTTCCTGCAGTCGGGTAGCTTCTTCCACCACCGCTACGACCCGCACGACCTCGGCTTCGAGGAGTTCCGGCGGATCCGCCGCTTCATGGACCGGGTCCACGCCGAGCGCGAGTGGAGCCACCCCGTCCCGGTGGTGATCACCTGTGGCACGGTGGAGGTGAACCTGCCGAACAACCGCGCCACCGGCCTGGTGCTGGCCCGCCAGGGCTACCCCGTGCGGTTCGTGCCCAGCCGCGACGGGCACAACTGGACGGCCTGGCGGGACCTGTTCGACCCGTACCTGGTCAGGTTCCTCGAGGAGCTGTGGGCATGAGACGTGACTACTGGTCGGTCGACTCGCCGGCGTTCGGGGCGGGCGGGGTGATCGCCTACGGCCACTACGGGCGCCCGCTGCTGGTGTTCCCCTCGGACGCGGGCCGCTGCTCCGACTACGAGGACCGCGGCATGGTCGCCGCCGTGTCCGAGCTGCTCGACGCCGGCAGGGTCAAGCTCTACTGCGTCGACAGCTTCGACGCCCACAGCTGGCGCAACGGCAGCCTCTCGCTCGAGGCCCGCGCCCGGCGGCACGGCCTGTACGAGGACTGGATCCTCAACCGGGTGCTCCCCCGGATCGCCGAGGACTGCGCCGGCCAGACCAAGACGATGGTCACCGGCTGCAGCTTCGGCGCCTACCACGCGGCCAATTTCGCCCTCAAGCGGGCCGACCTGTTCCCGCTGGCGCTGTGTATGAGCGGGGTCTACGACGTCACCGTGGTCGGCGGCGGCTGGGAGCGCGGCGAGGACGCCTACTTCAACAACCCCATGGACTACATGGCCAACATGGACGGCGACCACCTGGACTGGCTGCGCCGCCAGGTCAGCCTGGTGCTGGTCTGCGGCCAGGGCCAGTGGGAGGACACCACCGGCTCGCTGGAGAGCAC
>WNGA01022777.1_pt1 | contig 11174 bp, 12 predicted proteins | sample 5400061 | NCBI WGS metagenome assembly WNGA01 (sample SAMN13153366, study PRJNA577476) | soil metagenome | isolation source: 100 cm soil or saprolite under grassland replicate 2 | place: USA:California | collected 2016-06-15
GCTCGGCCCTCTCGCGGCGGCGCCAATCCCAGCCGCGCCGCTCCCACAGCGGCCGCCGCCGGTACCCGCCATCGTCCACGAACTGCTGGAACTCCGCGTTCGTCACCGGCGTGGAGGCGATGCGGAAGGGCGCGACCTCGACGGGGTGCGCCCATTTTTCATTGTCGAAGACGAACGGCTCGTCGGGTGTCGCCCCGAGGGCGAACGGACCACCGGGGACGTCGACGTCGCGGACGCGGTAGCCTGGATCAATGAGCGGCCGGGCCCCCGCGGGATCGAAGCGGGCAAGGCGCGGGCGCGCGTAGCCGAGGGTGTGCAGGATGAGGGCGAGGTTCTCGGCGTGCATGTCCTCGTGGAGCGCGGCCAGCGTGTAGAAGTATGCTTCCTTCGCGCTGGGCTCGCGGGAGTCGAGTCGGGCCGCGCTGCGGTCGAGCACGGTGGAGATGTACTCGAGCGACTGGCGCCGCGACGGATAGCGATGGTCCCAGCGCCGCGTGTACGACACGTTGAACGCGTCGTAGATGGCATCGGAGCCCGGCAGCAGCGGCGCTCGGCCATCGAGGTGACGCAAGATCCAGTACTCCTGGAACCAGCCGACGTGGCCCATCTCCCAGATCGGGGGCTCGAGAAAATGGGCCCGGATGCCCAGCATCTGCGCGTCCGTGAGGCTGTGGAGCAGCTGGAGCTCGACGCTTCGCGCGTCCAGCAACGCGTCGAGGAGGGAAGCGGTCGTTGGGCGCTCTCGCGGGTCGGTCATGGGGCGGTCCGATGCCGGGCTCTAGTCTACCGCGCCTTCAGAGGGGCTTGCGGAGGAGACGGGCCAGCTCCCCCACGACGCCGCGCCTGAACGTGAGCACGCAGATGACGAAGATGAACCCCTGCGCCACGGTGACCCACGCCCCCAGCTGGGCCAGATAGTTCTCGAGCGTGACCACGATGACGGCCCCGACCACGGGGCCGAATACCGTGCCGAGGCCACCCAGCAGGGTCATGAGCACGACCTCGCCGGACATGGTCCAGTGCACGTCGGTGAGCGAGGCCAGCTGGAAGACCAGGGCCTTGGTGCCGCCCGCGAGCCCCGACAGCGTGGCCGACAGCACGAAGGCGATCAGCTTGTACTGATCGGCCGTGTACCCGAGCGAGACGGCGCGGGGCTCGTTCTCGCGGATCGCCTTGAGCACCTGCCCGAAGGGCGAATGGATGGTCCGGTAGACCAGCAGGAAACCCGCAAGAAAGATCACGAGCACAACGAAATACATCGTCATGGTCTGCCGCAGATCCAGCGCGCCCAGCAGGATGCCCCGCGGCACCGCCTGGATGCCATCCTCGCCGTGGGTGAACGGCGCCTGCAGGCTGAAGAAGTAGATCATCTGGGCGAGGGCCAAGGTGATCATGGCGAAGTAGATCCCCTGCCGGCGGATGGCCAGCGCGCCCACGATCAGCCCGAGCAGCGCGGCCGCGGCGGTGCCGACGAGGATGGCCATCTCGGGCGGCCAGCCCCACTCCTTCGCGGCATGCGCCGCCACGTAGCCCGCCGTTCCCAGATAGGCCGCGTGCCCGAAGGAGAGCAGCCCCACGTAGCCGATGAGCAGATTGAAGGCGCAGGCGAAGAGCGCGAAGCAGAGCGCCTTCATAAGGAAGACGGGGTAGACGAAGAACGGGGCGCCGACGAAGACTGCGACCATGACGACGAAGGCCACGAGCTGGTGCCGGGGCGTCGTGGGCAGCGCGGGCGCTTCGGCGGATTCCCGGGCGACGGCCACTCAGCGCTCCCGTCCGAACAGCCCGGCCGGCTTGACCAGGAGCACGATGGCCATGATGACGAAGATCACGGTGTTCGAGGCCTCGGGGTAGAAGACCTTGGTGAGCCCCTCGATCACGCCGAGCGTGAAGCCGGTGACGATGGAGCCCAGGATCGAGCCCATCCCGCCGATGACCACGACCGCGAAGACCACGATGATGAGATCGGCCCCCATCAACGGGTTGACCTGATAGATCGGGGCCGCCAGCACGCCGGCCAGCGCGGCCAGGGCGACGCCGAAGCCGTACGTCAGCGTGATCATCCGCGGGACATTGACGCCGAAGGCCTGCACCAGCGCCGGGTTCTCCGTGGCCGCGCGCAGATACGAGCCGAGCTTGGTCCGCTCGATCACGACCCATGTCCCCAGGCAGACGGCGAGGGAAAGGACGACGACCCACGCGCGGTAGTTGGGCAGGAACATGAAGCCCAGGCTGTGTCCGCCCTCTAGCTGCCGAGGGATGGCGTAGGGAAGCCCCGAGGAGCCGAACTCGTTGCGGAACAAGCCCTGGATGACGAGCGCGACACCGAACGTGAGCAGAAGGCCGTAGAGATGGTCGAGCTGGTAGAGGCGCTTCAGCATCGTTCGCTCGAGCACCACTCCGAACAGCCCGATGACGATCGGGGCGATCAGCAGCGCCCACCAGTAGCCGACCCCGGCCCACTGCAGGAGGAAGTACGCCGCGAAGGCGCCCATCATGTACTGGGCGCCGTGGGCGAAGTTGATGATATTGAGGAGCCCGAAGATCACCGACAGCCCCAGGCTCAGCATGGCGTAGAACGAGCCGTTGATCAGACCGATGAGGAGCTGGCCGAAGAGGGCCTGGGTGGGGACGCCGAAGACGGTGGTCATGAGCTCAGCTCCCCTCTCCCCTCAGGGGAGAGGGCAGGGCGAGGGGGGCACGGCTGTCCCCACCCTCACCCCGGCCCTCTCCCTTCAGCGGAGGGAGAGGGAGAAGGTCGGCTACTTCTTGACGAGCGGGCAGCCGCCCTGATCCAACGGCCGGAAGGCCTGGTCCGCCGGGATAGTCGCGCGAACCTTGTAGTAGTCCCATGCTCCCTTGGACTCCGAGGGCTTCTTCACCTCGAAGAGGTACATGGGATGGATCTTCCGGCCGTCTGCCCGGACCACGCCCTTGCCGAAGGCTGGGTCGTCGGTCGGCATCTCCTTCATCTTGGCGATGATCTTGGTTCCATCGTCCGACTTGAGCGCCTCCACCGCCTTGAGATAGTGTAGGACCGCGGAGTAGACGCCGGCCTGGACCATGGTCGGCTTGGCGCCCCGGTGGCGCTCGGCGAAGCGCGTGGACCAGGCGCGCGTCTGGTCGTTCAGATCCCAGTAGAAGGACTCGGTGAGGACCAGCCCCTGGGCCGACGCCAGTCCCAGCGCGTGGATGTCCGTGAGGAAGACCAACAGGCCAGCGAACTGCTGGCCGCCTTTGACGATGCCGAACTCGGCGCCCTGCTTGATGGCGTTGGTGGTGTCGGTCCCGGCATTGGCCAGGCCAATGATCTTGGCCTTGGAGGCCTGGGCCTGCAGCAGGAACGAGGAGAAGTCCGCGGTGGGGAACGGGTGGCGAACCTTGCCCAACACCTTGCCGCCGCTCTTGAGCACCACGGCCTCCACGTCGCGCTCGAGCGCGTGGCCGAAGGCGTAGTCGGCGGTCAGGAAGAACCACGTGTCGCCGCCCGTCTTCACGATGGCGTTGCCGGTCCCGTTGGCCAGCGACCAGGTGTCGTAGGTCCAGTGGATGGTGTTGGGCGAGCAGGCCTTGCCGGTGAGGTCCGAGGTGGCGGCGGTGGCGACGATGAACGCCTTGCCCCTCTCGCGGGCGATCTGGTTGATGGCCAGGGCGATCGCCGAATTCGGCACGTCCACGACCAGATCGACCTTCTCGGCGTCGTACCACTGGCGAGCGATCTGCGAACCGACGTCGGTCTTGTTCTGATGATCGGCGAAGACGATCTCGACCTTCAGGCCCTTCCGGGCGGCGCCGAAGTCCTCGACGGCCATGCGGGCGGCGACTACCGAGCCCGGCCCAGCCAGGTCCGCGTAGGGGCCCGACTGGTCGTTCAGGACACCGATCTTGACGACCCCGTCAGAGATCTGCGCCTGGGCCGGAGCGGCAGCGAAGACGCCCGCGGCCGCGAGCGCGAATATCAGTTTGCGGTTCATTTGGACTACTCCTTTCGCCCGTGGCGAGATCAGGTCGGGCGGCGCATTATACCCCAAGATACTCGTGGAGTTTTCCCATGCTGCTCTCGATCTGATCGTTCAAGATCATCTCCACCACTCGCCCGCGTTCCACGATGAAGTGACGGTCCGCGACCCGGGACGCGAAGCGGAAGTTCTGCTCGACCAGCAGGATCGTGAATCCCTCGGCCTTGAGCCGGCGGATGGTGGCGCCGATCTGCTGGACGATGACCGGCGCCAGCCCCTCCGTCGGCTCGTCGAGCAGCAGCAGCCGCGCTCCGGTCCGGAGGATGCGGCCGATGGCCAGCATCTGCTGCTCGCCCCCCGACAGCTTGGTGCCCTGGCTCCTGAGACGCTCCTTGAGGTTGGGGAAGAGCCCGAAAATCGTGTCCACCGTCAGGCCGCCTGGCCGGACTTGCGGCGGCAGCAGCAGGTTCTCCTCCACATTGAGGCTGGCGAAGATGCCCCGCTCCTCGGGGCAGAAGGCGATGCCCAGCCGCGCGATGGCATTGGACGGGCGCTGGCTCAGCTCCTGGCCCGCGAAGCGGACGGACCCATCGCGCCGCACCATGCCCATGATGGCCTTGAGCGTGGTGGTCTTGCCGGCGCCATTCCGGCCGAGCAGCGTGACAACCTCCCCGGCGCGGACCTCGAACGTCACACCGTGGAGGATGTGGGACTCCCCGTACCAGGCGTGCAGGTCGCGCACCTCGAGAAGCGATGCCGGAGCCTCAGGCATGCTCCGACCCCATATAGGCCTGCACGACGTCGGGGTGCCGCGACACGCTGGCGTAGTCGCCCTCGGCGATCACCTCGCCGCGCGCCAGCACGGTGATCGTATCGGAGAGGTTCGCCACGACGCTCAGGTTGTGCTCGACCATCAGCACGGTGCGATTCGCCGCCGCCTTCTTGATTAGCGCCGAGATGCGGTCCACGTCGTCGTGGGCCATCCCCGCCGTGGGCTCGTCGAGGAGCATCATCTCCGGGTCGAGGGCCAGCGTGGTCGCGATCTCGAGCGCGCGCTTGCGGCCGTAGGGCAGCTCGACGGCCAGCGTGCCCGCGAAGGCCGCAAGCCCGACGGCCTCGATGAGCTCCATCGCCCGCTCATTCAGGGCGTCAAGCACCCGCTCCGACCGCCAGAAGTCGAACGAGCGGCCCCGCCGCCGCTGTAGCGCGATCCGCACGTTCTCGAGCACCGTCAGGTGCGGGAATACTGCCGAGATCTGAAAGGAGCGCGCAAGACCCAGCCGCGCGATGTCGGCGGGCTTCGACCCCGTGATATCGCGCCCGTTGTAGGTGATGCGCCCACGGGTCGGCACCAGGAAGTGCGTGAGCAGGTTGAAGCACGTGGTCTTGCCCGCTCCGTTGGGACCAATCAGGGCGTGGATGCTGCCGCGCCGGACGCGAAGCCGGACGTCCTTGACGGCGACGAAGCCCCGGAATTCCTTCGTCAGGCCTTCGGTTTCGAGGATCACGTCGCTCGCCATGAGAGTCGTGATGATAGATGATGCCCCTTCCGGACCGCAAGCGGTTATGTATCATGGGCGCATGACCACACGACTCCTCTTCGTCGGCGCGGGCGCCATCGGCAGCTACCTGGGCGCGTTCCTTTCTCGGGCCGGTCACGACGTGACCCTGGTCGATCCCTGGCCGGAGCAGGTCGAGGCCATTCGCCGCGGCGGCATTGCGGCGACCGGGCCGCACGAGCCGTTCACCGCCCGGCCCACGGCGCTCCATCTCCACGAAGCTCAGCGGCTCGGCGCCGACTTCGATATCGCCTTCGTCGCCGTGAAATCCTATGACACTGCCTGGGCGACGCATGTGGCGCTGCGCCACCTGGCGCCCTCCGGCTACGCAGTGGCGGCGCAGAATTGCTGGAATGATCCCGTCGTCGCCGCCATCGCGGGACCGGCGCGCTCGGTGGGGCTCATCATGTCGCGTATCGCCGTGGCGCTCTGGGAGCCGGGCCGCGTCGAGCGGGGCGTGGAGAAGGGAGCCGGCGCCGGGCACGTGGTCTTCCGCCCGGGCGAGCACGACGGCCGGATCACGCCTCGCGTGGAGGAATTGGCACGGATGCTCTCGGTGATCGACGGCGCCCGGCCAACGGACAATCTCTGGGGTGAGCGCTGGGCCAAGCTTTGCGCCAATTGCATGGGAAATCCGGTCCAGGCCATGAGCGGCCTCGGCAGCCTCGAGATCGCGGGCGATTCGCGCGGCCGGGAGATCACCATCCGCCTCGCCGAAGAGTCGGCGCGCGTCGGCCTCGCCTTGGGCCTCCGCATCCCGAAGTTTGGCGGCGCGCCGGCGGAGCAGTGGGCGGACGCCAGCCGCCCCGCCGTGTACAAAGAGCTCGACACGATGCTGATGCCGCGCGAGGGCGCGGGCCGTAACTGGCGCGCATCCATGGCGCAGGATGTGATCAAGGGGCGCCGCACCGAGATCGCCTACATGAACGGCCACGTGGTGAGCAAGGGCAAGGAGACAGGAATCCCCACCCCCGTGTCCGCTGCGGTGGTCGGCCTCGTCGAAGAGATCGACGCCGGCGCCCGCAAGCCCGCGCGGGAGCACATTGAGTTAGCGCTGCGCCACGCCGGCTTCTAGCGGGCCGGGAATCAGAGTCGAAGTTCCCGGCCAGGGGCGCCAGGACCACCCCTGCGGATCAGCACGAGCGCGTTCCGGCACGGGCCCGATTTCGGCGCTGTCGCCGTGCCCGAGACTCTCGTGTCCAATGACCGTAGTCCCTGCAATCTCCGTCTCGCCATTAGCGTCCCAGGCGCTGCTCGATGTCCTCGATGCGGGTTTGGAGCGCGGCTAGCCGCTGCTTCAGCTCGGCGAGGTCACGCTCGAGAATCTCGCGCCGTCCACGCTCGTCTGCGAGACCCGCCTCGATCCGGCGCAGCGCCTGCGTGATCGCCTGGTACTCTTGCTCGAGCCGCTCGAGTCGCCGGTAGACCTCGTCGAAGTGCCCGAGCATGTCGCGGCGCAGCTCGGCGATTTGCCCACCAAGTTGGCCGCCCATGTCGGCGAACCGACGGTCGATCTCGGTGAACTGACGCCCCAGAAATTCGATGAGCTGCTGATACTCGGTCGCGGTCACGGCCTATGTCTATCGCAGTTCCTGGCGGCCTTCAAGTGTCTACAATTCTGGACAGCCAGGCCCTTGGATGCTAGCGGCTCGCGCCATCGGGAGGCGGATAGAAGCGCGCCTCGCGCTTTTCGTCCCACGCACGGTTGGCCTCTCGCATCTCCCAGGACTGCATGCAGTCGGCCTGCGCGCGAATGACCCGCCTCGATCATGGCGCGCGGATCGGAGTGGAAGGAGGCGTGCAGGAGCCGCTTGGCATGACCCGTCGCCGTGCGGGAGGCGTGAAAGGTCTTCTCAACCACGGCCGCGAGCCGGGAATCCAGCTCCTCCGCCGGGGCCACCCAGTTCACCAGCCCCATCCCCAGTGCCTCCGGGGCGCCGATGTGGTCATTGAGCAGCGTCAGCTCCTTCGCGCGGCCGAGCCCGATGATGCGCGCCAGCCGCAGAATGGAGCCGTCGGGAATGAGACCGTGGCGGGTGGCGCCCAGCCCCAGCACCACGTCGGCGGCCGCAAGGCGCAGGTCGCAGGCTACGGCCAGCTGCAGGCCGCCGCCGATGCAGTAGCCGTGCAGCACGCCGATCACGAGCTTGTCCATGTCCTCGAGGCAGTTCAGCGCCCGGATCCAGTGGCGGTAGAATGCCTCGCCGATGTCGCCCCGTGAGAGCGCGGTGCGGTCCATCCCAGACGAGAACGCGCGGCCGGCGCCGCGCACCACGACGGTCCAGACCTCCGGATCCTTCGCCGCCCGCTCCGCCGCGTCAGCGAGCTCGACGGCCACGGGCATATGCAGGGCGTTGAGCACGGCCGGCCGGTTGAGCGTGATGGTCCCCACCCCGCCTTTGGCCTCGTAGAGCACGCTGTCGTCGCGCAAGATCACATGCCCTTGAAGCCGAGTATCTCGCGGGCGATCACCATCCGCTGGACCTCCGAAGTCCCCTCGCCGATCTCCGTGAGCTTGGCGTCGCGGAACATGCGCTCGATGGGGAACTCCGTGATGTAGCCTGCGCCGCCGTGGATCTGGAGTGACTTGGTCGTAGCCTTCATCGCCACTTCGGAGGCGAACACCTTCGCCATCGACGCGGCGATTTTGGCCGGGCGGCCGCCATCCTTCAGCGCGGCCGCGCGCAGCGTGAGCAGCCGCGCCGCTTCGACTTCGGTCCCCATGTCCGCGACCATCCCCTGCAGGCCGTTGAACTCGGCCAGCGTCCGGCCGAAGGCGCTGCGCTGCTTCATGTACTTGAGCGCCTGATCGAGCGCGCCCTGCGCGATGCCCACCGCCATCGCGGCCATGGCGATTCGCCCGCCCTCGAGCACCTGCATGGTATTGGCAAAGCCCATGTTGAGCTCGCCGCAGAGCTGACCGGCGGGCACCCGCACGCTGTCGAGAATCAGCTCGGCGGTATTCGAGGCATGCAGCCCGAGCTTGCGGTATGGCGCTCCGGCGCTGAAGCCGGGCATCCCCTTCTCGAGGATGAAGGCCGAGATGCCTTTGTTGCCCAGGTCCGAATCCGTCACCGCCATCACGACCGCGATCTGGCCCACCCCCGCATTGGTGATGAAGGCTTTCGTGCCGTTGAGCACGAAGTGCTCCCCGTCTCGCGCCGCCCGGGATTTCATCGCCGCGGCATCCGAGCCCGAGCCGGGCTCGGTCAGGCCCCAAGCGCCGAGGCTCTCGCCCCGCGCGAGGCGCGGCAGATAGGTGGCCTTCTGCTCCTGAGAGCCGAAGAGCGTGATGTGGTTGGTGCAGAGCGAATTGTGCGCCCACATCGTAATGCCGACGGAGGCGTCGACGCGGTTCAGCTCCTCGACCGCCAGCGCGTAGGAGACGTAGTCGAGCGCGGCGCCGCCGTATTGCTCGGGCACGAGCGCGCCCAGCAACCCGGTCTTCCCCAGCTTGTCCAGGATCTCACGCGGAAACTCGTGAGTCTCGTCGTAGCGGCGGATCACCGGAGCGACTTCGCTTTCGGCAAAATCCCGGGCCAGCTCACGGATCTGCTTCTGCTCAGGAGTCAGCTCGAAGTCCATGTGAATACCGGCGGCTCAGACCACGGCGCGGATATGATCCTTGACGAATCGGACGATGTCCTGGGTCGAGGCACCGGGGGTGAACAGCTCCTTCACACCCATGGCCTTGAGCGCCTGAATGTCGTCGGCGGGGATGATGCCGCCACCGAAGACCGCGATGTCGTCGGCGCCCTTTTCCTTCAGGAGCTCCAGCACCCGCGCGAACAGGTAGTTGTGCGCGCCGGAGAGCACGCTGAGCCCGATGGCGTCGGCGTCCTCCTGCACCGCCGTCGCGACGATCTGCTCGGGCGTCTGGTGCAGGCCCGTGTAGATCACCTCGATACCGCCGTCGCGCAGGGCGCGCGCCACGATCTTCGCGCCCCGGTCGTGCCCGTCGAGCCCGGGCTTGGCCACCACGACCCGGATCTTGCGCTCCGCCATGGCTCTCTCCCTCCTAGTTCAGCAGCGCCCGCAGCCGCTCGCCGGTCTTCATGATGGCTTCGCGGTTGCCGGGCACCGGCTTCCAGTCGAAGCCTTTCCCGTCATTGGTCCAGCGCGGGATCAGGTGCAGGTGGAAATGGGGGACGGACTGGAAGGCCGCCGCGCCGTTGGCCTGGAGCAGATTGAGGCCGTCGGGCTTCAGGGCTTCCTGGATCGCCCGGGCGACCTGCTTCGCCGCCGCTATCGCGGCCGTGAGATCCTCGGCGTCCGCCTCGAAGATCGTCGCGGCATGGGCCTTCGTCACTACCAGACAGTGACCCGAATTGAGCGGGTTGATGTCCATGAACGTTAACGTCCGCTCGTCCTCGTGAATTTTGAACGACGGGATCTGCCCGTCCCGGATCTTGCAGAAGACGCAGTCCGCGGCCATGCCCCTACACCTCCAGCGTCCAGCGATCCGGATCCGGCGCCGTGCCGTACTGGATGCCCACGATGGCGTCATAGAGCTTCTGCGTGAGCTCCCCGATTCGTCCGCCGTGGATTACCATCTTCTCGTTCTTGTACGCGAGCTCGCCGACGGGCGAGATCACCGCGGCCGTGCCGGTGCCCCAGACTTCCCTGAGCGCGCCGCTCTTGTGCGCGGCCACTACTTCGTCGATGGTCAGCGGTCGCTCGCTGACCTTGAGCCCCCACGTGCGCATCAGCGTCAGGGCCGAGTCTCGCGTGACCCCAGCGAGCACCGTGCCGCCCACCGGCGGCGTGATCACCTCGTCGCCGATCTTCACCATGATGTTCATGGTGCCGACCTCGTCGATGTACTTGCGGTGCACTCCGTCGAGGAACAAGACCTGGGTGTAGCCGGCGTGCTTGGCCTCCTCGGCCGCCATCAGGCTCGCGGCGTAATTGGCTCCCGTCTTGGCTGAGCCCAGGCCGCCCTCGACCGCCCGCACGTACTTTTCCTCGACCCGGATCTTCACGGGCGCCATCCCCCCGGGGTAGTAGGCGCCCACCGGCGAGAGGATCACGAAATAGACATAGGACTTGGCCGGTCGCACGCCCAGGAACGGCTCGTTCGCCACAATGGTGGGGCGGATGTACAGTGACGTCCCGATGGTCCGCGGCACCCACTCCCGCTCGACCCCCACCAGGCTCACGATGGACTGCAGCGCCAGATCGGGATCGAGCGGTGGGATGCACATGCGCCGGGCCGAGTTGTTCAGGCGATCGATGTTCTTCTGCGGGCGGAAGAGGCGCACCTTGCCATCCACGCCCCGAAAGGCCTTGAGCCCTTCGAACACGGCTTGCGCGTAATGGAGCACGGCGGCAGCCGGGTCCATCTCGAGGGGGCCGTACGGCTCGATCCGCGGGTCGTACCAGCCCTTCTCCTCCTGGAAGTCGGCCACGAACATATGGTCAGTGAAGATCTGGCCGAACCCCAGGTCCACATCCTTGGGCTTGGTCTTCAGCGTCCGCGCCTTCGTGATCCTGATCGTCTCAGCCATTTAAAGTCTCCTTCATCGCGCTTGAACGTCAAACCATCCAGTTGGGCGGTAGGGCTCCTTCGCCCAAGGGCTCATCCGCCATCTCGCTTGAACGTCAAACCATCCAGTTGGGCGGTAGGGCTCCTTCGCCCAAGGGCTCATCCGCCATC
>WNGA01024746.1_pt1 | contig 11174 bp, 6 predicted proteins | sample 5400061 | NCBI WGS metagenome assembly WNGA01 (sample SAMN13153366, study PRJNA577476) | soil metagenome | isolation source: 100 cm soil or saprolite under grassland replicate 2 | place: USA:California | collected 2016-06-15
CATTCCATCATTCTCCAAAGCCGTAAAAGTTTCTTTGGCTGAAGTCGCACAAGAATTCGCGATGACAGCGCATAGGTCTTTAGCAAGCGATGAATCGTCACGATTGTTCGTTGCGATTTCTGAGATTCCGGTTCACAAGCAGGTGAGTCCCAATCAAGTTGGTGCTGATGTTTATAAGAGAATTGACGACATCGTAGCTGATGCTTTAGCCCTGAAGTCAGATGATAGAGACCTGATAAGTGAAAACCGTCCGGCAATACCACCGCTGTTTATCCCTTCTCGTTATGATCCTCTCGCATACTCTGTTGGTTGTGCGTTCGGGCGTTGGGATGTACGCTACGCCACCGGCGAGCGCCGTGCGCCTGACCTCTACGACCCATTTGCCCCATTCCCAGTCTGCGCGCCTGGGGCACTCATCGGTACAGGCGGCTTACCGCTCTGCAACTCGCCATCCGGCTACCCTCTCAGCGTTGATTGGGACGGCATCCTCGTGGATGATCCCGACCACGAGGACGACATCGTCCGGCGTGTGCGCGATGTGTTTGAGTTGTTGTGGCCAAGGCGCGCCGAAGAGATTGAGCGCGAGGCGTGCTCGCTCATTGGCGTCAAAACCTTACGCGACTACTTCCGCAAGCCCGCCGCCGGCGGCTTCTGGACAGATCACCTTAAGCGATACACCAAAAGCCGGCGGAAAGCCCCGATCTACTGGCTGCTCAGCACTTCAAAGGGCAACTATTCAATCTGGCTTTACTACCATCGTCTTGATAAAGATATCCTCTACAAAGCGTCGCTTAAATATGTCGAGCCTAAGATAAGACTGGAAGAGAACAATCTCGCTCAGCTTCGTTCCCAACGAAAAGGCGTAGGCACCGCGGGCCGAGAGGCGAAGCTACTCGAAAAGCAGTTCGATAAGCAGGAGACCTTCGTTTCTGACTTACTCGACTTCCAAGACAAGCTCAAACGAGCCGCCGATCTACATCTCGAGCCCGATCTGAACGATGGCGTAGTTCTCAACATCGCCCCACTCTGGGAACTCGTCCCGTGGACAGAGGCCAAGAAGTATTGGAATGAATTATTGGAGGGCAAGTACGAATGGTCGTCAGTCAGTAAGCAGTTGCGGAATAGAGGTTTGGTTAAGGGCTCGTAGCGTCTCTCTCTTGAATTGACTGGTATGGTTATGGGTATTGTCTCAGAACACCTTATATCCGTGGTAGCGAAGCACGTCAGCGATCGCGGAGTCGTCGTTTGGTACGATCCCGAACGACACTACGCTAGCACCGTCGAGTCGCTGACCATCCCAGGAACTCTCATTGCACAGTACACGGACAGTTTTTTTGCATTGCGATATGAGATCGAGCACCTCTTGAACCAACCAGAAACGCCACAGCTTCTTATTTATGTGCCAATGAGTCGGAGTGAGACAAACGAGGCGCTCGTTGAAGCAGAGGCAGGAGGGATTGAATTCTACCTCGCTCTTTCGTTGCTGGGGCGCGAAGCCTTGAAACCCGTATTCGGAGCAAAGCAGGCGACCCAGATTGCAAAGCAAGTTGAGGCTGGGAAGCTCACTCTGCGGGATCTTGACAACCTCGCGGAGCACGGAGAGGGAATTACCAAAGGTGTCGTCTCGCTGATCTTTGGCAATGGAGCGATGCAGGACGTCGCACTGAAATTTCTGTCGAGCGAGCGGTACGATGGCGAGATCCAAGCGAAGGACGGAATGGCAGAGTTAGCCCTGCTAATTAACAGCGCATTTGGCGCGAATGTCTCTGCCGACGACGCACCTCCAAAGATGCGCGCGCGATTTGCCCGCTTCACGCTGGCGACGGAATTTATCTCTTCCTTACGCGGCTCTGTTCCCGAGCAGTTTTCCGCAGTGCAGATTGCAGAAAAGAGCGGAGTGCGCGAGGGCTGCGTGGCGCTGATCCACGAATGGCGTAACCGCCAGGACTTGCGAGACAGTTATGCGAATCTTGCCAACCAGGTTGGGAAAGAGGTTAACCCCTCAAGTGCTGAATTCTCAGTACAGGCAATAGCAGCAACACAGACTTTCCTCGAAATAGAACAGACTCTTTGCGAGAAAGTGACCGCAGGGCTCCTCCAACAGCCTACTCAGGAGCTCGTGGCTTTAGCTCACGAGCGTCAATCTACCTTTTGGTCTGAGTATATGCCGGACATGCAAGCGCAATGGGCCTTGGTTTCGGTTGCCGGACAACTGCTTTTAGAAGCAGATCGCGTGGAAAGCGAAGCGAAAGTTTCCAGTGGCTCTGCATCGGATTGGGTTGATGCGTACACACAGGGAGAGAAGCCTTGGTGCCTATTAGATACTTATCACCGTCACATGGAAAGGCACTATCATAATTTCGATTTTCAATCTGGCGGCGATGATAATGTTTTGGCTCAACTAATCGCGAAAGCGCGGCATCGTTACATGGCAACCGGAGGTATGCTTTCCGATCAGTTTCTACAGCGGTTTCGCAATGAGAAGTTCCGCGTTAAGACGATGCTCCAAGTAAACGCCTATCAAGAAAGGCTGCGACCTGGATTGACGGAAACCAAAACTGCATATATTTGGGTCGATGCCTTGCGCTTCGAAATGGGACGTGAGTTAGCGGATAGTCTGACTGACCACTTCACAGTGAAATGCGAAGCAGCGATTGCGTGTGTCCCGACCATCACTGAAATTGGCATGGCAGCCCTCTTGCCTGGAACGGAAAGGGAGGTGGTTGCAGCGGGTGCCGGTACGGGCAAGCTCGCTCTCAAGATAGATGGAGCTGTCGTACGAGATCGTAAAGAAAGGATTGCTCATCTGCGAAACAAGGGAGGCGTCGATTTTTTCGACGTAAAGTTGGAAGACCTATTGCCCAAACCCAAACGAAAAGTTGAAGAGGGCGTGCGGCAGGCGCAACTTGTCTTGCTGACGTCGCAGGAGATCGATGCATTGTGTGAGGGGGACAATGTCCCACTAGCGCGCCGAACAATGGACGAAATTCTGCATCAATTACACCGGGCGTTTCGCGTCCTGGCAGGTTTGGGAGTGGAAAGATTCATCGTCGCGGCCGACCACGGTTACATTTTCGGGGATGAGTTGGATGAATCCATGAAGGTTGACCCACCCCGGGGGGAAACAGTTGACCTGCACAGACGTGTCTGGATCGGACGGGGCGGTAACGCAGACCATGCCTTTCTGCGAGCCAAATTGGCGGACTTCGACCTTGGGGCCGATCTTGAACTTGCAACGCCCTGGGGTTTTGGCGCCTTCAAGGCAAAAGGTGGCGGAAAGGCTTTCTTTCACGGCGGTCTTTCACTGCAGGAGTTAATCATTCCGCTAATCACCCTGGTGCCCTTGAAGCAACCTGCATTCAGCTCGGGTGCTAGCTTTGAGTGGACATTACTTCCAGGCAGCGAGAAGATCAGCACGAGGTTTTTCTCAGTTCAGATCAAGGCTAATACGTCTCACCTTCTCGATCTTGTGCCGCCGAAGATTAGGATTGAGGTCCGTATGGCGGGCAAAGTACTCTCCACACCTGTTAGCGCTTCGTATGGCTTCGAGGATGGGACTGGTAATGTTCAGCTCAAGGTGGCGGAGGACAACGGGCGAGCGGTCGAACCGAACACTGTTACGCTATTCATCCAAGAAGATACGACGCGTGGAATGGCTAGTGTCCACCTTTTGGATTCAGGCACCGGAGTCGAACTGGGTCGGCTAGAGAAGATAGAAGTGAACATCTCGATCTAAGAGAATGGTAATGCTTGAACTCGATCAAAAAGCCTCATCCGTATTTGCCGGCAAAGTTGTCCGCAAGGATCTGGTTAGAAAAATCAAAGTGGGAGCTAACGTTCCAGTATTTGTGCTGGAGTATCTCCTCGGAAAGTATTGCGCTACGGACGATCTCGCTGCGATCGAAGCTGGAATGAGGATCGTCAATTCAACGCTGGCTGATAACTTTGTTCGTCCCGATGAGGCCAACAAAGCCCAGTCCATCGTTCGAGAAAAAGGTCGGCATACGCTCATTGATAAGATCAAGGTTAGGTACTTATCTGATGACGATAAGTACTGGGCTGAGTTTGTAAACTTTGGTCATAAATATGTGCACATACCCGACCGTTACATTCGGGAGTATGACCGACTCTTAATGGGCGGTATCTGGGCTCAGGTCGAGATTCGACACGACTACGACGAGGAGGCGAAGGGCAAGCGAAGTCCGTTCTGGATCGACAGCATTAAACCGATTCAGCTTGCATCTTTCGATCTTGAGGAATACCGAGAAGGCCGACGACAATTCACGACAGACGAATGGATTGACCTTCTGATCCGAAGCGTAGGGTTGGAGCCAACACACTTCGATAGAAGACTAAAACTACTGTTCCTTAGTCGGTTAATTCCGCTGTGCGAACAGAATTTCAACCTTATCGAGCTTGGCCCGCGCGGTACAGGAAAGTCGTACGCCTTCCAGGAAATCTCGCCATACGTGATTCTGCTTACTGGCCCCACCACAGTCGCAAATCTTTTCTACAACATGGCTAGTGGAAAAATGGGACTGGTGGGCCTGTGGGATTCAGTTGCTTTCGATGAAGTGGCCGATTTGCAAAAGATGCCGAAGGAGGTCGTCACAACGCTAAAGACCTATTGTGAGTCGGGAACATTTGCCAGAGGAAAGGATGCCTTGACTGGCAGTGCTTCCCTTGCTTTTTTCGGTAATACAAATCAGCCAGTCGAGACAATGGTGCGGTCCTCCCACCTTTTCGCACCATTACCTGAAGTCATTCGGGAAGACATGGCCTTCCTGGATCGGCTCCACTTCTATTTGCCGGGTTGGGAAGTACCAAAGATGCGGATGGAGTACTTCACAAATGACTATGGCTTTGTCGTCGATTATTTGGCTGAGGCGCTCCGGGAGCTACGCAAACACAACTTCACCGAAGTCATCGATCGGTCTTTCTCACTGGGCGCGCATTTGAATGCGCGCGACGTGAAAGCGGTCCGAAAGACGGTGGCTGGAATGATCAAGCTGATCTATCCGAGCGGTGATCTTAGTAAAGAAGAATTAGCGGAGATCTTAGAACTATCACTTGAAGGACGACGACGAGTAAAAGAACAACTGAAGAAAATGGGGTCGTTCGAATACTACCAGACCTCGTTTTCCTATATCGACGCGGAAACGCGCGAAGAACGCTATGTGGGAGTCCCGGAGGAAGGCGGTAGAGACTTGATCGCGACTGACCCGCTTGCTCCCGGATCAGTCTACTCAGTATCGGTTGATGACCAAGGTCGTGCGGGACTCTACCGTCTGGAAGTCGGGTGCTCTCATGGGACGGGAAAGCTGAAGGTAGCTGGTGGCATCGACGGCACGATGAAAGAGTCCATTCAGAGGGCCTTTGCTTATCTTCAGGGCCACAAAGGTGATATGGGCATCGCGCAAATCTTCGATTCAACGGATTTTCATGTCGAGGCAATCGATCTTTTGACCAACCGAGTCCCATGTGACGCCGGCATTAGTTTGGTGGTAGCCATTTACTCCGCTCTGAAAAAACACTCGGCCTTGCCAGCACTCCTCGTGCTCGGGGATCTGAGCATTCAGGGAAACATCAAAGCGGTACGCTCTCTCGCCGAGCCACTTAGGATGGGAATGGACAATGGTGCGCGACGTGCCTTGATTCCTATAGAGAACAAGAGACATTTCCTAGACGTTTCCGCAGACATCATGGAACGGGTTGACCCGATCTTCTACGGTGATCCTTTCACCGCGGCAATGAAGGCGCTTGGGCTGAATTAGAAACCTTTTCGGCGACCGAGCACTATTCAACCATCGCTCTCATTTCTCTCGGCAATGGTCGCATCTCCTTGAATTAAGAACGCAGGCTTGGCAGGGGTATTCAATTCTCCTCCTCCTCACTAAGATCCAAGACCTGGCGTTTGCCTTCCACCAAAGTAGAGGTAAAACGAGGTCGTAACAAATCTTTATCGAGTGCTCTCGCAGCGAATACAAGCGGGACCTCATCAAGCCCCGCAGGCGCAGAAAAACTGAACGAAGTTCTGGCACCTTACCTGCACTGCTTTCAGTGGCTGAGGTGATGGCTTTCGGGTGAAACTTTTGGGCTGGATCAGTGGAGCGAGGTGTAGTCTTCAATGATCATGAGGTTGTTTGAGGGGCGCGTCCCGTTTTTAACTGCGCGACTTGTGGAGCCTGGCTGGAGTGCTTCTCCGCGCGCGACGAGTTTGAGAATTTCGGCATCGAGTTCGGCGGTGTTTACGATGAAGCGTTCGTTTTCGTCTGAAGCAGTCCAGTTTACGAAAAGGGGCATTATGTTGGTGTGGACCAGCTTGATTGGCGTTACGGCTGTTACGGAGTAATCGGGCGGGAGGATGACGAAGTCGTGCGGTGAAGGCAGTTCGAGGAGCGCGTAAGCGGGGACGTAGAGTGCCGATGGTTCGAAGCTGGAGATCTTGAAAGTTCTTGAGGAGGCGCAGGCGCGTAGCGTGATGTCATTCATCAGCTCGAGGAGTTCGATGGCGCGATCGGGAGTGAGATCGACGATGGTGATAATTTCTTGGTGTGGAGAGGTCACGTGGGGGATCTGGGTGGTATGAAGAGCGATGTTCAGGGACATGACGGTTTATTGAGAAGGTTAGGCTGGTGTTTCGTTCATGCGTTTCCGAATGGTCTCCGGTGGTATGGCTCTCAGGTTCGTGGAGTCAAGCATGGACCAGATACGTGAGTAGCGGCCGTTGGTTTGGTGATCGCGAGTGATGTGAATGAGACCGAGAATTGATTTTTTATCACCCACGGTGCGGGGCTCGTGTTCTGAGAAAAATGCACAACCATAGGGTGATACCGAATGAATAGTGCAGAGATCATTTTGTAAGGGTGATACCGAATGAATAGTGCAGAGATCATTTTGTAAGAACTTACAGGCACCATCGGCGCCGCGTTGCGGTACAAGAGTGGGGATTCGCACTTGTTGGTTGTCTCTCAGGACAATTGCTCCCGGACTAGCCAGGAGATTTTCGCGGGAGAATTCCATGACGTCGGTGTAGCCGAGGTGACGGGCGATGCGGGGCACGTCGTCAGGAATAAGCATGCCGGGCAGGTTACGGCAGCTGTTGGCGCAAGCAGAGCAGGAGCATGTTGTCCTGGGGAAGCCGAATTCGGTGCGTTGTTGATCCACGGTGTTGATTAGGGGTTGATAAGGTGCAAAGAGTTAGGTTGAAGTCGCGGGGTTCGGGCCATACTTCCTCAATTTCGATTTCCTTTTCCACTCCGCAGTAAGGGCAAGCATTCAGCTGCGTAAGCACGGATCTTCAGAGTGGAGCATCGTCAGTAGAGCTTGAGACGCACTTTTTCTCCGGTGGCTGTTTTGACAGTAATTTCTGACGGTGTAAGGGTGCCCAGGTTTGGTTGGTTGGGGTGGTAGATCCTTTTTGGGTTAACGAACTTGCCCTCGTGTTTGTAGTGGTAGGTTACGGCGATGATCGGAGCAGTTTGATCCTTGAAAAAGCGGCTGAGGTCGTAGCGGGTGTAGTCGTGGGGAACGCAGTTGCCGATGATTGAGCGAATGATATCGCTGACGGAATTACGGTATGACTCTTCCTGGGGATCGTAGTCGTTTTCATCATTTGCGCTGAAACCTGCCCAGACCTGGTTATCGAGGAAGCCCATTATGTCGTCAGTACCGACTGTAAAGTCGACGTCGCAGGCATCGTAACTGCTGGAGTCAGTGAATGCGAAGACAGGAGTTTTGGTTATAGGCAACCATTCTGTTGGTGGTTGGTGGTCCTCGTAGGAGATGCCGTAAGCGCCGGGTTTGTAGAACCAGTTGTGTTGGGGATCGCCTTCGGGTTTCCACCAAAGATTTCCGATATTCAGCCTGGTTTGGTCTCCATATCGCAGTGTAAAGGCGGGCTCGATTTCCGGGAGAAAGGATGGTAGTCCGCAAAAGGCTTCTTCGACTTTCGTGGGGTGTTGAATCGACACCCCTTCGTTCAATAGGAGTGGCGCATCATCATATGTGAAAAGGGTCCGAGTGTTTGGATGGTCCAGATCTCGGGATGAGTTGAGATCTTCCAATGAGTTCGGACTCTCGTTTGTTTGGATGTCCTCGGCGACTATGTAGGGGCAGCTAGTGGTTGCGCGAGCGTTGTCCAATCGGAAGCAGGCCTCCACGTGCGCTGATTTGATCTTGGCCCGGTTCTTTACGTCGAAGATGAAGTCGAATATCTGGTCTTTGATGAAGGCAAGCAGATCGTTGTAGGCAGCGTCTTGAATGATGCCGGTGCGAGATGGCGAGAGCGGGTTGCAGGGTCTTCCGGAAACTACTTCCAGGTGAAAGTCAAAGGAATTCTTTAAGCCGCGCAGCGATATTAATTGTCCGTACCAGAGGATACTCGAGCGCCGGCAGGAGTCGTTGTAGCCGATTGTGAGTTTGGAGCCGAGATAGGTTGTCGAGATGAGTTTATCTTGAAGCTTGGTCCAGGCAGGTAATGAAGTGCGAACGTTTTTAGAGTTGAGAGTGATGGTGAGGATGCCTTCATATCCTTGGGCGGGGCTGGCGCTCTTGAATATTTCGTCTGAGTAAGTGTAGAGGACGTCTTTTGGTTGCAGGGCTAGCTGGATGGCGCTAACGAGTTCCGGAGCGCATTTCGCAGAGATGCGAAGGCCTGCGGTCGGATGGTCGAGTGCGGTCAGTCGTTGATACCAAACTGAGTAGTAGTCCGGCTCGTTCCACCATTTTTTTGTGTCGAGAGTAAGCTCAAGAGTTCCGGAGCTGAAGGTGACCTCACTGATTTGATCGTGGGTTAGCAAGCTAACGATGCCTACGCCCATGGGGTCCTGGTCCTCGATTGTATTATTGTCGAAGTTGGATTCTGCGAGCTTGAGGAGGGTGTGGAATCCGTCTATCCCGCCGAGCAGGCCATGTCCGTTATCTTGAATGGTAAAGGAGTTCTCGGTAGTGAAGATGTCGACGTTTGTGGCGCCAGCCCTCTGGCAATTTTGAACAATTTCCGACACGACTTCGTCAATTCGGTTATGAAAAAGCCGTTTGATTGACGACCGGATGCGGTCGGTGTTTACCAGGACGCCTAGAGTGGAGGCGTGGTCAGCGGTTATGTCGGTTTGTTGCATTTGAATTTTGATGATTCCGTTTAGGGGTTTGGAAATCCAATCTGGTTTCTGACTATTTGCAGTGTTTAGGGGTTTGGAAATCCAATCTGGTTTCTGACTATTTGCAGTTTTTGAATGCTTAGTTTGCCGTCCGCCTGAATTTGCCGGGGCTTTCGGATTTGATGAAGCGGGAAAAGGCGAATTTCAAGCTGGCATGATTGTGATCGGGTCAATGCATCCCGCGGCGAAACGCCGGGCGGTCATGAGGCCACAGTGGTTTCGTAGGGCAGATTGAATTTTGTGCAAGGAGGAGTTGCGTGCTTTATCGAAAGCCGCGAGCGCGTTGGATTCGGCTTGGAGGACGAATGTTGGGGGCTCAGGGTTTGGGTGTTACGTGATGGGTGACGCGAGAGGTTAAATTAGCGCTGAGATTGGCGGTTTGCTCAAGCGCGGGATTGGGATTGAAATCGAGGGGAGGTGGGATGTTCCGGTCTTCGTCGGAAGCGAAGACAGATCCATACTCACCGTATTCATCTTTACTGTGAGTCAGATCTCTATGTCGTCCGGGGATGATTGTTAAGTCGTACATTGGTTGATTTTGGATGGCCACGTTCTCATGGTCAAAAAGGTTTTCGATTTTATAGGCGGCCTGTTTGTTTTGCCGTCTTGAAATTATGACGACTGTTGATTGATGCCGGCAATCCAGTGTTGAGCGGGTAGAGTCATTGCCGGTGATCGATCGCTATTGAATGGATTGCCGAGAAAGATTCTCAAAGCTTGAGCCTGGCGTCGATCTTCTTCTTCGAGGAATTCTGCTATTAAGACCGAGTCTGCGCCGTTAGTGAGCAGCTCCCAATAGAGGGCTTTGCTGGAGTATTTGGCGCACGCCTCAGCGGCTTGAAGGCCGCCGAATATTTGCTGCGCGTAACAAGCCATCGAGGCTGTGGATGCGGCGTGGAGTACTGAAGCGCCAAAGAGTGTTCGGGTATCGACACCGGTTGGATGGTTGGCGTCGTTTTTTGATTTAGGGGTTTCGGTTGTCGGTAGTCTCGATTCTTTGTAAGTCTCGGCGAGCTGGATTACGACCGCCTCGGCATGCAGGCGGGCCTGGTGCATTTCTGCTCTGGTTGTGGCTCCGGCTGCAAAGAGTTCCGCGGTGCGAATTGCGTAGTGGCTTCTTTCATCTGAGAGCAGATGGCTTACGCGTCGGGCGGACCAGGCGGCGAAAAGGTGAAAGTGCGGTTCGTATTTTGTGATCTGGTTGGCCTGGCGGAATGCTTTTGATTCCCAGAGCATTTGGAGCATGATTTCTGCGGATGGGGCGGTTCCCCAGATTTCGCCAGTGATGGTTTGGGCTTCATTCGCAGTAGCGTCAACTTGGAGGGTGTTTGTCATCGTCTGGTTCAGGATGTTGTAGTCCCACTTGCTAGCTTTCAAGCGGCAGCAGAGGAGCCTTTGGATTGGTGAGTGATCGGCGCGAGATGGATTTCAGGGAGTGGTTCGAGAGCGTTTCCGGAGTGGTTGCCACGTTTCAGTTTTTGCTTGAGGCCTACGAGAGATGAGCGACGGTAACCCAGGCGCTTGGCGGCGTGTGTGTGGTTACCTTCGGCGATTGTGGCGGCCTCGATAACTAGCAGTTGGACTCGTGCGACATAGGAGTAGAGATTTTCATTTGCGAGTAAGACTCGAGCAGCTGCGGGCAGTACCAGGGATCCCTCTTCGACATTATTGTGCGGAAGCTGAGAGTAGACGTCGGTTTGGGTGATGGCTTTCTCGTCGTCGACGCGCGCGGTGAGGCGCGAGACAACGTTTTGTAGTTGGCGGATGTTGCCGGGCCAATCGTAGAAGGCGAGCGCTTTCAGAGCTCTGTCTTCGATTTGAAACGGGATGGAGCGTCCAGTTAGTTCCTGCTCATGTAAGAGACGGCTGTTGATTAGCGCGGGAATATCTGAGGGCCGTTCTCGAAGCGGTGCTACCTGTATTTCGAGTACCGCGATCCGGTAGTAAAGGTCTTCGCGGAAGGTGCCTTCCTTGATCATGGTTTGTAGGTTACGTGACGAGGCAGTGAGGATG
>WNGA01012111.1_pt1 | contig 11173 bp, 7 predicted proteins | sample 5400061 | NCBI WGS metagenome assembly WNGA01 (sample SAMN13153366, study PRJNA577476) | soil metagenome | isolation source: 100 cm soil or saprolite under grassland replicate 2 | place: USA:California | collected 2016-06-15
GCTCGACCGCTCCTTCGCGAACAACGGCATCGTGGAGACCGCGCTGCCGACGGGGGTCAACCACGTCACCGACATGGCGATCCAGCCCGACGGCAAGATCGTCGTCGTCGGCTACACGCAGAACACCTCGACCGGGGATGAATACCTTTTCCTGGTCCGCTATCTACGCGACGGAAACCTCGACCCGAGCTTCGGCGACGGCGGCACGCTGATCACCCGCTTCGGCACGGACACCTACGTCCGGGGCGACGGCGTAGCGGTCCAGCCCGACGGCAGGCTGGTCGTCTCGGGCACGGTCGGAAGCAACTGGATCGTGGCCCGCTTTCTGCCCCACGGCTCGCTCGATCCCTCCTTCGACGGCGACGGGATCAAATACAGCGCCCCGACCCTGATCGGCGAAGCCCGCGACGTCCAGCTCGAGCCCGACGGGCGGATCGTCACCGCCGGAAGCCGCTTCGCGCTGGGGCGCTACCTGCCCGACGGGAGCTTCGATTCGAGCTTTGCTGACGGTGGATCCCAGCGCGTCCGGTTCAGCGGCGGACGCAGCGCGGAGGCTGAGTCGGTGGCATTGCAGGGAGACGGCAAGATCGTGGTCGCGGGAACGACCCGCAGTCTCACCGGTCTTCAGGATCTCCACTTCGCGCTCGCCCGCCTGCGCTTGAACGGCCGCCTCGACCGAAGCTTCGGCAGAGACGGCACGGTGAGCACCGGCTTTCGCCTGCGGCTGCGGCGGCAGCCGCACACTGCGGTCAACGACCGAGGAGAAGCGGTCGCGATCCAGCCTAACGGGCGGATCGTCGTCGCCGGCTACTCCGAGGCATCCAGGAGGAGCGACGACTTCGCGATCGCCCGCTACCTCGGCGCGCCGAGGCGCTGACGAGGCGGGATTCGCACCGCGCGCGGGTGCATTTCGCCTCCTATAGCCCTGCGCCCCCGCTAGCGCGACTTGCCTATCTCATCCTCACCGCGTGCGCGCTCGTAGGGCTCACCTCAGAGGCCCAAGCCCAGGCGGGGCGCGTCCAAGATGAATCGCGACGGCAGCGGCCGCCACCGGATCGCTCCGGGCCGGGACGCGGAGCTCGACTGGGGACCACGCCGGTAGCCGCCGCTCAATCGCTGATCCCTAGCTCATGGCCGCGGTAGTGCTCGTGCCGGTCCAAGGTGGCTGGGAGCGGGCCCTTGTTCATAAGACGAACAGCAGAGGCGCGGCGTTGACTCTTCGGCGCTCCCGCAAGGCGCGAAACGCGAGCGTGCGCGCCAACGTCCCGCAGGTGCCCGCCCGGGACGACGAGCAAGAGCACGGACGGCGCTTAGGTCCTATCGCAAAGCACGAGTGGGAGAGAGCTTCCGAGCTGGCGCTGGACTGTCGGCTACCGCTTCGCTAGTGAGTGAGTCGCTTCATCTGACGATCCGCTACGAGGACGCAGGCGACGGCTGGGTCACGGCCCAGGTTGCAGAGGTTCCTGCAGCGATCGCGATCATCGTCGCGGCGAGGGAGGCGCGAAGGTTCCACGACCCGGTGGCACGCCGCTACCGCCTCGAGCTGAGCCAACTTCGCCAGGCTGGACTCCTGCGTCCCCTGCTGCCGATCGCCGCCTTCGAGCTCGGGGTCGCCCACGACGACCCCGAGCTCGCCTACCCGATCACGGTCGACCCGGTGATCGCCGACTCCTACAACTGGAGCGCCGGCAACACCACCAACATGGCCGACTGGACGGCGTTCAACGGCAGCAACTACGTGCCGCGGACGAGCTGCTGGGGGACCTGCGCCACCGGCTCGGGTCTCTACGTCTACGCCCCGTTGGGCTCGTACATGCCGGCCTACAACGCCGGCGGCTTCTACTACCTGGTCCCCCACTACCCCTCGACGACGGCCTACATCTCGATGATGGCCTACTGGCTCACCTACAGCCCCGGCAGCGACACCAACGTCAACCCCTTCCTGGCGGGCGGGATCGAGGCGCCGAGCACCAACTCCTGGCTCGACATCAAGACCCAGACCGCGAGCGCCACCAACCTCTTCTGGTGGTTTAACGCGCCCTCGAACCTAGCCACGGCGCAGACCGGCAAGGCGGCGATGTTCGAGCTCTGGTCGAGCTCCACCCACACGATGAGCGGCTGGCGCCACGCCTACCTCGGCAACGCAGACGTCTACCTCTCCGACACCGACGCGCCGCAGCTCACGAACGTCACCCACTCGGGGGTCAGCATCGCGCAGGCCAACTGGAGCTACTCGAACTGGGTCGACACGGAAAAGCCCGGGGTCAGCGTCACCGCCACCGATGGGGGGCTCGGGATCCAGAGCTTCCAGGTGCCGAACAACTACGGCGTGCTGACGACCGTTCCCCCGCCGAGCGGGAGCTGCGCCGGCACCAAGTCATCCCCCTGTCCGACGAGCTCCCAGATCTCGCTGGGCTACGACGCCGGCCTGATGCCGAACGGGATCACGATCACCGGCGTCGTCGCGCAGGACCCGCTCGCCAAGGCCGACTCGCGGACCTGGGTGATGCGGGTCGACCACTCCGCCCCGACCATCAGCCTGAGCGGCGGGCTCACCCCGGCGCTGACCGACAATCCCTACGCCGTCCACGTCGACGCCACCGACGGCGACGCCTCCGACACCTCGGGGGCGCAGTGGCAGTCCGGGGTGAAGCAGATCAAGCTCTACAGGGACGGGAACCTGGTCAAAGACACCGGCGTTCAGAGCTGCACCGCGACCGCCGGAAGCTGCCCGCTGTCGCTCGACTACGACCTCGGCTCGAATCCTCCGTCCTTCCCGATCCACTTCCGGGTCGAGGCGACCGACCAGCTCGGCCACACGCAGGTCAAGGAGTGGGACGCGTCGCTCGACGACGCAAGCCCGTCGCACGGCAGCGCCGAGGCCAACGCGGTGGGCCCGCTCGACGTCCCCCAGGCCGAGGACGACTACAGCGAGGACACCTTGCCCGAGCTCGACGTCCCGGCGGGGGGCGATACCGTCGAGGGGTCGGCCAAGGCCGCGGAGACGACGACGCCGAAGGTGGGCGTACGTGCCCCTACGCCCCAGGGGGAGCGGCTCGAGGTGATAGGGGCGCAGGCGGCGCAGGCGGCGGCCGCGGCGGCGAACTCGGGCACGCCCTACGTGACGATCGGGTCGGTCAAGTGGTCCGACATCGAGCGGACGAACACCTCGCCGGAGAACTTCGACTGGGAGCCCTTCGACACGGTCATCAGGGCCTACCAGGCGGCAGGGGTCAAGGTCCGCAGCATCAAGGTGCTCGACGCGCCGAAATGGGCCAATCCGGACTGCGCCGACCAGGTGAAGGCAAATCCAGACGGCCCAGACAACGTGAAGATGTGCCCGCCGACACCCTTCCACGACGACGACCTGAGGCAGTTCGCCAAGGCCGTCGCCAGGCACTATGGCCCGAGCAACTTGGACGGAACCGGCTTCAAGATCCAGCACGTCGCGTTTTGGAACGAACCGAACCTGAAGCAGAATTGGGGCTACAGGAAGGGCGCCGGCGTCACGGCGCACGATCTGGCCCAGGATTACTCCGGCCGGCTCACCGTCTTCTACAACGCCGTGAACTCGACAAACGACGCGTATCCGGGCGATCCGTCGATGACGGTCGACGCGGGCGAGATCGCCGCCGGCGGGAGCCTCGACAAGGGTGACGGCCCCCGCAAGTGGGCGACGGAGTTCGACAGCTTCAACCACGGCAACAACTACGACGTGTTCACGATCCACGCCTACTCGCAGCTTCCGCGCCAGATCCCGAGGAAGGTCTCCAACTACCGCCAGCAAATGGAGGGCGCCCGCCACATCGGCGTCACCGAGTTCGGCTGGGGGCTCGAGGACCCCGCCACCTACACGAGCGGCGACTGGAAGTGCGTGACCTGGGACGCCACCGGCGAGCCGAGCTCAAGCGGCCAGGCCACCTACCTCACCAACACCCCCCAGAAGTTCGCCGATCCCGACAAGCCGGTCTCGGTGACTAGCCTCACCTGGTTCAACCTGATCGACAGCAAGAAGGGCAAGGTCCCCCCGTGCCCGGACAAGACGTGGTACAGCGACGGCGACGCGCAGGGCAATGCCGCCTGGAAGAGCACGAACACCCTCGGCCTCTACCGGCGCGACAAGAACGGGAACCTGCCCACCGACACCGACTCCGACGGCGACGGGCGCCTCGATTGGCTCAACCCGTATTCCCTCTCCACACCCGCAGGTCGGGCGCGAGGGGAGCTGCTCACGGCGTTACGCGACCAGTAGCCTGAACTCTGAAGCGGGATTCTTGGCGATGAGCGGGACGAGCAGGAGGAGGCGGAAGCCGGCGGGCGCGCTGATGGGCGCCGCGGTCGTTGTTGCTCTGCTCGGCGGGATCGTGTCCAACGCCGAGGCCGCCGAAGCCGGCAGCCTCGACCGCTCCTTCGGCCACGACGGCCGCGTCCTGACCGACTTCTTCGGCCGCGACGACCGCGCTCGCGACGTCGCGATCCAAGACGACGGCAAGATCGTGGCCGCGGGAGAGATAAGAAAGCCCCCGCCGGGGGGAGGCGCCTGGCCGCACATGGGCGTGGTGCGCTATCGGCGGGATGGTCGGCTAGACCGCGGCTTCGGCCACCGTGGCCACGCGCTCATCCCGCTGCTCAAGGACCAAGAGGGCGAATCCCTGCTGAGCTGGGGACGCGCAGTGGCGCTGCAAGGCAACGGCAAGATCGTCGTCGCCGGAAATACGGACGGGATCGCCGTGGCCCGGTTTCGAAAGGATGGGCGACTCGACCGCTCGTTCGGGCGGCGCGGCGTCATCCGCAGAGTTGTACCCACAGGCTCCAACCGTGCCGAGGACGTCGCAATCCAGCCCGACGGCAAGATCGTCGTGATCGGGTACACCATCGCGAGTCGCGAGGAGGATCTCTTCCTGGTCCGCTTCCTGCGCGACGGGAGCCTCGATCCGAGCTTCGGCGACGGCGGCATCCTCACCACCCGCTTCGGCGCCCCAGCCGACGCCCGCGGCTACGGGCTCGCGATCCAAGCAGACGCAAAGCTCGTCGTCTCCGGCACGGTCGGAAACAACTGGATCGTCGCCCGCTTTCTGCCCGACGGCTCGCTCGATCCGTCCTTCGACGGCGACGGGATCAAGTACAGCGCCCCTACCTTGATCAGCGAAGCCCGCGATGTGGCGCTCCAGCCTGACGGCCGCATCGTCACGGCCGGAAGCGGCTTCCAGCTGGGGCGCTACCTACCCGACGGCAGCCTCGATGAGAGCTTCGGCGACGGCGGAGCCATGCGCGTTCAATTCAGCGGCGGGCGGGTTGCGGGGGCGGAGTCCTTGGCGCTTGAGGGTGACGGCAAGATCGTCGCCGCGGGGACGGTGGTGAAGGTGCGAGACCATCCGGTCCCCCTGGACCCTCACTTCGCGCTCGCTCGCCTGAGATCCGACGGCAGCCTCGACCGAAGCTTCGGCGAAGACGGCACAGTGACCACCGGCTTTCGCCTGCACCAGCGCCGGCGGCCCAATGTACATGTCGGCGACTATGGCCAGGCGATCGCGGTCCAGCGCAACGGGCGGATCGTCGCCGCCGGCTACTCACAGTCGTCGGAAAGCCACGCCGACTTCGCGATCGCCCGCTACCTGGGAACCGCGAGCGGCTAATCGCTCGCTGTCCCGCGGACGAGCTGCTGGGGGACCTGCGCCACCGGCTCGGGCCTCTACGTCTACGCCCCATTGGGTTCGAGCTTTCCGGCCTACACCGCCGGCGGCTTCTACTACCTGGTCCCCCACTACCCCTCGACGACGGCCTACATCTCGATGATGGCCTACTGGCTCACCTACAGCCCCGGCAGCGACCCCAACGTCAACCCCTTCCTGGCGGGCGGGATCGAGGCGCCGAGCACCAACTCCTGGCTCGACATCAAGACCCAGACCGCGAGCGCCACCAAGCTCTTCTGGTGGTTTAACGCGCCCTCGAACCTAGCGACGGCGCAGACCGGCAAGGCGGCGATGTTCGAGCTCTGGTCGAGCTCCACCCACACGATGAGCGGCTGGCGCCACGCCTACCTCGGCAACGCGCGTCAGGCCCAGGGTGCGATCCGGCGCCCCGCGGCGTGCTTGCTCTGGGCGAGCGGGATGCGCTTCGCCTGGGGGACGCCGCTGTTCGGTGAGCTCGCCGCCCAGCCGATCGCCGCCCCTGCGGCGAATAGGGCGCCCGCGGCGAGCGCGAGCCAAGCAGTCCGGGGGCGTCGAAGGCCTCGAAGCACGGCGGAGCCTACGCGTCGCGCGCTGGCGGTACGGGCCGGGCGGCAAAGTTCTCGCAAATTGCGAATGACCAGTGGTCGCGAATCTTCGCTATTTGCGAATCGAACCGGCGCGCGTCCTGAGCTCGCATTCCTAGCATCGCCGGATTGATCAATTTTCGTAGACGGGAGTTGCACGTTGAGCACTGGGGGCGTTTCTCGACACGGCGGGGTTCTGACCCGTGAGCGTCTCGTATGACCACCGTTGCCCCTCTTCGCCGTACGGCCACGTCCGATCCGTCCTCGGCGTGGCGCGAGCGCTCGGCCCGCCTTTACGAGGAGCTTCGAAGCCCAGCCCGCGCCCTCGTCCGGCGGGCGTTCCGGAGTGCATTTGCCGACGACGAGATCGAGGACATCTACTCGAGCGCCTGGCTCGGGACGCTGCGAGCGCTTGAGCGACGTCACGACGGGCTCACGGATGAGGAGATCCGCAAGTACCTGCTGACGGCCGTCGCCCACCACGCGAGCAAGGAGCTTCGCCGGCGTCGCAGGAAGCCCACAGCGCCGCTCGAGGGGGTCCACGCGGTTGCGGACGACCGCGCCGCACCCGATGAGCACGCGGCAAGGCTGGAGGAGTCCCGGATCACCCGTGACCTGCTCGCCACTCTGCCGCCTCGCCGCCGTGCGGTGATGCTGCTTCGCTACGGATGGGGGCTCGAGCCAACGCAGGTCTGCGGCTTGGTCAAGGGGCTGTCCCCGCGCGCCTACCGCAAGGAGATCACGCGGGGCGTGGACGAGCTGACCGAGAAGCTTCGCTTGGTCGAGCGCGGCGAGTGGTGCTCCGACCGTGAACCCGTGCTGAAGGCATACGCCTGCGGCCTTGCGAATGCCGAGCAAGAGCGCCAGGCCCAGCAGCACCTCTCGCACTGCCGGCACTGCACCGACTTCGTCGGCAAGTTGAGCGGACATCTCCATGACCTCGGGAGCTCGCTTGCCGTTCCGACCGCCATCGGGGCGCTCGACCACGGTCACGTCTCGCTGGCTGGGCACGTCGGGGAGTCCATCCGGCGCCTCCGTGAGTCAACGTCCCACGTCTTCGGCGATCGAACGGGAGGCGGCACCTCCGAAGGCACCGCACAGCTGGCGAGCGCGTCCGGCGGTGCCCGCGGTGCCGGCGCCGCGGGATCGGGAGTTTTGGCGAAGCTGGCTGGGCTGGGAACCGCCGGGAAGCTCGCCGCGGTGTGTCTCGGCGGTAGCGCCGCGGCGACTGCGTGCATCGCGGCGGGAATCGTCCCCGCTCACCTGCCGAGCAAGCCTGTAGAGGAGAAGGCGGTCGCGGTTCAGCCGGATGCCCGTGCGATACCGCCCCTTCAGCCCGGCTCGCCGGCTTCGGCCATGCCGCCGGTCGCCGACGAGACCGGCGCCGACGTGGCGGCCGGCGAGGAGGCGACGAGCGATGCCCCACCGACCGCCCCCACTACGACCACCCCGACCGTCGAGACAACAACCACCGCGATCGCTCCCACGGCTCCCGCTCCCGACCAGGAGTTCGGCGTCGCATCAGCGGCGTCTACCACGTCGGGCTCGAGCGGGTCCTCCACGAGCGGGGGAGGCGGCGGCAGCGGCTCGGCGGTCACCCAGGAGTTCGGGCCGTGAGGGAATCGTCCTTGGGGGTCGGCCAGACCATTTCCAACGAGCGCTTTCGGCTCGCGATCGGCGCTGTCGCGAGTGCGGCGGCGTTTCTTGGGGCGGCATTTGCTCCGCACACGGCTACGGCCGCGCCCGGCACCTACACCGTGCTGCAGTGCGATGCCCTGAACCGCGCGACCCCGGATGCGATCTTCGAGGACGAGTCGGGGTACTGGGCGCGGAACTCGTGTGGCGGCTCCCAGGATGACTACGGGGTCAAAATCACGAACACCGGCAGCGTCCAGCACGGGCGCTCGGGTCTGGCTCGCTGGTCGACGCGCTCTCCAGCACTGGGCATCGTGGGGGTCGACGTGGGGGCGCAGCTACGAAGGGATCGCGGCCACACCTCGCGGCTCTGGATGGCGGACCGTGACCTCAACGAGATTGCATCCGTCGGATCCGGGTCGGGCGACGCATCAGGTTGGCAGCATTACGCCTGGAACGGAGACGGCCAGGGGGCCCGTCAGTTCGCCGCCAGCTTGTCATGCGAGCGAACGGAGGGGTGCGAGCAGTCGGAGCTCGCGAAGACGTGGGTGCGAAATCTGCGGTTGACGGTGGCTGACTTTGCGGATCCTGGATTCACCGCCCTTAGCGGAACGCTCCTTGGAGGGGGCTGGATCCGAGGGGTACAGACGCTTTATGCGCAAGCGCATGATGCCGGGAGTGGGACGGAGCTCTCGGAAGTCTCGGTGAACGGCGCGCCGCTTTTGAGCCAGTCCGGAAGCTGCGACACAGTTCCAGGGACCCCCAATGCGGCCCGTGTTTCAGTCTGCGAGGCGGACCTACTCTTGGAGGCAAACGCCTCGACGACTCAATGGCCATTTCGTGACGGTGAGAACGGAATTGTGATTTGCGTAAGCGACTTCGCTGGTAACCGGACATGCGACGACCGCGCCCTCAGGATCGACAACACTCCACCCGAGCTCGCCTTCGCGAGCTCACAGGATCCCGAAGATCCGGAACTGATCCGGGCTTCGGTTTCAGACGCCACGTCCGGTGTCAGCTCCGGTCAGATCCTCTATCGGTCTGTCGGCCAAGCCAATTGGCGCCCCCTTGAGGCCGGAGTCGTCGGCGGCGAGCTTCAGGCCCGGGTTGATTCCACGATCGATCCACCCGGCGAGTACGAGTTCATGGCGACCGCCACCGACGTTGCCGGGAACGCCTCACAGACGACGCTGCGCGCGGACGGCGAGCCCATGGTGCTCACGTTCCCGCTCAAATCTGGCGTCGAGTTACAGGCACATCTCGCAGGCGGTGCCTCCACGGCGAGCATTGGATATGGCAAGCCCACGAAAGTGGCCGGCAGAATCGTGGATGCGTCCGGACATCCGCTGCAGGATCAAGCGATCACAGTAGTCGAGCATTTCGGAGATGGCGCATTGATCGACCGGCGGGTTCGAACGGTGCAGACGGACCGCGATGGCCATTGGGGCGAGCGCCTGCCGGCAGGTCCTTCGCGAACGGTCACGGCGACCTACGCCGGAAACAATCGGTACCTGCCCGGCGAAGACGAAGCGGGACGACTCCGGGTTCGAACCAAGACGACCTTTCGCCTCTCACGCCACCACGTCCGAGAGGGACGCCGCGTCGTCTTTCACGGCAAGGTGGCCCACCTCGCCGCCCGTGTCCCCTCGGGTGGCAAGCTGATCGAGCTCGAGGTGAAGGACGGCTCGCGGTGGCACACGGTGCGGCACCCGTTCTACACGCGTTATGACGGCAGATACCGGCTCGGTTACAGATTCGCCCGCTTCTACACGTCCGACGTCGCGTACCGGTTCCGCGTCCGAGTTCTGCGGGAACGTGGGTGGCCCTACAAGGCGCCGGTAAGCTCGCGAATCAGGAAGCTCGTCGTCAAGGCGCATTGACCGCCGGCCGCGGGGGGCGCCGCCCGGCAGATTTCCTGAATCACCCGGAAAACATGGGATGAGGATTCGCAGATATCTCAGCTACGCCAATGTCACGGCCACCTTGGCGCTCATCCTCTCACTGGCGGGCAGCGCCTATGCGATCCAGGCGATCGGCTCGCATGACGTGAGGAACAACTCTCTCCGCAGCGTCGATCTGAAAGATCGAAGAGGGGTGAAGGCCAGCGACGTGAAGCTCAACGACCTCACAGGAAGGCAGATCGATGAGCGGACGCTCGATCCGAAGGCCTTTGTGGGGGTTGCCGGCGATGAAAGCGTTGACTGCGATCCGTCCTCAGCGAGTTTTCTCGAGTGCACCAAGGTCCTCCTGTCGCTTAAGGAGCGATCTTCGATCTTGGTGATTGCGACAGGCAACGAGGAAAGCGTCAGCGGGCCAGCGCAGGCCTCGTGCCGCCTTCGAATCGATAGCACCGCGGAGACGCTCGCGGTCTCTCCCGGCGAGGATGCACTCGATAACACCTCTAGCACGGCGACGAACGGCTTCGCGCGGACTCTCATCACGGGTGAACCGCTCCCGCCCGGGCGCCACGAGGTGTCGCTGGCATGCAACCAGCTTGCCGGCGACGTGCGGATCGATGCGCCCACGATCGCGGCGATCGCGATCGGCTCGCGCTAGGGACGCGTTGGCTCCGTCCCCGAACCGTACGTAGGCGCGACCCACTCAACCGACTAAAGCTCGGCGATTCTTCCGTCGAAGGGAGAACATCGGCCCACCGCGCCGCGGTGGCCACCAAGAGATCGCCTGGGGTCCGTGCAAGTTCACCGAAACCGGTCCGCACACGCGGTTTTGGTCCCTGCCCTCGCGGCTCTCCTGGCCGCGGCATTGCTCGCCGCCCTGTCGCTCTCGTCGCTGACCCCGCAGGCACATGCCGGAGACCGCGACTGCTCCGACTTCGGCAGCCAGCGGCAGGCGCAGCGCTGGTTTCACAACCATCACCCCAAGCGGGATCCCTCGGGCCTGGACGCGGATAGCGACGGGATCGCCTGTGAGGACAACCCCTGTCCCTGCTCCGGTCATCGGTGGAAGAGCGGCATCACTGCCGCAACCCACAGGCGGTTGTACTCGGCGCGAGGAAACGCCACGGGCGGGTCGAACTTCTGGACGCGCAGGCGAATGCGCCAAGCGCAGCCGCTCACGGCCGAGGTCCCCGAGAGCGCACCGACGACGAGCCCCAGGCAGCGGGCGCCGAAGCGGGGCACCCCGCTCACGGTGCCGGCGACCCCGCCGGCTCCCTCATCGCCGGCTAGTGCTCGCCTGCCGACCGTATTTGACAGCCACAAGGTCGACGACCCCACGGTCTACCCCTACAGCACGAACGGGAAGATCTTCATCAAGCTGCCT
>WNGA01012114.1_pt1 | contig 11171 bp, 11 predicted proteins | sample 5400061 | NCBI WGS metagenome assembly WNGA01 (sample SAMN13153366, study PRJNA577476) | soil metagenome | isolation source: 100 cm soil or saprolite under grassland replicate 2 | place: USA:California | collected 2016-06-15
CGTAAGCACTTTCCCAATCAGAAGGTGGCTTTTGCCTATGAGGCTGGACCGACAGGCTACGGACTGTATGATGGGCTGGTAGCGCAAGACTTTAGGTGCTTGATCGCCTCGCCATCGATGATTCCCAAAGCGCCAGGACAAAGAGTGAAGACCAATCGGCTCGACAGTGTCGGACTGTCGGAGAATTTGCGTGGAGGACAACTCAAAGGGATCCATGTTCCTACCCCGCTTTATCGCGAGCTTCGTCACCTCACCCAATTGCGCGACACCTTTGTGAGCGCGATGGTGGGGATGAAACAGCGCATCAAATCGCTGTTGCTCATGGAAGGGATGGAGTTTCCCCCAGCTCCGGCCGGTAGCCAGTGGTCGTTCATGGTGAAGAATAAACTGAGAAAGCTTCCCTGTTCTTCGACCGTGCGTTTTAAGCTGGATCAGTGCCTCGACAGCTTGGAGTTTAACGAGAAGCAGGTCCTTAAGACGACCCGAGAGATCCGCCGCTTCTGTCAGAATGATCCTGAATTGTCCCAGTGTATAAAGTATATGATGAGCGTGCCGGGGATCGGCTGGATTGTGGCTAGTCAGCTTCTGGCTCGCATCGGCGATTGGCGAGAGCTTAAAAACATCCGTCAGCTGGCTGGCTTTCTGGGTTTGGTCCCCACCGAGCACTCCACCGGAGAGAGAACCGATCGGGGTTCGATCACCCACACTGGGGATGAACGGTTGAGAAGTAAAATGATCCAAGCTTCCTGGTCGGCGATCCGTAAGGACGCTGAGCTGAGGGAGTTTTTCCGTTTGATTTGCCACAGACATCCACGCCGTCAAGGACCCAGGGTGGCCATTGTGGCGGTGGCGCGAAAACTCAGTGTCCGGATCTCCGTGGTCTTGATGAAACAAAGACCGTATGTGGTGAGAGAAAAAGTTCATTCGGCTCCTTTGACCCAAGAGGAGACATCGCCCCAGGGAACGACTCGACGACTGCGAGAACCGGGAGACAAAGACTCCTGACGGTTCGACCCTTGAGACAGAGATCCCGGGGCTTGGTGCCTTAGAGAGGGGCGCATTGCGAGTCAGTGTGACGGCCGTGTGCCGTGCCACGCATAGCAGCAAGTCTCTCTTTGGTCGGGGATGGTTTAATTTAATAGGAGAAAGAAAAAACATAAGAGCATTTGTGCGTTAGCGACTTGACATCCACATAGCAGCCCGTCGAAGGACTCCGAGAGAGTTTTTCACCAGCCTGTCCTGTAAAGACCTGACCCCTCAGTTGACCGTGACCCCTCAGTTCCGACCCCCGAGATCCAGTAAGACAATGTGTGATTGCAAGGGCCGGTGCTAATTTTGAATGGCAATGAAGCTTGGCGTTGGCTAAATCAGAACGCCTGTTTCGAGTTCTAGTCCTATCGCCGATCTTCAACCGCGATTGCCAATCCAAAATTGCCGATGCTTTTCATGTTTTCGCAATTGCGAAAACATGAAACATGTCGGACGGCATGAGCGGTGCGATCAACGGGGCGCCACAGATGTGGTTTTTACAAAACCGGAACGCGCGTCGAGAATTCTCCGTATCTCACGCGGATGCTTCAGTCGATATCGAGCGTGTCGCCCTTCGGTCTCATACCGGACCACCTCGGCAAGCCTCAAGGCGCCAAGGATATTACTGGTGCGGGATACGCTCCGACCAGTAGCTCTTGCGATCTCACCGGTGCTCAGGTCTTTACCGCTCGCCAGCAAGGAGATCACGGTAAACGCCACCGGGTTGCCGAGGAGACGGCACAGCCGCGACTGCCTATAGCTCACCTCTTCCACGGCAGCGATGCTTATCATGTTTTCGCAATTGCGAAAACATGAAAGTATGGCCACGGTGTCGAACAGCGCGGGGGTGTATGAAGTGTTCGCGGCCAAATCCCGCAGCATGGGCTAGGGCCCTGTCTTTACGACGACTGTGTGAAATTGTCCCTGGTGTATATTCCCTTACTTGCGTACGCGGGATACGATTTGAACGGGCGAACAGTTCGCGGTATTTTCACACGCTAATCGCTTTGCCTATTCGACAATCACGAACAAGTGACTGCCAAATAAATCAACATCGTGAGGTAAAACCAGGAGGAGGATTCGTGGCCAGGATCAAAGGTGTAACGGAAAGTGAGGCCAATGATGAGGTGCGACAAATTTTTGAAGAGCAAAAGAAACGTCATGGCTTTGTGTCAAACGCTGCGCAGGTGTCTGCCGTTAGGCCGACAAGCCAGAAAGGAGTCCAGGAACTCGCCCAAGGAATTCAGAAATTAGGACTTCTAGCGCCGGAGCTACGCCACCTGGTCTGCGTAAGGACTGCCCATATCAATGGTTGCCCGTATTGAATTGACAGTAACGCATCCGGTGCGATGCAAAACGGGGCTGCGGGAGAGAAGGTCGAAGCGGCGCTGGGAGATTACAAGAAAAACCCTTTGTTTTCCTTGCGCGAGCGGTTGGCACTGGAACTGGCCGAGCGGATGACCTACACGGGTAAACGGGTCACGGACAAGTTTTTCAATCGTCTCAAGAAACATTTTACGGACGAGGAGTTAGTAGAATTGGCTGCGGTGATTGCTCTCGAGAACTTTCGCAGCAAGTTCAACCCGGTCTTCGGAATAGAGGCTAACAATTTCTGCCCTCTGCCCGGAGTGCAAGAAGCTGCCGCCGCTGCCACGCGTCGTTTCCATGAATGAGGCGATGCGGTGCGTCTGGCATTTAAGTGCAGGTCGGTACCCGGGTCGCGTATACTTGTTTCTCTCCGCTCCCGCTACGTGCTAAATTCCGATCGCAGACCCTGTGATTGCAAAACTTGGCCCCAACCCCCTTCCCGCACTCGATTCTAAACAGGTATGAAATCACCAAACCTAGCCAACTTGCCTGGCCTGGAAGACAAAACGTTTCTATTACTAGTAATTGCGGTATCGCTCGCATTCGCATGGATCCTATGGCCCTTCTATGGTGCGGTTTTCTGGGGAACTATCCTGGCAATCCTGTTTGCACCGCTTTATCGGCGACTGCTGAGGTTCATGGGGCAGCGACGCACAATTGCTGCCCTCGCGACCGTGACGATCGTTCTGCTCATTGTGATTCTGCCGGTAACGCTGATCGGCGCGTTGTTAGTGCAGGAAGGGCTCGGCCTGTACGAGAAGTTCCAGTCGGGAGAGCTGAATCTCGGCCGGTATTTTCAGCAAGTGTTTGGCGTCCTACCGGCGTGGGTAAGCGACCTACTGGACCGCTTTGGGTTGACGGATCTTAGCTCGATGCAAGAGAGGCTGTCTACGGGCTTGGTGCAGGGTAGTCAGTTCGTTGCCACCAAGGCTCTTAACATCGGTCAGAACACGTTCGATTTCATCGTCGACCTGTTCATCGTCTTATACCTGCTGTTCTTTCTGTTGCGCGACGGCGATGACCTTGTCAGGCGCATCAGGACTGCAATTCCCTTGCACACGGATCAACAGCGCGAGCTCCTCAACAGGTTCACCACCGTGATCCGCGCCACGGTCAAAGGCAACGTCGTCGTGGCCGTCGTGCAAGGAGCACTCGGAGGGCTGATCTTCTGGTTTTTGGGCGTCCACGCGGCGGTGTTATGGGCGGTGTTGATGGCTTTTCTATCCCTGCTCCCGGCAGTCGGTAGCGCGCTGATCTGGCTGCCCGTTGCCATTTATTTTTTAGTGACTGGTGCGACGTGGCAGGGCATCTTTCTGATCGCCTTTGGCGTGCTCGTCATCGGCCTGGTAGACAACGTCCTGCGTCCCATCCTCGTCGGTAAGGACACCAAAATGCCTGATTACGTTGTGCTGATCTCCACGCTGGGCGGCATGGCGATTTTCGGTCTCAACGGTTTTGTCATTGGGCCGGTGATCGCGGCGATGTTCATGGCTGTGTGGGATATTGTCACGTCATCAAGGGCGGGGGTCGGGATTGAGAGCAGCGGTCCTTGAGGTACGGTATTGCACTCTTGCCAGTCTATACCGACTGATCCGTAGCGAAGGGATCCAATTTTCATCAAACATTTTCATGGCCCTATAACGTTTGTACGGATCGTTTTGCTGGAATCTGCTGATACCTGAAAAAATTCCGCGAAACTGAACCTCCACAGTTCAAAGCGCGGCCCATGCCCTGCTAATATTATCTTCATGCTCGACCGCGGCATCTTGGCACGGCGCCCAATCTAAATTTCCGAACCGGTCGCTTGATTGCCGTAATTTTATTCTCTACTGAAACAACCCATCGTGATTAAGATCAACCAGCTTTCCAAGTCGTATTTCGCGCGTGAGCTTTTCATCGACGTCAGTTTTCAGATGAATGCCGGCGATCGCTTGGGTTTGGTCGGACGAAACGGCCACGGCAAATCGACTCTTTTTAAACTCATCTTAGGACAAGAAGAGCCCGACTCCGGAGAGATAACAATCCCGCGAAACTATCGCATCGGCCATCTCGAACAGCATCTGCACTTTAGCCAGCCGACGATTTTGGCGGAAGCGGCTTTAGGACTGCCGGAAGAAGAAACCCATTCCATCTATAAGGCCGAAGCGATCTTATTCGGACTGGGATTTTCCCACGCCGATCTTGAAAAGGCGCCTCGCGAGTTTTCCGGCGGTTTTCAAATTCGTATCAACCTTGCAAAACTCCTACTCTCCGAGCCCAATCTGCTTTTGCTCGACGAACCGACCAACTACCTCGACATCACGTCGGTTCGTTGGATCGCCAGATTTCTCGCGAATTTTAAAGGCGAGCTTATTTTAATCTCCCACAATCGTGACTTTATGGACAGCGTCACGACGCCCACTGCGGTTATCCATCGCCAGAAAATTCGCAAATTCGAGGGCGGCACCGCCAAAGCTTATGCGCAAATCGTCCTCGAAGACGAGATTCACGAAAAAACCCGCGCCAACGAAGAAAAAAAACGGGCTCATGCCGAGGCCTTTATCAATCGGTTCAGAGCCCAGGCTTCAAAAGCCAAAATGGTTCAGTCGCGCATCAAGATGCTCGAAAAACTTCCCAAACTCGACGGGCTGGCCGATATCGAGTCTTTGGATTTCGAATTTAGACACGCCGCGTTTGCCGCCAAAACGTTACTTGAGGCGCGCCATATTTCGTTTGGCTATACGCCTGATCATCCTTTGTTTCGGCATATGGATCTGGCCATCAGCGCACGCGACAGATTCGGCGTGATCGGCAACAACGGCAAAGGCAAATCGACTCTATTAAACCTACTGTCCGGTGGACTTATACCGGTGACGGGCGAGCTCAAAGCTCATCCCGACATGAAACTGGGATACTTCGGACAAACCAACATTCAACGGCTCAATCCCAAGTTGACCATCGAACAAGAAATCGAACACACCAATCCGGCACTGACGCGCACGCAGGTTCGAAATATTTGCGGCACGATGATGTTCGGCGGCGATTTGGCTTTAAAGAAAATTTCCGTGTTGTCGGGCGGCGAAAAAAGTCGCACCCTCTTGGGCAAGATCCTCGCCCATCCGTCAAATCTGCTTTTGTTGGACGAACCGAACAACCACCTCGACATGGAATCCATCGACGCGTTGATCGAGAGCCTGCAGGATTTTCCCGGAGCTTTGTTGATTGTCACCCATAACGAACGGATTCTTCGCGCCCTCGCCACGAAACTGATCGTCTTTCACCGCGGCAGAGTGGATGTCTTCGATTCGGGTTATGACGAGTTTTTAGAAAAAATCGGCTGGGAGGACGAAAGCGACGGCAACGGCGCGCGGAAGAAGCCTACTTCGCGGAATCATTACAACGAGAAAAAGGAACGCGAAAAAGCCGAACGCAGAGAGAAGGCAAGAATCGAAAAGCTCGAAGGTCAGATCCTGAAAAGTGAAAATGCATTAAAGAAATACAACGAGCAACTCGAGATCGAAGCGAATCGTAATAATCTCGCTCAAATCAACGAGCTGTCCAAGAAAATCAGTCGGGTAAAGCAGGAAATTGAGGATCTGTATCGCGAGTATGCAGGGTAGAATCGCCTAATCGGATTTGGCACACGCCAATCGTCGGCCCGAGCCCAAAACTCCAACATTCCATTACTCCATCACTCCCTCCCATGTTCAGGCATCAACTGCTCGACGGCGCGCGCCGCACCGGCGCGGGCAATCGTCATCAAGTTCGCTGACTGAATCGGTGCCAGAGTTCAAAGAAACAAGACGCTACAGCAGGTGATGCACCTAGTCGCAAGCGTCCTTCCAAGTTTCTCTAGTAACCAGCGAGATAGAATCCAGACTCATGGTAGACCCTAGTGACCCCAATTATGGCCCTCCACAAACTTCTTGCACGTCTTACAAAAAGCAAATAAACAAAGCCTGACACGTTGTTGCTGACCTAAGTTAGTCGAGCAAGCCGAAGAATGGAGTTGGTCTAGTGCCTATCGGGTTGCACGACAGGACGCGAAGCTCTCGGACTTTTTGAGTCCGTGGCCTATGGAGCGACCTCTGGATTGAATTGGTCAACGAGCCAGATAAAACATCGGAATTGGATGACCTTCGATCGAGTGCGCAGCGAGGCCGACCTTTCGGGAGCGAAGATTGGATGATCAACATCGCGAAGCAACTTGGGCTTGAGGCGACACTCCATCCTCGCGGTCATCCGAAGCGAAAGTAAAAAGACTTCCGACCCTTTTATCGACCCGGAGTAGGTTCGGCTGTCGTGAAAGCTCAGATCATCCCGCATATACCGCATCATCAAGGAGGCGCTCGAGCCATTCTTTCAAAAAGCTTGGAGGGAGTTGCGGGTACAATGACCGAACACCGCGAGCGAATGATGAGTGCCTTCAAGACCCGCTTTGTGCCGGCTCTCCGGAAGCGCGGGTTCGTCGGCTCCTTCCCTCATTTCCGGCGACTTCTGCCCGACCACGTCGACTACCTGATGGTGCAATTCTACAGTGAAGGCGGCAGCTTCGTAGTCGAGATCGGGCGGACCGGTGCCGCGGGCTTCACTGACGGGCCGTGGAAGGACCTGCCAGTCGACAAGATCAGCGTTGGCCACATCTTCTATGACAGGCGACGGCTGGCGCCGCGCGACGCGCATGGCGGCTGGCGCGGTCGGGACTGGTTCGAGTTCGGCCCGCGCAGCTACGATCCGCCGCAGCCGGTCAAGCCGCAGGAATTTTACGACGCTATCGCCGATCAGGCGCTTGCGATCTTCGACACCACGGGCGAGCCCTGGCTCGCGCGGCCGAAGCCGCTCGATTCCGGTGCGCCTCGTGCGAAGTTTGAGGGTCCCCCGCCCTGGCCGCTGGGCGAGGGGCCGTTCGCCCGCTTCGCAACCCTTTTTCCCTGGAATCGGCCGAACATGCGGATCGCGTGCCTGCTCGCCGGTCCGGAGCCGCCGCTCTATCGTTGGGAAACCTGGCGGAAGATCGTCGCGCCGATGACCGAACTCGCCGACCTTCTGCCACGGCCCACGTCGATCCGCTCCTTCCAGCACCGGCCAGGCGAGTCGAAATGGCTGCCGTTCGGCCGCCTGTCCTGGAGCGAGGGCAGCAACCGCAAATGGACCAGCGACTATCTAGAAAAGCCTGAGCCAGTTGAGTTCCAGGCGACCGAGATTTGGTCGCCAAGCCGCAGCACCTGGGCCGAAGAAGGCAAGAACCCCGAGCTCTACGCCAAGATAGACAAGAACGCCCCTTGGGAGACGCAAGGTTTCATCCTCGCGCTACGCCGCGACGTGCTGAAGTCGGCTCCCGGCATCGCCGAGGCCGCCGGCCACGTGATCGACGCCGTCGCTGCCGCCTTGCCCGACGCACGTCGCGCAGTCTTCGACCGAGGCTGGAACGAGAAGCGTGTGTTCGCCGTCATCGCCCAGAACCCGCTCGACTACACCGGCTCGCGAGAAGTGATGGCGTGGGCCGAGGCCCATCCCTGGGCGCATGTTGCCTCGTTCACCGCGAATTAGGGTTTACTCGCGTACGGGGGCGCGCTGCAGCGTCGCGATTCGCCTAATCAGCCGGTGCAAAGGACGGCAGCGCGACATGATTGGCGTGCCTTTTGGGCTCGGCGACTCACGCCCGCCGCCTTGACTGGCGACCGTTAGCTAGACGAAACTGTCCATGGAAACGAAAGAGCGGAGAGGAAACATCAAGGGCTTCTGCATTAAGTAAGAGAGACCATGACAGACCAGGAACTTGATAACTACGTTGACCTTCTGAAGAAGGAGGGGTGGAAGGTCGAATTGAAAGACAGCGGCGGTGTATGGCTCAACGAGTCGTTCAGTCGCCGCTATCCACAAATTCCGGAAAGCTATATTACGTTTCTTCAAAGAGTCGCTTCGTGCGTCAACGCGGCTGAGACTGTCTGGTTTCTTTGTGCCGATGACTACAACGGCACAAGCAAGTCGGCATGGGCATGGAACGAATTTGAGAAGATCGACCTTGAAGGAGCGCAAGGCGACGAGCAGACGACAGCACAAATCGTCGAGTTTTGGAATCACCATCTCCCCTTCATGTATTCCGTCGGTGGAGATTATGCGTATCTGGCCCTCCGAGTAACGGGCGACTCATGTGGATCGGTCGTCGATGGCTACGACATAGAACTCACCACGGTCTCGGACGTTGCCCCAACGTTCGAAGAGTTCGTCCGTTTACACAGTGCTGCCCTTAAAGGCGATTTCGGCGATAACGTACTCCGTGATTATGTATGAGCCAGGGCTCTACCAGTTTGCCCTCCAGCGTATCCTGATCGCGACAGTGAGATCGAGTGAGATCGGGAGTGAGATCGGAGATCGGGGTCTGACATAACAATCCAATCTTATCCATAACAATCTTATCAATCTCAAGAATGGATTTCGTGATTGCCATCTGAGCGGTCATGAAAGAGTGCAGAATTCGGTGCCAAGATCGCGCTAGATTTAAGTCAGAAATGCCGGGTACTTTCAATCAGTTTGTGAATCAGAGAACGGTACTGCTCACGACGTATCGTCGTGACAATGCAAGTAGTGGCTTGAAGAAAAAGGTCCGCGTCCCTTTTTCTTTCCCGCACGCTGGTCTAATTTGCCCCTGCAAAGTTTATTTTCGACGCCGGCGCCATGCGCCGCCCTCGATGTCGAGCAGGCATTGCTCGAAACTCCGACCACCCACAAGCGGCTAGCTACGTTCATCGTTGTGACTAACCGCGCGCATCGGTTCGCTCTCGACCAAACCAGGCTCCTGATCTGACCGCAGCCGTAAGCGTGACACCATAGACGATCAGGCCGAAGGCGAGCGCAGCGAACAGCCAGCTGAGTGAGCCGGTCAAGCGGAGCGCTAGCCAGCCGCCACCGATCGCGAATATGACGCGCAGGGATCCACTCAGCAGAGGCCAGAAAAGTCGCGCGGCGCCCTGGGATGCGAAATAGAGCGCCATCCCCAGGCCAAAGAATCCATAGGCCGGTCCGACAATCCGCAGATAAGCGCTGCCCGTCTCGATGACACCCGGATCGGGACTGAATAGCGCGAGCCACCCGTGTGGCCAGAGCGCGGCGATGAGCCCGAGCGCTTCGCTGATGGCAAAGGCGATGGCGCCGCCGACCAGCGCGATGCGGAGCGCTCTTTGTTTTTGGCCGGCGCCGATGTTGGTTCCCACAAGCGCCACCAACGCCGCGCCCAAGCCGAAGATCACCGGTATCAGCAAATATTCCAAGCGCACGCCGGTGCCGTAGCCGGCGACGGCGTTAGTTCCGGCGGCGCCGGCGACCAATGCGGTGGCGAGTGCGATGGTCACGTTGGTTTGCAGTGAGGTAATCGCGGCGACCGCGCCCACGGCTAAAATATCGCGAAACAACGGCCAACGCAGACGCGTCAGCCGCAAGCGCGCCACGTTGCGGCCGGAAAGGATGTACCAGAGAAGAACCGCGGTTCCCGCCGCATAGAAGAGGACAAGGGCCATGCCCGCCCCGGCCACGCCAAGCTCCGGGAAAGGACCCACTCCGAAGATCAGACAAGGTGACAGCGGCACGAGAACAACCACGCCCGCAGAGATCACCATCGCCGGCACGAACATATTGCCCGTGCCACGGATCACGCTCGCCAGCGCGTTCATGAGCCAGAGTAAGACATTGCCTGCGAATACGACGTTGGAGTAGCTGAGCGCGGTCCGCAGTTCGCCGCCTGCCCCACCCAAGGCGCGGTAGATCGACGGCCCGAATGCGAGCATGACGATCGAAAAGAAAGCGCCCAAAGTCACGTTGACGACGATCGCATGCAGTACCAGCGCGTCGGCTCCATCGCGGTGCCCGGCCCCAATGCCCGCGCGACTGCAGAAGAGATGCCGCCGCCCATGGCTCCGGCGGAAACCATCTGCATCAACATGACCACGGGAAATACCAGCGCCATGCCGGCCAGCGCATCGGTGCCGAGGTGTGAGACCCACCAGGTTTCGATCAGCCCCGTCGACGCCTGGGCCAGCATGACCACGATATTGGGCCAAGCAAGACGCAGCAACGTAGGCACGATGGCGCCGCGCAGCAACTCGCGGGTGCGTGAATCGACTTCAGCGGCTAGCGGCGGCATAGCACTGGTAGCGGTGTTAACGGCCGAGCATCGAGCGGCGGTAATCATGACGTGCTTCGCTTTCTGCCGCGCGCCGGTGTCGACGACTGCCGTGCGGCGAATTGTTTCTGATTGATGACCGCGTAGCGGCGGCGTGTGCGCTCGCTGGCGGCAGGGCCGGCGGCAAACACAAAGTCGCGCTCGTTAAGCGGTTTGCCGCTCCGCCGATCGACGAGCACGGGATCTGCCGCCCGCTGAGTCTTTTTGTCGACGAGCAATACGCTCGGGCCCTCGGGAGCGAAGTGCCTGTTGCCCCAGGCGAACATCGCCACGATGACCGGGCGAAAATCGCGACCCATATCGGTCAAAATATATTCATAGCGCGGCGGCCGGTCGCTGTAGCGGCGGCGCTGCAAAAGACCCGCATCGACCAGGGCGCTCAAGCGCCGGGTCAGCATGTTGGGAGCGATGTTCAGGCTCTTCTGGAATTGGTCAAAGCGCGTGAATCCGTGCAAGGCGTCGCGAACAATCAGGATGCTCCACCACTCGCCGACTCGCTCGAGACTGCGAGCAATAGGACAGGCCATCTTGTCGAAGCTTTTACGTTGCATAGAGAAAATGTACCAATGGTCACTATCATGATGCAAGTGACATGCCATCATAATGCGCGCTGACC
>WNGA01012812.1_pt1 | contig 11171 bp, 13 predicted proteins | sample 5400061 | NCBI WGS metagenome assembly WNGA01 (sample SAMN13153366, study PRJNA577476) | soil metagenome | isolation source: 100 cm soil or saprolite under grassland replicate 2 | place: USA:California | collected 2016-06-15
TCTGGCGCCGGAGCTGATCCGGGTCGGCGCCGAAGTAGCGCTCCAGCGGCCCCTGGTAGATCGTGATCTTGTCGGGAGGAACGCCCGTGTACCCGCTCGTGCGCCGCGTCAGCGGGAAACCCTGGTAGAGCCCGAGCAGGGGCATCCCCGCCGGCGGCTCGTCCTCCACCACGACCGCAACGTTCGACATCCGCACGCGAATGTCGTCCGGAAGCGAGTCGAGCGCCTCCGCAACCAGCTCGTCGAAACCATCCATGCTCCCATTCTTGTTGCAGAGTCCACGCCCGGGTGATATGACCGCCCCGGCAAACGAGACCCAGGGAGAGGACGGCTATGACCGATGTGATGACAACCGGCGTCGAGGAGCTGCGCGCGGCGGTTCGCGGCAGCGTGATCGGCCGCGAGTACGCGGGCTACGACGAGGCGCGGCAGCTCTACAACGCGATGATCGACAAGCGACCGGCGCTGATCGTTCGCTGCGCCGACGTGGCGGACGTGATCGCAGCGGTCAACTTCGGCCGTGATGGCGGCCTGGACACGGCGATCAGCGGCGGTGGTCACAACGGAGGTGGCCTCGGGAGCGTCGACGACGGACTGGTCATCGACCTCTCGGGGATGAGGAGCGTCCGTGTCGCTCCCGACGGCGAGACGGCCGACGTCGCCGGTGGCGCGCTGTTCGGTGATATCGATCACGCGACCCATGCAATTGGTCGCGCCACGCCGGGCGGCATCATCTCGACGACCGGAGCAGGCGGCCTGATCCTCGGCGGCGGGATCGGACACCTGACGCGCAAGTGCGGCCTCTCGATCGACAACGTCCTCGGCGCGGACGTCGTCCTCGCCGACGGCAGCCTGGTCACGGCGAACGAGAATGAGAACGAGGATCTCTACTGGGGCATCCGCGGGGGCGGTGGCAACTTCGGCGTCGTCACCTCGATCACGCTTCAGCTCCATCCCGTCGGCATGGTCGCGGCCGGGCCGATGCTGTGGCCGCTCGAGCACGCTGCCGACGTCCTTCGGTGGTACCGCGAGTTCCTTCCCAGCGCGCCCGAGGACCTGAACGGCTTCTTCGCGTTCCTGACCGTTCCGCCCGGGCCGCCTTTCCCCGAAGAGCTGCACCTGCAGAAGATGTGCGGGGTCGTATGGTCTTGGGCCGGCGCGCTCGAGGATGCCGACTCGGCGCTCGCGGAGGCGCGCTCGCTGCCGGGAATCGCGCTCGACGGCGTGCAGCCGATGCCGCTGCCCGTCCTTCAAGGTGCTTTTGACGAGATCTACCCCGCCGGTGACCAGTGGTACTGGCGAGCAGACTTCGTCAAGGACATCCCGAACGAAGCGATCGAGCGCCACGTCGAGTTCGCGGAGAAGCTGCCGACGTGGAAGTCGACGATGCATCTCTATCCGATCGACGGAGCTGCGCGCCGTGTGGGCCCCACCGACACTCCCTGGGCCTATCGCGACGCGACCTGGGCGTCGGTCATGGTGGGCGTCGACAGCGATCCCGCGAACGCCGAGGCGATCAAGTCGTGGACAGTGGACTACTGGGACGCGCTCCATCCGTACTCGGCCGGCGGCGCGTACGTGAACATGATGATGGACGAGGGACAGGAGCGGGTCCAGGCGAGCTACCAGGAGAACTACGACCGGCTGACCAAGGTGAAGGCGAAGTACGACCCGGACAACTTCTTCCACGTCAACCAGAACATCAAGCCGGCTACGTAAGAGAACCGACGACGAGGTGCGTGGTCGTCCGCAAGGCGGTCGGTGCCGCGCACGTGCCAGGTTGGTGCCAGGCAGGTGCCAGGCACCATGCCGGGCTGAGCAGGGGTTTTTCGACCGCTTCGCAGACGGGACACCGGCCGTTTGGGCTTAGCGCTCGCCGGATCGAGCATCTATGCTCTTGCGCATGTTGCGCCGGCTGCTCGTCGCGGTCGCCGTCGGTCTCGTTCTCGCGCCTGCCGCATCCGCCACCCCGCTGGCCGAGATCCTCGACCAGAACGGCCGGGTCATCGCGGCGGCGGGGACGGGGAGATTCGACTACCCGGCCAACGGCTCGCTGCTCCACATCGGCGCCGCGACCGTGACGGCCACGGGCGTCGAGCTCAGCGACGTCTCGCTTCTCGGTGGGCGGATCCAGGCCGTTCGCGTCCTCGTACCGCGGCGCGCGAAGTCGGCCAAGGTCGAGGGCCTCTTCGTCGACGGCCACGCGGTTCGCGCCCGCGTCAATCGGCTGATCCCGCTCAGCATCGCGGACTACCTGATCACGTCCCAAGCGGCCGTCGGGTCCGGCCGCAAGGTGGGCCTCGTCGGCCTTCGGCTTTCTTTCGGACGGGCCGCGTTCGGCCTTCCGGCAGGGACCCAGATCCTCGTCGGGCTACCCGCCACAGTCCGCCCCTCAGCGTCCGAGCAGAAGCTCGCGAAGCGACCCGCTACGCCGCTGGCGATGCTCGGGTTCACAGACCGGGCCGCGCTGGCGACGCTGGCGACGCTGCCGACGGCCGCGTTCTTCCCGTCCGGGACGACTGGGGAGAAGGCCGTGGCGATCGCGGAGCGCTACCTCGGAATTCCCTATGTCTGGGCGGGAGCGAATCCGCTGACCGGGTTCGACTGCTCCGGCCTGGTGATGTACGTCTACGCCCAGCTCGGGATCCATTTGACGCACTACACGGGCTCGCAGATCCACCAGGGGACGGCGGTGCCGCGTGAGGCACTTCAGCCCGGAGACATCGTCTTCTTCTACCCGCGCGGAGGCGTGCCGGGACACGAGGGGATGTACATCGGGAACGACAGGTTCATCCATGCACCCCACACCGGGGACGTGGTCAAGATCTCGAGCCTGAACGACCCGCACTACGCATTCGAGTACGTCGGCGCCGTCAGACCGTACTGAATCAGAGCCGCCGCGTCAGCGGGTGCGCGCAAACCGGCGCACCGCGTCCAAGAGCTCGTGGCTCTTCGTCTCCGCCTCCGCGGGATCGCCCGAGGCCAGCGCGCCCGCCACGCAGTGCCGCACGTGGTCGTCGAGGATCTTGAACGCCAGCGCCTCGAGGGCGGTATTCACCGCGGAGATCTGCGTGATGATGTCGATGCAGTAGCGGTTGTCCTCGACCATCCGCTCGATGCCGCGGACTTGCCCTTCGATTCGGTGGAGACGCTTGACGAGCGCGTCCTTGTCCTTGGTGTAGCCGTGTTCGTGCGTCTGCGTCATGCGGTTGCTCCTTCGGTCGTTTGCCGTGCGCTGCGGAAGCGTCGCAACCGCAGGCTGTTTGTGACGACGAACAGGCTCGAGGCTGCCATCGCGACCGCGGCGACGATCGGGTTGAGCAAGCCGGCGACGGCCAGCGGCACGGCGGCGACATTGTAGGCGAATGCCCAGAAGAGGTTGCCCTTGATCGTGCGCAGCGTCCTGCGAGCGAGGCGAATCGCATCTCCGGCTCCGCGAAGGTCGCCCGAGACGAGCGTCAGGTCCGACGCCTCGATTGCGACGTCGGTGCCGGTGCCGATCGAAAGCCCGAGATCGGCTTGCGCGAGCGCGGGGGCGTCGTTGACGCCGTCGCCGACCATCGCCACGACCTCGCCCGCCTCCTGAAGGCGCTGGACCTCGACCACCTTTTCCTCCGGGTAGACCTCGGCGAGGAGGCGCTCGATCCCGACTTCCTCGGCTACGCGGCCGGCGGTCGCCTCGTTGTCGCCGGTCAGGAGCACCGGAGTGAGGCCGAGCTGCTTCAGCTCGGCGATCGCCTCCGTGCTGGATGCCTTGATTGCGTCCCGGACGAGGAGCGTGGCCCGCGGCCGGCCGGCCCAGGAGACGGTGATTGCGCCCTTCTTCCGGCCGACCTCGACGTGATGTCCGTCAACGATTCCGATCACGCCGACGCCGGGCAGGTTCCGAAAACCGGAGACCGGAGGCAGCTCGCCGACCTCCGCCTTCGCAGCCGCCGCGACGGCCTGCGCGATCGGATGCTCGGAGGCTGCCTCCACGGCGCCGGCGAAGCGGAGGATGTCGCTGCGCCGCGCGCCGTTCATCGGCGCGAGCTCAGCCAGCTCCATCTTGCCTTCGGTAATCGTGCCGGTCTTGTCGAGGACGATGATTCCGATCCGCCGGGTCTGCTCGAGGATCTCGGGCCCCTTGATCAGGATGCCGAGCTGTGCGCCGCGGCCGGTGCCGACCATCAGCGCCGTCGGCGTCGCAAGGCCCAACGCGCAGGGGCACGCGATGATCAGGACCGCGACGGCGGCCGTGAACGCCGCACTCGCGCTCGACCCGAACGCGAGCCAGCCGACGAGCGTGCCCAGCGAGATCACGATCACGACCGGCACGAAGATGGCGGACACTCGGTCCGCGAGCCGCTGCACCGGCGCCTTCCCGGACTGCGCCGCCTCGACCAAGCGCGCGATCTGAGCGAGCGCGGTTTCCGCTCCGACCTTGGTCGCGCGGACGACCAAGCACCCGTAGCTGTTGATCGTCGCGCCGGCCACGTCTGAGCCGGGCTCGACCTCGACCGGAACCGACTCGCCGGTCAGCATAGACTGGTCGACGGCCGAGGCGCCGTCCTCGACGAGGCCGTCGGTCGCGATCTTCTCGCCGGGCCGGACGACGAACAGGTCGCCGACCGCCATCCGGTCAACGGGAACGAGGACTTCCTCTCCGTCCTTCAGGACGCGGGCCTCCTTGGCACCGAGCTCCAAGAGCTTGCGGATCGCCTCGCTCGACCGTCTCTTCGCGCGCGCTTCCAAATAGCGGCCGAGCAGGATCAGCGTCGTGATCACCGCTGCCACCTCGAAGTAGGTGTCGGCGGCGATCCCGCCGAGAAGCACGACCGCCGACCACAGCCAGGCCGCGAGCGTGCCGATCGAGATCAGCGTGTCCATCGTCGCCGCCACGTGGCGGGCACTTCTCAGTGCCGCAACGTGGAAGCCGAGGCCGGAGTAGAAGACGACGGGGGTCGAGAGGAGGAGCGCCACCCATTCCCAACCCGGGAACCGCAGGGGCGGCACCATGGCGAGGAGGGCGACCGGAACCGTGAGGACGACGGCCGCGAGGAGCCGCCGCCGGATGAGATCGACCGGCTCGTCGTGGTGGCCTGCGACCGCCGGGCGGGCGTGGTAGCCAGCGGACTCGACCGCGTCGACGAGGTCCCCGAAGGTCACCGACGGGTCGCGCTCGACGGTTGCCTGCTCGGTTGCGAAGTTCACCGTAGCCTCGACGCCTTCCAGCTTGTTCAGCGTTCGCTCGATGCGGGCGGCACATGACGCGCAGGTCATGCCTTCGAGATCGAGGCGAACCACGTGCTCACTGGCGTCGATCGCGGTTGCCACGGTCTCCTAGGCGGCCTCGTAGCCCGCCTCTGCGATTGCCGCGCGTAGCGCGGCGTCGTCGAGGGAGCCGCCGCGGACGGTCACGAGCTTGGCGCCGAGGTCGACGTCGACCGCCTCGACGCCCTCGACCTGCTGCAGCTCGGAGGTGACCGCGATCCTGCAGTGCCCGCAGCTCATGTCCGGCACGGTGAACGCGATCCGTTCCACAGCGTTCACTATACCTCAGGGGGGTATCGCTTGCTCACGTCACGTCACCGATGGTGGCTCTCGTGGCCGGAGGGCTGGTCGACGCCTGGCCTCGCCGGTGCCCGGCTGTCGGAGTCGCCGGTAATGAGCGGCGCGACCACGAGGCTCGAGATCGTGAACATCGCCGCGAACACGACGACGGCGATCGCGGGGGCGACGAAGGTGCCGAAGCGGCGGTAGAGGCGGAGCAGCAGCGGCAGCGACAGCACCAGGCCGAGTGCGAAGAACAAGGCCTTGCCGCCGAAGCCGGCGAGGACGGCCGCTCCGGCCAGCGGACCCACGTGGTGGAGGACGTGCGGCGCGAGCCCTGTAACGACGCCCCACGCGGCGACGATTGCGGCCCAGACGCGCGCGCCCAGTCGCCTGTGGAGGCGAGCCGGGACGGCGGTTTCAGCCATCGCGCGCTCCCGTCAGCTGCCGGTCGCGCCCGCTCTCTTGCCGCTCTTCGATCAGGCGATCGAGCTCGTCCCGGCGACGGCGGAGATCCTCCATCGAGCTTTCGTTCCCTTCGGGCTCGGCATTGCCGTGGCCGTGATCTCCGCAGCCAGCGTGACCGCCGGCGTGGTCGCCGTGTCCGTGGCCGCGGCGCATTACCCGAATGTGGAGGCGTTCGGGATGATCGAGCCGTCGAGGAAGCTCCTGTACCAGCCGGGGGCGCCCGTTGACTTCTCGCGGAGCTCGTCGGCAAGGCCGCCCGGGAAGCCCCCGCGATAGATCTTCGTCAATCCAGACAGGACCCACTCGTAGCCGACCACGAACTGCACCAGCAGTAAGCCGACAAGTGGGAGGCGGCTCATCCGGCTGATCTGGTTCTCCGCTGGCGCCTGCATGAACGGGCTCCTTTCTCGTCTGTCGCGTAGTCTGCGGTCTGAAACCCCCATGGGGTATCCGCTCATGACCGCATACCTGGCGGGGGTAACTACGGGTCTTCGGCCGGAGCGGCGCACGACTAAGCGCCATCCGGTCCCGAGCGAGTCGGTAGCCTCTCCGCTTGTGATGACGATCGGGCGGACCCGCTCGTTGCTCGCGACGATTGCCGCCGCGGCGGTTCTGGGGTACGGCCTTGCCGGTCACGCCATCCCGCACGTGAGCAGCCACGACGGCATGGCCGGCGCGGCGGCGGGCCTCTGCCTGCTGCTTGCGACCGCGTTCCGATGCATCGTCGAGCGGCGACCCCAGGCTCAGTCGTTTCCGCTTGAAAGGAACACCTCGGCGACGCCCGTCGGTCACCTCCGGCCGGCACCCCTTGACGGCCGTGCGCGAGCCTCGCCGACCGTGTTGCAGCGATTTCTCAACTGATCCTCCCCGACGCCGTTCCCAGGCGGGCCAGCGCCCGCCTTCCGACGTGTTCAAGGAGGAAGAATGAGAAAGCTAGTACCGGCTGTACTGCTTGCGGTCGTCGCCATCGCCCTCGCGGGTTGCGGCGGCGGGGGCGGCAAGACGGCCGCCACCGACCAGTCCACCGTGGACTCGGCGCAGGTGCCATTCGACCGCGCCTTCATCGACGCGATGGTGCCCCATCACCAGTCGGCGATCGAGATGGCTCGTGAGGCCAAGCAGGCTGGCCTCGCCGAGCCCGACCTGCTCGAGATCGCGAACAACATCATCGCCACCCAGCAGGCCGAGATCGATCAGATGCTCGATTGGCGGAGCGAGTGGTTCGGCTCCTCGACGCGCGACGCCGAGGAAACCGCCCTCGAGGCCCTCGGGTTGACGGCCTCCGAGGCCGGGATGGAGCACCACGGAATGGACCTCTCGACGGCAGACGACGTCGACCAGACCTTCGCCGAGATGATGGTCGCCCATCACGAAGGCGCGATCCGGATGGCCCAGCTCGCGAACCACCGCGCCGGCCACGACGAGATCAAGACGCTGGCGGGCCAGATCATCGCCGCGCAGCGACGGGAGATCGACGTCATGGAGAAGCACGCCGGCGGCATGCACGAGTAGCGGATCGTTGGGCACGGCCGCGCAGGCGGCCGTGCCCGCCTCTCCTAGGTGGCCGGAATATCCTCGAGCAGCTGCGCTGGCTTCACGTACATCGTTCGGTACGGCGGCTGGTAGTAGTCACGCTGCCAGAGGACTTTCCCTCGGCCGTCGATCAGGACGAATGCGTGGCCCGGCGTATCGGCGTGCATGCCTTTGCCAACCGTGTTGAAGGCCTCGGACATGGTGTGGTCGTTGTCGGAGATCATCGGGCTGGTAATGCCGTACTGGCCGATCGCCTGCTTCAGCCCTTCCGGCGTGTCAGGCGTGATCGAGACGAGCTTGATGTGGCGCCTCGCCATCTCGGTGCCGACCTCGTCGATGTCGCGGATCTGCTGCAGGCACGCCTGGCACATGACGCCCTCCGAGAAGAACAGGAGCGTCTTCTGGCCCCGGACGGTGCGCGAGGAGACCGTCTGCCCGCTCACGACGTTCCGCTCTGCGAACTGCGGCGCTGAGCCGATGGCCGGGCCCTCGCCGACGGGGGTAGACATGCGGGCCGAGTGGCCCGGCGCGGCGCTCGTTTGATTGCCCCCGGTCAGGTTCGGGATGACGAAGGTGCCGCCGATGACGGCGGCGACGGCGAGAGCGACAAGTCCGCCCTTCCAGCTCATCCAGAACGGGCGCTTGGACGGGGCTTTCGCACCCTCGAATGCGGCGGCGCGACGGGCTTCCTTAGCCCTTTTCTGGCTCATTGTTGATACCTCCCTTTCTGAGGACTGCGTATCCGAAGCCGGCCAGCAACGCGGCCAGTAACGGGAGGAACACGAGGTTGGGGACGTTGTCGACGAAGGAGCCGACCTCCCGCATCCAGAGGCCCATCGTCCTCTGGAACCCGGGAGCGGTCTCCGAGTTGCCGGTCAGGGCGAGAGCGATGAAGAGGACGCCGAAGCCGGTGAAGACGACCGCCCCGGCGAGGCGGGCGGCGCCGATCCGCTTCGCGTGCGAGCCAAGGCGCAGCGTCAGCTTTGGGTCGCGGACCTTGCTCTTGACCTTGCCGTAGATCAGGGCCAGCGGGATCAGCGGCACCATCATTCCGGAGACGTAGGCGACGCCCAGCAGCAATCCGCCCGCGATCGTGCCGCTGGTCGCCGAGAGGGCGATCGCGCCGGCGAGCACGGGTGCGCAGCAAGCCGTCGCGGCGCCCGAGAAAAGGCCGAGACCGAAGACGGAGAAGGTCGAGCCGGTCAACTTCGGCTGCGGGACGTTGACCGGCAGCATCGTCCCGCGCCAGAGCGCGACGGCGACGCCGATCATCATCAGGCCGCCGATGGCGAACATCTGCGCATGCCAACGTGAGACGTAGGACGAGAGCGCTGCCGCCCCCAGCGTGATCGGAAGCACAACGGCGGCGACACCGAGAACGTAGACGGCGGTCAGCCGCGCAATCCGGAAGCGATGGCCGCTGCCGATCGCGGCCAGGTACGCAGGCATCATCACGCCGGCGCAGCACGGCGCGAAGAAGGCGACCATGCCGGCGGCGAAGGCCGCGGCCAGAGAGCCCGCCAACAGGATGTTGCTCAAGCCGCGAGCTCCTTTCTGAGGCGCTTCTCGGAGAAGCGGCCGTAGGCGATCACGCGCGTACCGTCGGTCAGGACGGGCAGGAACGAGAGCGGCACTCCGCGTTGGGCGAGTGCCTGAGCCTCATCGCTGGTCACGTCGACGTCTTGAGCGTCAATCCCGAGCTCGCCGAGGACAGCGTGCGCGCGCTCGCAGAAGTGGCAGTCGTCCGTGGTTACGAGCAGCAGCACGCGGGCGCCACCAGGCACGTCACGATGATCGCGGGCCTGGCGGGCGCTGTGTGAGACGGATGACGGCGTACACGACGGCGCCGAGGACGGCGATCCAGAACACCATCATGAAGCTCATCCAGACCCAATCCCAACCGTCCATCCAGTGATACATGGCTCTCCTTTGCCTTTTCGCGAGCATGTCCCGGTGGGGGAGCGTAGGCATCGGGCGATCCACGCATACCGGGTAGGGGTAAATACGGATCCTGGTGGCCGCCCCGCGACCTGCGGGAAACCTCGGACGAACGAACCGTAGTTACGGGAGGTCGAGAGCAGGCTTTGTCCCGATTTCGCTCGGCGTCCGACAGCGCACCATGCGGCCAATGCGCAATCTTGGAATCGCAACCGCTGGTTTCCTGGTCGGCACTGGGTTGATGGTCACCTTGCTCGTTCTGCTACCGCGGACGACGAGCATCACCGTCAACCCGGCTCCTTCTCAAGTGGCGGCTATGCCGCACATGACTCGAGGTGCGACCGGGATGATGGGCTCCGCCTCCCCGGCTGCGAGCAAGCTGACGATCCGGCACGTCCTCAGGGGCTGCCACGTCTGGTCGAACGGCAAGACGACCGCGTCGACCATGCGCCTGGCACTGAAGCAGGGCGGCAGGCTCTCGATCCTCGATCAAGACGTCGACGCCCACCGGTTGATCCAGCTCTCCGGCTCGACGAAGCTGCAGCTCGGTGGGCCGATGGTGACGAGCCACGGGATGTCGGTCTCGTTCGCGAAGAAGGGCGTCTACCGGTTCACGACCAAGACTGTCGAGATGCCCGGGATGGCGATGGAGGCCGAGACCGTTGGCCCCGACAACACCCTGCGACTGGTCGTAAGCGTCGCTTGAGTTAGGCTCGCTGCTCGTCTAGATGCGGCGCGCGCCGACGTAGGTCGACGCGTACCATGAATCCGACATGCTCGAGATCTTGACCACGTCGCCCGTGTGCGGCGCGTGGATGAAGTTGCCGCCGCCTACGTACATGCCCATGTGGCCGAGACCGTCGAAGTAGACGAGATCGCCCGGTTGCAGTTGGTCGGGCGAGACGGGACTGCCGTAGCTGTACATGGTCGCGGCGTGGTGAGGCAAGGAGACGCCGACCTGCGCGAAGACGTACACGATCAGCCCGGAGCAGTCGAACCCTTCGCTGGGTGATGCTCCGCCCCACACATAGGAAATCCCGAGGTAGCGCATGGCGATCGCGACGACGGCACTGCCGTTCGCCGACGGCGGGGCGCTGATCGTTGGCTCGGACGAGGCCGAGTAGGGGTTTGCGAGAGCAAGGTCCCGCGCTTGCGCAGCCTGCGCCGCTCGGGCTGCCGCCGCCTGGCGGGCGAGCTCTCGCTGGCGGGCGGCCTCCTCGGCCTTCATGCGCTCGATCTCGCTCCGGATCGAGGCCACCAGCTGGTGCCGCTCGGAGAGCTGCGACTGGATCGAGGCCTTCTGGTCGGCGCGCTCCTGCACGACCACGCGCTGCTGCTCCCGCGCGTTCTTGAGCTCGATCCGGTGCGCCTTGACCTCGGCGCGGAACTGGATCACCTGCTTGTTGATCTGCACGTCCTGGCTCGAGACGCGGTCGACGGTCTCGAGCTGGTTCAGCATCTCGTCGATGCTCCCGGCGCCGAGCAGGATGCTGAGCGCCGAGGATTGCTCGTCGCCCGTTGTGTAGAGCGTGACCAGCCGGTTCGCAAGCGCACGCTGCGAGCGGTGCAGGTTCGCCTTCGCGATGTGCAGCTCCCGCGTGTTCGTTTGCAAATCTCCCTCGATCTGCTGGAGCCTGTCGGTCGCGAGGTTGTACGCCTCGATCGCCCGCTCGAGGCTGCCGTCCAGCTGCTGGATCTGA
>WNGA01027957.1_pt1 | contig 11168 bp, 10 predicted proteins | sample 5400061 | NCBI WGS metagenome assembly WNGA01 (sample SAMN13153366, study PRJNA577476) | soil metagenome | isolation source: 100 cm soil or saprolite under grassland replicate 2 | place: USA:California | collected 2016-06-15
TCGTCGGCGTACTGGCGGCCGGCGGATCCAAACCCCAGCAGGATTTCGCGGAGTCGCTTGACGGTGGCGAATCCCTGTTCGATCGCAAGCGCATTCGCCAGAGGCCCGATGACGGTTGGTCCCAACGAGAGGCAGAACGTGCCGACCGCGTCCATCTCCTGGTCACGTGCCTGACGAATAACCAGCAGGAGGTGATTCACGAGCGCTCCGCCGCGCAGCTCATCGAGGCCCGTCCTGGCCGCGGCCGCGAACGGTTGGCCGTCGGCGGCAGCGGCAGTCACAGCGTCGAGCAGTTGCTGTGCAAGGGGAATGCTTCCACCGAGCACGAGCTGATCGAGATACGCCAGAGTCGTTTGGAGAACGCTCTTCCATGCGACCTCACGCGTTTCAATGCGCAGCAGATCGATCAGCAGCCGCTGATCGAGCCGTTGCACCTGGTCGTCGCTGACACTCGCGAGCCATTTGTGGATGCGCTCCGGCGGATCGTCGCTGATGCGCTCCACGTCGACGGCATGCGCGCGCGAAGTCGACAGCTCGCGCGCGTAGTCTTCGCCTACGAACGACGCGTCCGAGTACGTCGAGAGCAGCGTTTCGGCGCTCTTCCACAGCGCGGGGAACTCGGAGTGACGCCGGATCGGCATCGTCTCGAGCTCCTCGCGGGCCATGTCGATCAGCTGACGGCGCTGATCGAAGGAGGGAACGAGTGTTTGAAACGCTTGCGCGAGTCTCTCAGTGGCGCCGTGGTCGCGGGACACGGATTGAGCGACGAACTCGGCAATCAGGTCATCGGAGATGCGCGCCCGCACTTCTCCCGGCAGGTCGATACCGCGTTCTTCTCCTTCGGCGACGGGCGCGCCGGTCGTGATCAGGCTGATCACCAGTTCCGGCGTGAGCTGTGGCAACACCCCTGCGATCCGGTGGAGGATGCGATCGAGCTGATCGGGAGCCGTGCGCGCCACGTAATCTGCGAGCGCCTGCAGGACGCGAAGCACGACCTCCTTCTTGCCGCGGCGTCCGCTTTGTGTCGCCTGCGTCACGAGCAACTCGGTGAATTCGCGGAAGCGATGCTGATCGTTTGCAATCTCGAAGAGCGCGCTCATCGCGCGATCGTCGATATCCGAGAGCTCGCCTTCCAGATAGTTCGCGATCAGGCGATTCCACTCGACGGCCAGGCCCTCATCGCGGTCGCGCAGGACTTCGGTGTAATCGATCTGGCGGATTTCAATCGGGCCGCCGCCGGCGGCCAGCCATGCGCGGCCGATGCCGCCGTCGCGGCGGATGTCTTCCGGTGGTCGTGCGACGAGTGTCAGAAACGCGTGCCACGACGTCAGACTGAGCTCTCCGAGAAACGTCAGCTCGCCGACGAGATGACTGTGCAACAGGCCGGCAAGGTCTGCGAGCGCAGCGTCCGATCGATCTGCGGCGCGTCCATCGAGGAGCAGTCCGTCCGGCAGCACGGTGATCGCCACCGTCGCCTGACTTCTGAGCCGTTCCGCCGAGCCCGCGACGCGCCGCAGCGCCGCCTCGATGGCGGGATGCGTCGGCGGATAGAGCGCCACCACGCGCGCCGCGCCTCTGCAGGCGCGCGCGAAGTCGGCCAGGTGCATCGACGCTTCTGGCGAGAGCGGCTCCGTGGTTTCAATCGCCGACATGTTGGGGACCGAGCAGCCCGTGCACGACCGGCTCGATCATCGAGCCATACGATATACTGCCGACCGCACAGCTGCACATGTTCCGCGCCGTTGACATCATTCGCGCCAAGCGGGACGGCGAGCCGCTTTCGCGCGAGGCCATCGACGCGTTTGTGAGCGGTGTCACCTCGGGCGCATGGCCTGACTATCAGGCGTCGGCTCTCCTCATGGCGATCGTTCTGCGCGGGATGTCTGCGCAGGAAACGGCATGGCTGACCGACGCGATGGTGCGATCGGGCACCCGCGTCGATCTCTCGTCGATTCCCGGTATCAAGGTCGGCAAACACAGCACCGGCGGCGTCGGCGACAAGGTTTCCATCGTCCTCGCCCCCGTGGCGGCGGCATGCGGTGTCGTCGTGCCGAAGATGTCTGGACGAGGGCTCGGTCATACCGGCGGTACGCTCGACAAGCTGGAGGCGATCCCCGGCTTTCGCGTGTCGCTCACCCTCGAGGAGTTCCTGGCCGCGCTCCGCGAAATCGGCTGCTGCCTGATCAGCCAGACCAAAGACATCGCGCCGGCGGACAAGAAGCTGTACGCGCTGCGCGACGTGACGGCAACCATCGAGAGCGTGCCGCTGATTTCCGCATCCGTGATGAGCAAGAAGATCGCGGAGGGAAGCGACGCGGTGGTGCTCGACGTCAAATGCGGCAGCGGCGCCTTCATGAAGACGCACGCCGAGGCGCTGGCGCTCGCGCGCTCGCTCGTGTCGATCGGCACGGCGAACGGCGTGCGCACGGAGGCGTTCATTACGTCGATGGACGCACCGCTTGGTCGCGCGGTGGGCAACGCACTCGAGATCGCCGAGTGCATCGAGGCGCTGCAAGGGCGCGGTCCGGCAGATCTCGAAGCGGTGATCGTGACGCTTGCCAGCCGGATTGTGGTGCTTGCGGGGCGCGCGTCAGATGCCCACGCCGCCGAAGCGCGCGTCAAGGCCGCGCTGCGGTCCGGCGCGGCGCTCGCGAAATTCGAAGCCGTGGTCTCGCGGCAGGGAGGCGACGCGCGCATCGTGCGCGATCCGTCGCGGCTTCCGCAGGCTGCACATGTCCATCACGTCGTCGCATCCTCAGATGGATTCCTTGCGCGGCTGAATGCGGAGCTCGTGGGCCGTTCGTCGATGCTGCTCGGGGCCGGACGAGACCGTGTTGATGCCGTGATCGATCCGGCGACCGGCATCGTCCTTCGAAAGAAACCAGGAGATCACCTCGGGAAAGGGGAGGCGGTGCTGGATCTCCACTACAACGATGACAGCCGCCTCCCAGAAGCCATCGAGTTGGCGGAATCAGCAATGACGCTTGGGCCGACCGCGCCGGCCACCGGACCACTCGTGCGGGCCTGGGTTCATGTCGACGGAGAAGAAACGTTTGCGTAAGCCGGGGAAGATTCGGCTGCACAGCGCGCGGTCTTTTCAAATCGGGGGTGATGTGCACGACATATTGATCCGAATGCAGCCGCTCGCTGGTCTCGCACTGATTCTCTTCATCGCGTTCGTCGTCTCGACCGATCGACGATCGATCAAGCCGCGCGTGGTGGTGTGGGGTCTCAGCCTGCAGTTTCTGTTCGCGTTGATCGTGCTGAAGACGACCGCCGGCCGCGTGGGTTTTCAAGTCTTGGGCGACAAGATCCGCCAGCTTCTCGGGTACTCGGTCGCTGGCTCCTCGCTGGTGTTCGGTCCGCTTGGGGATCGGTCCGTGTGGACTCGCATCGTCACCGCGACGCTCGGCCCGGAAGGCGCTCAGTATTCGGTGATCTTTGCCTTCCAGGTGCTGCCCACGATCATCTTCATCGCCGCGCTCTTCGCGATCCTGTACTACTTTGGCGTGATGCAGGTGGTCGTCCGGCTCTTCGCCATCGTCATGAATCGAGTGATGGGCGCGAGTGGTGCCGAGTCGCTGAACGTCGCAGCGAGCATCTTCATGGGACAGACGGAGGCGCCGCTCACGATCCGTCCGTACTTGCCGGAAATGACGTTGTCGGAGTTGATGACGGTCATGACATCGGGGATGGCGCACATCTCCGGCGGCATCATGGCTGCTTATGTCGCCTTCGGCATAGAGCCGGCACACCTGCTCACGGCGGTCATCATGACGGCGCCGGGAACGTTGATGATGGCGAAGATGTTCGTTCCTGAAACGGCCGTCCCTGCGACGCTGGGGACCGTCCGTCTCGAGATCGAAAAGAAAGACGTCAACGTGATCGATGCGGCCGGGCGCGGAACCTCTGAAGGGTTACAACTCGCGGTGAACGTTGGCGCAATGCTCATTTCGTTCATGGCGCTCGTCGCCCTCGCGAACGCGATCCTTGGCAGCGTCGGGCTGAGTCTGCAGCAAATCTTCGGCTGGGTGTTCGCCCCAGTCGCGTGGAGTCTCGGGGTGCCCTGGCGTGACGCGGCAACAATTGGAAACCTGCTCGGGACGCGGATGGTGTTGAACGAGTTCATTGCGTTTTCCCAGCTCGGAGCGCTGAAAGGCACTCTCGATCCACGGTCCTTTACGATTGCGACGTTTGCGTTATGCGGGTTCGCAAACTTCTCGTCAATTGGCATTCAGATTGGTGGCATTGGCGCTCTCGCGCCCACACGACGCGGCGACCTCGCGCGATTAGGATTGCGTGCGATGTTCGCCGGCACGCTGGCGAACTTCATTACGGCGATCATTGTCGGGTTCTTGCTCTAGCCGAGCTGCCCATGGCCTCAGCCGAATCGCGCGGCTATTTTGACGAGGTGACAGAGGCCGCCGAATCGCTTCGGGGCCACGGGTTTGCCGGTGCAGATGTCGCGATTGTGCTGGGGTCCGGTCTCGGAGCGTTTGCGGACGGGATGGCGGACCGCGTCGCGATCGACTACGGCGACATTCCACACTGGCCTGCATCGAATGTCATCGGACACGCCGGACAATTAGTGCGCGGCGTTGTCGGCGGGCATCGCGTGCTCGCCCTGTCAGGCCGCGTTCATTTTTATGAAGGACACGATCTTCGGACGGTCACCTTTGCCGTGCGCGTACTCGGCAGACTTGGTGTCAAAACGCTGATCCTGACCAATGCCGCCGGAGGCATCAACACCAGCTTCTCGCAGGGCGCGCTGATGGTGATCGACGATCACCTGAACTTTCTTGGAACGAACCCGCTCATGGGACCCAACGAGGATCGGTTTGGCGTCCGTTTTCCGGACATGAGCGAAGTCTATTCGCGGCGGCTGCGTGCGACTGCTGACGACGCCGCGCGCGCGGCCGCCGCGCCTTCCGCACCCTTGGCGCGGACGCCGTTGGTATGTCCACAGTGCCCGAAGCCATCGTCGCGCGACAGATGGGCATCGAGGTGCTGGGCATCTCGTGCATCAGCAACATGGCGGCGGGCGTGTTGCCACAGCCGCTCAATCACGAAGAGGTCATGGAGACGACGCGACGGGTGCGAGGGCAGTTCATCGCGCTGCTGGAGGGCATCATTGAGCGACTCTGAGGCGCTCGTCGAAGCCGCGCGTCGTGCACGAGAACGTGCGGTAGCGGACTATTCCGGATTCAAGGTGGGTGCGGCTATCGAGACGACCGACGGGCAGATCGTCACGGGCTGCAATATCGAGAACGCCACGTATGGCCTCACCATTTGTGCGGAACGGGTGGCGATCTTCAAGGCTCTCTCCGAGGGCCACCGATCCTTCAGTCGACTGGCCGTGGTCGCCGACACCGAGGAGCCGACGCCGCCATGTGGGGCCTGCCGGCAGATCATCTGGGAGTTTGCCGGCGACATTGAAATCATTCTCGTGAATCTGCACGCCGTTACGGCTCGCCACGCGATGCGCACGCTCTTTCCCCACGCCTTCGATCGAAGGTTTCTGAAATAGATCATGTAGGAGCTGTCCGAGTGGCGGGGCTTCAGCCCGGCCGGTACAATCACCTGACATGCTCCCGACGATAGCGCGAGAGGGCGATGCCGTGGTGATGATCGATCAGCGCAAGCTGCCCGCGGCAGAAGTGTATGTGCGCTGCAAGACCGCGGCTGAAGTCGCCAGGGCGATCAAGTCGATGGTCATTCGTGGGGCGCCTGCCATCGGCGTGGCGGCTGGAATGGGCATCGCTCTGGGCATGGAGCGGAGCAACGCGACCGGCACGCGCCAGTTTGCAGCGGAGTTCCAGAAAACGTGCGAGCTGATGGCCGCCACGCGGCCGACCGCGATCAACCTGTTCTGGGCAATCGATCGCATGAAGCGCGCGTTTGCCGAAGGCGCGCATGCGGGCGAGTCGGTGGAGCAGCTCAAGACACGTCTGCGCCTCGAAGCCGAGCGCATTCACGACGAGGACGTTGCGAGCTGCCGCGCCATTGGGGTTTACGGCGCAGCGCTCATCCCCGACCAGGCGCGAGTCCTCACACACTGCAATGCCGGCGTGCTGGCAACCGCCGGGTACGGCACCGCGCTCGGCGTCATCCGCGGCGCAATCGAAGCAGGCAAGCGCGTGAGCGTGCTCGCAGACGAGACGCGGCCATTTCTTCAGGGCTCGCGGCTGACCGCCTGGGAGTTGATCAGAGACGGCATCGAGACGACGGTCATCACCGACAACAGCGCCGGGACGTTGATGCTTGCCGGCGACATCGATCTGGTCGTCGTGGGCGCCGATCGTATTGCGGCAAACGGCGACACGGCCAACAAAGTCGGCACGTACACGGTGGCGATCCTCGCGAAAGAACACGGCATGCCGTTTTACGTAGCGGCACCATGGTCGAGCGTGGACCTCGAGATTCCGGACGGCTCGCACATTCCGATCGAAGAACGCAACGCGCGTGAAGTGACGCACGTCGGATCGAGCCAACTGGCGCCGGCGGGAGCGACCATTCGCAACCCAGCATTCGACGTCACGCCGCACAAATACATCACCGCGATCGTGACGGACCGCGGCGTGTTTACACCGCCGTTCGATAAGTCGCTGAAGGCTGCCGCTGCGCCGCGGATCGAGAACGCGTCGTGACAGATCGCCACGAAGAGCACCAAGAGCACGAAGGCGACACGAAGAAGTGATCTACATGAACATCCTTCGTGGGCGCCAGTTCGTCCGCAGGCTGGCCGCAACGCGGCCAGCCGATTCGAGCCGGAACGAGAGGGGAGACATACGGCATCCGATTCGCCGGCCGCATGTCTCCCCTCTCGTTTCGACTCGAACGCGCGGCTCCGCCGCGCGCGGACGAACGAAGCTTCGTGAACCTTCGCGTCTTCGTGGTAAAGCTTGTTACGCGTGAAGATGCTCGGGATTGAAACCTCCTGCGACGAGACCGCTGCGGCCGTCGTCGAAACTGTCGACGACGATGAGCGGCCGTGGCGGCTGCGATCGAGCGTGGTCGCTTCGCAGGTCGAGATTCACCGCGAATGGGGTGGTGTCGTTCCGGAGCTGGCGTCGCGGCAGCACGTGCGCGACATCTGCGGTGTGGTCGAACGCGCGCTCGACGAGGCGCACATCGCCTGGCCGCAAGTCGATGCGATGGCGGTGACTCAGGGTCCGGGCTTGATCGGATCGCTGCTTGTCGGCGTGTCGTTCGCCAAGGTCTCGGCATGGGCGCTGCAAAAGCCGCTCGTCGCCGTGAATCATCTCGCCGGGCACATCGAATCGCTCTGGCTCGAGCACGGCCGGATTCCGACGCCGTCTGTGGTGCTCGTGGTGTCTGGCGGCCACACGAGCCTTTACGTCGTGCCTGCTGAAGGCGAATATCGGGCGATCGGACGGACGCGAGACGACGCCGCGGGCGAAGCGTACGACAAAGTGGCGAAGCTGCTCGGGCTTGGCTATCCAGGAGGTCCGATCATCGATCGGCTCGCGAGAGATACGAACCAAACGGCAGTGCGCTTCCCGTCCACACGGCTCACGCATCCGGATCGCAACGCGCCGCGGCGTGAGTACCGCTTTGATTTCAGCTTCAGCGGACTCAAAACGGCCGTGCTCCGCCACGTGCGTCAACGACAGAAGGAACTTGGCACAGGCCAACTGCCGCCAGCGGAGATTTCAGAGATTGCCGCCAGCTTCCAGGCGACGGTCGTGGACACGCTCGTCGAACGAGCCTTCGCCGCCGCGAAGTGGCACAACGCGCGCTCAGTAGGATTTGCCGGAGGCGTGTCGGCGAACTCGAGACTGCGCTCGGTCGCAGCGGCGCGCGGCAGAGCAGCGGAGCTCGCCGTTTTCTTTCCCAGCCCACATCTCTCGACTGACAACGCGGCGATGATTGCCGCCGCGGGACTGCGGCAGCTCGCGGCGGGCCGCCTCGCGCCGCCGGACCTCAACGCCGAGGCGGCGCTTGCGCTGTGAGCGGTTCGAGGTTCGACGGGTTCCAGGTTCGACGGTTCGTGGTTCGAAGTTCGACTGTGCTAGATCCGACTGAGTGAGCGGTTCGAGGTTCGACCGGTTCCAGGTTCGAAGTTCGGGATTCGAGATTCGTCGTGCGGATTCGAGGCTCAAGGACTGAGGCGCCTCATCAGTCGGATCAAGCACAGTCGAACTTCGAACCACGAACTTCGAACCACGAACTTCGAACCTCGAACTTCGAACTTCGAACCTGTTACTACCCATCACCTTCACGATGACGCGCTTCCGCCGCTGTCCATCAAATTCCGCGTAGAAAATCTGTTCCCACGGACCGAGGTCGAGTTTGCCGCGCGTAATCGGGACGATGACCTGATGCCCCATAATGGTCCGCTTCAGGTGAGCATCGGCATTGTCCTCGCCCGTCTGGTGGTGTCGATAGTCGAGACCCGACGGCGCCAGCTTCTCGAGCCAGACCTGGAAGTCGTGAATGAGCCCCTCTTCCCAGTCGTTGACGTAAACGCCCGCGGTGATGTGCATGGCAGACACCAGCACCATGCCGTCCGTCACGCCGCTCTTGTCGACAATGTCGGCAACTTTGTCGGTGATGCGAATGAACTCCTGACGGGCTTTGGTGTTGAACCACAGGTAATCGGTGTATGTCATAAGCTGGCGACCGGTAACTGACGACTGTCATCTATTACACCTCATGGCGCGCGAATTCCCCGACCGTCCCGTGGTTGGCGTCGGCGGCGTGGTCGTGCAGGACGGCCGCGCGCTCATCGTCAAGCGCGCGCACGACCCGCGCAAAGGCGAGTGGTCGCTGCCTGGCGGCATCGTCGAGCTCGGAGAGTCGCTGGTCGATGCCGTACGGCGTGAGATCAAGGAAGAAACGGGACTCGACGTGGAGGTTGGCGAAGTCGTCGAGGTGTTCGATCGCGTCCATCGGCTCGAGGACCGTATCAGGTACCATTTCGTGATCGTGGATTACGTGTGCCGCCCCATTGGGGGCGAGCTTCGCCCGGGTGACGATGCCGAAGAGGTCGCGTGGGTCGCCCCGCACGAGATCGAGCAATATGGTGTGAACGAGTTCGCGGTCCGCGTCATCCGACGCGGACTCCAAATGATTGCGGAGAACCGCGCGCAAAACAGATGAATCTTTCACGAGAAGCTGCCTGGCAGTTACTGACGGAATGGACCCAGAGCGACAGCCTTCGCAAGCACGCGTTGGCGGTTGAAGCGGCGCTGCGCGGCTACGCCCGCCGCTTTGGCGAGAACGAAGACGAGTGGGCCATCGTCGCCCTGCTGCACGATTTCGATTACGAGCGGTACCCGACGCTTGGCGAGCACCCGGTGAAAGGCACCGAGCACCTGCGCAGTCTCGGCTATCCGCAGTGGGTCACGCGTGCGATTCTGTCTCACGCCGTCGAAGTAACCGGCGTGCAGCGCGAATCGAAGCTGGAGAAGGCGCTTTACGCCTGTGACGAGATGTCGGGCTTTGTCACTGCCGCTGCCCTCGTGCGGCCGAGCAAGAGCGTGCTCGATCTCGAGGCGTCCTCTGTCATCAAGCGAATGAAGGACAAGGCATTTGCGCGGGCCGTGCCACGCGAGCATCTGAAAGCCGGCGCCGACGAGATCGGTCTGCCGCTCGCCGATCACATTACAAACGTCATCATGTCGCTTCGCGAGCAGGCGGATGCGCTTGGCTTGCGCGGCACGCTCTGACAAACGGTCTCGCGAAGATGTGGGTATCCGAGGTGTCTGGGGTGGCCGTCAACTTCAGTCCGGAGGACATCAAAGAGAATTCGATCGGAGGATTCGTCGGACCGTACGTCATCGGCTTTCTCACCGACCGGACGGGCAATTACGCCGCCGGCATTTACTATCTCGTGGCGACCGGCCTGTTCGGCGGCCTGCTCCTTCTGTTCCTGCGCGCCGCACGGCCAACCAAGGCGATTGAACCTGCGTAAACGCCCGGCGAGGAACCGACGGCGAACGCTGTCAGGAACGTACGTAGAACGCCCGTGAGGAACCCACGTCGAACGCCGTGAGGAACGCCGTCACGAACGTACGGAGAACGCCGTCAGGAACGTACGTGAAGGAACCCCCGTGTGGGAACTTCCGTGGCTAGACCTTCCGTATACTTGGTCTGAATGGCTGACTCCCCGGCGGACGTGCCAGGACCGCGTACGCCTTTCGATCCGTCGAAGCCGGTCGTTCAATGCGAACAGGTCACCGTTCGCTACGGCAGGAACGCCGCGCTGCGTGACGTAACTGCGGAATTCCATTCGGGCGCCGTCGGCTTGCTCGGTCCCAACGGCGCGGGCAAGAGCACGCTGCTCAAAGCGCTTCTTGGTTTCCTGAAACCCGAAACGGGGACGATGACGGTACTCGGCTTCAACGTCGCCGTATCTCCGCTCGAAATTCGGGCGCGCATTGGCTACATGCCCGAGAGCGACGCCCATATTCCGGGCATGAACGCGGTGTCGTTTGTCGGCTACTGCGGTCAGCTTGCGGGTCTGCCTCCGGCCGACGCGATGCAGCGCGCTCACGAAGTGCTCTACTACGTCGGGTTGGGAGAAGCGCGCTACCGCAACCTCGAGACCTACTCGACCGGCATGAAGCAGCGCATCAAGCTGGCGCAGGCGATCGTTCACGATCCCGATCTCCTCTTTCTCGACGAGCCGACCAACGGAATGGACCCGAAGGGTCGCGACGAGATGCTCGAGCTCATTCGCGATCTCGCGCACAACAAGGGGGTCAATCTCATCCTCTCGTCGCATCTGCTTCCCGACGTCGAATACACCTGCGATCACGTCGTGGTGATCGACAAGGGAGCGGTCACTGCGAACGGCCCAATCGAGGAGCTCAAAGGCCCGGCCGGCCGGGTCTACGAGTTACGCATCAAGGGGGAAACACCGCAGTTCATTTCGGTGCTGCGCGCCCAAGGGTACGAGTGTCACGATACGGACGAGGACATCATGCGGGTCTTCGTGCCGGGAACCGCTGAAGATGGATCGCGCATTCTGTTTCGTCTCGCGGCGAACGAAGGCGCGCAGATTCGTCATCTCAGGGCAAGCGTGCCGACGCTCGAAGACGTCTTCGCGCGCGCGGTGAGTGAGGAGTGACAGTGAAAGGTTCGAGGTTCGAGGTTCGGGGTTCGGTGTTCGAGAGGTTCGCAGTTCGGGGTTCGTGGTTCGA
>WNGA01012123.1_pt1 | contig 11167 bp, 10 predicted proteins | sample 5400061 | NCBI WGS metagenome assembly WNGA01 (sample SAMN13153366, study PRJNA577476) | soil metagenome | isolation source: 100 cm soil or saprolite under grassland replicate 2 | place: USA:California | collected 2016-06-15
CACGAGAACACGCTTGAATCCCGGCATGCCGTGCCGGTCGTCGGGAGGAAAGTACGTGCCGGCGTAAAACGGTCCGCCGTCGGGCGTGAGAAACACCGACATCGGCCAGCCGCCGTGGCCGGTCATCAGTTGTACGGCCTGCATGTAGATCGAATCGATGTCCGGGCGCTCTTCGCGATCGACTTTGATTGAGACGAAATTGTTGTTGAGAATGTCTGCGAGTTCATCGCTCTCGAACGACTCGCGTTCCATCACGTGGCACCAGTGACATGCGGAGTAGCCGATCGAAAGAAACACCGGCCTGTCTTCCACGCGCGCTTTGGCGAATGCTTCCTCACCCCACGGATACCAGTCGACAGGGTTGTGTGCGTGCTGGAGAAGATACGGTGAAGTTTGTTTGGCGAGGCGATTCATGATGGTGTCATCCTGAGCGCAGGGAAGGATCTCAATGAGTTCGGACTCTTGCAACTTGGGATCCCTCGCCGTCTGCGCGGCTCGGGATGACAGCGCGAACTGCGAACTACGCTCTGGGATGCGCCTTCTTGTACACCTCGATGAGCTGCCAGTCGTTGAGGTGCGTGTACTTTTGCGTCGTTGACAGCGAGGCGTGACCGAGAAGCTCCTGGATGGCTCGGAGGTCGGCTCCGGCGTTCAGAAGATGTGTTGCGAACGAATGACGCAGCGTGTGCGGCGACACTCCCGCCCGCAGCGAAGCATCGCGAACATATCCGTTGAACAGCCGCCGCACGCTGCGCGTGGTAATGCGTTCGCCGCGATAGTTGACGAAGAGCGAGTCCCGTTCCGGTGCGTTGCGCACCTGCAAATACGCGCGGATCGCCTCCTGCGCTTTGGTGCCGAACGGAACGATCCGCTCCTTCGCCCCTTTGCCGCGAACTTTCACCAGCCGAGCCCGAACCTGGAGATCATCGATGTCGATCCCTACGAGCTCGCTGATGCGCAGTCCGGACGCGTACAGCAGCTCCAGCCACGCGCGATCGCGGACTCCCAGCGGTGTCGAGAGATTCGGCGCTTCGAGCAGCACTGCGACATCCGAGGTTTGCAGAACCGACGGCAGATGCTTCTCTCGTTTCGGCGTGGCCACTCCACGCGCCGGATTTGCCTCGACGAGCTCTTCGCGCATCAGGTATTTGAAAAACGATCGCAGCGCGGAGAGGTGACGAGCAATCGAAGAGCGACGCAACTTCCTCCGCGCGAGATGCGCCAGATACGCACGAATGGTCAGGTGATCGACGCGTCGCAGATCGATCAGATCGCGCGCCATCGTCAAATAGTCGTTGCAGAGAAAGGTGGTGAAAGACTCGAGGTCGTTGCGGTACGCGCCCACGGTGTTGATCGAGACGTTTCGCTCGTACGAGAGGTAATCGAGGAAATCGCCGATCTCGTTTTTCACACCCGACCCTCCACCGGTTGCTGGGTTGCTGGGTTGCTCGGTTGCTCGGTTGCTTGGTCGGTCGCTCGGAACTCAGCAACCAAGCAACCCAGCAACCAAGCAACCCCGAACCATGTTAGCGTAACGCCCCGTGGCGAACGAATCGCTCAAGAAAACTCCCCTCAACGCGGTCGAACACGAACTGGGCGGCAAAATGATCGACTTCGGCGGATGGGAGCTGCCGGTCCAGTTCACGAGCATCATCGACGAACATCAGGCGGTGCGCACGCGCGCGGGCCTGTTCGACGTCTCGCACATGGGCGAGATCCTGGTCAAAGGGCCGGAAGCGCTCGCGCTCCTGCAGAAGGCCACCTGCAACGACATCTCGAAACTCGAAGACGGACGGGCGCAGTACAACGGCCTGCTCTATCCGACTGCAGGTTTCGTCGACGACATCCTCGTGTATCGCATGGCCGGCGACGATTACTTTGTCGTCGTGAACGCCGCGAACAGCGACAAAGACTACGAATGGCTCGTCGAGTGCGCGAAAGGCATGGATGTCCACGTCAAGAATGCGAGTGCCGATTACGCGCAGCTCGCTCTGCAGGGACCGAACGCCGAGAAAATCCTGCAGCCGCTCACCGACATCGGTCTTTCCTCGATGAAGTATTACCGTTTCGCGCGCGGCAAAGTCGACGGCGTGCCGGCGATCGTCTCGCGCACCGGCTACACCGGCGAGGATGGATTCGAAATCTACGTTTCGCCGGCGGAAGGTCCGCGGCTGTTCAAGAAAATCGTCGCCGCCGGCGTCACTCCGTGCGGCCTCGGTGCGCGCGATACGCTGCGCCTCGAAGCGAAAATGGCGCTGTACGGCAACGACATCGACCACTCCACCACCCCGCTCGAGGCCGACCTCGGCTGGATCGTCAAGCTCGAAAAAGGTGACTTCATGGGCCGCGACGTGCTCGAGCGTGAGAAGGCCGAAGGACCGCGGCGGAAGCTCGTCGGATTCGAAATGGTCGATCGCGGAATCGCGCGGCATGGCTACCCGATTGTCGACGGCGGCGAAGAAATCGGCGTCGTCACCAGCGGGACCCACTCGCCGACGTTGAAAAAACCGATCGGCCTCGCGTATCTTCCGCTCGACAAGTCCGCGCTCGGCACGGAATTCACTGTTCTGATTCGAGGCAAGGAAACGCGGGCGCGTGTCGTCCAGACACCGTTCTACAAACGAGCGAAGGAGCAGAGCCGATGACTCCGGAAGACAGCCGGTACGCCAAAAGCCACGAGTACGTCCACGTGGAGGGAGAAGTCGGCACGATCGGCATCACCGATTACGCGCAGAAGGAGCTCGGCGATGTCGTGTTCGTCGAGCTGCCGCAGGTCGGCGCGGAGCTCGAACAGGGCGATGAGATGGGAAGCATCGAGTCGGTCAAGGCGGTCTCAGAGCTCTTCTCGCCGGTCTCGGGCCAGGTTGTTGAAGTGAACGAGGCGCTGGCGGAGAAGCCTGAGCTGGTGAACACGGATCCATATGGCGACGGTTGGATGATTCGCGTGAAACTGACCACACCGGACGAGGTGGACGAGCTGATGGACGCCGAGGAGTACGAGGAGTACATCGAAAAAGAAGCGGGAAAATAGTTGACTTCAGTTTATGCCGAGCGTAGCGAGGCATCTCTGGTGGCGCAGCGATGCCGTGCGTAGCATGCAGCGCAGCTGAAACACCGGAGATCCCTCTCTACGCTCGGGATAAACTCGCAAAGTGGACGAGCTGATGGACGCCGAGGAGTACGAGGAGTACATCGAAAAAGAAGCGGGGAAATAGTTGACTTCAGTTTATGCCAAGCGTAGCGAGGCATCTCTGGTGGCGCAGCGATGCCGTGCGTAGCATGCAGCGCAGCTGAAACACCGGAGATCCCTCGCTACGCTCGGGATAAACTCGCAAAGTGGACGAGCTGATGGACGCCGAGGAGTACGAGGAGTACATCGAAAAAGAAGCGGGAAAGTAGGTTCCTTCAGTTTATGCCGAGCGGAGCGAGGCATCTCTGGTGGCGCAGCGACAATGTGAATAGATACGGCGCAGCTGATCCACCGGAGATCCCTCGCTGCGCTCGGGATAAACTCCAGGAAACACCATGAGCCACCGATACATCCCCAACGCCGATCAAGACGTCAAAGAGATGCTCGCCGTCATCGGCGTGGCCTCCATCGATCGACTCTTTGACTCGATTCCGAACAACGTCAAGATCGATGGCCTCCTCGACATCCCTGGCCCGTGGTCGGAGATCGAATCGCGCCGCTGGTTTCGCGAGCTTGCAGCAAAAAACAAATCCGCCGTCGATCACCTCTCGTTCCTCGGCGGCGGCTCATACGCGCACTCACAGCCGGCGTGCGTCGATCAACTCCTGCTTCGCGCGGAGTTCCTCACGTCTTACACGCCGTATCAGCCGGAGGTCTCTCAGGGCACGCTGCAGTCGATTTTCGAGTATCAGACGCATCAATGTCTTCTCACGGGACTGGACGTCGCCAATGCGTCGCTGTACGACGGCTCGACCGCGCTCTGCGAGGCGGTGCTGCTCGCGGAGCGAGTGGTAAAAAATCGTACGAAAATCGTTATTGGTAAATCTATACATCCTCAATACACCGAAACCGTTCGTACGTACATCCAGAACCTCGGCTACGAAATCGTGGAAGTTGGCTGGACCGACGAAGGACGCGTCGATCTCGATGCGTTGCGCGCGGCGTGCACGAATGATGTCTTCGCGGTCGCAGTGCAGTCGCCGAATTTCCTCGGCGTGTTGGAGGACTATGACGCGATCCGCACGGTTGCCGATGGCGCCGGCGCCGTGAAGATCGCAGTGGTTACGGAAGCGACATCGCTGGGCATCATCAGTCCTCCCGGCGCGCACGGATTCGACATCTGCGTGGGCGAAGGACAGGCGTGGGGAATTCCGACGCAGTTCGGCGGCCCGTACGTCGGCTTCATGGTGGTGCGCGATGCGCTGAAGCGGCACATGCCCGGGCGCCTGGTGGGCGAGACGATCGACGTCGACGGCAAACGCGCCTACGTGCTCACTCTGGCCACTCGCGAGCAGCACATCCGCCGCGGAAAAGCGACTTCGAATATCTGCACGAATGAGGCGCTGATCGCGCTCGCCGCGAACATCTATCTGTCGCTGATGGGCAAGGAAGGTCTCCGCGAGGTCGCCTGGCAATGCCTCCAAAAGGCAGCGTACCTGCGCGAGAAACTCTCGGCGATATCAACGGTGACTGCAGTGTTCCGCGGACCGGTGTACAACGAGTTCGTCGTCCGGACGCCGTTCCCCGCGCGCGAGATCCTCCTCGATCTCGAGCGCGAAAAAATTCTCGGCGGCATCGCCCTCGGCGAGTTCTATCCGGAACACGAGAACGATTTTCTCGTCGCGGTCACGGAGCTCCACTCGCGCGAACATCTCGATCGCTACGCTGCAGTCCTCACCGCGGCCATTTCCCGGGAGCGCCGATGACCACGATCATCGATCAGGAAACCGCCGCCGCATCCGTACCGCAGGGCGCAAATCGCGAGGGGCTGATCTTCGAGCACTCCAAGCGTGGTCGCCGTGGTTATCGTCTGCCGGCACTCGATGTTCCGGAGAACACGGATTTGCTCCCATCGAATCTCATGCGCAGTGAGATTGCCGACGAAGTGGAAGTGTCCGAGGTCGATGTCATCCGCCATTTCACGCGGCTGTCGAAGCTGAACGTCTCCATCGACGCCGGCCTTTATCCCCTCGGGTCGTGCACGATGAAGCACAACCCGCGGCTCAACGAGGAGATCGCGCGCACTCCGGGTTTCGCGCTGTCGCATCCGCTCCAGGCCGATCATCAGGTGCAAGGCAATCTCGAGCTGCTCTGGAACATCGAGCAGACGCTGAAAGCAATCCTCGGAGTGGCTCGAGTGACGCTCCAGCCCGTCGCCGGCGCACACGGTGAGCTCACCGGCATCCTGATGATTCACAAAGCGCTGGCGAAGAGCGGCAACGCGCGCAAGTACATCCTCATCCCCGACTCCGCGCACGGGACGAATCCTGCCTCCGCGGCGTTCGCAGGATACGAAGTGCGCGAGCTGAAATCGAACAATCGAGGAACGGTCGATCTGAATGTGCTGGACGAGGCGATCAATGAAGATGTTGCCGCGCTGATGGTGACGGTACCGAACACACTCGGCGTTTTCGAGAGCGAAATCCGCGCGATGGCCGACGTCCTCCACCGCAAAGGCGCTTACTTGTATTGCGATGGCGCGAATCTCAATGCCTTCGTCGGCGTCGCGCGGCCGGGCGACATGGGCATCGACGTCATTCACTCGAATCTGCACAAGACGTTCTCCACGCCGCACGGCGGGGGTGGGCCGGGCGCGGGGCCGGTGGGCGTGTCCGAGAAGCTGGTGCCATTCCTGCCGAGTCCAACGGTCGAGCGGCGCGACGACGGAACGTTCTTTCTCGATGACAACCATCGGGAATCGATCGGCCGGATGCGCGCGTTCAACGGCAACTTCGGGGTCCTCGTGCGCGCGCTGACATACATGCGCTCCATGGGACCCGACGGTTTGCGCCACATCGCGCAGATCGCAGTACTGAATGCGAATTACATCCGCGCGCGTCTCAGAGGCACCTATCACCTGCCGTACGACGCTCCTTCGCTGCACGAGGTGGTCTTCAGCGACAAGAATCAGATTCCGCACGCGGTGCACACGCTCGACATTGCCAAAAGGCTGATGGACTATGGCTTCCATCCACCGACAATTTACTTCCCGCTGATCGTCTCCGGGGCGCTGATGATCGAGCCGACGGAAAGCGAGCCGAAGGAAGAGCTCGACGCGTTCTGCGATGCCATGCTGGCGATCGCCCGCGAGTGTGAGGAGCGGCCGGAGCTGGTGCGCTCGGCCCCGCACACCACGCCCGTGCGGCGACTCGATGAGGCGCGTGCCGCGCGGCAGCCCGTTTTGCGCTGGAAACGATCGGTGTAGGGCCGCCGCGCACGGGGCCAGGCCGCGGAGGGCCGCGCCCCCACATGTCAATTCGCGGCGTCTGCCTTGCAGTAGACTCATTCCAGCGTGGCGGTTTTCGAAGACGACGAAGACGATTTCGATCGGACCATTTCCGTTCGCCGGCCGACGATGGGGGAAGCGCAAGCGCCGGTCGTCGATAAGCGTGCGATCGAGCGGCGCCAATCCAACCTACGGATTTTCTTCACCACGCTCGTCGTCATTGCCGTCCTCTACCTCGCGAAGCCTGTCGTCGTTCCCGTCGCGCTGGCGATCCTGTTCTCATTCCTGCTGACGCCGATCGTCTCGATTCTGGAGCGCACATTTTTGCGCCGCACTGCAGCGATCGCCCTTTCGGTTGGTCTCGCGATGAGCGCGCTGTCGCTCGGCGGGTGGTGGATTTATCAGCAGTTCAACTCGGTCGCGCAGGAGTTCACGCAGGCCGGCACCATCCAACGCGTGGAGCAGAAGCTCCGGTTTCTTCGACGCTCGTCGACCGGGCTCGCTGTGTTCGAACGCTTCCAACGCACGTTGCAGCGCGTCACCGAGCCCGCCGGCGCAGAAGAAAAGCCGCTGAATGTGCGAGTTGTTTCCGAGAACAGCGTCCGCGATCGCTACCGGCAGATTGCACCGACCGTCGAGTTTGTCGCCGCTCTCTTTCTCGTCGTCGTGCTCGTCTTTTTTCTGCTCAAAGAACGCGAACAGATGCGTGACAAACTATTGCGGCTCGCGGGCCGCGCGCATTTGACGGTCACGACGCAGGCGATCGGCGAGACTTCGCATCGCATCAGCCGGTATCTGCTGACCTTCGCCCTCCTCAACCTCGGCTTCGGCCTGCTCATCGGTCTTGGTCTGTTTTTTCTGGGAGTGCCGCACGCGCCGCTGTGGGGCGTGATCGCCGGTTTGATGCGCTTCGTTCCGTACGTCGGCGCGTTCCTCAGCGCGTCGTTGCCGACGTTTCTCTCGGTCGCAGTGTTTCCCAACTGGTACATCCCGCTCGCCGTCCTCGGTCTCTTCGTGCTGAGCGATCAGGTGATCGGAGGCTTCATCGAGCCGATCGTCGTCGGACATCGCGTCGGCATCTCGCCCATCGCGCTCCTCGTCTCGGCGATTTTCTGGGGATGGCTCTGGGGACCGGTCGGACTTCTGCTGGCCACTCCGATCTCCGTCTGCCTCACGGTCGGCGGCGAGTTCATCCCCGCCCTGCGGATCTTCTCGATCATGTTCGGCGCGGAGGACCCGCTCGAGGGCTACCTCAGTTTCTACAACCGCCTGCTGCTGCGCGATCGCACGGGGGCGATCGCCATTGCCGATCGTCACGCCGAGAGCGACACGATGGAGGAGATGTTCACTGACCTCTTCATCCCGACGCTGACGTTCGCGCAGGAGGAGCTGGAGCGGAGGCGCATCACCCCGGCGCACGATCACTTCATCAAAGACGTGATTCGCGAATTGATCATTCGTTTTGGCGATCGCAATGCAGGAACGCCCGATGCCGCGCGCCATATCGTCGCGGTCTCCGTCGCCGGCGAACGCCTCTCTCTCGGCACGCTGATGCTCACGCAGTTGCTGCGCGAGGAAGGCTACTCGGTCGATTACTTCACCGACTTGCCGGACGACGAGCTGCTGGCGTTCGTCACCGAGGTGAAGCCGGAGGCGGTGTTTGTGTCGTGCACGAATCCCGATCACGTCAACATCGGCTACGCGCTGATCCAGTTGATCAACGAGAAGTTCCCCGACCTCATGATCGTCGCCGGCGGATCGGCGTTCGCGCACGACCGGCAAACGACGCTGGCCGCCGGGGCGACGTATGTTCCGGCGACGCTGAGCGAGGCCAAGGAAGATTTCCTGGCGCGCCGCAAGATCGCGCGCCGCAAGACCGGCCGCTCGATGACCTTCAGCGGAACGCGCTTCCGCGTGCCGCCGCCTGTTTGATGGGTTGGCCGTTGGCCGTACACCGTTGGCGGTGTCATCCTGAGCCGGCGAGGCGCAGCCGAGCGCAGCGAAGGATCTCAAATCGCGACAATCGTTTTTGAGATCCTTCGCCGTCTGCGCGGCTCAGGATGACACTCGATGTCGGAAATGGCGGACTCCCAACTGTGAACAACCAACTTCATCCCGGCGGCCAGCCGAAGTTCCGTCCGCCTAACAAATGAAAATGAATGTGGAAGACCGTCTGCCCGGCGGCTTCGCCGTGATTGGCCACCACGCGGTAGCCATCGGCATTCAGGTGCAGGTCGCGGGCAATCTGCGCGACGCGCGCGAGAGTCGTTCCAATCGTGGCCGCATCAGCATCCGACAGATCATCGAGGCTGGAGATGTGTTTCCGCGGAATCACGAGCACGTGCGTCGGCGCCTGCGGATTGATGTCGTTGAATGCGATGACGTCGGCATCTTCGTACACTTTTTTCGCCGGAATCTCGCCGTGTGCGATGCGGCAGAAGAGGCACCGATCATTTCCAGCCATGCCGCGATAATACGATGACGCGCGGAATTCCGGCGAGATCGTTCCGCACTTCCTCCACCGAAAAATGATGGGACTCGGCCATGTCGCGAACGGACTGCTCCTGCCCGAAGGCGATCTCCAGAATCACGCGCGCGCGGCCGGCCTGGTCGAGGATGCGCTCGATCGCCTCCGTTCCAGCCGGACCTGGTGTGAGCGCGGCGCGGGGCTCGTAGTCACGGACCTCCGGCGCGAGCTGCTCGAGTTCCGCCGCGGCGATATACGGAGGATTGGAAACGATCCAGTCGAAATCGCGCACAAATGCGGATAAGACATCGCAGGCGACGAGCGTGATGGAGCCATGCGCATTTCGCGATGCCACCGCGAGAGCATCGAGCGATGCATCTGCCGCGGTCACACGGAGGTCCGGCCGCTCGATCGCGAGTGTCACCGCGATGCAGCCGCTTCCGGTGCCGATATCGACGACGCGCGCACCGCGCTCGATTTTCTTGATCGCCGTCTCGACGAGAATCTCGGTTTCGGGCCGCGGAATCAGGACGCGATCGTCGACGGAAAAGTCGCGCCCGAAAAATTCTGTCTTGCCGCGAATGTACTGCAGCGGCTCGCCTGCCGATCGGCGCCGCATCGCCGCATCGATCGGCGCCGCATCGATGACCTGCTCTCCGTGCGCGAGAACGTAGGACACCGGCCGGCCGAGCATGTCGGACAAAAGAACGTCGACGTCGCGGCTGCGATGGCGAGCGCGCACCGAGTCAATCGTTTCCGTACGTCAGCTCCAGAAAGACGTCTTCGAGCGCGCGATTGCTCTTCAGCTCCGCCGTCGTGCCGGTGGCGATGATGCGGCCGCGATGCAAGATTCCGATGCGATCGCACACCGCCTCTGCGACCGACATCGTGTGCGTCGTCAGGAAAATCGTTTTTTGATCGGTGGCCAGCTTTCGCAGAAGCGTCTTCACCTGCTTCTGCGCCAGAGCATCCAGGCCCACCATCGGCTCATCGATGACCAGTACCTGCGGATCGTGCACCAGCGCGGCGATGATCACGAGCTTCTGCTTCATGCCATGCGAGTAGTTCTCGATGCGCGCGTTCGTCCAGCTCTCGATGTCGAAATAGCGCAGCAGCTCGGTCGCCGTTGGCTCGCAATCGCGCCATTCGCGCCCGTACAGATTCACGACGAACTCCAGCAGCTCACGCCCGGTCAGCTTCTCGTACAGGTATGGCCGGTCAGGGACGTAGCCGAGAATGGATTTGGTGCCGGTGCCGTCGGAGGAAATGTCGATGCCGGCGATTCGCACGACGCCTGAGGTCGGCACCGAGAGGCCGGCAAGGATGCGGATCGTGGTGGTCTTGCCGGCCCCATTCGGGCCCAGGAAGCCGTAAATCTCGCCGGGTGAGACACTCAGCGAGATATCGTCCACGGCCGTGAAATCGCCGAATCTCTTGGTCAGGTGCTCGATTTCGATCATGTGCCAGCCTGTATTATCCGCTGGCCGAAACCTGAGCCTGGCGGAGCCGTAAGACACCAATGGCCGAACGTGAGCAGCTCGATGACCGCACACTCGTTTCGCGGATCCTCGAGGGCGATCGCGATCGATTCACGGAGCTGGTCCGGCGCTATGAAAAGCGCCTCGTCAACTACGTGTTTCGCATCACCCATCGCTACGAAGAAGCGCACGATCTGGCTCAGGAAATTTTTGTGAAGGTCTATCTCGCACTCGATCGATACGATCCGAAGTACCAGTTTTCGACCTGGCTGTTTCGGATCGCGCAGAACGCGGCCATCGATGCGCTGCGGAAGAAGAGTCTCCCCGAAGTGCCGATCGCGCGACCGACCGAAGAGGAGCCGGAGCGCGAGCGTGAGTTCGCCGACACCGGCGTCTCTCCGTATCGCGCGCTGAAAAACAAGCAGCTCGCGTCGGCAATCGAAAAAGCAGTGGCGAATCTTCCGCCGGATTACCGAGAATTGATCCAGCTCCGCCATTTCGCAGAGCTGTCGTACGAAGAAATCGCCTCGATGAAAAGGCTTCCCCTCGGCACCGTCAAAAACAAACTGTTTCGAGCACGAAACCTGCTCAAGACGGAGCTCCAGTCATTCGTAGAACCGTTATGAAAGACGCCTGTCAGCGCTATGCCGAAGATCCGGAAACGCACGCGGCGCATCTGCAGGAGTGCGCGGAATGCCGCAACATTTACGGCGCGCTCAATGCGGAGATCGAGGCCAAGCCGGTGAACGTCGATGCGCTGCCGCTCGCGCCGTGGGAAGGCGCTTCGTACCGCGCGTGGCCGCTGG